>Ga0070662_100001788_pt1 | contig 13224 bp, 9 predicted proteins | sample KBSC53metaG_FD_65648 | JGI IMG/M metagenome (GOLD analysis project Ga0070662, IMG submission 65648) | Corn rhizosphere microbial communities from Kellogg Biological Station, Michigan, USA - KBS C5-3 metaG | ecosystem: Host-associated > Plants > Roots > Rhizosphere > Soil ...
CGGCGCACGTTGCGATTCGCTTATCCTTCGGGTATACTTCAGCTACTGAAAATCCCTCCGCATTTCCCTCCCGCAGGACTCATGACCGGCCCAAGTAATCGCGAACGCATTCTCCCGCGTCTCATCGACGAGGAGATCAAAGAGTCGTTCATCAATTACTCGATGAGCGTCATCGTCTCGCGCGCGCTGCCCGATGTGCGCGACGGACTCAAGCCCGTACACCGGCGCATTCTGTACGCGATGAACGACCTCGGCCTCCTGCCGAACAGGCCGTTCAAGAAGTCGGCGACGGTCGTGGGCGACGTGCTTGGCCGATTCCACCCGCACGGCGACGGCGCAGTGTACGATGCGCTCGTCCGCATGGTGCAGGACTTCTCGCTGCGTTATCCGCTGGTGGACGGGCAGGGCAACTTCGGCTCGATGGACGGCGACCCCGCTGCCGCGTATCGCTACACCGAAGCGCGGCTCATGCGAATCGCGACCGAGCTGTTGGCGGATATCGACAAGAATACGGTCGACTTCGCGCCGAACTTCGATGATCATCTGACCGAGCCCAAGGTCCTTCCGGCTGGGTTCCCGAACCTGCTGGTCAACGGCTCGTCAGGCATCGCGGTCGGCATGGCGACGAACATTCCGCCGCACAACCTGAAGGAAGTGATCACCGCGACCATCGCGCTGATCGACAATCCGGATCTCGCGTTAGGCGACATCCGCAAGATGGTGAAAGGGCCGGATTTTCCAACGGGTGCCTATATCTACGGGCGCGACGGGATCAAGGACTATCAGGAAACCGGGCGTGGCAAGATCGTCATGCGCGCGCGCGCGGTCATCGAGGAAAAAGAGACCTCGAGCAAGTCGCAGATCGTGGTGACCGAGCTGCCGTACCAGGTGAACCGCGCCAACCTCGTGAAGGACATCGCGGAGCTGGTGCGCGACAAGAAGCTCGAGGGGATCAGCGACCTGCGTGACGAGTCGTCGGACACGACCCGGATCGTCATTGAGCTCAAGCGCGATGCGATTCCGCGCGTGGTGCTGAATCAGCTGTACAAGCATACCACGATGCAGGCGACGTTCGGCGTGATCATGCTGGCCCTCGTGCCCGACGCGCAAACGCGTCAGCTCGTGCCGAAGGTCATGGGCCTCAAGCAAGTGCTCGAGCACTACGTCACGCACCGTCACGAGGTCATCGTCAGGCGGGCGCAGTACGAGCTCGATAAGGCGCTCGAGCGCGAGCACATCCTGGACGGTCTCAAGATCGCCGTCGACAACATCGACGAGGTGATCAAGGTCATCCGCAAGGCGGAGGACACGCCCAAGGCGAGCGCCCAGCTGCAGAAGCGGTTCAAGCTCTCGGAGCGTCAGGCCGAGGCGATCCTCAACATGCGGCTCGCGAAGCTGACCGGCCTCGAGATCGAGAAACTGGACGCCGAGCTCAAGGAAGTCCGCGCGTTCATCAAGGAGCTCCGCGCACTGCTCGATTCAAAGCCGAAGCGCCTGAAGGTCATGAAGGACGAGCTCCAGCAAATCGCCGAGACGTACGGCGACGAGCGGCGCACCGAGATCACGAGCGACCAGGGCGAGTTCACGATCGAGGATCTGATCGCCGAAGAGGACATGGTCGTGACGATCTCGCACACCGGCTACATCAAGCGCACGCCAGTGACAACGTATCGCCGGCAACGTCGTGGTGGACGCGGCTCGAGCGGGGCGGACCTGAAGGAGCTCGATTTCATCGAGCGGCTCTTCATCGGGAGCACACACGATTACCTGCTGATCTTCACCGAGGACGGCCGGTGCTTCTGGCTCAAGGTGCACGAGCTGCCCCAGGCCGGTCGCGCGACCAAGGGCAAGCCGATCGTCAACCTCATCAACGTCACGCCGGACACGCAGATCAAGGCAATCGTCCCGGTACGCGAGTTCAATGACGAGAGCTTCCTGCTCTTCTGCACGAAGGACGGAACGGTCAAGAAGACGAAGCTGAGCGAGTACTCGAACCCACGCGCCAACGGCATCAAGGCGATCAAGATCGAGAAGGGCGATGAGCTGATCGACGTGCAGGTGACCAGCGGGACGAACGACATCGTGATCGCGACGAAGCACGGGCTGTCGGTGCGGTTCCATGAGAGCGACGTGCGCGACATGGGTCGTGACACGACGGGCGTGAAGGGCATCGAGCTCCGACCCGACGATCGCGTGGTTGGTATGGTCGTGATCAAACGCGAAGCCACGCTGCTGGTGGTCACCGAGAAGGGACTGGGCAAGTGCACCCACATCGATGACTACCGAGTGCAGAAGCGGGGTGGCAAAGGCATCCTGACCGTCAACCGCACGGAAAAGACGGGCGACGTCGTCGCGCTGATGGAGGTCCTGCCCGAAGACGAGATCATGTTGATCACTCGGGGTGGGATCGTCATCCGGTCGTCGGTCGATCAGGTCCGCGTCACCGGCCGGAACGCGCAGGGCGTGCGTCTCGTGTCCCTGGACGATGGGGATGCTGTCACGGCCGTCGCTCGCGTGGTGGTCGAGGACAAGGGCGACAGCGAGGGCGAAGAAGCCGACGAGCCACTCGGTGTTGCGCCGGACGAGGAATAGCGCGCAGGCCACATCCTCCCGGGCGTGGCGGGGCCTGCCTGAAGGCAGGCCCCGTTCGCGTCACAGGTTTCACGTGACCCGGGGCTGGCGCTGTCGTCAGGCGAGGTTGGTACGCGACACGACTGTGGTCACGACGCCACGCTGCGCAAAATGGAAGAGTTCGGCGCCAAGGTAATCGGCTATACTGCAAGCACTTAGCAGCGAAGAATGAAGGCTCGGGGTATGCACCAGCGAGCCCTGCCGTTCAGTACCTGACTCCGACCTCGTACGCGCTCCCATTTCTCACTCGTGCACGCCTCCCACTCGATGCCCGCCAGTCCAGCCGCCGAGGGCCCACCTCGCGATGGCTAGCGCGCGCATCGTCATCGCCGACGACGATCCGGCGATTCTCCAGACCATGACGTGGGTGCTCAAGGAGCACGGCTACGACGTCGGTTCAGCGACGAGTGGCCGCGACCTCATGGCACTCCTCGAGGAGCGCACGCCCGACCTGCTCCTTCTCGACGTCATGTTCTCGGATGTGGATGGCTTCCAGCTGCTCGAGCGCATCAAGAACGACGCTCGGTGGCGCGACATGCCGGTGCTCATGATCTCGTCGCTGCCGCCCGAAGAGGCCGCGGTCAAGACACTCGGCCTTGGGGCATCCGATTTCGTTCGCAAACCGTTTCGCGTTCGTGAGCTCCTCGCGCGCATTCAGGCGCAGCTTCGCATGCGAGCCATTCTTCGATCCGCCTACGAGTCACTGCGTGTGACCGAGGAGGAGCTCGCACGCGCGAGGGCGGAAGCAGATAGCCGACGGAAGCTCGTCGACATTCTCCGCGAAGTCACGGGAGATCTCACCTCGAACGAGATCTATCACGTGCTGGCGCGGCGAGTGGCGCGTGCGCTCGACCTCACCCGATGCTCGGTCATTCTCGCCCGGCCGGGAGACAGGGTCGGGATCGTGGCGGCGTCGTTCGAGCATGCGCTCGTCAAGAACTTCGAGCTGAACCTCGATCGCTACCCTGAGATCCGCGCTGCGCTCGACACTGGCCAGCCTGTGCTCGTGGAGGACGTTCATTCGAGCCCATTGTACGCGGACATTCGCGAGCGGTGGCAGGAAGAGGGCACGCGCGTGCCGATTCGGTCCGTGATCGCGATGCCGTTTTCACTCGCGGACGCCCGACAGTCGGGAGTGTTCTTCCTTCGGCGCGGCGAGGACGAGCGTCCGCTTCGAGAAGACGACGTCTCGTTTGCCGACACCGTCGTTCGCGCGGCCGTGGCGGCGGTCCAGCGCGCCGACATGATGGAGAGCACGAGGGCGGACAATCGCCGTCTCGAGGCGCTCGCGCAGACCGACCCGCTCACCGATGCACTCAACCGCCGAGCGCTGACGGATCGGTTGAACGCGGAGCTCGAGCGCGCACGCCGCTACGATTCAATGGTCACGCTGCTCATGATCGACATCGATCATTTCAAGCGGATCAACGACACGTACGGACACCTCGTCGGCGACGACGTTCTCATGGCGCTGGCGCAGCTGCTGCAGCACGAAGTGCGAAGTGTCGACCTCGTCGCCCGATATGGCGGTGAGGAGTTCGTGATCGTCCTCCCCGAAACGCGCGAGGAAGGTGCCGTCGCGTTCGCCGAGCGCATACGCGAGCGGATCGAGATGCATCCGTTCTCGGTCGATGACGGACCCACTCTGCAGGTGACAGCAAGCATCGGAGTAGCGACGTTCCCCGCGCCCCGGGTCGCGACGGTGGAGGACCTGTTCATGCGTGCCGACCAGGCACTCTATCGCGCCAAGGCGGAAGGCCGGAACCGCGTTCGTATCTAGCGTCCTGCACATCGCGCGTTTTGGCGCGCCACGAAGTCAGGAATCTCGCAAGCGGTCCGAATTGGGGTTGTCGGTCGGGAGAATCGCGTGTACGCTCCACGCTGTTCGAGACCATCCGACCACGAGGACTTGCCTGTGCGACTGAGCGAGATTGCCGTCGTCGTCGCCGTCACTGCGGCGTGTGCGCCATCAAGCAGCAAGGCTCAGGACGCGCTGCGCAGCCGACTCACACTCCCGCCGGGGTTCACGATCGCGGAGTACGCGAAGGTTAGCGGTGTGCGATTCATGGCGGTCGCGCCCGATGGAGCGGTGTACGCCAGCCGGCCGGAAGCCGGTGAGGTTGTTCGGTTGGTCGACGCAGATCACAATGGCGAGGCCGAGTCGCAGACGATGGCCGTCTCGGGCCTCAACCGCCCGCATGGTCTCGCGTTCCACGGCGGATACCTCTTCATCGCCAACACTGACGGCGTCGTTCGCGTCCGGCTCGGGGCGAACGGCACGGCGTCGGGGCCACCGGAGCGTGTCAACTCGTACAGTGCCGGCGGGGGACACTGGAGCCGGTCCATTGTGTTCGGGCCCGACAGCGCGATGTACGTCACGATCGGATCGACCTGCAACATGTGCGTGGAGAAGACGCCCGATCGCGCCGCTGTGATGCGGTACGACGCAAACGGCGGCAACGGGCGCGTATTTTCGTCCGGACTCCGCAACGCGGTGGGTATCGCTGTGAATCCGGTCACGAAACAGATCTGGGTCACGCAGAACGAACGTGACAATATCGAGCCGGAGCACGAGGACCTGCCGCCCGAAGAAATCAACATCCTGCAAGACGGTGGGGACTACGGCTGGCCGTATTGTTACGGGAATCGGATCCCGAGTCCGGACCGGGACTTCCACGATCCGGCACGATGCGCCCGAACGATCCCGCCGGCGTTGGAGATGCAGGCTCATTCGGCACCGTTAGGCATCACGTTCCTGGATCGGGCGACCATGTTCCCGGCCGACTGGCGAGCCGATGCGGTGGTCGCGTTCCACGGTTCGTGGAACCGATCGGTGCCGACCGGGGCGAAGGTGGTGCGGATCCGGATTCGCGATGGGAAGCCGGTGTCGTACGAGGACTTCATTACGGGATGGCAGGGGCCGAACGGCCGCCGGTGGGGCCGCCCTGTCGATCTGGTGGTGTATACGGATGGATCGCTGCTCATATCCGACGACGCTGCCGGCGCGATCTACCGCGTCACGCGCACCGAAGCTCGTTAGGCGCCGGGCACGTCGGCGCATCGCGCGGCTCGCGAGAGCTGCGTGGGTGGTCGGCGCATCCATTCTCGCGGCAGCCTGTGTCCGCGGCGAACGCGGCCGCGCCGGTATCGATTCGGCCGCTACGACCGGCGCCGCCGGGGTGCGAACCGGCGCGCTGATACGCGTGACGCTCGCGCCGGACTCCAATGGGGCGGCCGCGTTCGCGGACTCGCTGGCCCGCGAAGGCTGGGACGCGGAGGCCGCGCGGCGAGCTACCGGTGATTCGGGGTGGGCAGTTCGCGTGATCGTGCCCGGCGACGCTGAACTGGCCAAGCTCGTCGAACACTCGCTCCGGCAATCCGGTCTCGATCCCGTGTTCCTCGGACGGCGGTCGAGCCGAGAGACCTTCGCCGTGGGCATGACCCCGGTAAACCACGGGAGTCACGGGATGTCGGCTGAGGTGCGGTGGATCCTGAGCGACGACCGCCGAGCGGTGCTCGTCGTCGAGGACCCGCGGGCCGTCGAAAACGACCCGGTGCCTAACGGGTTCGTGTTCGCCGTCGAGGGAAACCCTCCGGTCCAACGCGATAGTGTGTGGGATGTGGCGCCGGCGCCGAACTGGCGGCGCGTCGCGTACGCCCGTGCCTATACGACGAATGTGGGCGAGACCGATTCCATCCCGCCGAGCGAATGGCACCGACTGGCTGGCAGCGTCGGTCTCATGGAATCGATCGTCCGGAAGAACGCGTTCTCGACGAGCGGGATGGTCACCGCCTACGGAGTTGCGCGACCCTTCGTCGTCAGCCCAACCCCCACCACGGATACGTCCGCAACGGCAGCCGGCGGCCTTCCTATCGCCGAGGGGTGGCGCGTGGCGTGGACACGCGACGGCTCACGGCTGGCGATTGGAGCGCCGCCGAAGGTCATTGCCGATGACGCGCCCGCATCGCGCTGGCGCCTGGTCGACCCGATAACGGGTCAGGCTCGTGGTGTCACCGATACCACGTCGCTCGCCCGCCATCAATGGATCCAGGGGCCGAACCTCGACGTATCAACGGCGGTCGACATGCGACAACGGCGCGCATTCCGCGCTGGCGACGTGGACATCGAGAGCGAGGACGGCTGGATCCGCGTGTATGGGCACGACGGGGCGCGGGTCCGCGCGCCACACATTGTCGGCCCCGGCATTGCGCTGACCGCGACGGCGAACGGTCAGTTCATCGTTGCCATTGCGCCGGACCCCCAAACGGCGTCGTACGAGCCGCCAAATGCCCTCGTGGTGTACCACATTCTTCAGCGATAACAATGCGCAACGCGATTCGACGGAACCGCTTCACACTGTCCATCATCGCGGGAGTCGTGTCGTGCCTAACGACTACGTCGACGGCGATCGGTCAGGGAGGCGGACCCCTGCCGTACCGGCCGGGCATCGACGTGACGGACTATGCGATCACGCTCGACCTCCCGGAGCGTGGGACATCGATCGCCGGTCGCGCGGTGCTGACCGTGCGTCGATGGGGCGCTGTGGATACACTCGCCCTCGACCTCGTCGCGCTGAAAGTCGACAGCGTGCTCGTAGACGAGAAGCCAGTCACGTTCGCCAGAACGGATTCGTTGGTGCGGATTCCCATTGGCCATGTGGTGGGCGACTCCTTCTCCGTCACGGTGCGGTATGCCGGCGAGCCGAAGGACGGGCTCATTATTCGAACCGACAGTAGCGGCCGGTGGACCGCGTTCGGAGACAACTGGCCCAACCGCGCCCGGAACTGGATCCCGAGCATTGACCACCCGTCGGACAAGGCAACGGTCACGTGGACCGTACGCGCGCCGAGCGTGCGACGTGTGGTCGCGAACGGCGAGTTGATGGAAGAGACTCCGCTCGCCGGGCCGCCGGGTTCAATCCCACGAACGCTGACGCGCTGGCGCGAGTCCCGGCCGATCTCGCCATATCTCATGGTCATCGCCGCGGCACCGCTCGTGTACTACGATCTCGGGCGTGATGGATGTGGCGTCGGCGAATTCAGCTCGTGCGTTCGCCAGTCGGTGTACGTCTTCCCGGAGTCGCGAGACTTCCTGCCCGGTCCGTTCTCGCACGCTGCGGAAATGGTACGGCTCTTCTCGGAGCTGATCGCTCCGTTTCCCTACGAGAAGCTCGCGCACCTCGAGAGCTCGACACGCTACGGCGGAATGGAAAACGCGGGCGCGATCTTCTATGCCGATGCCCCGTTTCGGCGTCGCACCATGCAACCGGGCGTGATCGCTCACGAGACAGCGCACCAGTGGTTCGGGGATGCCGTGACTGAACGTGAGTGGTCGCACGTGTGGCTTTCGGAAGGGTTCGCAACCTATTTCGAGGCGTTGTGGGTCGAGCGATTCGCCGGCGACAGCGCATTCCGCGACGAAATGCGTCGGATTCGGGAGGAGATTTTCAAGGCTCCCGAAGTCGCGTCGCGTCCGGTGATCGACACCTTGCAGACTGACCTCATGGCGCTGCTGAACACCAACAGTTACCAGAAAGGTGGCTGGACCCTCCACATGCTTCGCTCCCTCGTCGGCGACTCGGCGTTCTTCCGCGGGCTCCGCTCGTACTATCTGGCAAATCGCCACTCAACGGCGCTGACAGACGATCTCCGGCGCGCCGTCGAGGCATCGTCCGGACGGCCGTTAGGCTGGTTCTTCGACCAGTGGCTGCGTCGACCGGGGTTTGCCGAGGTCACGACATCCTGGCGCTACGAGGCGTCGCAGCGACGAGTGATCGCCACGGTCGCGCAGGGCGGACGTTTTGGTGCGTACCGATTCCCCCTCACCGTTTCGATCACCGATGCGGCGGGGAAGGAACGCCGCGCGACGATCGATGTCCCGGCGGCGGCGAACACCACGATCGTCGTTCCGGTTCAGCTTGACGCTGCTCCGCGTGGCGTCGCGTTCGACCCCGACGTACGCGTGCTGGCCGCATTTCAAGCGCGCTGAGCGGGGAGGATCGCAGGCGCAGTCTTGCGCGTTCGCGGCGACGGCATTGGATTCGAAGGTGGCGCGCCGATACACGGCGCGCCCCATCACGGGTGAACTATGCGAAAGCCGGTCCGCGTTCTGATTGCAGACGACCATCAGGTCGTTCGCGAAGGATTGCAGATGATACTCGCCGAAAGCGACGGCGAGATCGTGGTCGTCGGTGAGGCGTCCGACGGCGACGAAGCTGTGCGGTTGGCGACAGCGGTCAAGCCTGACGTGGTGCTCATGGATCTGAGCATGCCGCGCGTGGACGGGCTCGAGGCGACACGTCGACTGCGGGAGGCCGGGATCGAGTCGCGCGTGCTCATTCTCACGAGCTTCGCGGACGGCGAGGGCGTGCGCGACGCGGTGCGTGCAGGCGTTACAGGCTACCTCATGAAGGACGTACTCAAGACGGAGCTGCTCGCCGCGATTCGACTCGCCGCCGACGGAGTGCCGACGCTGCATCCTCGCGCGCAGCAGCATCTCATGCGTGGCATCGCCGAACCCGAAACACCGTCACCGTTCACCGTGCTCACACCCCGCGAGCGGGATGTGCTCGCGCTGCTTGCGCGCGGTGAGAGCAACAAGCGGATCGCCGCCGCGCTCAACCTGAGCATCGGCACCGTGAAGGGATACGTCAGTGCCATCTTCGAAAAACTGGGTGTCGAGGACCGCACCCAAGCCGCGCTGCTCGCAGCCAAGCACGACCCGACCGCGTCGGGAATCGGGAATCGGGAATAACGAATCGGGAATCGGGAATCGGGAATCGAAACGAAAGGGCGGCCTCTGGCGGCACGGTGAGTCGTCAGAGGCCCATTCGCATCAGTTCCACCTTCAGACATCGATCCTGAACCACCTCGATACCTGCGCGGGCCAACTGCTCCGCCGCTTCGTCGTTTCTTATCCCGAGCTGCATCCACACGGCTCGTGGACGCTTCGCGATAATGTCGTCGACGTGTGGGGGCACGTGTTCGGGGCGACGAAACACGTTCACGATGTCGATGTCTCCGGGGACATCGATCAGGCGCCGGTAGACTGGTTGCCCGAGGATCGTGGTCACGTCGGGGTAATACACCGGCACCGGAACGACTTCGAATCCCGCTTCGATGGTGTAGGCGGGCACGAAATACGCGGGCTGGTCGGCTCTCGACTCGGGCTTGATTCCGAGGACGGCAATACGGTGACTGCGGCGAAGTAGCGCGCGGACCTCCTCCGTGGAGTCGATCAGGCGCGCTCGCCATTCTGCGCTGGACGACGTGGTCATGTCGCAGACCCGCTGCCAGTATCGTGCACGCCCGGGGATTGTGGGATGACAGGCGAGGCTGACCTCGGTTACCTTACACGGCTGCGTTTCTTATGACTGCCGTGGAGACAACCGAATGCGGATGCTCGTGCTCGGCGCAGGTCTGCAAGGATCGGCCTGCGCTTTCGATTTACTTCAGAATCCCGATGTTCGCGAGGTCCGGCTCGCGGACCTGACCGTCGATCACCTCCCGCCATTTCTCGCGCCGTTCTCCGGACCGCGATTGCTCCCGACACGCGTAGACGTCCGCGCTCGTGAGTCTGTCCTGGCGCTCATGCGCCAGAGCGACGCCGTCATGAGCGCGATCCCCTATTACTTCAACTTTCCGCTCGCCGAGCTGGCGGTCGAAACCGGGGTGCACTTCTGCGATCTTGGCGGAAACACCGAAATCGTATTCCAGCAGAAAGGATTGAACGCGCGGGCGGTGGCGAAGGGCATCACCATCGTTCCGGATTGCGGGCTCGCGCCGGGGATGGTGAACGTGCTGGCGCAGTACGGTATCAGCCAGCTCGATACGGTGAGTGCGGTGCGCATGTTCGTCGGCGGACTGCCGCAGCAACCGGCGCCGCCGCTCAACTACCAGATCGTGTATTCGCTCGAGGGAGTGCTCGACTACTACACGACGTTGTCGTGGGTGCTGCGCGACAGCAAGCGGAAGCAGGTGCGCGCACTGTCAGAGCGTGAGACCGTCGATTTCGGTGGCCCGGTCGGACAGCTGGAGGCTTTTCACACGGCGGGCGGCCTTTCCACCATGCCATTCCGCTACGAGGGGAAGATTCCGTCAATGGAATACAAGACCCTCCGGTATCCAGGGCACGCGCACATCATGGAGGCGATTCGGGACCTCGGGCTGCTGTCGCTGGATCCGATCGATGTGAAGGGGTCGAAGGTGGTTCCGCGAGACGTCGTGGTGGCAACGATTGGCCCGAAGCTGAAGAAGCCGGAGGGACGTGACCTGGTCGCGCTGAGAGTGATCGTGGCGGGGACGAAAAACGGTTCGCCGCGCACGCTCTCGTGGGAGCTCATCGATCGCTACGATGAGCGACACGGCATCAGCGCGATGATGCGAACGACGGGATATTCACTGTCCATCACGGGCCAGATGCAGGTGAGGGGCCAAATTGCGCCTCCGGGCGTGCACACGCCTGACGAGTGCGTCCCGCCAAAGCTCTACATCGAGGAGCTCGCCAAGCGCGGTATTCGCATCGGCTCGCGTGACGAGGGAGCAGGTATTCCCGACTGAAGGCGGCTGGCGGCTGGCGGCTGGCGGCTGGCGGCTGGCGGCTGGCGACGGGGGACGGGCGACGGATGGAGTCGAGCTCCTAGCTTGAAAAAAAATCGAGGGGGCAGGATGCTTCAAGAATTTTCAAGCATCCTGTCCCTCTCGATTCTCTTGATCAGCTGATGCGTGCCTAACGCCGATCGCCGAGAAGACCGCCGAGCACATTTCCCAGGCCGCCTCCCAAACCGCCAAGCTGGCCTCCGGCCATGTTCGCGATATCGTCCGCGATGCTTCCATCGTGGTTGCGATCCAGGATAGACGCGAGCCCGCCGATACCCGGGACCTGCCGCTCGATGTGCTGTTGTTCCTGCTGAAGCACCTGTCCCGCTGACGCGTTCGCGCCCTGCGCCGAGCGAGCACGTGCCAGACTCGCCATGACAATAGGCGCGAGGATCATGAGGACTTTGCTCGCACTATGCAGGTCGATGCCACTTGCCTTGGCGACACCTTGCTGGATGGGCGCCTGACGCTGGCCAAAGATGTGGCCGAGTATGCCACCGGCATTGAACGCGTTAGGGTCGGCTACCGCTTGCTGTGGCGCATTCAGCACTGGAGACGCGCTGTGATCGCGAGTCAGCGCCTGGTCCAGCGCGGCTCCTCCATCGGGAGTAGAAGCGTTGCGCGAGAGACCGGCGATCAACAGTGGGAGCGCCACAGACACGGCTTTCGCCGCCGTGCCTTCATCGGTGCCGAGCTGCTGACTGATCTGCTTGAGTGTGTCGCCGCTCAGCTGTTGTCCAATCGTGTCGAGGATTCCCATTCGCACCTCCACATCGCGTCGAGACCGCTATCAGATACAGAGAGGAATACGAGGGCTCTGTGCCCGAGTCGTGATCTAGCGACACCCGTGGAGAAGTGGAAGGGAACGCCGAGTACTTACGGGCGCGCGAAGCCTGCGAGCGTCGCACCGGACACGTCGATCGCCTCCTTCGCGTTCCAGCGGTCCCGGCCATTGTACAGAAACGCGAATGCCAGCACTTCGCCGTCTCGCGCCGTGACGTACCCCGCGAGGCCGATCACGTCGTTCGTCGTGCCCGTTTTGGCGTGCAGGTTCCCCTGCGCAGGGGTGTAGCGCATGCGATGCCGAAGCAACTCCGACTCTCCCGCCACGGGCAATGATGCGTGGAAGTCGGCGGACCATGTTGAACGATGCGCGTACGACAGCAATTGAACGAGCGAGCGCGCCGTCACGCGATCGAGCGTGGAGAGACCACTCCCGTCGGTGGCCATCACATCGTTCGAGGCCGCACCGACCTTGTCCGCCATGAACTTTTTCAGAATGGTGTTGCCGAACTCCGCTGACCCAACCCGATCGGGACTGGAGACCTGCGCAACGTCGCGGAACAAGAGCTCCGCGAAGTGGTTGATGCTCTCACGATTCATTGCTGCGGCGAGGCGTGCGAGCGTTGGAGACGCCAGGGACGCGACGGTGACGGCGTTCGGTGATGCGGCTCCAGCTCGCACCTGACCGGTGACCGTTACTCCTTGTGCCGCCAGCGCGGATCGCAGCATTCCCGCGACCCACGGTGCAGGATCGTCGATCACGACGAGATAGGATCGAGAGCCGGCTCTGGAGCCGATCCATCCGCGTACGTCGATGCGTCCGTCGGCGAGTCGACGAATGGACAGCTTTGCGGCCTTACTCCCGGCGACGGTCCGCATGTTGTTGATCACGGGTACCGTGCTCGATGGAGGATCGAGCGTGACGGTCGCACCACCGCTGGCCTGCGGCGTGATCACGACCGTCGCCAGGTTCTCGTTCATCGACAGCGCGGACACGCGCGCGGCGTAACCGGACTCCAGGTACCGCGCGAGCCAGCCGTCAGGGACGCGCTTGGACTCGAACGCGGACGCATCGGCGATCAGGTCGCCGTTCACACGCTTGATGCCGCTGCCGGCGACCATGCGCGCGAGGGAGGCCATCGGTCCTTCGGCCGGCGCTTTGTAGTAGCGAGTCGAGAGGCCGGGATCACCACCACCGCGGAGCACGAGGTT
>Ga0070662_100001802_pt1 | contig 13165 bp, 10 predicted proteins | sample KBSC53metaG_FD_65648 | JGI IMG/M metagenome (GOLD analysis project Ga0070662, IMG submission 65648) | Corn rhizosphere microbial communities from Kellogg Biological Station, Michigan, USA - KBS C5-3 metaG | ecosystem: Host-associated > Plants > Roots > Rhizosphere > Soil ...
CGGCGCCTGGGCGCGCGTGCCCGACTTGGCGCACATCGGCTACCCCATCGCCGAGGTCGGCGAAGACGGCAGCGCGCTCATCACCAAGGCGCCGGGCACCGGCGGGCGCATTAACTTCCACACGGTGCGGCAGCAGCTGCTGTACGAGGTGCACGACCCGCGTGCGTATGTCTCGCCCGACGCGGTGCTCGACATGGGCGAGCTTCAGCTCGACGACCAGGGCAACGACCGCGTGCGCGTCAGCGGGGCGCGCGGTCACGCACCACCGGGCACGCTGAAGCTCGTGGCCGGCTACGAAGACGGCTGGATGGGCCAGGCGGTGATCGGCTTCTGCTGGCCCGACGCGCTGGCCAAGGCCCGCGCGGTGGTCGAATCGATCAAGACCCAGCTGGCCGAGAAGCGGATGGCGCACGACGAGCTGTGCGTCGAATACCTCGGCCACGACTGCTTCCTCGGGCCGCATGCCGATGCATCGCGCGCCGACGAGCTCAACGAGGTGTGGCTGCGCATGGCGATCCGCAGCGCCGACAAGCGCGTGGCCGATGCGTTCCCGCGGTTGTTTCCGCCGCTCGCGCTCTCGGGGCCGCCGTACATGGGCGGCTTCCACGGCATCGCGCCGGCGAGCCAGCTGCTCGGGCTGTGGCCCACCTGTGTACGGCGCGAGCTGGTCGAGCCGCAGGTCACGATCGACCTCCTCGATGCCACCGCATGAAGCTGCAGCTCGCCCGCATCGCCCATGCCCGCAGCGGCGACAAGGCCGACCGCGCCGACATCGGCCTCTTCGCATGGGACGCGGCCGGCTACCGCGCGCTGGAGCGCGCGATCACGCCGCAGCGCATCGCCGATCACTTCGCGCACTTGCTGGGCTCGCCCGATGCGTCGCGCGTGGCATGCCACCCGCTGCCGCGGCTGCTCGCGCTGAAGCTGGTGCTCGACGGCGTGCTCTCTGGGGGCGCTGCGCACAGCCTGCGCAGCGACAACCTCGGCAAGACCCTCGCCGCGCAGCTGTTGCGGCTGGAGATCGACCTGCCCGATGACGAGGCCCAGGCCGCGCTCGCCGGTGCCGCGCAGGCGATCGCGCGGTTTTGACGAGTTTTCGTAAGCCCTGGGCCGCCCAGGGGCAGGGGCGGCGACGGTAAGCTCCGATCTCGACCCATCGAGGGAGCACACCATGCCTCAACAGGCGCAGATCCGCGTGGCCAAGGGCAATGCCTTCCGGGCACTCCACCAGCAAAGCGAAGCATTCATCATCCCCAACCCCTGGGACATCGGCAGCGCCCGGCTGCTGGCCCACCTGGGCTTCGAGGCGCTGGCCACCACCAGCGCCGGCCACGCGTTCTCGCTCGGCCAGCAGGACGGCACCGTCGATCGCGAGCAGGCGCTGGAGCACATCGCCACGATCGTCGCCGCCACCGACCTGCCGGTCAGCGCCGACCTGGAAAACGGCTTCGGCGACGCGCCCGAGACCGTGGCCGAAACCATCCGCATGGCCGCTGCCACCGGGCTGGTGGGCGGCTCGATCGAAGACGCGACCGGCCACGCCGAAGCGCCGATCTACGACATCGGCCTGGCGGCCGAGCGCATCCGCGCGGCCGCCGAGGCGGTGCGTGCGCTGCCCTACCCCTTCATGCTGACGGCGCGCTGCGAGAACTTCCTGTTCGGCCGCCCCGACCTCGCCGACACCATCCGCCGCCTGCAGGCCTACCAGGAGGCCGGCGCCGACGTGCTGTTCGCCCCGGGCCTGAAGACGCCGGAGGACATCGCCGCGGTGGTGCGCGAGGTGGATCGGCCGGTCAACGTGGTGATGGGCCTGCAAGGCATGCTGATGACGCGCGCCGAGCTGTCGGAGCTGGGCGTCAAGCGCATCAGTGTCGGCGGGGCGCTGGCGCGGGCCGCTTACGGCGCCGTGCTGCGCGCCGGCCGCGAGATGCGCGAGCACGGCAGCTTCAAATTCGCGAACGAGGCAGTGAGCTTCCGCGACATCAGCGCGATCTTCGCGAAGAACTGATGACGACCCCTGGCCGCGGAGTACCGCGACCTTGCCCCCCGAGGGGGCGCAGACCGGGCTTGGGGCGGCCGGCGCCCGGTCTGTCGCCGCTGTGGCGGCCCGCTTCAGCGGCTCAGCTCGGCCACCAGCTCGCCGCGCAGCGCGTTGACGAACCACAGCCGCTGCACGCGCGGCAGGTCATCCACCCGCAAGACCGCCTCCTCCACGCTGCCCTCGCGCAGCGCCAGCGCGCGGCCCACGCCGTCGAGCAGGCCGCAGCGCAACGGCGGCGTGATGCGGCGGCCGTCGTCCATCAGCGCGATCACATTGCCGCGCGTGAACTCGGTGATCTCGCCGGCGGTGTTCCACAGCAGCGTGTCGAACACCGCGGGGTCGGCCGGCGCGAAGGCATCGTAGTGCGCACGGCGCGTCGTCTTGAAGCGCAGGAACTCCAGCGGCGCCTCGATCGGCGCCGGCGCCAGCCGCACCGCCACCGGCTGCGGCGTCGGTGCGAGCGCGAAGGCCTGCGTCTGCACCCAGCCCTGCGCATCGGCCAGCAGGCGCACGCGCCACAGGCCGCTGGGCCGCTGCGCGGCCACCGCCCGCAGCGCCTCGTGCACCGTCGCCTCGTCGCAGGCCTGGCCGAAATGCCGAGCCGCCTCGGCGAGCCGCGCCACGTGCAGCTCGGGCGCGCGGTAGCTGCCGTCTTGCAGCCGCAGCGTCTGCAGCAGCTCGAACGGCTCGGCCGTGCGCTCGAGGAAGGCACGCTTGTGCTGCCACTCGCGCCACTCGGCCTCGGCCGGCGCGTCGATCGTGATGCCGCTGCCGATGCCGCATTGCGCCTCGTCGCCGCGCAGCACCACCGTGCGGATGCCGACGCTGAAGGTCGCCGCGCCGCCCGGCTGCAGCACGCCGATCGCACCGCAATACACGCCGCGCGCTCGGCCTTCGAGCCGATGGATCCAGCGCATCGCCTGCACCTTGGGCGCGCCGGTCACCGAGCCGCAGGGAAACAGCGCACGGAACACATCGGCCAGCGTGGTGCCGGCCCGGGTGCGCGCCATCACGTCGGAGGTCATCTGCCACACCGTGGGCCAGGCGCGGCGCTCGAACAACGCCGGCACCTGCACGCTGAACGGCTCGGCCACGCGCGAGAGATCGTTGCGGATCAGGTCCACGATCATCAGGTTCTCGGCCCGTTCCTTCTCGCTGGCGAGCAGCCGCTCGCTCTGCGCCGCATCGTCCTCCGGCGTGCTGCCGCGCGGCGCGGTGCCCTTCATCGGCCTGCCGAGGATGCGGCCGTCGCGCCAGTCGAAGAACAGCTCCGGCGAGACGCTGAGGATCTGCTCGCCATGGTCGGTGGCGATGAAGGCGGCATAGCCCTCTGGCTGCGCGCGGTGCAGCGCATGGAACAGCGCCGCCGCGTCGCCGGAGAAATGGCTGCCCAGCGGCGCGGTCAGGTTGACCTGGTAGACCTCGCCGTCGGTGATGGCCTGGTGGATGCGTGCGATCTGCGCGTCGAAGGCGTCGCGTTCGATCAGGCTGCGCCACCGCATCGGCGCATACGTGCCGTGTTCGTGCTCTGCCCACGGCTCGGCCTTGTCGTAGACCGCGAACCACGCGAGCGGCCCATCGGCCTCATGCACCTGCAGCGCCGCATCGAAGGCCGGCGCCGCCTCGTAGCGCACGAAACCCACGCACCAGCGACCCGCGTGTGCATGTTGTTCAGCCGCATCAAGCACCGTGCGCACTTCGGCTTGGGAGCGCGCCACCAGCCGCTCGAATGGCTGCTTGAATGACAGCCGAAGGGCCTGACCCTGCGGCCCTGCACCAGTGAAGTCGATCAGGGTCAAATTTTTTCCTCGCTCCGCCAAGATTTTCTTAAATTCCCACGCTCGGGTTCATTTTTTCTTGCATAGCGTTTGCACTACACTTGCCCGATGAAAACCGCCCAGCTGCCACCCGTGCGCGTCGAGCCCTCGGTCCGCGAGGAGATTGAAAGCGCTCTGCGCGAGGGCGAGAGCTTGTCGGAGTTCGTCGAAGCCTCCGCCCTGCAGGCTGCAAGGCACCGCAAGGCGCAGCAGGAGTTCCTGGCGCGAGGACGCGCATCCCTGGCCGCAGCAAAGAAGACCGGCAAGCTCTTCCCGCTTCAAGGCACGCTCGATCAGATGCAGACGCGCCTTGAAAAGCGCATGACCGAGCACCGCCGGACATCCCGCGCGAAGAAGCCGTGACGTATACGGTCTACCTGACCGAAGAGGCCCGGGAAGACCTGCGCCGCCTGGAGGACTTCCTCGTCGACCTGGCGCTTGAGCATGGCGACTTCGACCTGCCGGCACAGGCCCTCGGGGCGATCCGTAGAGAGATGCGCATCCTGGAGTCCAACCCCTTCACGTGCCGGATGGCGGACAACAATCCGTACGAGCGCGAACTGGTGATTCCGTTCGGCAGCTCAGGCTATGTCGCTCTGTTCGAGATCGTCAGCGACCATGAGGTCGTGGTGGCCGCGGTGCGGCACCAGCGCGAGGACGACTACCACTAGCCCGAGCAACAAAAAGGGCCGTGCTGTGCACGGCCCTTTTTTCAATGGAGAACGGAGAACGCTGCTGGCTCAGTTCGTCTCGGCCAGCTGCTCCAGGATCGCCGGGTTCTCCAGCGTCGAGGTGTCCTGCGTGATCTGCTCGCCCTTGGCGATGCTGCGCAGCAGGCGGCGCATGATCTTGCCGGAGCGGGTCTTGGGCAGGTTCTCGCCGAAGCGGATGTCCTTGGGCTTGGCGATCGGGCCGATCTCCTTGGCGACCCAGTTGCGCAGCTCGGCGGCGATCTTCTTCGCCTCCTCGCCGGTGGGGCGCGGGCGCTTCAGCACGACGAAGGCGCAGATCGCCTCGCCGGTGGTCTCGTCGGGCCGGCCGACCACCGCGGCCTCGGCCACGAGGTCGGTGTGCGAGACCAGCGCGGATTCGATCTCCATCGTGCCCATGCGGTGGCCGCTGACGTTGAGCACGTCGTCGATGCGGCCAGTGATGGTGAAGTAGCCGGTCTTCGCGTCGCGGATCGCGCCGTCACCGGCGAGGTAGTAGCCCTTGAGCTCGCCGGGGAAGTAGCTCTTGACGTAGCGCTCGGCATCGCCCCAGATCGTGCGGATCATCGCGGGCCAGGGCTTCTTGACCACGAGGATGCCGCCCTGCCCGTTGGGCACGTCGGCGCCGGTCTCGTCGACGATGGCCGCCTGGATGCCGGGGAACGGCAGCGTGCAGGAGCCCGGCACCAGCGGCGTGGCGCCAGGCAGCGGCGTGATCATGTGGCCGCCGGTCTCGGTCTGCCACCAGGTGTCGACGATCGGGCAGCGGCCGCCGCCCACGTTGGCGTGGTACCACTCCCAGGCCGCCGGGTTGATCGGCTCGCCCACCGAGCCCAGCAGGCGCAGGCTGCTCAGGTTGTAGTGGCGCGGGTGCGTGGTCGGGTTGCCTTCGGCCGCCTTGATCAACGAGCGGATGGCCGTGGGCGCGGTGTAGAAGATGCTGACGCGGTGGTCCTGGATCATCTTCCAGAAGCGGCCCGCATCGGGATAGGTCGGGATGCCTTCGAACACCACCTCGGTGGCGCCGAGCGCGAGCGGGCCGTAGGTGATGTAGCTGTGGCCGGTGACCCAGCCGATGTCGGCGGTGCACCAGAAGACGTCGTTGTCCTTCAGGTCGAAGGTCCACTTCGTGGTCAGTGCCGCATGCAGCAGGTAGCCGCCCGACGAATGCTGCACGCCCTTGGGCTTGCCGGTGGAGCCCGAGGTGTAGAGCAGGAAGAGCGGATGCTCCGCGCCCACCCACTCCGGCTCGCAGGAGGTGGCCTCGCCATAGAGCGCCTCGTGCAGCCACACGTCGCGCGGCGCATTGAAGCCCACGGTGGCGCTGCCGGTGCGGCGATACACCAGCACATGCTTGATGGTCTCGCAGCCGCCCAGGCCCAGCGCCTCGTCGACGATGGCCTTCAGCGGCAGGTTCTTGCCGCCGCGCACCTGCTCGTCGGCGGTGATCACCGCCACGGCGCCGGCATCGTTGATGCGGTCGCGCAGGCTCTGCGCGGAGAAGCCGCCGAACACCACCGAGTGCGTCGCGCCGATGCGGGCGCAGGCCTGCATCGCCACCACGCCTTCGATCGACATCGGCATGTAGATCACCACGCGGTCGCCCTTGGCGACGCCCAGTTTCTTCAGCGCGTTGGCCATCTGGCAGGTCTTGGCCAGCAGCTCGCTGTAGGTGGCGGTGGTGACCTTGCCGTCGTCGGCCTCGAATCGGATCGCGACCTTGTCGCCCTTGCCGGCCTCGACGTTGCGGTCGAGGCAGTTGTACGAGACGTTCAGCGTGCCGTCCTCGAACCATTTGAAGAACGGTGCGTTGCTGTCGTCGAGCACCTTCGTGAACGGCGTCTTCCAGCTGATCAGCTCGCGCGCCTGGCGGGCCCAGAAGCCCTCGTAGTCGGCCTCGGCCTCGGCGACCAGCCGCTCGTAGGCCGCCATCCCCGACACATGCGCCTTCTCGACGAAGCCGGCAGGCGGCGGGTAGATCTTCAGCTCATGGGGCTGGGCGTCGGCGGCGCTGGTCATCGCTGTCTCCTGGATGCGAAGGAAAGAATCGTTTGCCCGCACCTTAAGCAGGGGCTCTTACGATGCCCTTACTGGCGTGGGACAACCGGGTTCCGGCCCGATTCTGGATCAAACCGATGACCGGGGTTTCATCCCCAGGCGGCGGGGTCGCTGCCCAGCGGCACCGGCGGGCGGTCCCAGCGCGGCGGGGTGTCGTGCAGGAGCCCGGCGTGGCGCACGGTATGCAGGCGGCCGAAGGCGGAGTCGCGGGCCTCGAGCAGCGCGCGGATCTCCTCGCGCGCCGGCTCGGGTGCCGCCAGCCCCTGCGGCAGGCGGCCGAGGCCGCGCAGCCAGTGCCCTGTCTGCGCCAGCGAGACCTCGACATGCCAGGAGCCGCCTTCGACCGCGCGGCGCGCGAGCGCGCGCTGGATGCCGAAGGCGAGCAGATAGCCCGACGCGTGGTCCAGCGCCTGCGCCGGCAGTGCCCTCGGCTCGGGCTGCCCGGCCGCTTCGGCCTCCGCGACGTTGAATCCGCTCGCGGTCTGCACCAGCGAATCGAAGCCGCGCCGGCCGGCCCACGGGCCGGTGGGGCCGTAAGCGCTCAGCGTCGCGCAAACGATCCCCGGCTTCAGCGCCGCCAGCGCTTCGGGCGAAAAGCCAAGCGAGGCCAGACCGCCGGGGCGGTAGCCCTGCAGGAACACATCGGCCTCGCGTGCCACCGCCTTCAGCGCCTCGCGGCCGGCGGCGTCGCGCAGGTCGAGCTGCGCCGAGCGCTTGCCGGCGCCGGTGTCGATCACCAGCGTCGGAATGCTGGGCAGGTGCGGCCCGGTGATCAGCATCACGTCGGCGCCATGCGCTGCGAGTGTGCGCCCGGCCACCGGGCCGGCGATCACGCGGGTCAGGTCGAGCACGCGCAGGCCGTGCAGCGGCCGGGCGCCCGGTGGCAGCGGCGGCCACGCGCGCGGCGCGGCATCGCCCGCGGCCAGCCGCGTGACGCTGAGCACCGGCAGCGCAGCCACCGCGCGGCCCTGGGGGTGCGCGTCCCATTCGTCGAAGCTGCGCAGCGCGGTCACGCACAGGCCGGCGTCGGCGGCGGCCGCTTCGACATCCACTGCCTTCCGGCGCAGCAGCGCCTGCGCCACCGCCTCGCGCTCGTAGGCGCAGCCCAGCAGCTGCAGCACGCCGTCGCGGTGGTGCGGGAAGTTGGTGTGCAGCCGCACCCAGCTGCCGTCGCCGCTGCGGTAGATGCCGGCGATGCTGTCCCACGGGTCGGCGGGCGCCTGGCCATCGACGCGCAGGTAGCGCTCGCTGCGGAATTCGATCGCGGCCTCGCGCATGTCCACCGACACCCGCTGCGCCGGGCCGCCGCGCAGCACGCCGAGCTCGCGCGCAGCCAGCGCCGCCGCGGCGATGCTGGCCTGCGCCGCGGTGCCCACCGCGAACGACGACGGCAGCGCCGGCTCGGTGCCGGTGAGGCGCACCGCGTCGAGCGCGGCAGGGTCGCCCTGCAGGCCGCGCCACAGCGCGTCGAGGGCCAGTTGCGGAGAAATCGGTCCGGTCATTGCGTAGGCACGTGAAGTGGCGCTGCGCGGATGATGCGCCACACGCCGGCGGCCCGCTGGCCACGGCTCCGGTTCGCTTCGCCGCCCATCGCTTCGCGATGTCATGAGTCTGTCAATACCCGGTTTCAATACTGCGCCGCATCAGCGGGGTAGACCGGAGCCGGAAGTGCGTCGATTCAATGTCAGTGGCCTGCTCGGCGCGCCATCGCACACCGAGGCGACGCCTGGTTCCGGGGCGGCGCGCCGACCCGCCTCGCCCACGGCCGCGACGGCGCTGCCCACGCCCCCGGGCGGGCTGCCGGCCGGCCGCCCACCGGCCATCGAATCCGCGACCACGCCGCCGCGGCGCGTCCCGCTCGCCGAGCACCGCGGCCATGCCGCTTCGCCACCGCCCCAGGCGTCGTCGTTCTGGTCTCGCATCGGCCAGCGGGCCTCGCAGATGATCGATACGAAGAAGGTGCTGTTCGAACCGGCCGAGCGCTTCGAGGGCGATTGGCAGGCCCAGGCGTCGCGCGACGTGTGCCGGCGCTGGGTCGAGACGCAGATCGGGCACGACGCCTCGCAGGTCTCGGTGACGGCGCTGTCGCGCCTGCAGGCGCTGGAGTTCGAGCGCAAGCATCCCGACCTGCCGGCTGATCGGCGGCTGCTGCCCGCGGGCGCTGGAAAGCAGGCCTACCACGAAGCGCAGATCCGCGCGTTCCTCGAGGCGGTGGGCGAGAAGGACCCGGAGGCGGTGCTGCGCAGCTTCAAGAACACGGGCACCGGCGCGCTGCACCGCCAGCATGCGACCGTCGCCGCTTCGGCGGGCGGCGTCATCGGCGCCGCGCAGCTGCTGGTGCCCGACCCGACCGCGAAGGCGGTGCTCGCGAGCGTGCGGATGGCGCTGCAGATGGTGACCAACAAGCTGGTCGTCGACGCGGGCCTGCGGCGCGACCGCAATGCCAACACCGAAGAAGTGATGCCGCTGGGCAAGGCCGACGCCGCGCCCAGCGCCAAGGCCGCGCCCGACATCCTGCACGCCTCGGGCCGGGTCCTCACGCAGCTGCAGGGCGTGACGAAGAACCTGCGCGAGATGGAGGCGGCCCTGGCCGGCCTGGCGCAGTGCCACGACCACCATGCGGTCACCGGCACGCTGCAGAGCCTGCGCGCGGTGGAGCAGGCCAAGGATCGGCTCGACATCGCCTTCGCGAAGTTCTGCCATCAGGCCGAGGTCAAGTCGCAATACAAGGCGTCCTCCGAATCGACCAAGGTCGAGTTCCGCGGCAACGAGCGCAACCTCTATGCCTCGTACATCGGCGGCACGCTCGGCTATGTGGCCAGCCTGATGACGATCCTGACCCCGGTGGTGATCTCGGCGCCGGCGACCGGCGGCTTCAGCGCCGCGGCGGTCGGCGTGGCGGCCGCGCTCTACATCGGCTACCAGCTCAGCAACGGCCCGCAGAAAGACGGCGAGGCCAAGGCGCGGCGCGCCATCGTGGCGCTCGGCAAGTCGGTCGATCTCCTCGCTGGCGGCAAGCTGCCGAGCCAGCAGCAGCGCGCCGAGGCCTATGCCGGCTACCGCCGGCACGGCGACCAGGGGCGGCTGCTCGCGCGCCTGCGCGAGATCGCGCAACAGGAGCGAGGCGTGCCCGAGCCGATGGGCCCGCGCGAGAACTGGGAGGCCTTCACCGCCTACGAGGCCGCGCGCCGGGCCGCGGTCACGCCCGAGGCCGGCGCTGCGCTGAAGGCCGATTTCGAGGCCGCGCATGCGGCCGACTTCGACACGGCGCTGGCCGCCGACGCCTGGAAGCTGCCGCTGCGCATGCGCTTCGACAATGCGCGCCGCCTCGTGGCCGGCGGCGTGGCCCAGGCGCATCGCGCGATGCTGAAGTTCGACGACGAGGCGGCCAAGGGCAAGCTGCGCCGCCCGGGCTGGGAGCAGGCCCACGCGCAAGCGAGGCAGCGTCTGGACGACAGGCTGAAAGCCCGCCTGCTCGACCTGTTCAACCTCGAGCTCGCGTTGAGCCGCATGAAGCCGATGATCGAATCGGGCCAGCCCGGTGACGACGCGGCGATGGACCTGGCGGCACAGGCACTGGGCGCGGTGCAGAACCCCGACGTGCGCGACCTCTTCTGCGGCGATGGGCGTGAGCAGGTCGAGGCGATGAAGCGCGCCAAGCGCCTGGCCGCGGGCGAGTCGGAGCGCTACACCTACACCAACTTCGGCGGCTCGATGATGGTGATGCTGAGCAACCAGGCGGTGCTCGCCGCATCGGCGGGGCTGACCATCGAGCGCGCGGAGGCGGCCGCCCACGGCATCAAGCTGCAGGACCGCTTCAGCGACGAGCGCAATGCCGTGCTGGTGTCGCAGACAGGCGCCACGATGACCGCGCACCACACCGCGGGCGAGCGCACCGGCTTCCAGCAGCGCAAGATGAAGCCGCTGCTGGCCACCATCGCGCGACGCGGCGAGCGCATCGAGAGCCGCGCCACGCTGGCCACCGCGCCGATGGCGCAGCTGTCGGCCGACCACCCGCAGGTGGCGGCCGCCCTCGACGAGCTGGTGGGCCAGATGCGGCGCGCGCCCGGCGTGCCCGACGAGGTGGCGCTGGCCGGGCCCGCGAGCGGCCAAGCCGCCCTGGCGGTCAACCTGCAACCCACCACCCACTACCAGAAGCGGCAGTACGAGACCGCGTCCGCGGGCAGCAAGGCCCGCTTCCATCTGCGGCAGGCCGGCATGATGGCCGGGCATGCGATGGTGTCGCTGGCCGGCGTGCCGGCGCAACTGGCCGCCCAGATCCCGCTCAAGGCCACACGGCAGCCGCTCGCGGAAGCGGCTGACCTGGCGCCGCGCGTCCGCGCCATGCTGGCCCATGGCGCACCGCCGTTGCCGCAGCCCGAAGCCGTGCCGCGGGACGACTGGGCCGGCACCTTGCAGCAGGCGCTCGACGAGGCGGCCGAGCACGCGCGCCGCGGCGATCCATCGTCATCCACGTGACATCGCTCGCATTCACGGCAGCGCGGCGCGCGTTCCGTCCAGGCCGTGCTGCATCCAGCGGCGGCAGGCGGCATCCGACAGCGCGGTGGGCAGCGAGCGCAGCAGCATGCGATACACCGCGCTGCGCGGTACCTTGATGCGCCGCGCCGGATCGGGCCAGCCCGGTGCGCGCCCCAGGCGCTGCAGCGTGCCCAGGCCCAGCATCAGCGGCCACAGCGACGCCAGCCTCAGCCGCACGCTGCCGGCCGGCACCGCCAGCACATAGGCCGCAGCCTCGCGGTAGCCGCCGAGGGCCTGCGCACCCAGTGTCGACAGCAACGGCCGGGCTGCGGGCCAGCGCCCCGCCTCCAGCAGCCGGCCCGCCGAGAGCCCCTGCTGCGCGAGGAGTTCGGCCGGCAGGTAGCAGCGCCCCATCGCCAGATCGGCGGCCGCGTCGCGCAGCACATTGGTCAGCTGCAGCGCCTGGCCGTAGGCGATGCCGCGGGCCGACATCTCCTCGCGCCGCCAGTGCGCCAGCTCGGGGCGGTGCCGCATGGCCACCTCGGTCCAGAACGCGCCGACGCAACCGGCCACCAGATAGGTGTAACGGTCGAGCTCGGCCCGCGTGTCGAGGGCGATCGGCGCACCCGGCCGGCCGCCTTCGAAGCGCTGCAGGTCGAACACCATGCCGTCGGTCAGCGTCTGCACGACCTCGCGCACCGAGGCGGCATCGGCCGCGGGCAATTGCCGCAGCAGGTCGAGCGCAGGCTCGAGCACCCCGAACAGCGCCGCTTCCGCCGGGTCGGGCGTGATCGCGGCGGCGGCGCCCACCTCGGCCAGCAGCGCCGCATCGCTGGCGCCGCTCACCAGTGCGCGCCACGCCTGCAGGCGATGCAGGCGCTCGGCCTCGGCGGTGCCGGGCGTGTCGGCGATGGTGTCGGCGGTGCGCGCGAGCAGGTAGGCCAGGCTCACCGGCGTGCGCATGCCGCCGGGCAGCACACGCAGGCTGAGGTAGAACGAACGCGAGACGCGCGCGAGCAGGTCGCCCAGCAGCGCGTCCGTTGCGGGGGGCGTCGGATCGGGCATCGCGGGCGCGATTGTGCGCGCGATGCCGGCCGCCGCCGGGCGCTGCTCAGCGCCGCGGGTTCAGCGCCGCGATCCGCGCGCGCACGTCGCGGATGCCGGCCGCGGTGGCGGCCAGCTTCTCGCCCTGCGCGAGGATCTGCTGCATCTCGCGCCGCTCGCCGGGCCGCAGGTGATGCAGCAGCGCCTGGAAGCGCTGCTGCATCCGTTGGCCCACCTCGGTGGGCAGCTGCGGCAGCTGGTCGTGCACGAGCGCCTTGAACAGGCCCATGAACTCCGGCCGGCCCAGGTGCGAGAGCGTCGCATTGCGCATCTCGGTGAACACGGCCTCGGCCTCCTGCGGATCGCGCAGGCGGTTGAGCTGGTGGCTTTGCAGCACGGTCTTCAACACCTGGCCCTGCGGCCCGAAAGGCAGCGATTGCGCCATCTCCAGCGAGGCATGCAGCGCGGCGCCGGCATGCTGCGGGGCAATGCCGTGCAGCGACTGCGAGACGAACGCCGACGCGGCCGGCGCCAGCCGTTCGGGCCGCAGCCGCCGCGCCCAGCGCGACACGTCGTCGCGCAGCGCCTGCGGTTCGCGCACCGGCGTGTCGCTGGAGCCGAAAGACCGCAGCAGCTGCTGCAGGCCCTGCGCCGCCTCGTGGTGCGCCATGCCGTGGCGCTTGTCGAGCTCGTCGACGAACGCCGCATGCATCTGCCGCGAGCTGCCCGCCAGCGCGGCGAGATCCTTGTCCGACAGGTAGGAACCTGTCTCCTGCAGCAGCTCCAGCGGCAGCGTGGTCAGCGAGGCCGGCTGGCGCGGCGCGCTGCCCTGGCTGCCGCGCCGCGGCGCGAGCTCGGCATGCTCGGGCAGCGCGTGGCCCGCCGGGCGCGCAGAGGCGCCGGGCTGCGGGTTGTCGCTGCGCGGTAGCGGCGATGGCCCCCGCCCGATGTTGAGTCTGTCCATGGTCTTGCTCCCTGCGGCAACGGTGTACGACAGCCTTCGAGTGTGGCGGCGG
>Ga0070662_100001808_pt1 | contig 13146 bp, 12 predicted proteins | sample KBSC53metaG_FD_65648 | JGI IMG/M metagenome (GOLD analysis project Ga0070662, IMG submission 65648) | Corn rhizosphere microbial communities from Kellogg Biological Station, Michigan, USA - KBS C5-3 metaG | ecosystem: Host-associated > Plants > Roots > Rhizosphere > Soil ...
CCCTATGTTCTCACCAAATGCGGGATGGTCTGGAATCAAAAAGGCGAGATCGGCTACTCGTTGCGCGCGGAATCCGTTCGCGGCGAGTGTGAAGCCAGTCTTCGGCGTCTGGACGTGCCCGTTATCGATCTCTACCAAATCCACTGGCCTGCCGACGAGTTCACCGAAACCGCGGAAGGCTGGGCGACAATGGCTGAGTTACAAAAGGAAGGCAAAGTGCGCTGGATCGGCGTTTCCAATTTTAGTTTGGAGGAACTCCAAAAGGTGCATGCCGTCGCGCCGGTTACATCACTGCAACCGCCTTACTCATTGATACGTCGCGATGCAGAAAAGGATCTCCTCCCGTTTTGCGAACGCGAAAACATCGGCGTGATAGTTTATTCGCCAATGGCCTCGGGTCTGCTCACCGGGGCAATGACACGCGAGCGCGTCGCCAATCTTCCCGCTGACGATTGGCGCCGAGGCAATCCGGAATTTCAGGAGCCGAAGCTGTCGCAAAATCTTGCGGTGGTTGAGCGGCTCCGCGCCATCGGTGCGCGTCACAGCAAGTCGCCTGGAGAAGTGGCCATCGCCTGGACGTTGCGAAATCCGGCTGTCACTGGCGCGATCGTTGGCGCACGCAATGCGAAGCAGGTGGATGGCATTATTGGCGGCGCAACCCTTCGGCTTAGACCGCAAGAAATTGCCAAAATCGATCCTAGTCGGTGAGAGTTGCTCGCGGCTTCTTGCCCAGCCAGCCCGCATCCGCGAAAACATGATCGCGCCTGAACTCCGCGACATCCTTAAGCAAGCTTCCAAGCCCTGGGATTTACGGGATCACTCGATCCGTAATGAGGAATGCGACGGCGTAGCAAACAAAGATCAACAATCCTCCTGCGAGACCGGCGAGAATCGCGGCGCGCCACGATCCGCGCCGCAAGGTTCGTGCAAGTAATGTCAGTGCGAGCGCGATTCCGAATTCGCCAATAATGATGTACCACGGCGTAAACGAAATCATCCGGCAGCCGCTGTATTGCCACCAATGGATCTTTCGTGCCATCTCCTCGTAGAACGGAATATTGATCGCGCCGAGCAGGCCGATCATGAGCAATCCCATCCGGCCGAAGCGTTCCCACAATCGCAGTCCGATGTATCCGAACTGCACCGCCACGACTTCCCAGGCAAACGGCATCCAGAGCGGTGATTGCCAGATCATCGGCCCGCCGCCGATCGAGTAATCGAGAGTGCGCGTGTAATCGACCAGCCAGGCATCTGCCGGAAGCTCAGCGAACCCGACAGCCAATCCGAAAAGGAGAAATCGCCCAAGCAATCTGTCGCGCCGGAAAAGCGCAAAGCCAATCAGCAGACAATTATCGATAACATTGAGCGCCGCCCCCGTGCGCCAGTCCGACCACGGCGCAAACGTCAGCAGCGAAACTGCGACGACGTTGATGACAACCGTCGCGATTACCACGCGCAGGCGATCGCGCTCAAGCGATGAATCGGCTTCGGCTTCTCCAATCACCTGTCTCGATTTAATGAGTCGCGGGACGAACAGTCAATCACTGTCGGTCGGGCCGCTTTCTGTAGGACGTCTGTGTCAGACGCCGAACTCGATTACCGCAGTCTTGACCAAGGCAGTTGGACGCTGCTAAGCGAGTGCAGTGAAACGGCTCCTTTGGCTCGATATCTCAAAGGGACTGGCGATTCTCTTCGTCGTTTACTTTCATTTTGTCAGGACCTACTTCGAACATGGCATTCTTCCTCCGGCCGACTGGAGCAGTCTCGCGGCGAGCGCGCTGACCATTGCGAGATTGGTTTGGTTCAAGGTATCGGGACTCGGTTTTCATGCTGTCGGCGTCTTCATCATCCTGAGCGGCTGGACAGTGATGCAATCAACCATGCGCCGAGCCGAATCGGGCTCGATCGCCTGGGGAACGTGGTATCGCGCGCGGTTCCTCCGGCTTTATCCGATGTACTGGGTCGCGCATTTGGTCTATCTGGTCTCGCCTTTCGTTGCGCGCCTCGAACCGGTGGACAGTCGCATCGTGTTAAGCCTGCTCGGTCTCCGCTTCATCGATATTCAGATGAACTTTATGTATCTCAACGCCGCGTGGTGGTATTTTTCCATGCTGCTCCAGTTTTATCTGATCTTTCCCCTCCTCTTTTGGGCGGCGCGCCGTCTCGGGCCATGGAAATTTCTGTTAATCGCGTGTGCCACGGGATTTTTCGCGCGCTATCTGTTGCTTGTTGTTTGGCCGCAAAATGGATTGTGGGTGCTAGGCGGTTTCGCGATCTGTCGTCTGCCGGAGCTCGCGCTCGGAATGTCATTGGCGATGTGGCATACTCAACCCCGAAAGCGTTCGGGGCTTGAATGGTTCCTTCTTCGCGGCGCGGGATTCGTCGTCGGCCTGATCTTGTATCCGGCGGCGCTTTTGCTTTACCATGGCGCTACTGCTTACGTCTTTGTCGATTTCGCCACGGGCATGTGTTGTATGCTCGAAATCGTCGGAATCGCCGGAATCATTTCGCTATTAAAAGGAACGGCTAAACTATTGAGTCTCGTCGGACTTTATTCGTACGGACTGTATTTGATTCACCAACCATATGTCATATGGCTCGGACTCCGCATTCGCGAGGTGCCGATCTGGATGTTTCTATTAATTGCAGTCGCAACCCTGGCCGTGCTCAGTGCGTGGGGAATGCTTTTGGAAAAAGCCACAAACACGCTCGTAAACAAGCTTACGTCAGGGACGAAAACAGCGCTTGCCTAGAGCAGACTGTGGAAAGCCGCGTCGGCGCATCTGCTCGTGCGTTCCGCCGCTCATATCGCTCGCGATACGCGCGCTTCAGTGCGGAGCAAGCCAGCACGGCGTTCTCGCCCGCGTGAAGGCAACGCTTGATGAACTCCCGCAAACAATCGACCCACGGCCATCTGCCTTCGTCCGTTAATGCAATTCCACCCTACATTTTCTCGACGTTTGCCAGTGAATGGAAATCGTCCGCCTCATAGAAATGCCAGCCGAGCTCTCGCGCGAGCAACTCGCCGACAGTAGTTTTGCCAGCACCTGAGACACCGAAAATGATTATGACCACGGCACATTATCGACCTGAACGATCGACGACGCACGGGCGTCACCTTCTACTTTGCCCGACTCGGTTCCACCTCTAACGTTCGATATGAAGGAGGCAAATTTCACTCAGCGCGATGCTGTCGAAAAATTTCGCGCACTCCACGCGTCGGGATGTTTTGTTCTGCCGAATCCCTGGGACACAGGCACGGCGATATATCTGCACCATCTGGGGTTTAAGGCACTCGCCACCACGTCGGCCGGTTTCGCCTTCGCGCGCGGAAAAGCCGACGGCGCAGTTCCCCGGGACGAAATGCTCGTGCATATCCGCGAGATCGCAAAGGCAGCGCCTCTTCCGGTGAACGCGGATTTCCTAAACGGCTACGCTGGTAAACCCGAAAGTGTAGCGGAAAACGTGAAGCTTTGCATCGACACGGGCGTGGCCGGATTGTCGATCGAAGACAATACCGGCCGTCCCGATTCCCCGCTTTACGAAAAGGGTTTGGCAGTCGAACGGATTCGCGCCGCGCGTTCGGCGATCGACACGTCCGGGACGCGCGTCGTGCTCACAGGCCGATGCGAAGCCTGGCTGGTTGGCGATGCCGATCCATTGCGCACTGCACTCAACCGCCTCGTCGCCTATGCCGAAGCTGGCGCCGACTGCCTCTACGCGCCCGGCGTCCAAGTGCCTGACGAAATTGCCCAAATCGTCAAAGCGGTGGCGCCGAAGCCGGTCAATCTCCTCATTTCCGGATTCAATCATCAGCTTTCGTTTTCCCAAGTCGCCGATCTCGGAGTGCGCCGCATCTCAGTCGGTTCCGGACTCGCCCTTGCGGCGTGGGGCGCATTCATCCGCGCCGCGCGCGACATTCAAACAAGCGGCAGCTTCGAGCTTCTCGACGGAGGCGCCAAATCGGCCGAACTGAACGAATTGTTTCGCTGATTGCTGTTACACGATCTGGCCGCGAATTGGCGAGTTCGTCCCACTCAAAAACCTGCGCGAAGCGGAGGAAATGTTTGCCGGATTTGAGCCGATCGCAGACTGAGTTTCTCAGACCGAATCCGGCGTTTTTCGGTCAGAATCCGAGCGCGCGGACCTTGCCAAATCGCATCTGACATCATGTCTGCGACCACGCATAAGCCTGAGGACCGCCGCTGATCGGGCATCCGCGCGTTGTTCCCCGAATTGGCCGACGATTTTGCAGCCGCAAAGTCGCTTGAAAACCTCGTTAGGTCAACGCGGTTCAGTCCGCGCTAAATCACCGCAATAAGTAACGCCGGCAGAATCTTCGTGGCGGCGAGCTCCGCCGTTTTTATGGTCAGCTTTTCCGCACGTTCTTGCGCAGCGAGCGCTTGACTGGCCACGAAGCTTTTCGCGAGAATCGCCTGCGCACTGACCAGGTTGTCAAACTCCTCCTGACTCATTTTTTTATTACTGACGTCGATGGTCCATTGTTCGAGCTGCTCTGCGCTGGATTTGATGAAGGCTTCGGAAGCAGCCTTGCCTTCATTGATCAGTTGTTCGAACTGAGTCTTTGCGTCGGCTACGGTCGGGTCTTTGATTTGGTTAAGTGCATCTTGAAGTGTCGACATAGGATTGAACTCAGTGAGGTGTTTGCTGCTGCAGGACAAGATCGTAGTTTTGCTGGAGTTGTTTCTTTTTGTTCGCGGCGAAGGTTGGGCTTAGGCAATGCTGTTTCCGGACGAGGGCAGCATCACGCTGAAAGAGCTTAGCGGAATTCTTGATGAATTCCTTGCGCGCAGGCACCGCCTTCGACTCAGCGGCTTCCGCATCCGTGAATTGCTGTGTAATCTTTGCCACTTCGCTGTCGAAGCTCGCCTGATCCCACGCCGCAGGCGTTCCTCCAACGCAGGTATGGTGATCGATAAAGGCCAGATGGGCATCTTTGAGCTGTTGCACCCGAACCTGGCTTGAGGATTTGGTGACCGTCGCGCAGGAACAGAGTGAAAGAGCGATTGCACAGATCGCGACGCTGGACGGCGTCAGAAGAAGACGAGGATGTTTAAACATAACTGATTTTTAAAAACGTTTTATCGGATCGAAGACGAGGTGTAAAGAAAAAGTTGAGACCCTTTCGTCGTAGCAGTCGATGCAACGACGGACGTCTTGCTCATCTATGCCCGCAGCGAGCTTCACGGGCAAACATGCCGCGCGGCGACGAAATCATCGATCTGGCGAAAGTTAATCTATTTCGTTAGTTCGGACTGATAGCGACGCTCCCTCTATTCAGCTGTCTTATCGGGTGACGGCCATCGATGTTCTGGCCACAGCGCGACGACTGCCAAAGCGACGATGATTCCAACTGAGACTTCAATGAATCTATGCAAAGCAGTCGCCCACGGCGCTTCTGAGCGCGGAATCAGAACGATGATGGTGAGCGTAATGCTCGCGTAGCGATACGCGGTCTTCTCCAAACGAAAGGCGAACGACAGCAATCCGATGAGAAAGATCGCAACCGCGTACGCGACCAGATTTACTCTAAAGTAATTTGCCTCGAGCGCTCCAACCGACGCACCCACGGCGGTAGCGGCGATTCGCTCGATCGAGAGCGTCAGAGTCGCGCCGAGAGTGGATTGCATGACGACCAGAGTCGCGATCGCGGCCCAGTAGGCCTCGGGCATCTGTACAAGCCGCGCGATGACGACTGACGCGGTCGCCGCGGCTGCGGTGCGAAAAGCGTGCGTGATCGAAGGAAGATTTTCTTTGTCCCAAGTCCATAGTTTCATGGAGGAATGATCTTCGCTGCCGGTTTGCATTGGCAAGATCACAATCGGTTATCTCGAAAGAGGTAGTCGCCAGCAGCTCATAGGTGGCATCGCAAAATCCCACCGTTGCGCAATGGCGGCAGGCTCACTCGTGCGAATACGTTCGAGCCATGAATGAAACCGATATTGGATTTAACAGATACCTGCGAGAGATCGGACGGTTTCCGCTTTTGACGCCACAACAAGAGATCGATCTGGCGCGGAAAATCAAAAAAGGCGATGCCAAGGCGCGGGAGCAGATGATCAACTCAAATCTGCGGCTGGTCGTTACTATCGCGCACGATTACGTCAATCTCGGTCTTCCGCTGCTCGATCTGATCTCTGAGGGAAACATCGGATTGACCAAAGCGGTCGAGCGTTTCGATGCCGGGAAAGGTGCAAAGCTGAGCACATATGCCGCCTGGTGGATTAAACAATCGATCAAGCGCGCGCTGGCCAATCAGAGCAAAACGATTCGGCTGCCCGTGCATCTCGTCGACAAAATTGCAAAGGTGCGTCGCGTTTCGCTGCAGATGAGCGATGAGCTCGGACGCGAACCGACCGATGACGAACTGGGCGAAGAACTGGGCATCGCGAGCGAAAAAGTCGGGCGACTGAAAAGCGCCGGCATTCGCCCAGCATCGCTCGACGCCCCGATTGCGGACAATGACTCGACGGAGTTTGCCGAGATCATCGGGGACGACGAGGCGCAAACGCCATTTGAATTGTTGCGCGACAAAAACCTGCGCCGTGAAGTCGAGGGCCTGATCGCAGTTCTCGACAGCCGGGAGAAGAAAATCATTTCCCAGCGGTTCGGTCTCGACGGCGGAAAACCGAAAACGCTGGAAGATGTGGGCCGGGATTTCGGCGTCACGCGCGAACGCATTCGACAGCTGCAAAACATTGCTTTGACCAAACTCCGCCGCGCGTTGGCCAAGAAAGAAGAACCCGCCGAACTGCTGACCGCAGCCTAACAAGAAAGAACTGGCAGAATGGAAACACACGGCCCTTTAGTCACGAACATAGCGCTTGGGTTCACGATGCTCAGTCCGGTGATCGTCCTGATCATTGAATGGTTTCTCGGGCAAGTGGTGGCTTAGAAGCGCAGCGATGTTTGACGCAATAAAGGAGCGAGCCGCTTGAACGATGAATCTCGAGCTGGGAAATAAACTTGCTCTTGTTACCGGCTCGACCGCCGGCATTGGTTTCGCCATTGCGAAGGCCCTCGCCGCGGAAGGCGCACGCGTGATCATAAACGGCCGCACTGAGAAGCGCGTGAAAGAAGCGATCGCGTCCCTTCGCGCGGATGTTCCGTCGGCCAAACTTGAAGCCCTCGCGCTTGATTTGTCGCGAGCCGACGCGGCAGCGCAAACCACCAAACGCCATCCTGAGGTGGATATTCTCGTGAACAATCTGGGCGTTTATGAAGTCAAGGACTTTGAGCAAATCACCGACGCCGAATGGTCGGCGATCATTGAAACGAATTTTCTAAGTGGCGTTCGTCTGTCGCGTCATTATCTGCCACGGATGAAAGCCGCCGGTTGGGGACGCATCATTTTCATCTCCAGCGAATCAGCCGTGAACATTCCGGTGGAAATGATCCATTACGGCGTGACGAAAACCATGCAGGTCGCGCTCGCCCGCGGACTAGCCGAAACCACGGCGGGAACGGGCGTGACCGTCAATTCGGTACTGGCGGGCCCAACACGCTCGGAAGGCGTGGAAAAATTCATCGACGATTTGGCCAAAACCAAACACGCGACGCCTGCTGCCGTGGAAAAAGAATTCTTCACGACCGCACGGCCCTCTTCACTCCTGAAACGTTTCGGTACTCCGGATGAAGTCGCGGCACTTGTTGCCTTCGTGGCTAGCCCGCTCGCATCGGCTACGAACGGCGCGGCGTTGCGCGCCGACGGGGGTGTGGTGCGCTCGATTCTCTGAGTTCGAGATCTTGTTTTTGCGCTTTACGCGCCGCGACGAAAACGATAACAGTAAAGTTGGCTGCTTAAGCGAGGAATAAACGCCATGCCATCGCTCAGTGCGTTGCTCTCCAAATGGCCGCTCGTTCGTCAAATCTGTGAGCGGGCTGACGGGACAGGGCTGGAGGCGATGTCGGACAAGACGCGCGCGATGCATGCACGGATCGACAATGCCCAAGTGGCGCGATCGATTTGTCCGTACTGCGGAGTTGGTTGTGGTCAGCTGATTTTTCACAGGGACGGCAAACTCATCTCCATCGAAGGCGATCCCGAGAGTCCGATCAGTCAGGGAAACCTTTGTCCGAAGGGCGCTGCATCCTATCAATTACTCACGCATTCGCGGCGTGAGACGAAAATGAAATATCGCGCGCCGCGCTCGAAAGAGTGGACGGAGATTTCGCTCGAGCGCGCCATGGATATGGTCGCCGAACGCGTCTGGGAATCGCGCAAACGCACATTCGTCAGGCAGGTCGACGGATCAGCCGTCAATCACACCACTGCCATTTGCCACCTCGGCGGCGCCACCCTCGACAACGAAGAAAATTATCTCATTAAAAAATTGTTCACCGGAGGCCTGGGCATGGTCTGTGTGTCCAACCAGGCCCGGATATGACATAGCAGCACGGTGCCCGGTCTGGGCACCTCCTTCGGCCGGGGCGGAGCTACGACTGCGCAACAGGATCTCGCTAACGCAGATTGCATTCTGATTGAAGGTTCCTCGATGGCCGAAGCGCACCCGGTCGGTTTTCGCTGGGTGATGAAAGCGAAGGAGCAGGGCGCCACGATCATCCATGTCGATCCACGTTTCTCGCGCACGAGCGCACTGGCCGACATCTGGGTGCCGATCCGCGCCGGCACTGACATCGTATTTCTCGGCGGGCTCATCAATCACCTGATTGAGTACGAGCTGTACTTTCGCGAGTACGTCGTTCATTACACGAATGCCTCCTGCATTCTGTCCGACGAATATCGCGACCCTGAGGACAACGGCGACGGGTATTTCTCGGGGTGGAATCCAGAGAAGCGCGCCTATGAAGGCGACAGTTGGGTTTACAAAGGCGGAGACCTGAGTCGGCCACAGCGCGATCTTACGTTGCAAGATCCGCAATGCGTTTTTCAGAAATTAAGACGTCATTTCTCTCGCTACACGCCGGAGATGGTGGAGAAAATCTGCGGCATTTCGCCCGATATTTTTCACAAGGTGGCACACATGCTCGCTGCCGCATCCGGCCCAGAGCGCACAGCGGCGGTCTGTTACGCGGTTGGCTGGACGCAGCATTCGAAGGGCGTGCAGATCATCCGCGCCGCAGCGATTTTGCAATTGCTGCTTGGTAATATCGGCCGGCCCGGCGGCGGAATTCTCGCGTTGCGCGGTCATGCTTCAATCCAGGGCTCAACTGATATTCCCACGCTCTACGACATTCTGCCCGGCTATCTCACGATGCCGCGTAAAGGCGATGAGACCCTTCAGCATTATCTCGATAAGTACACCAAGAAAACCGGTCTCTGGTCGAATTACCCGAAATACCTCGTCAGCATTCTCAAGGCTTACTATGGGAAGAACGCAACTGCTGAAAACGATTTTGGTTACGCTTGGCTTCCCAAACTCACCGGCAACCATTCCTTCTTCGAGTATCTCTACGACATGCTCGACGGAAAAATGGAAGGCATGTTTCTGATGGGACAAAATCCGGCAGTGGGCGCGCCCAATTCGCGGCTTCAACGCAAGGCTCTCACAAAGTTGAGATGGCTCGTTGTAAGGGACATGGTGGAGGTCGAATCGGCAAATTTCTGGATTGAGTCGCCCGAAATCGATCGTGGCGAGTTGAAGCCTGAAGAAATTGAGACTGAAGTTTTCTTCTTCCCTGCGGCCGGACATGCCGAAAAGGAAGGCGCTTTCACGAACACGCAGCGACTTTTGCAGTGGCGCGAAAAAGCGGTAGACCCTCCCGGCGACGCGCGCTCCGATGCCTGGTTCATTCATCAGTTGGCGTTGCGCCTGAAGGCGAAAGCGCAGCAATCAAATGATCCGATCGACGAGCCCCTTCGCGCGCTCGACTGGTGGTATCCGGAAGATGAATTGGGCGACACGAAAATGGAAGCCGTGCTCGCAGAGATCAACGGCTGGTACACGCTTGAGCATCAAGAAAACGCCCAACGTCCAACGCCCAACGTCCAACGTCCAACTACAGAACAGCAGAGTGACGGGATTGTTTTCGGCATTGATCGCGACGGCAATCCGCATCACGGCCCACAGGTCAATGGTTTCGCGGAACTGAGAGCTGACGGATCCACTGCATGTGGCGCTTGGATTTACTCCGGTGTGTTTCGTCGTGATGGTGTGAACAAGGCGAACTCGCGAAAGTCACGAGATTATCTCGGTCACGGCTGGGGCTTCGCGTGGCCGAGCGATCGCCGGATCATCTATAACCGCGCGAGTGCGCGGCCGGACGGTCGTCCCTGGAGCGAACGGAAAAAACTGGTGTGGTGGGACTCGGAAAAATGGACCGGCATAGATGTTGCCGGATTTGTGCAAGGGAAACCTCCGGACTATGAGCCCGAAGTAGGCGCCGAGGGTCTCGACGCAATTCCGGGCGATGCGCCGTTTATCCTGCACGAGGACGGCTTGGGCTGGATCTACGTGCCAAAAGGTTTGAAGGACGGCCCGTTCCCGACTCACTACGAGCCGCTCGAGTCGCCCGTATCAAATGAACTTTATTCGCGCGATACCAATCCGCCGGAGCATTGGTTTACGCGTCAGGAAAATCGATTCGCACCGCCGGGCGATTCCAGATTCCCATTCGTGCTGACCACATATCGCCTGACCGAGCATCATACCGCCGGCGGCATGTCGCGCTTTCTCAGCCATCTCGCGGAATTGCAGCCGGAGATGTTCGCCGAAATTTCGCCCGAGCTTGCACGTGAGCTCAAGATCCGCAACGGCGATCACGTCTGTATTGTTACCTTGCGTGCAGCGATTGAAGCGCACGCACTCGTTAGTCGCCGCATTCGGCCATTGCAGCTTAATGGAAGAACACTGCACCAGGTCGCATTGCCTTATCACTATGGGACAGCCGGCCTGGTGCGCGGCGCCTCAGCGAACGATCTTCTCACGATCTCCGGTGAACCGAACGTGACAATCATGGAAGCCAAGGCGTGCACTTGCAACATTGTGCCCGGTCGATTACCGCGTGGTCTTGCCTTCGCCGAGTTCCTAAATAAATACGCGCCCCAAACAGGCCCTCCCGTTCTACATCCCGAGGAACCGGAACGCCGCGTGACTGCGCGCGGCGGCGGCCTCGCGATGGAAGGAAAAGAATGAGGGCGCCAGGAACGGTCGAGCGCAATCGCCAGGCGCGCCGAAATTGTGGGATGCAAGTCGCACACGGAGCGGCGTTCCGTCCACGACAGATTTTATGATCGGCGAAGGCACACACAGTACGAACCAGCGGCGGCACAATTACGTGCAGGAAAACGTCGAAGTCGGTTTCTTCACGGATCCGACTGTATGCATTGGTTGCAAAGCCTGCGAGGTTGCGTGCAAAGAATGGAACGAAGTGCCGGATGACGGCTTTACCTGGTCAGGAAATTCCTACGACAATACCGGGCATCTCGGCGCTTCGACGTGGCGGCATGTTTTGTTTCTCGAACAAGATCGGCAAAAGGGAAATCAGCTCGTGGGCTCTCACTCGTTAGGCAACGGCGATGGGGAAGATCCGTTCCGCTGGGTGTTTCTCTCGGATGTTTGCAAGCATTGCGAGGAAGCCGGTTGCCTCGAAGCCTGTCCAACCGGCTCAATTGTTCGCACCGAAACGGGAACGGTTTTTGTGCAGGATGATGTTTGCAACGGCTGCGGCTATTGCGTCGTCTCGTGTCCTTTCGGCGTTATCGATCGCCGGCCCGAGCCACTGCCGAATGCTGGCGGCGCTTTCAAGTGCACATTTTGTTATGACCGACAAAAAAGCGGACTCGTGCCCGCCTGCGCAAAGGTTTGTCCAACCGAATCGATCGTCTTCGGACGACTCGATGATCTGCGCGCGCGTGCATCTAAACGCGTGCAGCAGCTCAAACAAAACGGATACGACGACGCACAACTCTATGATCCGCTGGAAACTTCAGTTCGCGGAATTCACGCTTTCTTCTTGATCCTCGGTGAACCCGAAGCCTACGGGCTTCCACCGAAACCACAGATTCCAACGATTTACCTGAAGTCGGCATGGACCTCGGCATTCGCGACCGCAATTGCATCAATCATCGCAACGCTCCTCGCGTTCGCGTTTTTCTCATGACAACCAATTCGCCATCCGAAAAGCGGCTCGAAGAGTTGCGCGAGCAAGCGTGGAAGGAGAGCGCCGTAACCGGACGCGGCGTGGACGTTGCCGGTGGTCCAATTCCGCGTAAACCCGGTTACTACGGCCAGGCTGTGGTCAAACCGCCGGTCTGGACGTGGCAAGTTCCACTCTACTTTTTCAGCGGTGGAATTGCCGGAATGTCGGCCGTAATCGCTAGCGGGGCGATCATCTTTGATCATATCGATCTTGCACGCACTGCCATGTGGCTCGCGTCCATAGCTGGGGCGATTCTTTCACCTGTTCTTTTAATCATGGACTTGGGCCGCCCCCATCTCTTCCTCAACATGCTGCGCGTTTTTAAACATCGGTCCGCCATGTCAATGGGCGCTTGGATTCTGACCGCGTTTGGGGCTTGCGCCGTTCCAGGTTTGATCGCCATCGAACTGCACGCGCATCAGATTTTCCCTGGAACACTCGATCAACTCCTGCGCGTCGCTGCCGGCATTTTCGTTTTTGCTGCGGCGATCTTCGGAACTCTGCTCGCGACTTATACGGGCGTGTTGATCGGAGTAACAGCGATTCCGGCCTGGTTTTTGCATCGCACGCTGCTGCCAATTCATTTTGGGACTGCCGGATTGGGATCAGCTGCGGCAGTGTTGGAATTGCTCGGGCACCGAATGCCCGCGCTCAACTTTCTCGGCTTTTACGCCGCCGCGGTTGAAACCGCGCTCTTGATTTGGCTTAGCGTCGATAAGCACGACAAGGCCGATCGCGCCATCCACGAACACGCCTCCGGCTGGCTGATTCGGATCGGCGAAGTCTTGAACGGCCCGCTCGCACTTGTTCTCCGTTTGTTCGGACTCATTCCGCTCGCGGCCATTTCGTTCTTAATCGGCGCACTGGTCAGCCGCTTCGGCTGGATCGCGGTGGGCAAAGTCTCTGGTGCCGATCCGGAAGCAGTGTTCGCTGCGGAACGCTATTAATATTTTTCGAGAATCACGCGCTCGACGTGCGAGTAGAGATTAAACGAGGGCGGTCGAAGAAAACCGATGAGGGTCT
>Ga0070662_100001814_pt1 | contig 13128 bp, 12 predicted proteins | sample KBSC53metaG_FD_65648 | JGI IMG/M metagenome (GOLD analysis project Ga0070662, IMG submission 65648) | Corn rhizosphere microbial communities from Kellogg Biological Station, Michigan, USA - KBS C5-3 metaG | ecosystem: Host-associated > Plants > Roots > Rhizosphere > Soil ...
GCCGAAGGTCAACCGCGCCTGCAGCGTCTGCCCACGCTGGATATTCTTGGGCTCCTCGCCGACGAACCAGAGATCCGCCTCGAAGATGCCGTTCTTGACCTGGGGATAGATGCGCGCGACCTTCAACTTGTAGGATTTGCCCGCATAATCGACCGTGGCGATCTGCCCCAGCTGGACCCGACCGAGATAGAATTCGTCGACCTGCGCGCGCAACTTGTTGTGGCCGGGGCTATCGATCTGCCCCAAACGCTCGCCCTTGCTCATGCTTTGGCCGATCTGGATCGAGAAAGACGAAAGCTGTCCGTCGACCGGCGCGCGCAGGTTCAATTGATCCAAATTGTTGCGCGCAATGGCGAGCGCCCCTTGCAGCGTGTTTGCCGTGGCGCGCATCTGCGCAACCTGCGTGCTATGCAGCCGACCTTCGGCACCCTGGGTGTGGCGCGCCTCGTTTAGCCGGCGCTGAGCCATCGCGAGGTCGTCGCGCGTGTCGCTGAATACCTTGCCCGCAACGAAGCCCCGCTGCGCGAGCGGCGCCTGCAGATCATATTGGCGCTTGGCCTTGAGATATTCGTTCTCGGCCGCGATCACTGCTTGGCTATTCTGCGAGCGCGTCTGCTCGAGGCTCAGTTCGGCGAGCTGGAGGTTATAGACCTGCTGCGCAACCTCGGTCTGCGAACGCAAGGTTTCGATCTGGAGATCAGCGTTCGTGAGGACCGCAAGCAACTGGCCCTTCTTCACCGACGCGCCGTCCTCGACCAGGATCTTGTCGACCCGGCCGCCTTCGACGGCGTCAAGATAAACCGTCAGCAAAGGCGTCACGAGCGAGCGCAAAGGGAGGAAATCGTCAAACGTGCCGTTGCGTACTTCTGAGATAGTCAGCCGATCAGCGGGCACCGATTGACGGTTGCCGCGCGGCGCCAGAACCCAGGCCAGCGTCAGCAGCAGCACAACCGCCCCGGCCACGGCATATCTGGTCCAGACCGGAAGCTTCCGCTTTTCGATGACGCGATCCATGCCGCCGGTCAGCGGCTTGGCGGTGGCTTCGTTCTGGATGCGGACAACGCTCATGAAGGGAACCTAAGCAGAGATCGTGCCAGCCGGTTCACGGGGCGTTCAGGAAAATAACCCGCGTTCGCCCATGCCCGCCTGTCCGTTTTCGGACACGGAAGTGTCCGTTCCCGGACAGGCGGGGCCGGAAAGCGCATCAGCGGGCCGCCACCTGAACGGTGCCCCGGCGCATTGCCTGGTCGAGATCGGCCTGCGCCCGCGCAACGGTTTCGCGATGGCAAACGCGGGCGAATTGCAGGCTGCTATTTTCGGCGAGGCAAGCGCTGCTGGCGGCCTGATCGATGCGGCGATCCATCGCCGCGCGACCGGCCGGGCTGCCAAGGTCGAGATCGGCAAAGGAAACATGCCGCGATGCGGCCTGAGCCGGGTTGGCGGAAAGTACGGTCAGGCTGGTCGCAAACAACGCACCGGCGAGAGCGAGGGGAGATAAGCGGGTCATTGCATTGCTCCTGGACGAGGCCGGCCCAATTGCCGGCATCGACACAACAGCATCGGCCGTGCCAACATCTCATCCTTTTGATTTCACGCAGCAATCTCTCGGAGTGCGGCACCCCCTCCCATTCCCCACTGCCCATTGCCGGACACTTTTCGTCCGCGATCGGACAGTCTGGCACATTTGTTGATAGGAGGAGCGGCGAGGGCTACCAGCAGCCCATCGGGGAGTGAAAATGGCGGACAAACGCGCATTCGATCTGTGCGTCGTAATCGATGACGATGCTGACATATTGCTCGCGACACGCCTGCTGCTGCGCGAGCTTTTCACGGAGGTCGTCACCACTCCTTCGCCCATTCAGGCGATGGAGGTGATTGCCGAACGATCGCCCGATGCGATCCTGCTCGACGCCAATTTCATGCGCGGCGCGACCGACGGGCGGGAAGGTTTCCTGTGGCTCGGGCGCATCCTCGAAAAGGATCCGGACGCGGTCGTCGTGCTGATCACCGCGCATGGCGGCGTGCAGATCGCAGTCGAGGCGATGAAGCAGGGCGCGACCGACTTCATTTCCAAGCCATGGAACAATGAACGCCTGCTGGCCACCGTACGCACCGCCGCGGCGCTCCGCGCCCAGCGCCGCGCTACCGGCGTCGAGAAAGCCCGGGCAAAGGCAATCGCCACCCCGTCGGGCGAGATGCCTCTGCTGGGCGAGAGCGCAGCCATCCGCCGCGTACTCGCCTTGATCGACCGCGCTGCGCCGACCGAGGCCAATGTACTCATCACCGGCGAAAATGGCACCGGCAAGGAGTTGGTTGCGCGCGAGATCCACAGCCGTTCGCAGCGCACCGACAAGGTCATGCTGTCGGTCGATCTCGGCGCGATTGCCGAACATCTCATCGACAGCGAGCTGTTCGGCCATGTGAAGGGTAGCTTCACCGACGCGCGCGCCGATCGCATCGGCCGCATGCAGGCGGCCGATGGGGGTACCCTCTTTCTCGACGAAGTCGGCAATCTGCCGCTCCACCTCCAGCCCAAATTGTTGACCGCACTCGAGCAGCGCCAGGTCACGCCGGTCGGCGCCAACAAGCCGGTACCGATCGACATTCGCGTCGTTTCCGCCACCAATTTGCGATCCGAGCAGATCGAGGATCCCAGCCTTTTTCGCACCGATCTGCTGTTCCGGCTCAATACCGTCGAGATCGAATTGCCGCCACTGCGCGAACGCGCCGAGGATGTGCCCTTGCTGCTCGATCACTTCCTCACGCTCTATGCGCGCAAATATGGCAAGCCGGCGCGGGCGTTACCGGCGTCCGTATTGGCAGCGCTCAAAGGCTATGATTGGCCGGGCAATGTCCGTGCGCTTCGTCACGCCGCCGAGCGCGCGGTGATTTTGGCCGAGGGAGACGCCTACGCTCTTTCCGACTTCCCGCTGGCACGGGCGGCGCCGACGATCCGCATCGCGGCCGAGGCCCTGCCGCCCGCCGCACCCACTGCCGCCGACCTCAATCTCGGCAAGGCCGAAAAGCAGATGATCGAGCGCGCGCTGCAGAAGCACGCCTACAATATATCCGCCGCGGCCGCGGAACTCGGCCTGACGCGCGGCTCGCTCTATCGGCGAATGGAGAAGCATGGGCTCTGATCTTGGCCTTTGAACGCAACTTCGTGATCGGCTTCGCCTGGCGCCTGCTGCTGCTGTTGCTGGCAGTCGCGGCCTTCGCCTGGTCGATCCGCGAGCCGGGCCTGGGCGCGGCGCGACTCGTTGCGGCAGGGCTCACCGCGGGCGCGATTTGGAGCCTGTGGCACCATATCGGCCGCACCAACCGCGAGGTAGCGCGCTTCGTTGAAGCCTTGCGCTACGGCGATTTCAGCCAGGGCTTCGGTCGGACGATCGGAGGCGGGTTCGAGGAACTCGGCCAGGCACTGAGCGACGCGATGCGCCGGTTACGCGCCGAGCGTGCGCAGGCGACCGAGGAGGCGCGGATCCACGCCGCGCTTGCGGACGAATCACCGGCGGCGCTGTTGCTGGTGGACGACGAAGGTCGCGTCACGCTCTCCAACAAGGCGGCGCGCAAGCTGTTCAACCGGCTGGCCGGCACGCGCATCGACGATTTCGCTCCCTACGGATCGGATCTGGTCGCTGCGCTGGAGGGGCGTGAGGCGAGCCCCCGCAAGGTCGTCCCCTTGCGGATCGACGACGTGGTACAGCGTGCGATGGTGTCACGCGCGGCGCTCGATCGCCTCGGCCGCTCGCTCGCCATCGTCGCGGTGCAGCCGATCCAGCAGGAATTGTCGGCGGTCGAACTCGCCGCCCAGGCCGATTTGGTGCGCGTTCTCACGCATGAGATCATGAATTCCATGACGCCCGTCGTCAGTCTCGCGGAAAGCGCCGCCCGGCTGATGGCCGATGTGCCGGCCGACGATGGGTCGGCCATGGCCGACGCGCGCGCGGCGATCGAGACGCTGGCGCGGCGGGCGGCGGGGATCATGCACTTCGTCGAAGCCTATCGCGCCTTCAGTCGGGCGCCGGTAGTGGATCGGCGGCGCTTCCCCGCTGCGCCCTGGGCGGAGGAGCTCAAGCGCTTGTTCGCGGCATCGGAGGCGGGCCGTAACGTGCAGCTCGATCTGACGATCGAACCTTCGGACGTCGCGCTCGATGCGGATCCCGATCTTTTGGCGCAGGTCGCAATCAATCTGCTCAAGAATGGAGCAGAGGCCGCGGCCGGTCATACGAGCTCGCCCCGCGTCGAACTGGCGGTGCGGCTGCTACCCGGGGCACGCACAATGATCGCGGTCGGCGACAACGGCCCCGGCATTCCGCAAGATATGGCGGCCGAGATTTTCCTCCCGTTTTTCACCACCAAGAAGGGGGGAACGGGGGTGGGTTTGAGTCTCGCGCGGCGGATCATAACCGCGCACGGCGGCACGATCGCGCTGGGCCGCGCAAATGAAGGCGCCCGGTTTGAGATCGTAATTGGACCCTAAAATCTTTGAAATCCTAGGCGATAGCGGTACGACATCGCGTGCGCAGATCGCTAAGGGGGATCACGCTGTCGGACCGCTGGTTCAACCGGCTCGTGATAGGGGCGGTGACACTAGGCTTCGTGCTGCTGGTGGCGGTGGGGTTTGTTGCCACTTCGACCATCCTGGAAAATCAGGCGCAGACCCGGTGGGTCAATCATACCTATCGGGTCCAGCGCGCGATCGGGCGCTATCGCGGGCTCACCGAACGGGCGGAAGCGGTGCGGCGCGGCCTGCTGCTGCGTAGCGATGCCGGCTTCTACCAGACCTTCTACCAGACAACAGCGGAGATCGAGCCCGCGTTGGCCGACCTTCGGCGTCAGACGGCAGACAATCCCCGACAGCGGCAGAATGTCGCCTATGCAAGCGCCCTGTCGCGCCGACATCTTTTCCTTCTCAACCGATCGATCAAGATGCTCCGCGACAATAAGCGCGATGCGGCGATCGCCTCCTTCAACGTGGATGAGGCCTGGCCGCTGATCCGGGAAATCCGGCGGGTCGGCGCCAGCATGACGGCCGAGGAAGACCGTTTGCTCGCGATCCGCAATGCCGAGCAGCGGGCCAGCCTGGCGCGCTTCTACATAACGCTCGGTGTGGCGGGCGTACTTTTGGTGCTCGTCGGCGCCGGGTCGCTGTGGATCATAATCCATTATACCCGCGATCTCGCCCGTTCCCGCGATGAGCTCCGCCGCCTAAACGCCGATCTCGAAGGCGCGGTGTTTGAACGCACCGCCGACCTGCAGCGTGCCAATGACGAGATCCAGCGCTTCGCCTATATCGTCAGCCACGATCTGCGCTCGCCCCTGGTCAATGTGATGGGATTCACCGCCGAGCTTGAAAGCGGGGCGCAGCGGCTGAGCGCGATGATCGACAGGGTCGAGGCGAAGGCACCCGAGCTGGCCGATCAGGATGCCAAGGTGGCTGCGCGCGAAGACTTCCCCGAAGCCATCCGCTTCATCCGCGCCTCGACCGAAAAGATGGACCGATTGATCAATGCCATCCTGCGCCTGTCGCGCGAGGGACGCCGCACGATCAATCCAGAGAAGCTCGACATGGGCGCCTTGTTTAGGAGCGTGGCGGACGCCCTGCGTCATACGATCGACGAGCGCGATGTCGATCTGTCGATCGAACCCCGCCTGCCTCACATCGTGAGCGACCGGCTCGCGGTCGAACAGATCGTGGGTAACATCGTCGAGAATGCAATCAAATATATGGTGCCGGGCCGGCGGGGCAGGATCGAGGTGCGCGGCCGCATTGAGGGGGCCCGCGCCATTTTCGAAATCGCCGACAATGGCCGCGGCATCGAGCCGCGGGACCATGAGCGGATTTTCGATCTGTTCCGTCGCTCCGGACAGCAGGACCAACCCGGCGAAGGCATCGGCCTCGCCCATACCCGCGCACTGGCCTACCGCCTCGGCGGCACCATTTCGGTGGAATCGGAGCTAGCCAGGGGCGCCACCTTCAGGATCAATCTGCCCGTTGCGTTTACGGGGGAGCAAAAGGCGTCGATATGAACAAGCATCAAGCTGTCAACATCATCATGATCGAGGATGATGAAGGCCACGCGCGCCTGATTGAAAAGAATATCCGTCGCGCTGGAATTTCCAATGATATTCACCATTTCACAAACGGTACGAGCGGCCTTGAATATCTTTACGATCACCCCTCCGGCCCCGCGCAGAACGGTCCGGCACTAATCCTGCTCGACCTGAATCTGCCGGATATGAGCGGCACAGAGATACTTGGCCGGATCAAGGCCGAGAATAGTCCGTTAAAACGGACACCGATCGTTGTTCTCACCACCACCGACGACAAGATCGAGATTCAGCGCTGTTATGACCTTGGCTGCAATGTCTACATCACCAAGCCCGTCAATTATGACAGCTTCGCCGACGCAATCCGTCAGCTTGGGCTATTCCTGTCGGTGATCCAGGTGCCCGACTTTCCCGAAGCGAATGGCTGACGGCAGCGAAGCCCCTTACGTCCTCTATATCGACGATGACGATGGTCTTCGCCGGCTCGTGGCCCGCGCGCTTGAGCGGCGCGGTTTCCGGCTCGATTGCGCAGGCAACGGCAGGGACGGCATCGCGATGGCGGAGGCGGAACGCTACGACCTGATCGCGGTGGATCATTATATGCCCGACCTGGATGGGCTCGCGACGCTGCAGCAAATCCACCTTCTGCCCGAGCCGCCGCCCGTCATCTACGTCACCGGATCGGAGGAGAGTCGGATCGCGGTCGCCGCACTCAAGGCGGGCGCGATCGACTATGTCGTAAAGACCGTCGGCGAGGAATTCTTCGACCTGCTTGCTCGCGCGATCGAGCAGGGGCTGGCGCGGGTTCGGGTCCATGCCGAAAAAGAACAAGCCGAGGCCCGCCTGCGGGAGAGCCATGAAAGGCTGGAGGCGATGTTGCATGAGGTCAATCATCGCGTCGCAAACAGCCTCCAGTTGGTCTCCGCCTTTGTGTACATGCAGGCACGGAGCGTCGTGGGAGAGGATGCCAAAGCGGCACTCGCCGACACCCAGCGGCGCATCGCCGCGATCGCGCAGGTCCATCGCCGCCTCTACACCGGCGACTGGGTCAACAAGGTGGACATGGCCGAATATCTCGGCTCGCTGCTCAAGGACCTTGAAGAAAGCTGGTCGACACCCGAAGCCCCTCGCTCGCTTTTTCTAGCTGCCGAACGGGTCGTGCTCGGCACCGACAAGGCGGTGTCGGTCGGCGTGATCGTCAACGAACTGGTGTCCAACGCCTGCAAATATGCCTATCCGCCCGATGCGGCGGGTCAGGTGCGAGTCACTCTCACCGCCGAGGGGGACGAATTCCGGCTCAGCGTTGAGGATGACGGCTGCGGAATGCCCACGGATGGCGGCATCAAGGGTACCGGTTTGGGATCAAAACTGGTCGGGGCGATGGCGGCGACGCTCAAGGCCAAGGTCGATTATGCATCGACCGAGAAGGGCCTGCGCGTAAGCTTGGTCGCGGCGAGCTGACGAGGATGCGGCAGGCGTCAACCGTGCTGGAGATCGCCACGAAGGGCCAGCGGCTCCACGAAATCACGCGCGAGGTCGCGCAATGGGCCGGCGAACAGGCTATGCGCGAAGGGCTGCTCACATTGTTCTGCCGCCACACCTCGGCCTCGCTCCTGATCCAGGAAAATGCCGCGCCCGCGGTGCAGCGCGACCTGATTGCCTTCTTCGATCGCCTCGCGCCCGAAAGCCGCAGCCTGTACGAGCATGATGATGAAGGGCCGGACGACATGCCGGCGCATCTCAAGACCGCGCTTACCCAGGTTTCGCTCACGATTCCTCTGCTGGACGGCCAGCTCGCGCTCGGCACCTGGCAAGGCATCTATCTATTCGAGCATCGCAATCACGCGCACCGGCGGAGCGTCGTGCTGCATCTGATCGGCGAGTAACCCCTCAATCGTTATGCTGAACTCGTTTCAGCACCTATCCATCATCCGCATCGTCTCGACTTGTCGCATGATGGACCGTGAACAAGTTCAAGGTGACGGTTCGGATTGGGGCGTCGATACGCCTTTGAAACCCTGCGCGATCACATACCATTCGGACGAATCCTTGCGGCTGGCCGGTGGCTTGGCATGTTTAACGGTTGCAAACATGCGTTTGAGCAGGGCCACGAGCTCGTTGTCGGCGCCGCCTGCCAGCACCTTGGCAACGAAGGCGCCGCCCGGCGCCAGCACCTGGCCCGCGAAATCGGCCGCCGCTTCGACCAGCCCCATGGTGCGCAGATGATCGGTCTGCTGGTGCCCGACCGTGTTCGCCGCCATGTCCGACAGGACCAGATCGGCGGGGCCGCCCAGTTCTTCGGCCAGCAAGGCGGGCGCGGCATCGTCCATGAAATCCATCTGCAAGATCACGACCTCGTCGATCGGATCGGTCGGCAGCAGATCGATCCCGACGATCCGCGCCTTGGGCATGCGCCGCCGCACAACTTGGCTCCAGCCGCCCGGCGCAATGCCCAGGTCGATCACGCGCTTGGCGCCTTTCAGCAGGCCGAACCGCTCGTCCAGCTCCAGCAATTTGTACGCCGCCCGGCTGCGATAGCCCTCCGCCTTGGCGCGGCGCACATAAGGATCGTTGAGCTGTCGCTCGAGCCAGCGGGTCGAGGCTGCCGTGCGCCCCCGCGCTGTACGGACACGCTGCCGTCCGCCCGATCCGCCCCGGCTCATGCGCGCAACTCGTGCGCCATCAGGCTGCGCAATATGCCCTCGCGGATGCCCCGATCGGCAACGCTCAACCGCTCGGCCGGCCACAGATCGAGGATCGCCTCCAGGATAGCGCAACCCGCCACCACCAGATCGGCGCGTTCGTTCCCGATGCAGGCCAGCCCCGCACGCTCGCCGACCGTCATCCCGGCAAGTCGCTGGCAAAGCGCGCGCATCGATTCGGCGGGCACGATCAGCCCGTCGACTGCGCGCCGGTCATAATTGGGCAGATCCAAATGCAGGCTGGCAAGCGTGGTCACAGTGCCGCTGGTGCCGAGCAGCCGGGTTCCCTCCTCCCGGCCGCGCTTTTCGACCTTCTTCGCGAACGGGGCGAACGCTTCGCGCACACGGGCACGCATCCGCTCATAAGCTGCGCGCAACTCCACCTCGCTCCCTCCGATATGGGGCTCGCTCTCGCTGAGCGAAACCACGCCCCAGGGCGCGGAGAACCAATCGCCCACCTTGGGCGCCCCCTCTCGCTCGCCTTCCAACAGCACCAGCTCGGTCGAGCCGCCGCCGATATCGAACACCAATGCGGGCCCATTGCCCGGCTCGAGCAAGGCATGGCAGCCCATCACGGCGAGCCGCGCCTCTTGTTCGGCGGTGATGATCTGGAGGCGGATGCCCGTTTCGGCCAGCACGCGTGCCACGAATTCGCTGCCGTTGGTGGCACGACGGCACGCCTCCGTCGCGACCGAGCGAACCAGTGTGACGTTGCGCCGCTTCAGCTTCTCCGCGCAGACCGCGAGCGCGGCGATTGCCCGATCCATTGCCGCGTCGCTCAGGCTGCCGCTCTTGGCGAGCCCCTCGCCCAACCGCACGATACGCGAGAAGGCATCGATCACGACGAAGCCGTCTCCCGCGGGCCGGGCGATCAGCAGCCGGCAATTGTTGGTGCCCAGATCGAGCGCGGCATAGGTGCCACGCATCGGCGCATTCCGCGATGTGCGGGCCGGGGACGCGGCATTCCGGCGCGGTCCGCCGGACGCCTGCGCCGCTTTGTGCGCGCGCTCTGCCATTCGACGTCTCTTATGTTCTCCGGAATCGGCACGGGGCCGCCGGTACTTAATGCCTGATTAGTCCGAAAGCGGGTCGACCGGCAAGGCCGCCCCAATGCGTTGACAGGCCCGAGCGGCTTGCCTATCTCGCCCGCCCGGCACTGCCCCGTCGTCTAAAGGTAAGACTACGGACTCTGACTCCGTCAATTGAGGTTCGAATCCTCACGGGGCATCCAGCATTTTCTTGAAACTCTCAGCCACCACCCTCGACCGGGGGGCACTTGCCGGAACAGCGGCTGCTTTCTGCCGATGTAGTAAATCGCTGAGTTCGGGGACAATATATTCGTCTCGCCGCAGCCGCACATTGCAATGGAGGTTGCAAACCCCATGCGGCCAGGCGTCACGACGCGAAGCTGGTCGAACGCGAGAGCGTATCCCAAGCGGCGATTTCTGCCCTCATCGTGTCAAGTTTCTGTTCGACCAGTCCCAGCGCGTCTTCGCCCAGAAATAGCCGCACTGGCGGATTCGGGGCTTGGATTACCGAAAGCAGTGCCTGCGCGGCCTTGGCCGGATCACCCGGTTGGTTGCCGCTCTTGGCCTGCCGCGCAGCGCGGATCGGGTCCATCAGGGCATCATAATCGGCTATAGTTCGCGGTGCGCGAGCCATCGATCGTCCCGCCCACTCCGTACGGAACTGGCCGGGCGCGAGGGCTGTCACCCGGATCCCAAAACCCGCCACTTCCTTGCCGAGCGCTTCGGAAATGCCCTCCAGCGCGAATTTGCTGCCGCAGTAAAAAGGCAGCCCCGGCATGGTGATGAAACCGCCCATCGAAGTGACGTTGATGATATGGCCGCGACGCCGCTGTCGCATGCCCGGGAGTACGGCTCTCATCATCGCGACCGGGCCAAACACGTTGGCAGCGAACTGGCGCTGGAGGTCCTCCATGGAGGATTCTTCCAGCACGCCCTCATGGCCATAGCCGGCATTATTCACCAGCACGTCAATCGGCCCGACCTGTTGCTCGGCGGTGGCCACAGCCGCCGGGATGGAGTCGAAATCTGTCACATCGAGCATAAGCGGGTGGGCAAGACCGGGCGCGAGAGCTGCAAAGCCGTCGGCGTCCGCCTCCCGGCGCACCGTGCCGATCACGTGGTGACCCGCATTGAGCGCGCCTACGGCAAATGCGCGCCCGAGGCCTGAACCGACCCCGGTGATGAGGAAATTTCTGGGGGCCACAATATCCATATCAATTCAAACCCTTCGCATCAGAAGTATATCATGATATAGATAGCACTATGTCAGACATCAACTCACCACAGCCCTCCCCTCGCGCGCGAGGGGCGCCGGTTCGGCAACGCATCCTCGACGCAGCGGAGCGGCTGCTCCGCAAGGGAAAGGCCGACTTTTCAATGCGCGACCTCAGCGTGGAGGCTGGGGTGAGCTTCGCGACCCCCTTCAATCAGTTCGGGAGCAAGGCGGCGATCATGCACGGCATTTCGGAACGGCGGATCGATACGATGGCAAAACGTTTTGCCGCGGCGTCACCGCTGCCGAACGCGGCCGATCGCGTCCTCATGGCCACCGATATTGCAACCGAGGTGATGCTCGAAGAGCCAATGGTCAATCGCGCCGTTATGGGGTGGCTCGGTACTGCCGCCCCCTCCCCCGGAGGGGTCTGGGCGCATTCTACTGCCTTCTGGGCCCTGGCACTGGGTGCCGGCGAAGGATTGGCCGCCCGCTGGCGCGAGCAGGCCCTGCGCTGTTTGCCGGGGCAGCTCGCCTTCGCGTTTCGCGGGGTGCTGTCCTTCTGGACGGCTGGCGAGCTGCCGGACAGCGCGCTCGCCCTGAACGCGCGAGAGATGGCGATTGCCTTGTTGCTCGGTTTTTCCGAACGGCGCCCGCCCGGCGCTGCCCCGTCGTCTAGCCCTGTCGTCTAAAGGGATACGGCGACCGCAGCTTTTGGCCCAGATTCTATCGTCAATCCGCGGCAAGCGCGCCGCGCCGCGCGGTTCGCAAGCGCCCCGCGCAGCCGATCAATCCGAAACCTGCAAGCATCGTCACCCAACTCGCGGGCTCCGGAACGGGGCCAAGCGTATAAGTAACGTAGCCATCTGCGCTGAGCCCTTCCCACGAATAGTAAGGCTCGCCGTCATTGAAGCCCCAGCTGGGGCTTATGCCGCCATTGGCGTCGATAGTGATATAGCCGTCGCCTTTGAAATAATATGGATCAAGGTTGGTAGTGCCGCCCCCTCCGACGCTCACATAGCAGGAAAATTCGGTGCAATCAGTATAACCCGATAGGGAGATGCCGTCGCCCGCAATTGGATCAAATGTGTCACTTGAATACATGATCCAATAGGCGCCGCCTTCGTAATACTGCTGGTAAACCGTTCCTGAGTCCGACGGGTCATGCGGTATTTCTATTGCCGCACTGGCGCCGGTATTCCAGTCGACGGTGACGTCATATATTCTAAGCGGCCCATTATACTGCTCGACGCCGCTATTATTGCTACCATGCTCCGCGTAATGAGCATCAAAATATTGGCTGATAGTCGAGAAGTGCGTTGCCTGTGCGGGCCCTATGATGCCAATCGTAGCCGCGAGTATTGCGAACAGCCTCCGTTGCATGAACCTTCCCCCCAAAGCCGCCTGGCACTTGGCGTAAACTGCCTTAGTTGCCCAATTCGAACAACCAGCTACGACGCCATTTCGGAGCGGCCGGATTTAACCGCGGCACAGCATGCCGCCCTGCGCAACCTTTACTTGTTGGGAATGACAGCGCCGAGGTCGCCGTCCATCCCTCTATCGGCGCCGGGGCATCCAGCCCTCCAACGCAAAAATTGCATCGAATTCGATCCGTTATCGCGCATCATTGACCCTAAATTGTTTGATGCGCAGCGGGAACGGAACCGCCCCGAAATAGATTATTCAACAGCGGGGTCCGTTGCCTGGTGCGGGCTTAGGTCCCCGGCAACGGAGCGCCCCGTCGTCCTGCCGGATGGCGGGGCGCAGCCGTTCAGCCGAGCGGCTTCGCCAAAATATAATCTTCAAAGGCGACCTCCCCGACCATGAAGGTCTGGCGATGGCCGGTGTCGACGAAGCCTTCGCGCGCGTAGAAGCGCTGCGCGCCTTCGTTGATGGTATAGACACACAGGAACAGCCGCTCCGCCCCGCGAGCGCGCGCCTCGGCTTCGACTGCTTCGAGCATTTTCGCTCCCCAGCCGCCCGACTGCCATCCCGCCAGCAGATAGATGCGCTTCAGCTCCAGATCGCCTTTGTCGGTGGGGCAATCAAGCGCGGGCGGCGTAAGAAGGGCATAGCCGACGGGCGCGCCCAGCGGCGTCTCGAGAATCCAGGCGGCCGCGGCCGGATCGGC
>Ga0070662_100001817_pt1 | contig 13107 bp, 11 predicted proteins | sample KBSC53metaG_FD_65648 | JGI IMG/M metagenome (GOLD analysis project Ga0070662, IMG submission 65648) | Corn rhizosphere microbial communities from Kellogg Biological Station, Michigan, USA - KBS C5-3 metaG | ecosystem: Host-associated > Plants > Roots > Rhizosphere > Soil ...
TTCTATGCAAAAATATTTGTTTTTGGGCGTTTCTTTCGGATTATCCATCCCTGCCGCGGCGCAGGATCGACCGGACACAGAGATTACCGTTACGGCGACCGGCGTTGCCATCCCGGTCGAAAACACCGGCCAGCCCGTTACCGTCATCGGCCGCGATGAAATCGATGCAGTGCAAGGTGCTGACATCACTCGTGTCCTCGCTCGCGCGCCAGGTGTGAGCTTCAGCCGCAACGGCAGTGCCGGAAGTTTCACGGGGCTGCGGGTGCGAGGCGCCGAAGCGGAGCAACTGCTGGTGCTGATCGACGGCGTGCGCGTCGCCGATCCGGCAGCACCCGGTGGCGGGTTCGATTTCGGCAATCTGCTCGCCGGCAATGTCGGCAAGATCGACCTCCTGCGCAGCTCGAACAGCACGGTCTGGGGTTCGGACGCGATCGGCGGGGTGCTCGCCGTGAGCACCCGCGCCGACACCGGCGTCAGCGCCAGCGCCGAATACGGAGCGCGCGACACGGCCTTCGCGACGTTGTCAGGCGGCGTGGGCGGCGAACGGGGCTTCCTTGGCGGATCGGTCAGCCGGTTTCGCACCGACGGTTTCTCCAGCGCAGCGAGCGGCAGCGAGCCGGACGGCTTCGCGCAGTGGGATGCGAGCGCCCAGGGACGGCTAGTGCTCGCGCCTGGACTCACGGCGTTCGCGCGCGGTCATTATGCGACCGGCCGGCTCGATCTCGACGGCTTCCCGGCACCCGACTACGCCCTCGCCGACACCGACGAAACCCAGCGCACGCGACAGTGGTCGGGCGCTGCAGGCGCGATGTATGACCGCGCGGACTGGCTGCTGACCGCGGCCTACTCGATGGCCGAAACGCATCGCGGCACGTTCGATCCGGCGCTCGGCTCCGCGCAAACGTTCACCAGCAACGGCCACAGCGACCGTGTGGACCTGACCGGCGAATGGAGGCCGGAGGGGCTCTTCAAGGTCGATTTCGGCGGCGACTACGAGTGGACCCGCTTCGTGACGCTTTACGACGCCGCCGAACGCACCCATTCGGTGGGGGCCTATGCGCAGCTTGGCATGGAGCGAGGCGGCCTTGTCGTGCACGCCGGCGCACGGCACGACGACTACGCAGGCTTTGGGGGGGCAACCAGCTTCGGCGCAGACGCCAGCTACGCCCTCGCCTCCGGGTTGCGCTTGCGCGCTTCCATCGGCGAAGGTTTCAAAGCGCCGACCCTGTTCCAGCTCCTGTCCGATTTCGGTAATCGCACGCTGCGGCCCGAGCGGAGCACCAGCGCCGACGTCTCGCTAGCCTGGCACGACCGCAACGCCATGCCCTACGCCTCGGCGACGCTGTTCCGCCGCGACAGCGACAATCTGATCGATTTCGTCTCCTGCTTCGGGTCGACGAGCGAGATCTGCACCAACCGCCCGTTCGGCACATACGACAACGTCGGCCGCGTGCGCGCGCAGGGCCTCGAGCTCGAAGCGGGCGCCGAACTGCTGGCCGGGTTGTCCGCGCGGCTTGCCTACAGCCTGGTCGACACGGAAAACCGCACGCCGGGCTCGCCCAACCGCGGCCATGTGCTGGCCCGCCGTCCGCGGCACACACTGTCGCTGGGCGCAGAATGGCTAGTCGTCGGGCGCGGTCCCACATTCGGCGCCGATTTGCGCTGGGCCTCGAAGAGCTTCGACGATGCGGCCAATACCGTGCCGCTACGGTCCTACGCCGTGCTCGACCTCTCCGCGCGCTGGCCGGTTAGCGAACGGGTGGAGTTGTTCGGCCGGATCGAGAACGTGGCCGACGAACGCTACCAGACCGCCGCGGGTTACGCCTCGGCCCCGCGCGGCGCGTTCCTGGGGGCGAGGGTGAGGGGGTGAGAAGCGCGGCGCTCATCGCCGTTGTCGCGCTGGCGGCGTGCGCGCCGCCCGCGGGGCAACGCGCCGGCGCCGCCCATCCCACGATCGTCAGCTTAAACCCATGCACCGATGCGATCCTCGCCGAGGTCACGGCGCCGGGGCAGTTGCTGGCGATCTCCCACTACAGCCACGATCCGCGCGGCAGCTCGATGCCGCTGGCCGAGGCCCGGCGCTTCCGCGCGATCGGCGGGACGGTCGAAGAGGTGCTGGCGCTCAAGCCCGACATCGTCGTCACCGGCGGGTTCCTCGACCCGGCCACTGCGCAGGCGTTCGCGCGCCTCGGTATGCGAGTCGAGACGGTCGGCATCGCTGCCACCGCCGCCGATAGCGAGGCGCAGGTGCGGCATCTGGCAGCGCTGATCGGCCAGCCGGCGAAAGGCGAAGCGCTGGCACGGCGCATTAACCGCGCCGTCGCCGCTGCCAACCGGTCCGGACCGCCGGTATCGGCGCTGGTTTGGCAGGAAGGCGGCATCGTTCCGGGTTCACACACGCTCGTGGCCGATCTTCTCCACAACAGCGGCTTCGTCAGCCAGTCGGCGGTGCGAGGGCTGGGGCAGGGGGCTTACCTGCCGCTCGAGCAAGTGCTCGCCGACCCGCCGCGCCTGGTAATCGCCGCCGGCGACGAGCGAATGCAGCGCCACCCGGCACTGCGCCGCCTGCGCGGCGTTCGCTACGCCTCGCTCGAGCCGAACCTGCTCTATTGCGGTGGCCCGACCATCCCACGTCTGGCGGCCAGGCTGGCAGCGCTGAGGGACGGCATTTCTGGGCCTCTCCCGCTTGCGGGAGGAGTTTGGGGTGGGAACGACCACCGCTCGTGGGCAGGCCCACCCCCGGCCCCTCCCGCAAGCGGGAGGGGAGAGATATGAACCGCCCCATTCTGCTCCTGCTCCTTCTGCTCGCTATCGCGATCCCCCTGTCGCTCCTCGCCGGGCGCGTCTGGCTCGACCCGTGGGCGACGCCCAACGCGGCGGTGATCCTTGGCGAGCTGCGATTGCCGCGGGCACTGCTGGCGGTGACCATTGGCGGCGGGCTCGGCGCGGCGGGCGCGGCGATGCAGGGCTATCTGCGCAACCCGCTGGCCGATCCCGGCCTGTTCGGCATCGCTCCCGGCGCGGCTTTGGGCGCGGTGTTGAGCCTGCTGCTCGGCTATGCGGCGAGCGCCTGGCTGCTGCCCCTGTTCGCTCTCGCCGGCGCGGCCGGAGCGATGCTGCTACTGGCGCTGATCGCCGGCCGCGCCAATGGTTTGGGGGCAGGGATCGCGCTGTTCACACTGGCGGGAATGATGATCGCCAGCCTCGCCGGGGCGCTGACCAGCCTGGCGATCAGCCTCGCGCCCAATGCCTTCGCGACGAGCGAGATCGTGATCTGGCTCATGGGCGCGCTGACCGATCGTGGCTGGCCCGACGTGTCGCTGGCGGCGCCGCTGTCGCTCGTAGGAATCGCGCTGCTGCGCCTCGCCGGGCGCGGGCTCGACGCGCTGACGCTGGGCGAGGCGGCGGCGCGCTCGCTCGGCGTGTCGCCCGGGCGGCTGCAGGCGCTGCTCGTCGTCGGGGTGGGCCTGACCGTCGGCAGCGGCGTGGCGGTCGCGGGCGTGATCGGCTTCGTCGGGCTGATGGTCCCGCATCTCGTGCGCCCGCTGACAGACCGGCGGCCGAGCTCCTTGATCGTGCCGAGCGCGCTGGCCGGCGCGCTGCTGGTGCTGGTGGCGGACTGTGTCTGTCGCATCCTGCCCCTGGTGACCGAGCTGCGGCTCGGCATAGGGCTCAGCCTGATCGGCGCGCCGTTCTTCCTCCACCTGCTGCTGAAGATGCGGCGGGAGGCGCTGTGATGCTCGAAGGTCGCGACCTCATCCTTGCGGGCCGCCTCGACGGCGTCAGTGCAGCGCTGCGGCCGGGCGAGGTCACGGCGATCTGCGGTCCTAACGGGGCCGGCAAGTCCAGCCTGCTGCAATGCCTCGCTGGCCTGCTGGCGCCCGAGCACGGTAACGTCCTGCTCGACGCGGCCGCGTTGAGCAGCCTTCACCCGCGCCAGCGGGCGCAAGCGATCGGTTATCTTCCGCAGAACGGCGAAATCGCCTGGGACTTGTCCGTCCGCAACCTCGTCGCGCTCGGCCGTCTGCCGCAAGGCGACCGTGGCGAGCGGCAGGTGGACGCGGCGCTGGCCTCGCTGGATCTCGAAAAGTTCTCAACTCGCCCGATCAGCACGTTGTCTGGCGGGGAAAAAGCGCGCGCGTTACTCGCCCGCGTACTGGCTGGCGAGCCGCGCTGGATTCTCGCGGACGAACCGCTCGCCGCGCTCGACCTCGGCCACCAGCTCGCTTTGATCGCGCACTTGCGCCGGGCGGCCGGGGCGGGCGCCGGCGTGGTGCTGGTGCTCCACGACCTCGCGCTGGCGATGAACCATGCCGACCGCGTGCTGGTGCTTCAGCGCGGCCGTCTGGCGTCCGACGGTCCGCCCGAAGCGGCGCTGGATACGGCGCTGATCGAGCGCGTATGGGGTGTGTCCGCACGCTGGCTGGGAGAGCCGGGCGCGCGGGCGCTCGTGGCGAGGTAGAGTCAGTCCGCCATGGCACGTCGGGCAGGGTAAGCAGCAAGCAGGGATCGTCAGGATTCGAAGTCTACCAGCGGGGCATAATGCGAGCCCTCGGGCCGAAGGTGGCTTTCGTAAACGGTGAAGCCGGCGACCTGCCACGGCCCCACGCGCAAGGTCCCATGCTCGGCAAGCCAGGGACCGACCGGGCCCGCCGAGCGCGGCAGGCGGGCGAGCGTGATGTGGGGCCGGTAGCCGCGCTTTTCCGCGCCAAAGCCGGCCTGGCGGCAGGCGCGCTCCACGCGGCGCTGCAATTGCGCCAGGGGCTCCGTCAACGGGACGCGGGCCCACACCGCGGCCGGCCTGCCTTTGCGTTCGAAGTGCCCAACGCCGGACACTTCGGCCGCGAACGCTTCGCTCTCGACCCCTGCCAATGCTTCGAACAGTGCCGCGGATTGGGCGCGGTCGGCCTCGCCGACGAAAGCCAGTGTCAGGTGGAGCTGCTCGTCATCCTGCCAGCGGGCCCCTTCGATCCCGCCCATGGCCCCGAGCAGCGCATTTCGCACGATCCCGGGCGGACGAATGGCGACGAACAGCCTGGCCACCTGGGCGTTGTCCATCATCGGGCCCCGCGACGCAAGCGCGCCCACGCGCCCCGCAGGGCGCCGGGCGTGCTCGCCATGGGTCCGAAGCTCAGCTCGGCTGATGCTCGCCTTCGCCGCGATCTTCCGATGCGGCCTGCTGGTACTCGGCCCGGCCGGGCTCGTTGAGGTTGGCCGCCTGCTCGGTGTTGCCGCGGCGGCCCAACGGAATCCGCCGGCCGCGCGCCTTTTCGGCGCTCTTGGGCAACGTGATGGTCAGCACGCCGTCCTTGAAATCGGCCGAGCAGGCATCCTCGTCGACGTTCGGAGGCAGGCTCAGCCGCCGCTCGAAAGTGCCGTAGCTGCGTTCGGAATAGCCGCGCTCCTCGTCGGCGCGGGTACTCTTCTTCTCGCCACGCAGCGTCAGCACGCCGTCCTCGACGGTCAGGTCGATGTCGTCTTCCTTGACGCCGGGCAGTTCGGCGGTGATCTCGATCTTGTCGTCATCCTGGTGGACGTCCATCGCCGGCGCGCTGATCCCCGCGCGAGCATAGGACGCGGTGTCACCGCTCTGGTCCAGCAGACCGTCGAACAGCCGGTTCATCTGCCTGTGCAGGTCGAACAGCGAACTGCCGAAGCCTGTGGACGTGGTGGCGCCGCTCGCCAGCGAGCCGGGGCGCCAGGGTGCGATATATCTGTTTGCCATTGCGCTTGTCCTCTATCCTGAGAAGATCCTCAAGGACGGGACTGGGTCGGCCGCTTTGCGGGTGGACGGGAGGGGGATTACGCACGACGACCGGCCCGAATCCCGCACCCGATCAATGCGCGCTGCGGGTGGCGGTTCCGGCGGGAACCGGCGCTGGCGGCAATTTTGTCCCGTCCATGGAGCGGCTCGGCGAGCTACCTTGCAAATGGGTGGCGAAAGCGGCGCCGCGGATGACGCTCGGCGCGCGCTGGACACGGTCCTGTCATCCGTTTAGGCGCACCGGCCGGGGTCTTCGGTGACATTCAAGATCAGCATCTTACTTGCGGCGTCGCTCGCGATCAGCGCTTCCGCTGCCGCGCAGGAAGCATCGCCGCGGCAAACAGTGACGATGGATTCTGCGCGGCTGTTCGCCTTCGCCGACCGGGCGCGGGACGCGGGCGACTACACGACGGCGGAGACCGCCTACCGCGCTCTCGCCGGCAACCCCGACGTCGAGCTCAGGACCGAGGCGCGCTTCCGCCTTGCGCTGATGCTGGCCGACAAGATGGGCAAGCCGCGCGAAGCCGCGGTGCTGCTGCGCGAAATCCTCGACGAGAAACCCGGTGCCGCGCGCGTTCGCCTCGAACTGGCGCGGCTCCAGGCGCAAATGGGCAATCTCGGCGCCGCGCAGCGCGAGCTTCGCGCCGCCGAGGCCAGCGGCCTGCCGCCCGAGGTCGAGCGGATGGTGCGCTTCTACACCGCCGCTCTCAGCTCGCGTCGGCCTTACGGTGCGAGCGTCGAGATCGCGCTCGCGCCCGACAGCAACATCAATCGCGCGACACGTTCGGAAACCCTCGGCACGATCATTGGCGATTTCGACTTGAGCGACGACGCCCGCGAGCAATCCGGCCTCGGCCTGTCGACGCAGGCGCAGCTGTGGGGGCGCCTCGACCTGACTAGACATGCTAACATGCTGCTTCGGGTGTCAGCCACGGGCACCTTCTACCGCAAGAGCGAATTCGACGATAACGCCGTGTCGATCGAGGCGGGACCCGAACTCCAGTTCGGCGCCGACCGTTTGAGCCTTTCTGGGCTGACGAGCTGGCGCTGGTTCGGGCTCAAGCCCTATGCCTTTTCTTGGGGAGGCAACGGCACGTTTCAGCACCCGCTAGGGAAGCGCGGACAGCTGCGGGTCGACGGCTCGCTCGTCCGCAGCGACGACAAGCTGAACGATCTACGCGATGCGACCCGCTATGCGCTCGCGGCGGGGGTCGACCGGGCGTTCAGCGCCCGTTTCGGCGGCGGCGTTCGCGTCAACGGCCAGCGCGAGGACGCTCGCGACCCCGGTTATTCCACCGCCAGCGGCGGCGCCACTGCCTACCTGTTTCGCGAGATCGGACAGACGACGCTGGTGGTGAACGGCGGCTACAGCCACCTCGAGGCGGACAAGCGCTTGTTCCTGTATCCCCAGCGCCGCGTCGACGAGCGGTTGACCGCCGGGCTCTCGGGCACCTTCCGCGCGCTCAAGGTCCACGGCTTGGCACCGATTGCGAAGCTCGAGTACGAGCGCAACTTCTCGACCATTGAGCTTTACGATTATCGCCGCATCGCGGCGAATATCGGCATCACCGCGGCATTTTGAGAAAAGTCGGCCAACTTCAGCAATCTCCATATTGCCGCGAATGGACGTTCGGATTTGACAGGTTGCCCGAGCCATCGAGCGTCGCATTGACCGAAACCGCCAGCGGGCGGATGAAGACGTCGTTCTCCGGCATGTCCAGATTGGTGACCTGGTAAACCGCGCAGCACTTCGTCCCATTCGGCGCGCAGACGCCCAACTTCAACATGCTGACCACTGGCAGCGCGACCTATTCCGGCGTGGTCTATGGCGCTGGCTACTATGGCGGCACGCAGCATGACGCCTCGCTCTCCGGCACCAGTGCCTTCAACGTGAATTTCGGCACCAGCGCGGCCAGCCTAGTGCTGTCGCTTACTGCCACTGACAAGACGCCCTCGGCCGCCTACAGTCTGGGCGACGTCACCATGACGGGAGCTCTCGGCAACAGTTGCCCCGGAGGCTGCAGAGCGAGCTTCGGATTGAACTCGTTTGCGGGTGGCACGACTGGCAACGCCAGCGGGGCCTTCTTCGGACCGCAGGCCGCCGAGTTCGGCGCCGCCTTCGATTTCATGATCCCCGCCGGCGATGGGCAGGCGACACACACCTCCATCTTCGCAGGTGTCACCGTCGGCAAGAAGAATTGATTGCGAACCGGCCGGCGTCCCCTCCGGCTAGTTCGAAAAGCCGCCGCTACCAGATATGCACCCGATCTTCCGGGGCGATGTACATCTTGTCGCCGGGCTTGACGTCGAACGCCTTGTACCATGCGTCGAGGTCGCGGATCGGCACGATCGTGCGGAAGCGGTCGGGGGTATGGGGATCGGTCGTCACCTGGTTCCGCGTGGCATCCTCGCGAGTCTTCGAGCGCCATATCTGCGCGTAGGCGAGGAAGAAGCGCTGGTCGCCGGTCAGGCCTTCCAGCACCGGCGCTTCCTTGCCGCCGAGCGAGCGGTGGTAGGCGTCAAGCGCGACGCTGAGCCCGGCGAAATCGGCGATGTTCTCGCCCATCGTCAGCTCGGGGTTGATGTGGGTGCCGGGAACCACCTCGAACGCCGCGTACTGCGCGCCGAACTTCTTGGCTTCGGCGTTGAAGCGCTCGGCATCGCCCGGGGTCCACCAGTCGCGCACGGCGCCGGTGGCGTCGATCTTGCGACCCTGATCGTCGAACCCGTGGCTGATTTCGTGTCCGATCACCACACCGATGGCGCCGTAATTGACCGCCGGATCGGCACTGGGATCGAAGAAGGGCGGCTGCAGGATGCCCGCAGGGAAGACGATCTTGTTCTCGAGCCCGCCGTTGTAGGCATTCACCGTCTGCGGGTTCATCGCCCACAACTTGCGGTCGACCGGCTGGCCCAGGTGGCTCATCGTGTAGTCGCTGTTGAACTTGTTGGCCCGCTCAACATTGCCGTAAAGGTCGGTCGCGCTGACCTGCAGCGGCTGGTAATCGCGCCACTTGTCGGGATAGCCGACCATCACGTCCATCTTGGCGAGCTTTTCGAGCGCGGCCTGCTTGGTGTCCGGGCTCATCCAGCTGTTGCCGCGGATGCGGTCGCCCATCGCCAGCTTGAGGTTGGCGACGAGGTCTTCCATCTTCTTCTTGGCGATCGGCGGGAAGTACTTGTCGACGTAGAACTGCCCGACCATTTCGCCGAGCGAGCCGTTGACGAGGGTGATCGCCCGCTTCCACCGGGGCAGAATCTGGCTCACGCCCGAGAGCGTGCTGGTGTACTTGAAGCGGCTGTCGACCATCGCCTGGTCGAGGTACGGCGAGGCCTGATCGGCGACGTGGAACTGCTCCCACAGTTTGAGCGTCTCCAGCGGGGTCGCGTCGTAGAGGGCGGCCAGCCGCTTGATGGCGGTGTTCTCCTGCGCGATCAGGCGCTTCTGCGGCCCGATGCTGGCCCCGGCGAAAAAGGCGTCCCAGTCGAGGCCAGGGGCGTAAGCCTTCAGCTCTTCGGTCGAATAGGGATTGTTGACCTTCTCGATCTCGCGGCGGTCGGCGACATCCCAGCTCAGCTCGGCGACTTCGGTTTCGAAAGCCACGATCTTCGCCGCGGCTTCGGCGGGATTGGGCGTGCCGATCGCCTTCATCGTCCGCTCGATATAGCCCTGGTAGGCGGCCCGCTGGGGAGCGAACTGGGGATTGAAGTAATAGGCCTTCTCCGGCAGCCCGATGCCGCCCTGGCTCAGCCACAGGATGTTCATCGTCGGATCGGCGGTGTCGGCGTCGACCGAAGGGTCGACCAAAGCGATGCCGAACCGCCCGAGAGTGCTGCCCATGTAGCGGGCGAACTGCGACTTGTCGGACACCGCCTTGACCTCGGCGAGGTCGGCCATCAACGGCTTGAGCCCGACTTGCTCGACGCGCTTTTCGTCCATGAACGAGGCATACATCGCGCCGTGCTTGGTGCCGGCGGGGGCATCGGTGATCAGTCCCTGCAGTTCGCTCTGCACGCCTTCGAACAAGGTCAGGAACGATCCGGTCTGCGGGCGGTCATCGGGGATCTTGGCGGTGTCGAGCCACTTGCCCGCGGCGTAACGCTCGAAATCGTCGCCCGGCTTTGTGTTCGGGTCGCGCGCCGCTAGGTCGATGCCGAATTCGCCAATCGCGGCATGGCCGGTGACGACGATCTGATCGGACGGCGCGGCATCTTGCGCGATCGCCGGAACGGAAGCTCCGGCGAGCAGCGCGAGCGCGCTCGCCGTGCGAAGCAAGGTCTTGAACTTGGTCATGAAGAAGCAGTCCCCGTCAGACGAATCGTGCGTGCGCCCGCCTTCGGGGCGCAACTGGTAAGCAGCGAAACTATCCTATGGCATCCACGCGATGGCTTGTCGATGAACGGCGCCCTCGCGTCGATGAACGGCGCCGCGGCGAAGTCCTCCAGGCCTATGATCGGCCGGCCGATTCATTGATACAATTTCATTACGCGCCCATTCAGGCTATGATCGTCGCGAACGCGCACTTCGGCAGGCACATCTGCAAACCCGTGGGAGGGGGGAACCAGGACCGGTGAACATGCATCAGGAACTACTGGGCGACGAGTCCGACCTGGACGGCCTGACCGACAAGCAGCGTCAGGTGCTCGACCTGTTGATCGAGCACAAAACCTCGAAAGAAATTGCCCGCCGCCTGAGCATTTCGCCCCACACCGTCGACCAGCGGATCCAGTTCGCCAAAGAGAAGCTCGGCGCGCGCACCCGCAGCGAGGCGGCGGTCGCCTATCGCCGATTGCTGGAGATATACGGACAAACGACATACGATGAATCCGGTCTCGCCGAAGCGGGGCTGGCGCTCGATGACTTGGACGGGCCGCAGGGTCCGCTTCCGGTTTCATCGCTTCGTCAGCGGTTCCGATCCCGCCCGCCGCATGGGCCGGAAGCGGATTTCCAGGTGGTCCCCGAACCGTTCGACGGTCGTTATGGCACGCTGGTGCGGCTGGGATCGATCTTCGCGATCGCGCTGTTCCTGGTGCTGGTTGTGCTCGGCGGGCTGGCCATGTTCAACCAGCTGTCGCTGCTGATGGCCAAGTGACGTCGCCGCACGGTTCCCGAGGGATGAGCAATCATGCTCATTCAAGGGAAGGGAATCTGCTATGACCATGACCGTGCCTGTGGCGCAAATGCGCATCGCCCGTGACATCAACGAAGCCGAGAGGGCGCTCGACGAAGCGCTGATCCGGCAATCGTCCTTGTTCACCACCATGGTGTCCGCGCGGCGCGAAACCGGCGGCGATCCGGCGCTCGGCCACGAGGCGCTGTTGCGGCTCGCCAAGACACAGCAGGCGCTGCTCGAGGGCGCCGGGAATCTTGCCCGCGTGCACGGCTCGCTGCTCGTCGTGCAGAAGGAAGTGTGCGGGGCCGACGAGTGCCCGCCCGACGAGAAGACCGGCAGTCTTGCCGACGTGACGACCGGTCGGCTGCAGGCCTGACCGGACATAGCGCCGAATGCACTCGCAAGTGATCTTCATCGTCGCGCTGGTGTGCGGGGCGGGCTGGCTCGGGTATTACCGGGGCGGCCCGCCCGAGCGCATGGCTGCGGTGCTCATCGTCGGTTGGGTCATCATCGACGCGATCTATCACGTGCTGTTCGGCCCCTCGGGCTTCGACAGGGTCGATCCGGTGCATGTGGTGCTCGACGGCGGCGAGCTGGCGGCGATTATCTGGCTGGCGCTCAACGCCAATCGCACCTGGCCGCTGTGGGCGGCGGCCGCACAAGTGATCTGCGTTTCGGGCCACGTCGCCCTGCTGATCGAGCCCAACGGGATGCGCCGCGCGTATTGGGTGATGACGCAGGTTCCGCAATATATCCAGCTCACCGCCCTGCTGCTGGGCGCGACGGCGCATACTCGGCGAGTGCGTCTGATGGGCCGCTACCGTAGCTGGCGGCTGGTTTAGACACATTGCAAATCGGGCGTTTGGTCCCACATGGCTGACGAGCCTGTGGGGCCGCCTTCGCGCGCCTCTTGACGCCTGCGAACATTTGCGGAACATCCATTCTCGATGAGACTTACCACGATCATTCGGCATAGGTGTTCCGTATGCTGACCAACATAAGCGTCCGCGGCGCCCGCGAGCATAATCTCAAGGGCTTCGACATCGAGCTTCCGCGTGAGAAGCTGATCGTCATCACCGGGCTCAGCGGCTCGGGGAAGAGCAGCCTGGCGTTCGACACGATCTATGCGGAGGGGCAGCGGCGCTATGTCGAGAGCCTGAGCGCTTATGCGCGGCAGTTCCTTGAGATGATGCAGAAGCCCGATGTCGAGCATATCGACGGGCTCAGCCCGGCGATCTCGATCGAGCAGAAGACTACCAGCCGCAATCCGCGCAGCACGGTCGCCACCGTCACCGAGATCTACGACTACATGCGCCTGCTGTGGGCGCGCGTGGGGGTGCCGTACTCCCCCGCCACCGGGCTGCCGATCGAGGCGCAGACCGTCAGCAACATGGTCGACCGGGTGATGGCGCTGCCGGAGGGGACGCGCGCGTACCTGCTCGCCCCGGTCGTGCGCGGGCGCAAGGGCGAGTACCGGCGCGAGCTGGCCGAATGGCAGAAGGCGGGCTTCACCCGCGTGCGCATCGACGGCGAGATGTACGAGATCGAGGCTGCCCCGGCGCTCGACAAGAAGTACAAGCACGACATCGAGGTGGTGGTCGACCGCCTGGCGGTGCGCCCGGGGATCGAAACGCGGCTGGCCGACAGCTTCGAGACCGCGCTCAAGCTGGCCGAGGGGCTGGCGTATGTCGACCTGGCCGACGGCGTCGTGCCCGGGCGCGAGGTCGAGGACGCGGGCGGGGCCATGAAAGGCGCCGGCCTCCCACCCAACCGCATCGTCTTCAGCGAAAAGTTCGCCTGCCCGGTCTCCGGCTTCACCATCGAGGAAGTCGAGCCGCGGCTGTTCTCCTTCAACGCCCCGCAGGGCGCGTGCCCGGCCTGCGACGGGCTGGGCGAGAAGCTGCTGTTCGATCCGCAGCTGGTCGTTCCCAACGAAGCGCTGACGCTCAAGCAGGGCGCGGTGGTGCCTTGGGCCAAGTCCAACCCGCCGAGCCCGTACTACATGCAGGTGCTCAGCAGCCTGGCGCGTGAGTACGATTTCGACCTGACCACCGCCTGGAACGAGCTCACCGAAGAACAGCGCGAAGTCGTCCTCCACGGCACGCAAGGCCGCGCGGTGGCGCTCACCTTCAAGGACGGGCGCAAGGAATACACTGTGCGCAAGGCGTTCGAGGGGGTGATCGGCAACCTCAACCGCCGCATGCTGCAGACCGACAGCGCGTGGATGCG
>Ga0070662_100001824_pt1 | contig 13062 bp, 13 predicted proteins | sample KBSC53metaG_FD_65648 | JGI IMG/M metagenome (GOLD analysis project Ga0070662, IMG submission 65648) | Corn rhizosphere microbial communities from Kellogg Biological Station, Michigan, USA - KBS C5-3 metaG | ecosystem: Host-associated > Plants > Roots > Rhizosphere > Soil ...
GGGGGCGAACGGCGGCGCTTGGGGGATGGCCGGGGTCCTGCCAGCTGGAACTACGAAACGGCCCCGGCGCCGCACTGCTGCGGCGCCGGGGCATCTATCTGGAAAGCGAGTCCGAGGGTGGGTGAGAGGTCAGCTCTCGGAGATCGCGTTCAGTAGGGCGCCCGCCGGGGCGACGCCCAGGACCTTCGCGCCACCCTCGTCGGCGGCGGTGGAGCGCACCATCTTGCCCGCGGGCTTCGCGGTGGTGACGGTGAGCGGGGCGAGCGCGCAGGGGTTCTCGGCGCTCCCGCAGCTGCTCAGCCCGCGGCTGGCCAGCTCGCTGGCCACCAGGCTGTCGACTCCCGCGTACAGGCCCAGGCCCAGCAGGAAGAGGGCGAAGGTGGCGCGGACGGTGTTGGCGATGCTCTTGTTCATGATGGCCTCGGCAGGCTCGGGTTCCAGGGTCGTGAGCCACCGTTCGTGGTGCTCGCAGAGTAAGACGGCCCGAACCCCGAAAAGGTTTTATTTGGATTCTTAACTGGACATTAAAGCCCAGCAGCCGCGCGGCATCCGCTCCGCGACCGCGTGGGATTTTTCTGAATTCATGATCTTTAACCCATTGCGGCGCAATCACATACGCAGCGATCACGATAAAGGATCGAGCTCCTCGGCGGTCCTGTGCACCGGCACCACCGATGGCGTCCACGTTCGTGGATCGAGCGCTCGTTCGAACGACTGAAGGGGTTCAGCGTGGGTTCGAAGCGCCCGAGGTGGGACACGCCCGCCCCAGTTTAGCGCCTCGACGAAGCGAACAGGTGCGCCAGTGCGTGAGTGCGCGAGTGCGTTCCGGCTCGGCCCACATGAACGCACTCGCGCACTGGCGCACTCACGCACCCGTTGCCGTTCTTCTCCCGTTCGACCTATGCGCCACGCACGTCCTTGCGCAGCATCCATTGATCGACCGGCTCCACCACCGGGTGGCCGTTCCAGTCGAGGTACGCGAGCTCGTCCACCATCTCGCGGTGCAGGCGGTAGCCCAGGCGCTCGTACAGCCTGCGGGCGCGCGGGTTGTCCTTCTCCACCCCCAGCTCGGCGATGCGGTAGCCCCGCTCGCGGATGGCAGCCTCCGCCGCCGCCATCAGCCGCGCACCGATGCCGCCGCCCTGCAGGAACGGGTACACGCGCACCGCCCAGATCACCGCCACACCGCGCTCGTCCGGCCGCGCGGCGAAGTCGATCCACGCCTGGCCGACCGGAAAGCCGTTGGCCACGGCCAGCAGCATCAGCCCCTGCCCGCGCGTCTGCCGCTCGAACGCCTCGGCGATGATGGGCCGGTGGGGCGTGAACATGCCGTGCCACTCCAGCTTCGGCAGGTCATCCGCCGCACACGGGCGGATCTCCACCTGCAGCGGCACGGTGAAACGCTCGGATACCGTCATCGCGGCGCCTGGGTGAGGCGCTGGGGGCGGTCGGCGGCGCCCCGGGCGTATTTGCACGCTGCCCCGCCCCGCGTGACGCCGAATTCGCTCGATCCCTCGCGCACCGCCTGGCCCATGGGGTGGCCCACCATGGTCGTGCCGCGGTGCCGGGCGCGCCCGCTGCACCTCTCCGGCCAACTGGTCACCGCGACCCACTCTCGTCTGAGAAGGCCAAGGCTTTGCTCTCTGCGATCAACTCTTCGATCCCGGTTGGTGGTGAACCTCGGGTCAACATGCGCCTGAAAACCGCGTACGGATCGTTCCGGTCTCCGCTTGTCCGAAGGCCGGTCTCGGTGTTCACCCAAGCGTAGACGATTACCCGCAGGCTTGAATCGTAGCGGAAAAACAGCCGGAACCGTTGATGGAACTTCGCGCGTCGCCAGCTCGTGTACTCCGTGCCTAACGTTCCACCCTGCCGAAAATCCTTGTGACCAGGGTCACGTGGGATGTCTTCGCTGATGTACCGCACGATCGTCGCGAGAAGCTTCGCGAGTGGGTGAGACACGTACCCGTGGGGATCTTTCTGGCGGAGCCGCCGGACTTCGTCCTTCAGTGAGTCGAACCCATGTTGAAATTCTCTCCACGACAAAAGCCACCACCCGTTCACACGTGGTGGTGGCGGATCCATCTCCCGAAACGTATCACCAATGGACCTCGACATCCCCGAGATCCTCGTCAGGGTCGACGTTCACGTCACGAACAAGTTCCTTCGCCTCCGCAAGTGATTCAGCCGAGAGCGGCTGAATCATCTCGGGGTGTTTCTCCATCTCGCGTTGAAGAAACGCAAGATAGGCCCCGAGAACCGGATCTTCCTCCGACGCACCCGGATCGCCGAGCGCATGAACCAGGAGATAGCCCGGAGCCACGTACTGCGCGGAGAGCGGACCCGACGCAAACTCCGGGTGCGCACGGAACAGCGCCTTCTCGAACGCCAACGCCTGCGAGTTTCCACTGCTGGTCGCGCGGCCGCTGTACTGCATGATGCCTCCAGAAATGAGGGTACGTACAACTGTACTTACCATCGTTCGTCTGGTCAAGGCGGATACAGAAAAGTGCCGACCCGCGGCTGGGTCAGCCCCGTGGCTTCGTAGTGCTCCCGGGTCATCCCCTAGCCGTACCGCCGCACCATCCGCGCGCAGAAATCAGCGAATTCGTCCACCTGCTGTGGCGGGCTGGTATGGTGGGGGACAAGGCCGCGGCACTCGGGGGTGAAGCAGAAGGTGACGGTGACGTCGAACTCGTCGAGCGCCTTCATCTGCCGATCGAACCAGGCCTGGGCATCGCGGTCGTGGTCGTCGCTCCACGCGAGACCCGTGCGCACCTTCTTCACGCCCAGCCTGCGGAACCAGCGGACGGCATCGTCCAGGCGCGGGTCCTCGTAGTGGAACCACTGGCAGAGGCCAAGGTCGGGGGCGTACCGGGCGAAGGTCTCCGCGGCCTTCTTGGGCGTGCCGTCGGGGCGGACCAGGCCCATGTGGAAGTGGCGGAAGTAGCTGCTGCCCTCGCGCTCCTTGTGGCGGGTGGTGGCGCCCCAGGCGCGCGGCAGGTCGAAGAGCGAGTACCAGTGGACGCGCCCGGCCTGGCCGCGCAGGAGCTCGGCGGTCTGCGCCAGCCCCAGGCGCTGCACCTCTTCGTTGGCGTAGGTGCTGACGCCGACCTCGGTGACCCACAGCGGCAGATGGGTCGCCTCGCGGACGCAGGCCAGCTTCCTGGGCCAGTCGTCCACGCTCCACAGGTTCCAGTCGAGCGGGAAGCCGTGGACGGCGACGACGTCGACCTCGGCCAGCGCGCCCTGGCCGTCCAGGTGACGGATGAAGCCGGGGTCGATGGGGCTCATCCCGCCCAGGACGCGGGTCAGCTTCGAATTCTCCGCGCGCACGGCGGCGCCGGCCTGCTTCACCATCTCCGCGTAGATCCGCCAGCCCTGGTCGATGCCGAAGTCCCAGTGGGACAGGTTGTTCGGCTCGTTCCAGAGCATCACCGCCTCGATCACCGGCCGTCTCCCGGTCGCGCGGGGTAGACGGCGCGCTGCAGGTCGTCGGGGACGGCGGCGGCGCGGCAGAGGTAGACCTCCTGCTCGGGGTGCGCCACGATCTCGAAGCCGCTGCTGCGCAGCATCGCCTCGGCGCAGGCGGCGTTGGGCACCCACCAGTTGGTGGGATCGTCGGCGTAGCGGTGCTCGATGAAGTGCAGCCTGGGATACGCCGGCAGGTCGAAGAGCTCGGTCTCCCAGAACTCGTGGTTGGCGCCCACGTCGATGGAATCTTCCGAGCCGCGCTGCATGCTCTGGAACAGCATCAGGTCGCCGACGACGTGCTCGCGCAGCAGGTCGAGCGCGAGCAGTGGGTGGCGCAGGTGGTAGAGCACGCCCATGAAGATGACGAAGTCGAACTTCTCGCCCAGCTGCGCCACGTCATAGACGGAGAGCTTGCGGTACTCGATGTCGAGCCCGTTCACCCGGGCGGCGAAGCGCGCCTGGTTCAGGTACAGGTCCTCGCTGTCCACGCCGACCACGCGGGCAGCGCCGCGGCGCTTCATCTCCAGGCTGTAGAAGCCGGCGTTGCAGCCGATGTCGAGCACCGTCTTCCCGGTGAGGTCATCCGGAATGACGTGCGCGAAGTTGGCGAACTTGAAGCTCGGGTAGTCGCCCAGGAAGTGGTCCGGCGCCGTCTTCACGCCCTTCAGGTCCAGGTTGTGGAACCAGGGGCCCAGGTCGCGTACCCGGGCCTCCAGCGCCTCGGGCGTCCAGGTCTCCGCGTCGGCGGTCACGCTCATCGTGTCCGGTCTCCAGGTCGGCTGAATCGAATCCCCACCTTCGGTACGAGGCATCCCACCGGTCCCACATACCTGCGCGAGGGGCGGGCTCCGCACCGGCGGCTGAAGCCGCAGCAACAACTACGAAAAGCTTCGCAACGTAGCATCGCCAAGCGCCCAGGCCGCACCCATCACCCGGCGCGACCGACGTTACCGCCAGCGCCATGCCCCCCCGCGGCGCCACGAGTGCGGTTGCGGTCAGTCGTGCGGGCCCGCGGCCACGCCGTTGGACCAGAACACCCGCGCCGCCCCGCCGCTCGGATGATCGCGCCGGAGCGAGCGGCGATCCGGCCCCAGCGCCTCGAGCGCCGTTTCGGAGACGCCGCCGCCGAGCTCGGCGGCTTCGCCTGCGGTGAGCGGGAGCAGGCTCCAGTGCTGCGCATCGTCGCCGGCCGCCCAGTCCACCGTCTCGATCATCACCGAGACGAACCGCTGGCCGCACGCACCGCACGCCAGGAGCGTCACGTGGAAGTGCGGCTCGTCCGCCAGCTCGGCCTCGCGGCGGAGGGACTGCCGGGCATCCCACGCGGCATCCGCGTGGTCTGGCCAGCAGCGGACGCAGCCGAATCCACCCGCCGCATTGCGATGCATCGTCTAAACGCTGGCGGGACGCCACTCGACCACGTCCGCGGGGCGCTCTTCCAGCAGGTGGATGGCCTCGCGGTAGCCGTGCAGCGTCCCCACGTCCACGTACGCCTCGCCGGCGCGGACGCCGCGCGCGCGGCCGCCCTTCTCGAGCCACGCGTTCACCAGCGTGCCGATGTACTCGTCTCGTCTCCCCCGTTCCTGCCACAGGTCGTGCAGCTGGGCCAGGGTGCGCGCGGGGAGCTTGAAGGCGCCCCACACCCAGTGCGTGGCCGCGCCCGGCTCCTTCACCTGGATCTCGCGGACGCTCCCATCCTCGTCGTGCACCACCGCGTCGAAGAACTCGGGGCGGTCGACGGGGAAGAGGAGGAACGAGAACTCGCCGTCCGGCAGCGCCGCGAAGCCGTCTTCCGGGAACCAGAGGGTGTCGGGGAGCCCCACCAGCACGTCGTCGTCCGGGTTGACGAAGGGGAGCGCGCGGAAGACGGAGTCGCAGAGGCCGCTCGGCTTCGGCTGTACGACGTAGCAGACGCTGGCGCCGCCGACCGCGCCGCCGTAGTAGCCCAGGATGTCGCTCTTCCCCGGCGAGATCACGAAGCAGATGTGGTCCGCGCCGCCGCGGATCATCCGCTCGACCAGGTACTCGCTCACGGCGCGCGGGCGCTCGACGCCGTCCTCGTCCTCGCGGCTGCCCACGGGGAGCAGCTCCTTGCTGAACGCCAGCGGCTGGATCCGCGTCCCCTGCCCCGCCGCCGGCACGATCCCCCACGTCATGCCCCCGCCTCCATCGCCAGGGTCCCTTCCGCCGCGTCCTCGTCTTCATCTTCCGACGACGACCACTGCTCGCCGCGCACGGCCGCGTCGAGCAGCTCCTCCAGCTCGCGTGCGCGCACGTCGGACGTGTGCTCGGCCAGCACCCGCTCGCGCGCGGCGGCGCCGATGCGCGCCAACTCATCGCGCGGCAACGAGATGGCCTCCATCGCCTGCTCGGAACTGACCGCGGTCAGGATTTCGCTGCCCGGGGTGAAGAAGGCGTCCAGCCCGTCCCACACGTCGGTGAGGATGGGGACACCGCACGCCGCTGCTTCAAAGAGCCGGCCGCTGGGGCACCAGCCCATCGCTGCCATCGCCCGGCGCGTGACGTTGACGGTGAGGGCGGACGAACAGAAGAACGCCGGGTGCTCCCCCGGCGGAAGGTGGCGGCGGAAGAAGACGTTGTCCGTCCAAGGGAAGTCGTGCGGATACTGCGCGCCGGCGATCAGGAAGCACCGCTCCGGCATCCGCCGCGCGGGCTCGATGAACAGCGCCTCGAGCGCCGCCTGCCGGTCGGCCGCGTAGGTGCCCAGGTAACTGACGTCCGCCCACTCGCCCTCCAGCGGCGGCACGGGCCGGTGCACGTCCGGATCGACGTGGCCGTACAGCGGCGCCGTCCGCCGCGCGCCCAGCCGGGTGCGCAGCTCGGCCAGAGCAGGCCCGCCGGTGAAGGAGAGCACCAGGTCGAAGCCGCCCAATCCCTCGGGCGGAAGGTACGCCACGCCCTCGCCGGTCCGCAGACCGTCGAGGGTGACGGGGGTGTCCATGTCGTAGAAGGTGCGGAGCTGCGCGGGCGAGTCGAGCGCCAGGCGCGTGGCGGCGACGGCGTCCGGGCAGTAGCTGGTGACCATCGCCACGTCGGCGTCGGCCAGGTGGCTCCGGGCGTACGGAAGGACCTGCTCCCAGTCGGGATAGAGGACCAGTTCGCCGCCGGGGATCTCCCACAGGTCGCGCGCGCCGGCGTAGTACGGAACGTCCTTCTCGAAGAAGACGAAGCGGTGCCCACGGCGGATCAGCGCCCGCGCCAGCCCCCGCCAGAGCGTCGCGTGCCCGTTGCCCCACGACGAGCTGATGGTGAGGCCGAACACCACGATCTTCATGCGCACCTCGTGGTGAGCGGGTTGCGCGCGTGCGGCTGGACTGCTCTGGACATGGGCTCCGGAGGCTGGTTGGCAAGGTGCCGTTCACTCCGGGCGGGTCGGATGCAGGAGGCGAGCCAAGGCAGGATCTACGTAGAAGCTGGGGTGAGGGAAATAGCTGCCACTCAAGAGCGAGACCTGCTGATCCACTGACGATCAGTTCGTCAGTTGCGGCACAGCTTGGACACAGGTAAATTTCTGCCATTTCGTAGATTTTCACCTGTTCCGCACGAAACTCCAGAGATATTGCGTAAGCCAAGATGAACTCAGAATGTGCACTGTGTGACGCCGTCTCTGAGGGAGCCTCGGAGCACGCACCGAAACAGATTTATAACCAGGTTCTCTTCACCACTCCGAGATTTGTGGTGTTATCGAGCATTGGCCCGTTGTCCGTTGGTCATGTGATGGTGGTCAGTAAAGCACATGCGCCGAACTTGGCCTCAATGGGAAATGATGCGATTGATGAATATGAAGAGCTCGTCTCGCACTTCCGGTCACGCGCCCCTTACTCACAGGATTTACTTGAAGCTGAAAGTGGTGCAACAATCGTACGCCCGGAAGGAGCGTGTGTAGTGCACACGCACGTTCATTGGATTCCAGGGTTTGCCGCCAGTATCGATGTCTTTGATGATCTCTTACCACCCGTTATCGGTGTGGCCTCCCTACGTGATATCGCCCCTAACCACGGGCCGTACGTATTCTTACGTAATCCCTCGTCCGTCCGGGTCCTCGAGGCTCGTTCACTACCCTCTCAAGCGATCCGTCGCGCGCTCTTCGAGCGGATCGGACGGGATGACTGGGATTGGGGAGTCGCTCCCCGTCTGGACCGAATTAAAGAGACAATCAACCTCTGGCGCGGATACCCCAATGTCCTCTCCGCTTGATCCTGACGAAGTACCAGAGTGGCTACAATCCCAATGGCCAGCAGAACTCCTTCCCAAATCCATCGTCGCCGGAATCAATAGCGATGATTGCGCCGCCATTCAATGGCCGGAGAGTATTTTGGTTGCGTCGATGGATTTTTTAAATGCTAGGCCTATTGCGATGGAGACCGGCCTTGGGACGGGATACGACCTCGGAAGACTGCTCGTCGGAGCAAATCTCTCAGATCTATGTGGCTCTGGGGCAACTCCGGTTGCGCTCATTATTGGCGTAATGATGGAGCGCGGTGCCGAGTCAAGCGATTTTCAGGAGATCATAAGGGGTATAAAAGCCGAAGCCGATCGATGGGGAATACCCGTCGTAGGCGGAGATACAAAACTCGGAGGATCTCGCGTGCTTGTTGCGACGGCGTTGGGAATGGCCAAGTCTCGCGAGCACCTGTTCCTGAAGAGCGCCGCCCGTTGCGGCGATCTCCTGTGGATCTCAGGTGAGATTGGCTCATGTACAGCCGCGATTATTGGGTTGGGAATAGAGCCCACACTTGGCGCAGAGTGGCAACAATGGGCAACCAGAGCGATTCTTGAACCACAACTCCCGTTACAGGTTTCTCGATGTGTTTCCGAGTTGAACCTTGGCCGCGGTGGTACTGACATTAGCGACGGATTGGGCGCTGATGTTTCAAATATGTGTCAGGCGAGTGGGGTCGGTGCGATGATTCATGTTCATAATATTCCAATCGCCCCCAGAGCAGCTGAAGTAGCTGCTCACTTGGGCATCCCGTCTTGGTCGCTTGCGTTCGGGTTGGGGGGTGATTTCCAGTTCATTGTCACCACACCAGCGGACAGTCGAGAAACAGCAGAAAGATGTGGCCTTTTTCTGATCGGGGAGATAACCGACACAAATCGCTGTGTATTGATGTTGCCCAATGGCGGTCAACGCATTATGCCTATTGGCGGACACCGCGATAGTCGCAACATCAACTTCCGAGACGAGGCGATGAATCTTGTCCAGCAAGTTCTACAGGAGCGCTGAAGTCTGATGCTCACCGAGAAACGCATCCGCGAAGCACAATCCCGTATTGTTGATCTTTTTGCTGAACAGTGCCTCCACGGTGAGCAGCGCCGAGAGCTAAGCATGGAAGGATTAACCGCCTGCGGACAATTCATCGGTGAAAAGGCAAAGCTTGATCGTCAGAAAGGGATTCATGGGTCGGCAGCGGCATTACGTACGTTGGCACGGAGCAACCATCCCAGCGCTGGAACGTTATGCATCGGGCTGATTGGTTATCTTGCGGCTGAACTGGGTCTCGCAGTTGGGACGAAGCTTCAGGCGGAGTTCTTTCGAGATGAACCGACCGACGACGCTTTCAACGTTATCAAGTTGTCGGAAGTCTTGCTTGCGTTGCGCGCGGTACCGACGGCCATCTACCCGACCGACTATCTTCAGAAGCAGATAGCCGATCGCCTAATGAGCGGCCGCCGTGAGGATCGAGGATGGGGTTACTACATCCATACTGGGCCCGAAGATTCGGAAGTCGATGCTCTCCCAACTGCTTACGCGGTGTTGGCACTCTCATCGTATGGCCAACCGCTGCCAGGACCAGTGGAGTACCTGTTTCGCCGTTTAGAGCGGCATGATGAACGAATCGGATCTGATATAATGACAAGCGTTCTTTCCTGCTATGTGCTTGCCTTTTCTCCTAACATAGGCAATTTGACTGATCTCAGTCGGTTAGAAGCATTATTCAAGAAACGTTGGCGATTACTTGAAAGTCTCCTAGGATCTGACATTGAACAGAACATCGAATATCCTCGCGGCGACAAACACGAGTACATCCGAGTACCGTGGCAGCTATACATGCTTGCAGCAGCATCGAAGCTCAATCCGTACTCGGGATTTGCATCTAGTGCTGCGCAACGTCGCCTTGCGTCGATCGTGGACGACGTGCTCACGACTGGGTTCCGCTATCCTCACTCTGGTGATAAGATCTCGTCCAGAACAAACGCCATTCTTTACGATGTTTTGGAGCAAATCCTCGGTCAACTTGGATACCGGCCCGTTTACGCAGTCGTAAATTTCTGCGACAAAATTCGGGTTTATCTTGGCGCACGTGTTGTGACAGGGTTCAGTGCTTTTCTCGCGCTTGCGTTCATCGTTTGTACGGTTTACGCTTGGGTCTTCACGCCGCGGTCGAACCTCGCTTCGGTCGCGCCAGAATTTATTGGGTCTGCCATGATAACGCTTCTCATGGCAATCCGGAAAACGCGCTAGAATGCTAGAGTTTACGGATATTCTGTACGGCCGTATCGTCCTCCCGCACTGGCTGGCCCGTTTCATACGCCTGCCAGAATTCGTGCGGCTTCGTGGAGTTAGGCTCTCCAACGTGGATTCATTCGAGTTCAAGGATTTTGGGGGAGCTACGCGGTGGGAGCATGGCCTCGCTGCGGCATATCTGGCTGTGAGATGTGCTGAAGCGGGAGAATTCGACGATCTTGACCGCGTTCACCTGATTTTGGCAGCGCTGCTGCACGACATAGCGACTCCACCTTTCGCACATACCGCGGAGTACGTCTTGGAGAACTTCGACCACGAGTTGGAGACGCAGAGAATTCTGAGTGCCACTCCATCACTAGATTCGACACCTGGTGTCCCGATCTTCGGATCGCAACTGCCACGGTTCAGACGGGAGTGCGCACGCCTCGCGGATGACCTCGGTCTGGCATTAGACCCAGACGAAGTCGCTCGGATGGTGATGGGCGATGGTAAACTCGGCTACCTCATCGCGGGAATAATAGACCTCGATAATGCAGATAATGTCACACGTGCGTGTCGATACGTGGGTGTCAAAGTCGATCCAGACGTTCCTCTTCGCATTGCCGAGTGGCTGGGCACCCAGTCCCATTCTCCCACCGACCTAAAGCATATCGCTCAGGCCGACGTGCAGACTTGGCTCGCGTACCGGGAGACGCTGTATGGAATGTTCTTCAACTCCTCGGACCAAGAATTGGGAAGGCAGGCATTTCTCCAGCACATTATGCGTCGTGCACTGCGGTGTGGCCTCCCCCGTCGCACACTGGTGTGGAATACCGACGACGAACTACTGCACACGATCGCAGACTTTGATAAGCACAGTACGTTCGCAAGTAGCCCGTCGCTAAGAGAGCTGGTTGAGCGGTATCGGCTGCTAGAAGAAACGCATACGCTCGTAAGCGTCCCTATTGAATCTCAAGAAACACTGCGTGCTCTTAGCCTGCCTCAAGCTACTACGTGGATCGAGGAACAGCTCACGGGATGTGACCTTGATGTATTCACGATGGTTATCTCGCGCCGTTCAACGGTCGCACATGGCGAACTCGATCTTTTTCCGTCAGCGGTAGGCGCGCTCCTAGTGTACAAGCTCGGGGGTATTGATATAAAGCATGGTCAACTGCCCGATTGGTGCAAACCAGAGATTCCGTCGCACCTTCGTGGACGACGACTACGTGTTGCATTTGGCGAACTTATCCGCCGAAGTGTTGACGCTTGGTCGGTACAGCGGCCGTGGTTGGAATTCCACGCACGGCGGCGGGAAAGTGTAATTCAGAATCTACAGTCGAACGGTGACTGGAGCTTTAGACTTTCGAAAAACGAAAGTCTCCACGCATATCCTGGCACATATGTACATGCGATTCCCGCAACACTAATCAATTGCCTCGGCCTGAAAGGTGAGTTGATTGTCGACCCTTTCGGCGGTACGGGACAAACTGCGGTGGAAGCCATAAAGGCTGGATGTTCTGTGGTGACATCCGACTCAAACTCGATTGCCTCGCTCATCGCACGATCCAAACTTACGTTCCTCTCTCCCGAAACGAGAGACTGGTTGCGCTCGCTAACCGCAGACTTCCTCCGCAATTTGCCCCAAGGGGCACTCCCGGAGTTTGATTTGAGGGAGAAGTGGCATCACCCCGAAACGCTGTTCGAACTCGGTCAACTTCGCCAATTTATTTTTGGTCAACCATCAGAAGCTGCTGCCTTGTTCTTGAAGGCGTGCTTTTCTGCTGTCATTCCTGACTGCACTGCCCGTCGTGGCAAACAGCACGGGTACTTCGCTGATAACACGCCATTGCCAGCAGAGTTGAAGTGCCCTCCCTACCAAGATGCTGTAGGTCTTTTCCTTGCCAAAATAACGCGCAATCTAGACATTCTAGAACGGTTTTACGCCGCGATTGAACGTGAGGGGCGAAATCCTGAGGCCGAGCTTTGTCGAGCTCGTGTTCTCCGATTAGATGCACGGGACCTCACTCCAACTCGACTCGGTCTAGATACGGCCGAGGTCGCGGGAATCATCACTTCGCCGCCCTATTTGTGTATGGCTGACTATACACTCGGCCAGCGCCTGTCATATTATTGGCTGTTTCCAGATCAACTGCAGTCAGACTTCTCGCGTGAAATCGGCGCTCGCAGGCGTCGGAATCAAAAGGGCGACATAGAAAAGGCTTACCTACAGGATTTAAGTGATTTCGTTGGTGCGGCGAAGGACATTCTTCGTCCTGGAGGATTTCTCGCAACGGTTATAGGGGAACCAGTCGCTAACGCGTTCAAACATAGTAAGGCGTTGGATCGATTCGATCAGTTCTGTGCAGATAGAGGTCTTGAGAAACTGTGGGCCGATTGGCGGGAAATCCACTGGCATCGTAATCACGGGTACAGCCGCCTTCGCCGTGAAAGGATTGCTGTCCATGTACTCAAGGGCTAGCTAATCATGCCGTCGCGGAGACGTTGGGGGCGTACACGGTTTCCTCAAGTGATAGGGGGATGCGACTTTAAGTTAGCGCATCCGCGAATGCCGCGAGTTCTCTGCTTCGCTCCCGTGCGAGTTGTGCCAGCACCGCCGTCCACCCCACCGGCGGCGGCCGGTGCCCTGGCGCGGATGGGTCGAGCCGCGCCTGGCGGATCGTCTGCACGGAAACGCCGGCGGCCTCTGCGATCTCGGCGTGGCTGATGCAGCCGGCCACGCGGTCCGTCGCGGTCTTGAAATCCATGGCTGTGGTATACGTGGGTATTGACTTCGGCGCGAAAGTATATTACATTATATACCGGTAGGGCGAAAAGCAAGGCTGGCCGAACTCCCGAGAAGAAGCCTCGGCCAGCCCACCGCGAAACGACCCGAAGGCCGCCCGCTTCACCGAAGCTAGCCCTGCCGGGCGCCGAGGGTCAAGCCCACTGGAGGTGCTCGATGGCCACGAAGCAGACGACCGCGGCGCCCGACGCACCGAAGACCGCCGGCTACCGCATCGTGAAGCAGCAGCACAGCCGGTACTTCGAGGTGCGCGACTCCGCGGACGAGCTGGTGTGCATCACCGTCTACAGGAAGGGCGCGGCCGAGGTGGTGC
>Ga0070662_100001828_pt1 | contig 13047 bp, 7 predicted proteins | sample KBSC53metaG_FD_65648 | JGI IMG/M metagenome (GOLD analysis project Ga0070662, IMG submission 65648) | Corn rhizosphere microbial communities from Kellogg Biological Station, Michigan, USA - KBS C5-3 metaG | ecosystem: Host-associated > Plants > Roots > Rhizosphere > Soil ...
CCGCCGAGGCGTCGCTGCCGTCGTGGTCGACCAGCGCCACCCGGCCGGGGTTCTCGGAGTGGGCGCTGCGCAGCAGGCCGGGCAGGACGGCCTGCGCCAGGTTCGGGGACTCCCCCTCGCCCACTGCCAGTGCGCCCTCGGTGAGGAGGACCAGGCGGGACTGGGCGAGGGGCTCTGAGGCGAGCCAGTCCTGCAGTAGCGAGAGCGTCTGCTCGGCGGTCTCGTGGACGACGGCGGCGGAGTCGTTGCCGGCGGTCACGCCCCCCGGTCGCACCAGCACCACCTCCGGCACCGGCTGGCCCTCGGCGATCGCGGTCTCCAGGGCTGCGAGGTCGGGGTGGGCGTCGAGCTCCATTCCGCTTCCGTTCGCGTCGAGCTCGGCGTCCTCGTGACCGATCAGGGCCACCTGCCGGGGCGCCTCTTCTCCCGAGGTAGCCGGCACCTCAACCCACTCGACGGAGAAGAGCGACTGGTTGCCGCTGACCGCCGCCGCCTTCAGCGCCGCCTCATCGAGGGTGCGGAAGTCGATCGCCTCGATCCGGAGCACCGGAGCGCCGAGGTCGTCGACTGCCTGCAGGCTGAAGGTAGTTCCCTCGCTTTCAGAGCCCGCGGCCGTCTCGATCCGCACCCGCAGCGAGGCGGCGCCGCCAGCCGCAAGGCGCACCTCGGAGAAGCTAAAGGGCACCTTGGCCGGAGCGCCCGGCTCGCGGTCGAGGCCATCGATCAGCAGCACATGAAGGACCGCATCGGCCAGCGCCGGATGCAAGCGGTAGCCCTCGCTACCGGCATCGTCCTCGAGCGCGACCTCAGCGTAGATGCCGTCATCGGAGCGCCAGGCCCGCCGCAGGCCCTGGAAGGCGGGCCCGTAGTCATAGCCCGCCTCCCCCAGGCGCTCGTAGAGGTCCTCGGTGTCGAACTCCTCGGCGCCGGGAGGTGGCCACTCGGCGGCGGCAAGGACGCCGAGATCGGGGTCGGCGATTTCTGCGGCGGCGCCGAGCAGGCCGGATGCGTGCAGCGTCCAGCCGTCGTCGTCGCCGTTGTCCTCGGTGGTGACCTGGGAGCGCGAGTAGACCTCGATCGCTCGGCGACCCTCCTCGTCTGCCTCTCCCACCGTCACCTGAATCGCCCGCTCGCCCTCCAGCACCAGCGGCGCGGTGAGGGTGAGCTCCTCCACCCCGCCGGCCCCGACCCGCTCGGCCGCGGCCAGCGCCAGCTCGACGAAGGCGGTGCCGGGGAGGATCGCGGTGTCCATCACCGCGTGGTCGGCGAGCCAGGGATGGGTTACGAGCGAGAGCTGGCCGGTGAAGAGCCAGCCCTGCTCGCCGGCCAGCTCCATTGCCGCCCCAAGCAATGGATGCTCGGCGGGCATCTGGCCGGCGCTCCTGGCGTCGCCGGCGCCGACACTTGCCAGCCAATAGCGCTGGCGCTGGAAAGCGTAGGTGGGGAGGTCGACCTGATGCGCGCCGGTCCCGGCGAAGAAGGCCGCCCAGTCGACCTCGACGCCGGCGTTGTGGGCGGCGGCGAGGAAGGAGACGAAGGCCGCGGGCTCGTCGGCCGCGGCACGCAGCGCCGGGGCGAACAGGGCGCTCTCGGCCAGCTCCTCGCCGAAGGCGATCTCCGCCATCGCCGTCAGCACTCCATCGGGCCCCAGCTCGAGGAAGCGGGTGACCCCAAGGCGCCCGAGCTCGGCGATGCCACCGGCGAAGCGGACCGCCTCGCGCACATGCCGGACCCAGTAGCCGGGATCGCGCAGCTCGTCTGCCGAGGCGAGTTGACCACTGAGGTTGGAGACGATCTCGATCCGCGCTTCGCCGTAGTCGATCCCCTGCGCGACCTCGCGGAACTCATCCAGCATCCGCTCCATAAGGGGCGAGTGGAAGGCGTGGCTGACCCGCAACCGCTTGGTGTCGGCCCCGCGCTCTGACCAAGCCGCCTCGATCTCGTCGAGTGCCGAGACCTCGCCGGAGACGACGACCGCCTCGGGTCCGTTGACGGCGGCGATCGAGAGGCGCTCCTCGAAGCCGGCGAGTGTCTTTTCCACCTCTCCCTCGCCCGCTCGGATCGCCAACATCCCGCCGCCCTCGGGAAGCGCTCCCATCAGCTGTCCTCGGGCGACGACCAGGGTGCAGGCGTCGGGCAGTGAGAGCACGCCGGCGACGTGGGCGGCCGCCAGCTCGCCGATCGAGTGGCCGACTAGGTAGTCGGGCTCGACCCCCCAGGACTCCAAGAGCCGGAACAGCGCCACCTCGATCGCGAACAGCGCCGGCTGGGCGTGCTCGGTGCGATCGAGCAGAGCGGCCTCCTCGGACTCCGGCTCGGCGAAGATGAAGTCTCGCAACGGTCTCTCTAGGTGCTCGTCGAGCGCGGAGCACACTTCCTCCAGCGCCACGGCGAAGGCCGGAAACGTCGCCGCCAGCCCGGCGCCCATTCCCACCCGCTGGGCACCCTGGCCGGTGAACATGAAGGCGGTCTTGCCCTCGCGGACCTGGCCGGCGAGGACGCCCGGCTCGCCCTCGGCGAGCGCAGCCAACTGCTCGATCAGCTCCTCGCGGTTCGCTCCGACCACGGCCCCGTGGTGCTCCAAGCTCGCGCGGGCGGTGGCGAGGGTGAAGGCCGCATCGAGTGGCTCCAGCTCGGGCCGGTCGGCCAGCCACTCGCGCAGGCGCTCGGCCTGATCGCGCAGAGCCTCCTCGCTATGGCCGGAGACCAGCAGCGGCAGTGCTGGCGGCTCGTCCCTCTCGGTGGCTGGCTCGTCCTCAACCGGAGCCTCCTCCAGGATCAAATGAGCGTTGGTGCCAGAGACACCGAAGGAGGAGACGCCGGCTCGGCGGACCCGCTCCCCCGCCGGCCACTCGACCGGCTCGCGCAGCAGCTCGACCGCGCCTTCGGACCAGTCGACGTGCGGAGAGGGTTCCTCGCAGTGCAGCGAGCGCGGCAGCAGGCCGTGGCGCATCGCTTCCACCATCTTGACCACCCCGGCCACTCCCGCGGCCGCGGAGCTGTGGCCGATGTTTGACTTGATCGAGCCGAGATGAAGCGGGCCGTTCGAGCGCTCCTGCCCGTAGGTGGCGAGCAGGGCCTGGGCCTCGATCGGGTCGCCGAGGGTGGTGCCGGTGCCGTGGCCCTCGATCGCGTCGACGTCGGCGGGGGTGAGGCCGGCGCTCGCCAGCGCCTGGCGGATCACCCGTTCCTGGGAGGGGCCGTTCGGCGCGGTCAGTCCGTTGGAGGCGCCGTCCTGGTTGACCGCCGAGCCGCGGATCGTCGCCAGCACCCGGTGGCCGTTGCGCTCCGCGTCGGAAAGCCGCTCCAGCACCAGGAGCCCCGCGCCCTCCGAGAACGCGGTGCCGTCGGCGCCGGCGCCGTAGGGCTTGCAGCGACTGTCCGGTGCCAGGCCGCGCTGACGGGCGAACTCGACGAGGATTCCCGGGTTCGCCATCACGGTCGCGCCGCCCGCGAGGGCCAGACCGCACTCGCCGCCACGCAGCGCCTGGCAGGCAAGGTGGATCGCGACCAGGGAGGAGGAGCAGGCGGTGTCGACGGTCACCGCCGGGCCCTCGAGGCCGAAGGTGTAGGCGAGGCGGCCGGAGGCCACGCTCGTCGTGACGCCGGTGAGCCCGTAGCCCCCGGTCTCCCCAGTCGCCTCGTGCATGCGCGGTCCGTAGTCGGAGGGCATGACGCCCGCGAACACGCCGGTCGGGCTCCCACCGAGGCTCGACGGCGGGATTCCCGTGTCCTCGAACGCCTCCCACGCCGCCTCGAGCAGGAGGCGCTGCTGCGGATCCGTCGCCAGCGCCTCGCGCGGGGAGATCGAGAAGAGCAACGGGTCGAACTCGGCCGCGTCGTGGAGGAAGCCGCCCTCGCGCGCGTAGCAGCTGCCCGGCGCGTCGGGGTCGGAGTCGTGGAGGCGCCCGAGGTCCCAGCCCCGGTCCTCGGGGAAGGCAGAGAACGCCTCCCGGCCCTCGGCGACCAGCCGCCACAGCTCCTCGGGGGAGTCGGCGCCACCGGGGAAGCGGGCGCTCATGCCGACGATCGCGATCGGCTCGTCGCTGCGCACGCGGACGTCCGCCGTCGCCTCGGGCTGCTCACCAGTCGCCTCCGCGAGGAGGTAGGAGGTCAGCGCCGCCGGCGTCGGGTAGTCGAAGAGCAGGCTGGACGGCAACCGCAGTCCGGTGGCTTCGCTGAGCCCGTTGCGCAGCTCCACCGCCGCCGGCGAGTCGAAACCGAGGTCTTTCCACGGACGCTTCGCGTCCACGTCCGCGCTCGAATCGTGCCCGAGCACAACCGCCACATGGGCGAGCACGAGCTCGAGGATGAACCGCTGCCGCTCCTTTTCGGCGAGGCCCCCGAGCTGCTGCGTGAGCGCAGCTGCCGGTCCCTCGCCGACGGCCGCGCTCGTGGTGCCGGCACTGTCCTCGGCAACCGGAACAGCTTGCTCCGGCGCCCCGAGGCCGGGCACCTCCTCGGCAGACCGCAGCTCCTCGAGCCAGTAGCGCTTGCGTTGGAACGCGTAGGTCGGGAGGTCCACCCGGGTGTGCGAATCGGCGAGCAGAGGCTGCCAGTCGACGGCGCCGCCATGCACGAAGTGCCGCGCGAGCGAGGTGAGGAAGCGCTCGAGGCCACCCTGGTCGCGGCGCAGCGAGCCGATCGCGGCAACCTCGGCCGCATCGTCCTCCAGCAGCGCCTCGGCCGTCTCCTGGACCGCCCCCGTCAACACTGCATTCGGGCTCGCCTCAACAAAGGTCGTGGTTCCCTCCCCGACCAGCCCCGCGATCGCCTCGTGGAAGCGGACGGGGTTGCGCAAGCTGCGGTACCAGTAGTCGGCATCAAGCGCAGTGGTCTCGATCTGGCGGGCCTCCAGGGTGGAGAAGAAGGGGACCTCGCTCTCGCGCGGCTCGATCGGTGCCAGGTCGGTGGCAAGCCGCTCGCGCAGCGCCTCGACCGCGGCGGTGTGGGAGGGGTAGTCGACGGGGATCCGCCGGGCCCAGATGCCTTCGGCCTCGCAGGAGGCGAGCAGCTCCTCGAGCGCCTGGGCCTGCCCGGAGGCGACGACCGAGGCGGGGCCGTTGATGGCAGCTAGCGAAACTCGCTCGCCGTAGGGCTCGATTCGCTGCCGGGCCTCCTCGGGGGAGAGGGCGAGGGAGACCATGCCGCCCTGGCCGGCGAGCCCCTCGCGCACCGCCTGGCTTCGCAGGCAGACGACGCGGGCGGCGTCATCGAGCGTGAGCGCCCCGGCCACGTGGGCGGCGGCGATCTCGCCCTGGGAGTGGCCCACCACCGCCGAGGGCTGAACGCCATAGGAGCGCCAAAGCGCGGCGAGGGAGACCATCACCGCAAAGAGGGCCGGCTGCACGACGTCGACCCGGTCGAGGCCCGGAGCGCCCTCGGCGCCCCGCAGCACGTCCTCCAGGGACCAGTCGACATAGGCCGAGAGGGCCTCGCCGCACTCCCGGATCGCCTCGGCGAAGAGCGGTGAGGCCTCGATCAACTCCAGTCCCATCCCCTCCCACTGGGAGCCCTGGCCGGGGAAGACGAAGGCAATGCCGCCCTCCCGGGCGCGGCCACTCACCACGCCCTCTGAGATCTCGCCCTCGGCCAATGCCTCCAGGCGCTCGAGGAGCTCCTGGCGATCGGAGCCGATCGCCACCGCGCGGGTGTCGAAGAGGGTGCGCGAGCCGAGGAGGCTCGCGGCGACGTCTGCCGGCTCCAGCTCGGGGCGCTCCACCAGCCACTGGCGAAGGCGCTGCGCCTGGGCGCGCAGGGCGGGCTGGGAGCGGGCGGAGAGGATCCAGGGAAGCGGGCCGATCGCCGAGCTCGACTCGCTCGATTCGCCCTGCTCCACCCCCTGTGGCGGCTCGGCGAGCACGACGTGGCAGTTCGTGCCGCCGATCCCGAACGAGCTGACGCCGGAGAGCAACGGCTGGTCGGCGCGGGGCCAGGGAGCCAGCTCGCTCTGCACCTTCAGGCGCAGCCCGTCCAAGGGGATCCCCGGTGCCGGCTCGCTGAAGTTGAGGCTGGCGGGAACCTGCCGGTGCTCGATGCAGAGAGCCGCCTTGATCAACCCGACGATGCCGGCGGCACCCTCGAGGTGCCCGACATTGGTCTTCGCCGATCCGACCAGGAGAGGGTTGTCGGCGCTGCGATCCGTGCCGAGCGCCGCGCCCAGCGCCGAGGCCTCCACCTGGTCGCCGACCTCCGTGCCGGTGCCGTGGAGCTCCACGTATTGGACATCGACTCGGTCGACTCCCGCCCGCTCGTAGGCGAGCCGCAGAACCGCCTCCTGGGCGCTGGGATCCGGTGCCGTCAGGCCGTCGCCGCCGCCGTCGTTGTTGACGGCGCTACCGCGGATGACGCAATGGATCGGGTCGCCATCGGCCATGGCGCGATCCAGCGGCTTCAGCGCGACGACGCCGCCGCCCTCGCCGCGGACGTAGCCGTTGGCGCGCGCGTCGAACGTGAAGCAACGCCCGTCTGGCGACAAGGCCCCGAGCTGGTACGCGCTGATCGCGCTCTCGGGGATGATGTTCAAGTTGACGCCGCCCGCCAGGGCGAGCGTCGACTCACCTCTGCGCAGGCTCTCGCATGCGAGGTGGACCGCAACCAGCGCTGACGACTGCGCCGCGTCGACAGTCATGCTCGGCCCGCGCAGGCCAAGGATGTAGGAGACGCGGTTCGCGATGATGCCGCGGTTCGATCCAGTGAGGGCGTACCGCGTCAGCGCCGCACCGCTGCACCGGCGCATCAGCTCTCCGTAATCACCAGAGATCGTGCCGACGTAGGTGCCAGTCGAGCTGCCCCTGAGACCCCCAGGGGCGACCCCGGCATCTTCGAGCGCCTCCCAGCTCAACTCGAGGATCAGGCGCTGCTGCGGATCCATGACAGCCGCCTCTTTCGGCGCGATGCCGAAGAACTCGGCGTCGAACCGATCGATCCCGTCGACGAACCCACCCCGGAGCACGCCGGGCATAGAAGCCTCGAGGTCGCGCGACGCGGCCGCGCCCCAGCGATCGCCCGGCACCTCGCCGATCGCATCTCGTCCATCTCGGAGCAGGCGCCAGAACGCGTCCGGGCTGGAGGCTCCCGGCAGCCGGCACGCCAGTCCGATGACGGCTATGGCACCGCTCTCGCCCACGCTCTCCCGCCCCTTCCCGGAGGCCACTACACCCGGTTGTCCGCGGGGACGACGAAGCGGTTGAACACCAGATCGCGGAGAACATCATCGCCGCCCTCGATGATCGACACGTGCCTGACGTCGCGAACGAGCTTGTCGATGATCGACTCGCGCGTGTAGCCGAGCCCGCCGAACATCTCGGAGCCGAGGCTGGCGATTTTCCAGCCGGTCCGCCCGCAGAACGACTTCGCCGCCAGCGCCGACCGCAGCGTTCCCTTGCGCAGGAACTGGTCAGCGGCATCGGGCTCACTCATGATCGCGTCGAACTCGCGCGCGGCACCACGACACACATGCCGCATCGCGTCGATGTCCATCTCGATCTGGCCCAGCTTGGCGGCGAAAACGGCATTGCTCTGGAGCGGCTTGCCACTCACGCGCTTTTGCTTTGCGTACTCCATCGACAGATCCCGCACCCTCCTGGCCACACCGAGGGCGGTGCTGGCGATGAGGATCCGGCTCGCGTTCAGGGCGATCTCCAGGATCCGCAGACCCGGGCCGTTCAGCACGTCCTGCGAGGAAGCGCGGCAACGCTCAAAGGACACTTGGTAGGTGCCAGCCGAGCGCAGTCCGATCGTCTCCCAGCGCTTGACGACCCGGACGCCGTCGGCGTCGCGGGGAACGACGGCCGCCGTATGGTCTGCCGCGCTGGTGGCGGACCGTGCGAAAACCACCAGGAAGTTCGCGAAGCCGGCGTTGGTGGAGAAGAACTTCTCCCCGTTGATCACCAAGCCGTCGCCGCTGGGCGCGGCGGTCGTGGCGATCTTGGTCAGCTCGCTACCGGCCGCGCGCTCACTGCCGAGAGTGGCGCAGCAGTGGCCTTCTTCGACCATCGGCATCAGGTAGCGCTCCTTCGCCTCCTCCGTACCGTACAACGACAGACCGATGGTGCCCAAGATGGAAATGAACAACGTGAATGCCACCCCAGCGTCGCCGTAGGCGAGCTCGGAAACCACGTCGACGCTGTCCTCGAGTGACAAGCCCATCCCACCGAAACGCTCCGGAATCCACCAGTTGCCGAGTCCCTGCTCGTGGAATGAGTTGCGAACCGGCAGCGGAACGTCTGGAAACGAGTCGAATTCCTCCTGATGCGGCAGCAGCTCGGCGCTCGCGAAGTCGCGGATTCGAGCGAGAATCTCTTGCGTCTGGGCAATACCAGGACGTTCGGCTTCTTGTAGTTGATTGCTCATAGGGACAGGCACCCGCCTGTCTCTCGATCACACCACGCAGCAGCAACAGAGGCCAAAGTCACTCACCGCGATCGGGCCCTTCTCCCGGCATCGGGAGATCGGACCCTTCAGCCCCCGCTCTCAACGTAACCCTGACTTTGCGTTCCAACTACTGCGTACCTAGGGTCGTGGCGCATTGCCCACACTAGAAACACGGGAGAGATATGACTGACCACTTGCTTCAGAAAATCACCATCGGATGGGCGGGTTTGCTGATTGCCCTCATCGCGATGCTCGGCCTGGCATCAACGGCGCTGGCCGTTCAAACCAGCCAGTACGATCCGTTTTCCCGCTGCCCGACCGCTGCGCCGGCGCTTAACGAACCGGCATCCGAAGTCGCCATCTGCGCAGCTGGCGTCGCGCAGAAAGGTGCGCTGAAAATTGGCGCGCTGACGATTCCGCTCTCACGGTTCGACGTGCAGTTCGGCACTACCGGGCTCGGCGTGGAAGAACCCGACTGCCCCGAGCCGGGACTTTGCTTTGGCCGGGCTCCAGGCACGACGACGATCGCATCGGCTCCAAGCGTGCTCAGGGTCAACCCTTCTGGCCGCGAGCACGAGAAAGGCGATGGCAAAGGCGTCAGCATGAAGGTCACCATCGAGTCAGCTGGCGACATTCGCGCGCTCTCACCCGGGTTCATATTCGGGTTGCCTGTACCGGTGTACGAGCTGCCGATCAAGCTTCATATCGAGGCACCGTGGGTCGGCAAAAACTGTTACGTCGGCTCAGACGACAAACCGATCCTCCTGACGCCGTTCGCCGTCGGTGAACCGACGTCAATCGACATCATTGGGGATCCCAACGGCTTCAACACGGAAGTGCTCACGCTCACCGGAATTCCGTTGGCTGACGAAGCCATCGCGTTGCCCGCGGCCAAAAGATGTGGTCACGGCCTTTACAAAGAGCAGCAATCCCAGAAACAGGCAGACATTCTGGTGAACGACCTGCTGGGCCTTCCCTCCCCGTCCGGAGCCAACGAAGTGGTGCTCCAAAACACCGACCTGGCGCTTGCTGCAGCCGGGTTCGACGGAACGCCGCCTGAGGGGGGTGCCGAACTACAAGCAGCATTCAACGCCGCCAAATAGCAGCCGAGCACTAGGACGAGAGGTGTAATGGGGAGCGGCGGCAATGATCGCCGCTCCCCCTTGTATGCTGAGCTCTATCGAGCAGCACGCCGACATGACCACCTTGAAGTCCGGCATGGGTGAGCGTGCTCCGCTTCGTCTCATCATCGGTGGCGGCGGTGCTGTGCTCATTGGTTCGCTGTTCATGCCGTGGGCGGGCGACCGGAGTGGTTGGGAGTTCATGACTACCACCGACGTCTTCTTCCTGATCGTCGGCATCATCGCTCTGGCCGCAGCGATTACTGGCGGACATATCGGTGTGTTCCGGCCAGATGTGTCGTTGAACGCCGCCGCCGACCTGTTCAGCGTCGTTTCTAGCGTCCTGATCGCCTGGCTCCTGATCTTCGACTTCCCGTCCGGCGCGAGTCGGGAAGTGGGTGTCTTTCTCGCGCTGGCCGCGTCGCTCGCGATCGCGAGTGCTGCCGGCGATTACCGAGTGCTGCATGGAGCATCGTGGTTTCCGCGGCTCGATTCCCGCGAATCGGCTGACGTGGAATAGCGCTGCCGGCGCTCTGAGCCGTCTACGCGCGGTAGCCGCGCGTCGTCAGCAACTTCGCCGAAAAAGACAGAGACTTCTTGTCCTGAGGTTCGAACGCCAACGCATCTGCGACGCGATTCATGACATTGAAAGCGGCGCAGACCTCGACCGCATCTCGCAGCGCCTCGGCACTGACACCGGCCGCGACCGCTCGCTCGACGTCGGACGCGTCGACCTGGGCCGGCGACAGCGTCAGTCTCTCGATGAAGGCCAGCGTCGCTCGCAGGCCCGCAGAGATTTTCGCGCCATCTGCATCATCATCTGGATCTTCGAGATCAGCCCGCAGCACGGTCAATACCATCTCTTCGCCGACAAGGGACGAGGCCGTCGCCGAATGGGTGCCGATGCAGAATGCGCAGCGGTTGCGATCCGAGACGAGCGCTGCCATCAGCTCGCGGTCGCCTTGGGTCCACTCGGAGGGGCCCCGGAGCGACGCCTCGATCCACGCAAGAAACGGCTTGCCGAAGAACTCGGGGCGGTGCTGACAGGCAAGAACGACGTCCGGTACAGCGTCAAGCCGGAGACGGATGAGCCGCTGAATGACCCGCTCGCGCAGCCCGTGCTCATGCGCTGGTGCTGAGAGCCTCACCGCGCCCCTTCCCAGTCGGAGATTGCCGCCAGGCCACGTTCTCGGCGGGCCAGGCCAGCGCCGAGTGCTGCGGCGACGATGACGTCGAAGAGTTCGTTCTCGTCATACCCAGCGTCAGCCGCCGCGTCGATGTCTTCATCGGTGACACGGTACGCGTGGCGCGCCACTTTCTCGACCACGATCAAGAGGGCCTCTGGCACCTCATTGCCGTGCAGCGGCACGTCACGTCCGGATAGCCGGGCCGCCTGCTCGACAGCTGCCTGCCGCAAGTGCGAATCCGATCTGCCTCGCGACCCCAATACCGCAAGCTCGACGAGTGCTGCTCCGTTAGCGCTCCGTGCCCGCTTGCGCTTAGCGTCAACTCGATTCACGTTGCGACGCCCGATCCCAGCGCGTGATTCCCATCCAAAGGACGCCCACACTCTGAGCACACGATCTCGTCGCTCTCGACTGAGGCGGCAGCCAGCTCCAAACGGCCACTGTCCTTCAGGCCCTTGCGCTGAGAGCGAAGCTCCTGCCGAAGACAACGCACCGACAGTCGGTCTTCCTCGGCTCGTGACATCCAATGGTCCTGTGCATCGGGGGCGAGCGCCGCCAGCTCAGCATGATGGCTGAACGAGAGTTGGGCGCGACGTCGAGAGGTATCGAACCGCGAGGCCACATAAACCATGTTCATCAGGGTTTGTACGTCGTAGCCGGTGATTCGTGCAGCCCGCGTGTACTTCTCACCGAAGCGCTCGTTGCCGTACAGCAGCCAGTCGCCTATCCACCAACCGACGCTGCGGCCGACCGCCCCGAGCCGACGGCCGTGTTCGGCCCACTCCTGAACCTCGAGGTCCGAGCAGGCGGACCACGAGGTAGCGCCCAAGGACACCTTTCTGGTGCCTCCACTGCCGCTGGTGATTTGACGCGCATTGCGGGGCTCGACGGCCGACGTGCCACCCCTCTTAGAATGTGCTTCCATTCAGCCACCTCCCCGGCGCAGGCATTGCTAGAACTGCCTCGCCTCAAACTCTCCTGAGAACTCCGGTTAGATTTCGCAATCTAAAAGGCCCGCTACACTCATCGCTACATCAATGTGCGGCAAAATCGCTGCTTAAATGCCATATTCACCGGCAATAGAGCGCGTCGGCGGCAAAATAGTTAAGAACCATCGTGTTTAAGGGCCAACCCTTGGCTACAGTTCGATCTCGAGTCCCCTGAGCTCCAACACGACCTTCAACTCGGCATGGCAAGCGTGGAGAGGGCGGCCGAGTTGGTCTTCAATTTTGCGCAAGTGGCGTTCGACCGTCGATCGGTCGATCCCGAGGGCCGAGGCAGCCGATTCGGCGTTAAACCCAGTTGTGAGGTAAGCCTGGAGCGTTCTACACAGCTTCGCCCCTGAGTCGCCAAGATCCTCAAGGGGGCGCATATAAGTCTCTTGCAAGGACTCGACCAGCACTCGGTCGCGCAAGACCGCAGCAGAAAGCAGTACATCCCGACCCCGTGTAAACCTTTTGTGCTGACGCAGCATTACTTGCAGCGCCGCCTGCGCCTCATGGTGGGTCAGACGCCATCCGTCGAGGCCCCGGCGCGGCTCGCCGATCGCCAGGCACATCTCGTCTGGGGCGCAAGCCGAAAAACAACGCTCGACTTCAGCGACCGCAAGGGGACGGCGACCCCCTAGCCACAACCATACGGTCTCGTCCCCTTGTGGGACGCTCAAAGCTTCCCGGTCTAGGTCGGAAGCCATTGCGCGAACGGTCTTGCCGACTTTGCCCCCTTTAGCGATAGCACCGAGGTGCCAAGCATCGAACTCATAGTCGAGATCATCGACATCTGCAAACCCATTGTCATCAAGTAGACGCTGGACACGTTCGGCAACACGAATCGTCGGCGAACGCCTTATCCGCTCAAGCTCATTCATGTACTCGGTCGCGATAGCCGCCATAAAGCGGTCGACCCTCGGCGCTTGATCGCTCAAGACTCGCCGCAATATCTCAACAGGAAAGTGCTCCGACTCGTTCAGGATGAACTCGGCCAGCCGCCTGTCCCCTGCTGCATAGCGCCGCAGCACGGTATCCAGCTTCACGCCGTAGCGGGCTGCGCGTCGGGCCTGCGCTACAGCGGCCGCCGGGGGCGGGCTCGACCAATCCTCGTCGCCTCCCTCGATTCCAGCGAGCACGTACTCCACCGCCTCGACGACTGCGGCTCGCAGTCCAGCGAGGTACGCATGATCTTCACCCCGGATTGGCTCGCCCAAGGAGCGAACCCGGGCAAAGACAGCCGCTTCTATCTCTGAGAGCCGCTCTCGAAGCCGGGCGACGAGGGCGGCGCGAGTCGTTTGCGGCGATGGCCCTGAATGGCTGCCCCCGGACCCGCTCATCGCCGGGCCAGAGGGCTGTGTTTGCACTTACCCCCCC
>Ga0070662_100001831_pt1 | contig 13044 bp, 6 predicted proteins | sample KBSC53metaG_FD_65648 | JGI IMG/M metagenome (GOLD analysis project Ga0070662, IMG submission 65648) | Corn rhizosphere microbial communities from Kellogg Biological Station, Michigan, USA - KBS C5-3 metaG | ecosystem: Host-associated > Plants > Roots > Rhizosphere > Soil ...
TCCGCGCACTTGCTGTTCGACATCGCCCGCAAGCTGCCGGACGGCAGCCAGGTGAGCCTGGATACCGCCGGCAACCGGATGACCGTCAAGGCCGGGCGCAGCCGCTTCTCGCTACCGACTCTCCCGCGCGACGATTTTCCGGTGATCGTCGAGGGCGACCTGCCCACCAGCTTCGAGATCCCGGCCAAGACCCTGGCCGAACTGATCGACCGCACGCGCTTTGCGATCTCGACCGAAGAGACGCGCTATTACCTCAACGGCATCTTCCTGCACGTGTCGGAGGAGGACAAGCCGGTGCTCAAGGCGGCGGCGACCGACGGCCACCGGCTGGCGCGCTTCACCCTGCCGCGGCCCGACGGCGCCGAAGGCATGCCCGACGTGATCGTGCCGCGTAAAGCGGTCGCCGAGCTGCGCAAGCTGCTCGAAGAAGCGCTCGACGGTAACGTGCAGGTCGACCTGTCGGCCAGCAAGATCCGCTTCACGCTCGGCGGAGAGGGCGGGATGGTCCTGACCAGCAAGCTGATCGACGGCACGTTCCCCGATTATTCGCGCGTGATTCCAACGGGTAACGATAAGCTCCTGAAACTCGATCCGAAGAGCTTTTACGAAGGCGTCGACCGCGTGGCGACGATCGCCACCGAGCGCACGCGCGCCGTCAAGATGGCGCTCGACAGCGACAAGGTGACGCTCTCCGTCACCAGCCCCGACAACGGCACAGCGGCCGAGGAAGTACCGGCCGATTACCGTTCGGATTCATTCGAGATCGGCTTCAACGCGAACTACCTCAAGGACATCCTTGGCCAGATCGACGGCGACACAGTCGAGCTGCACCTCGCTGACGCCGGCGCGCCAACGCTGATCCGGCAGGACGACAAGAGCCCGGCGCTGTATGTGCTGATGCCGATGCGGGTTTAAGAAAGCCCTGGCCCGGAACAAGTCCGGGCTGACAAAAAGGGCGAGCGGCTGAGACTCAGTTTCGCGCCCGGATCATCGCTTCGATATCGACGAACTTCTCACGCGGCGCGCCTTCGCGGGCTGCTTTCTCTTCGGCCTCCTCGATCTTCTTCCAGTCGCGGAAGGTGACCACGTCGAGGCCGCGCTGCTCGGCCAGGGCGTCGAACCCGGGGCGGCCCTGGCGGGTTGTCGAACCGAGCGCGCCGTTCTCGAGGTCTTCGCGGATGAGCTTCATCACGCCGAATCCGTCCGGCTTGTTAGTGCCGATCGTGCCGGAAGGCCCGCGCCGAGCCCAGCCTACGGCGTAAAGGCCCGGAAGGATGCGGCCTTCGTCGTTGGCGAAGCGGCCCTGCCGCTCGTCGAACGGCACGTCCGGGATCGGGTTCGTGCGATAGCCTATGCAGCTCACCACGAGGCCGGCGGGAATCCGGTAACGCTCGCCTGTGCCGCTCGCCCGGCCCGTGACCACTTCGGTACGCTCCACTTCGACCGCTTCCACCTTGCCGTCACCGACCAGCGCCACCGGCTGGGCGAAGAAGTCGAACTCGATGGCGATGTGCTTCTCCGCGCGGATATGCTCAGGCACGGCCGCGTAGCCGCGCAACAGCGTGACCGACTTGCGCAGGCCCGGCTCGAGGATTGCGTCTTCGGCTTCCTCGGGCAAGTCGCGCGAGTCCACATGCGGTGCCGCGCGCTCGAGCTCGCCCAACTCGCCGAGCTCTTTGGGCGTCATCATGATCTGATGCGGCCCGCGGCGGCCGAGGATCACGACTCGCTCGATGTTGGAAGCGGCCAGGGCGTCGAGCGCGTGAGCGACGATGTCGCTGCCCTCGAATTCGCGCGGCGTCTTTGCGAGGATCCGCGCGACGTCGAGCGCCACATTGCCCATGCCGATCACCACGGCGGTCTTCCCTGAAAGGTCCGGATCGAGCTCGGCAAATTCGGGATGGCCGTTGTACCAACCGACGAAAGCCGCGCTGCCGAACACGTTGGCCAGATCGGCGCCGCGAATGTCGAGCGGCCGATCCTTCGGCGCGCCGGTTGCCAGCACGACGGCGTCGTAAAGCCCCTGCAGCTCGGGAACGGTTACATCGGCGCCCACCGCGACGTTGCCGACGAACCTGACGTTGTCCGACAGCGCGGTCTTCTCGTAGCGGCGCGAGACCGCCTTGATCGACTGGTGATCGGGTGCCACGCCGGTGCGGATCAGGCCATAGGGCACCGGCAGCAAATCGAAGACGTCGACGCGCACATCATCGCCGAAGTCCTTCTGAGCCGCTTCGGCGGTGTAGTAGCCGGCCGGACCGGACCCGACGATCGCAATGTGGCGCATGCAGTCGATCTCCCGCTACCCGTGATTAAGCTTGTCGTTCGTCGCTGCAAGAGAAGGGGCGGGTCGGACGGGGCAAAAACATGCCGGGTTAACCGATTTTCAAAGGGAAACGGGCATTTTTACCTGATGGATGATGCGCGCCCCGCGGCTTTGCCGCACGACGATCCCACAGACGTCGGCGAGGATGCATCCGCGCATCCGCGCGAAGTCGCGCCCGCGCCCGACCCACAACCAGTCGATCGACGCCGCCACATCGCGCGCCGCCGTCCAAGCGAAGACCGTTTGTCGCCTCTGAGCCCCACTGCGAGCGAGGCGTTCGCGATTCTGCCGCGGAGTTGCCGTTTCCTCATCGCCGCCTTTCCGGCGACAGTCGCGGCCGCCACCGGCCTGGCCGGCGCATTGCCGCCACGAGCGGCCTGCATTTGCTTCGCCTTGGCTTTGGCCATCGTCAGCCTGGTTCCCTGGGTGCGTCGGATCGAGGAGAGATCGAGGACGACCGGCTTGCCGAATCCGGTGCTCGTCCTCGCGCTGATCGTTCCCCTGGTCCTTTTCGGCCTCGGCACGATTGCCTGGACCCAGGTTGGGCAAGTGCCGGTCGAACTGGCCATCACCATGCTGGTCAGCCTCGGCGCGATCGTCAGCGCCCATCTGCGAAGGCAGGCGGGCCTCGTCGTCGCCGGGCACGTCGCCTTATGGATGCCGGCGATATCCCTGATCCCACGGCCACTCGGCCTCGGCCTGTTGGGGCTCGGCGCGATCGCCGTGGTCGTGGCAGCTCGCGAACAGCGCAAGCTTGACTTCGCGGAAGACCAGCGGCGGGAGGCGCGCGAGCGGGCCCAAACGCGCGCGCGCGACATTCTCGCCGACTATGAAGAAACGGGGCAGGGCTGGTTCTGGGAAACCGATCGCCGTTCGCATCTCACCTATGTCTCCGCACCCGTCGCCGACTTGCTTGGCCATACCCAGGAATCGCTGATCGGGCGGCCGCTGGCCGCGCTGTTCGATCTCGCGCGCAGCGAGGAAGGTGAACGAACCTTGTCGTTCCATCTGAGCGCACGGTCGGCCTTCAACGAGCTACCGGTCAAAGCGGCCGTGGGCGCCGAGGAGCGGTGGTGGTCGGTCAGCGGACGACCGATCTACGACCAATTCGACAACTTTGTGGGTTTCCGCGGATCTGGCACCGACCTCACCGAGAAGCGCCGCAGCCAGGAAAACGCTTCGCGCCTCGCCAATTACGATTCGCTCACCGGCCTCGCCAACCGCCCGCAAATGTCTCAACTGCTCGACAAGATGTTGTCGGCGCCGCAGAAAATGAACCGCTGTTGCGCGGTGATGCTGATCGACCTCGACCGGTTCAAGCAGGTGAATGACACGCGCGGCCATCCGGTGGGTGATGCCCTGCTGAGGCAGGTGGCGCAGCGGCTCGAACGCACTGTCAGCCAGGCAGGCCGTGTCGGCCGCCTTGGCGGCGACGAATTCCAGGTGGTGATCCCCAACCAGACCGATCCCGCGCGGCTGACTCACATGGCAAAGGACATCATTCGGTCACTGTCGGAGCCGTATTCGGTCGACGGCCAAACGATCATCATCGGGGCATCGATCGGGATTGCCGTCGCCCCCGAGGACGGCACGAGCGCCGAGGACCTAGTCCGCAACGCTGACCTCGCTCTCTACGCGGCAAAAGACGCCGGGCGAGGGCGCCATCACTTCTACGCGGCAGACTTGCACGCCGCCGCCCATGCCCGCGCCGACCTGGAGAAGGAATTGCGCGCCGCGATCACTCAGGGTGACTTGCAATTGTTCTACCAGCCGGTTGTTGCGGCGGCGAGCGAGCGGATTTCCGGTTTCGAGGCGCTGTTGCGCTGGAACCACCCCAAGCAGGGGTGGATATCGCCCGACAAGTTCGTCGGCATCGCCGAGGACAGCGGCCTGATCGCCCAGATCGGCGAATGGGCTTTACGGACCGCTTGCCGCGATCTGGCGACCTGGCCCGAAGACGTGATTTGCGCGGTCAACGTCTCGCCGTTGCAGTTTGCCAACAAGGATTTGCCGAGGATCGTTACCAGCGCGATCGCCCAGGCCGGCATCCGTGCTTCGCGGCTCGAACTTGAAATCACCGAGAGCGTATTCCTCAACGACGACGAGGGAACCGACGCGATGTTCGCCGCGCTGAAGCGCATTGGCGTGCGCCTGGCACTCGACGATTTCGGTACCGGCTACTCCTCGCTCCGCTATTTGAAAAAGGCGCCGTTCGACAAAATCAAGATCGACCAGAGCTTCGTCCGCGGTGCGACCCAGCCCGGCAGCCGCAACGGAGCGATCATCGCCTCGATCACCGGCCTCGCGCACGCGTTGGGAATGGATACTACCGCCGAAGGGGTCGAGACGCTCGACGAGCTAGATCTGGTGCGGATGCACGGCTGCAGTCACGTGCAGGGTTTTATTTACGAGCGGCCGCTCGAAGCGGCGGCGGCCAGCGAGCGGCTCAGAACGGGTCTCGCTGCGGCACCCAATGGGCCGCGTTCGGCGCGCGCGTCGCGGCAGACCGTGCTGCGCAAGATCGCGCTCGACCACAACGGGCAATTCTACAACGGCACCATCCGCAACATCTCGGCCACCGGCGCTCTGGTTGAAGGGCTGTGGAACGTGCCTGTCGGTACGATCTTCAAGATCCAGCTCACAGACCAGGACACCGTTATCGCAACGACCCGGTGGTGCTCCCAAGATCGCGTGGGGCTTGAATTCGCAACTGCCCTGCCTCGCGAAACCGAGAGTCGCATCGAAGCCGTTCGCGAGCACGTGCCGCCGATGAGGCGGCCCCTGATCCGGAAGGCCGGATAACCCCTTCGTAACCAGCCGTGCTTAGCGGATTGTTAAGTCCCCGAACCTAAAATCGCGTTTGATCCCTTAGATTTGCGATCAACGCGAAGGAGCCGGGAGACTCGCGCGGATGGATATGACGATGCGTGGCATCTTACGAGGATTGGGGACCAAGCCTGGTTCGGGCGAGCGTGCGTCCGCCGGCGGGGACGACTCCCTGTCGCCAATCGCCATGTCCGATTCGCATCGCCGACTGCAACTTCTCGACGAGTTCGAGGCCGGCGGAATTGCCTGGTTCTGGGCAACCGACGATCAGAACCGGCTGATCTACCTTTCGCCCAGCGCCGCGGAATTCTTTCGCGTTGGGCACGACGAGCTCCTCGGACGTCCTTTGGCATCGCTATTCACGCTGGAGCAGGACGTCAGCGAAGAGGGCGCAGAACGGCCGCTGCCTTTCCTGCTTAGCGCGCGCACCAAATTCGCCAACCTGACGGTCCGCCTGGCGAGCGAGGGCGACCCGCGTTGGTGGGCCATCAGCGGCAAGCCGTTCCAGGACCTGCAAGGCGCCTTTCTCGGCTATCGCGGCGGTGCCAAAGACATCACCGCCGATTACGAACGCAATCGCGACACCTCGCGCGCCGCCCAATTCGATGCGTTGACCGGGCTGGCGAACCGCAACCGGATGTCCAAGCGGCTCACAGCGCTGCTGACCGCCTACCGCTCGGCCAAGCGCAGCTGCGCGTTGATGATGCTCGACCTCGACCGGTTCAAGCAGGTAAACGACACGCTCGGCCACCCGGCCGGCGACGAGCTGCTGAAGCAGGTGGCGCAGCGGCTGGAGCGGATCGTCGGCACGAAGGGCGAAATCGGCCGTCTCGGCGGCGACGAGTTCCAGATCATCCTGCCCGACATCGACGACCGCGGCGAACTCGGCGAGCTGGCGCACCGGATCATCCAGATGGTCTCGCAGCCTTATTCGCTCGACGGTAGCCGCGCGATCATTGGGACGTCGGTCGGCATGGCCATCGCCCCGTACGACGGCATCGAGCCGCCCGACCTGATCAAGAGCGCCGACCTGGCGCTATATGCCGCGAAGGGCGGCGGGCGGGGCCAATACCGGTTCTATTCGAACGACCTCAAAGACAGCGCACAGAAGCGCCGCGAGGTCGAGGAAGACCTGCGCGACGCACTCGCGCGCGGTGAGCTGCAGATGCATTACCAGCCGGTCGTGCGCGCGACCGATAACACGGTCGTCGGGTTCGAGGCGCTGATGCGCTGGGAGCATCCCGATCGCGGGCCGATCAGCCCGGCGGTGTTCATTCCCATCGCCGAGGAATCGAATCTGATCAATTCTCTGGGCGAGTGGGCGCTGCGGCAGGCTTGCGCCGATGCCGCGCAATGGCCGCGCGAACTGCGCGTCGCGGTCAACGTTTCGGCGCACCAGTTCAACTCGGAAAGCCTGCCGACCGTCATCGCCAATGCTCTGGCGAACTCCGGCCTGAAGGCGCGGCAGCTCGAACTTGAGATCACCGAGAGCGTTTTCATGGGTGACAAGGCGGCAGTCGACACCATGTTCGCACGGCTCAAGAAGATCGGCGTCAAGCTCTCGCTCGACGACTTCGGCACCGGCTATTCCTCGCTCGGCTATTTGCGTCGGGCGCCGTTCGACAAGATCAAGATCGACCAGAGCTTCGTGCGCGGTTGCACCGAAAGCGACAATTCGAACTCGGCCATCATCGCGGCAATCGTCAGCTTGGCGGAAGCGCTCGAGATGGAGACCACCGCCGAGGGCGTCGAGGCTATGGACGAGCTGGCGCTGGTGAAGAAGCGCGGCGCGACCAACATCCAGGGCTTCATCTATTCGCGGGCGGTGCCGCAGGCCCAGGTGCTTGCCAAGCTGTGCGACGGTGATTTCGTCTATGAGCCCTCGGGCCCGCCGAAGCAGCGTTCGCAGCGCCGCACGCTGTTTCGCAAGATCGGCGTGATTCACGAGGACGCCCGCTACGAGGCGGTGATGCGCAACCTGTCGAAGACCGGAGCGATGATCGAGGGCCTGCTCGACGTGCCGGTCGGCACGGACCTGGTGCTCGACCTCGGCGAAGGGCAGCTGGCGGTGGGCACCGTGCGCCGCTCGCAGGACGCAACGCAGGGGGTCGAGTTCGAAACCCCCCTTGTCAGCGACGGCGCCGACGGCCTGTGCACGCGCCACCGCATCTCGCCTTATGCACTTGCCGCCGCGGGGATGCCGCTCAAGGCCCTGCCTTCGGGGCAGTATCCGATGATGAATAACGCACACAGTGGCGGAGCGCGGCCACGGTTCATGCAGGTCGACGTGCAGATGGGCGCGAGCCGGGCGGCGTAATGCTCCTTTTCCGCGGTACCGCTACGCTACTTGAGCGCGGCTGCTGACAGGCGGCTACGGCGCGGCTAAGGGCGCCGGATGGCCGACCTCAAGCACATCCGCAATTTCAGCATCATCGCTCACATCGACCACGGCAAGTCGACGCTCGCCGACCGGCTGATCCAGGCCACCGGCGGCCTCACGGCGCGCGAGATGAGCGAGCAAGTGCTCGACAACATGGACATCGAGCGCGAGCGGGGCATCACCATCAAGGCCCAGACCGTCCGCCTCGAATACAAGGCCCAGGACGGCGAGACCTACGAGCTCAACCTGATGGACACCCCAGGCCACGTGGACTTCGCTTACGAAGTCTCGCGCTCGCTCGCCGCCTGCGAAGGCGCGCTGCTCGTCGTCGACGCGGCCCAGGGGGTCGAAGCGCAGACCCTCGCCAACGTCTACCAGTCGATCGAGCACGACCACGAGATCGTCCCGGTCATCAACAAGATCGACCTCCCCGCCGCCGAACCCGAAATGGTCCGCAAGGAAATCGAGGACATCATCGGCATCGACGCCAGCGAAGCCGTCCTCACCAGCGCCAAGTCCGGCCTCGGCATCCTCGACGTCCTCGAAGCCATCGTCGCCAAGATCCCGCCGCCGAAGGGTGACCGCGCCGCGCCCTTGCGCGCCCTGCTGGTCGACTCCTGGTACGACCCCTACCTCGGCGTCGTCATCCTCGTCCGCGTGCTTGACGGCGTCATCCGCAAGGGCCTCGCCGTCCGCTTCATGCAGGGCGGCACCGAGCACCTGATCGACCGCGTGGGCGCCTTCACCCCCAAGCGCATCGAGCTGCCCGAGCTCGGGCCCGGGGAGATCGGCTTCATCACCGCGCAGATCAAGGAAGTGGACCAGGCCCGCGTCGGCGACACCATCACCACCGCCAAGGCCGGCGCCACCCAGGCGCTGCCCGGTTACCGCGAGCCGCAGGCGGTGGTCTTCTGCGGCCTGTTCCCGGTCGACGCGGCGGACTTCGAGAAGTTGCGCGAATCGATCGCCCGCCTGCGCCTGAACGACGCCAGCTTCAGCTACGAGATGGAGACCAGCGCCGCGCTCGGCTTCGGCTTCCGCTGCGGCTTCCTCGGCCTCCTCCACCTCGAGATCATCCAGGAGCGGCTCACCCGCGAATACGACCTCGATCTGATCACCACCGCGCCGAGCGTCGTCTACCGCATCGTCCTGCGCGCTTCCAAGACCGAGCACGCGGGCACGATCCTGCTTCACAACCCGGCCGACTACCCCGATCCCAGCCGCATCGAGACGATCGAGGAGCCGTGGATCAAGGCGACGATCTACACGCCCGACGAATACCTCGGCTCGATCCTCAAGCTGTGCCAGGACCGTCGCGGCATCCAGCGCGACCTCACTTACGTGGGCGGCCGCGCGCAGGTGACTTACGAGCTGCCGCTGAACGAGGTGGTGTTCGATTTCTACGACCGCCTGAAATCGATCAGCCGCGGCTACGCCAGCTTCGATTACGAGCAGATCGGCCTGCGCGAAGGCGACCTCGTCAAGATGAGCATCCTGGTCAACAACGAGCCGGTCGACGCGCTCAGCATGATCGTCCACCGCGCGGTGGCCGAGGAACGCGGCCGCGGCATGTGCGAGCGCCTGAAGGACCTGATCCCGCGCCACCTGTTCAAGATCCCGATCCAGGCCGCGATCGGCGGCAAGGTGATCGCCCGCGAGACCATCAACGCCCTGCGCAAGGACGTGACCGCCAAGTGCTACGGCGGCGACATCACGCGCAAGAAGAAGCTGCTGGAGAAGCAGAAGAAGGGCAAGGCGCGGATGCGGGAGTATGGGAATGTGTCGATCCCGCAGGAGGCGTTCATCGCGGCGCTCAGGATGGGGGAGGAGTGAAATTGGGCGCGGTATTCCTTCTCGTCGCCGCTCGTCCGGCGGTGTATTCCACGTTCACCAAGATCGAGGAGATGCGGCATGATGAAGCGGTACGTGATCGAGCGTAACCTGCCGGGCGTCGGCGGGATGAAGGAAGCGGAACTGGGCGGCGCTGCGAAGACTTCGAACGCGGCGCTGGCGACAATCCCGGGCGTGCAGTGGGAGCATTCCTACGTCGCCGGCGACAAGACCTTCTGCGTCTATCTCGCCGAGAACGAGGACAAGATTCACGAGCACGCGGCGAAGTCGGGCTTCCCGGCGAGCAAGGTGACCGAGATAGTCTCGATCATCGACCCGACGACCGAAGCGCACTGCAACGTCTGAGGTCCGACGCGGACAAGAAAAAGGCCCCGAAGCAGCGCGCTCCGGGGCCCTTCTTATGTTCGGTTGAGACTTACTCGCCGAAAGTGCGCGACCACCAGCCGCTTCGCCGCGGCGCTTCGGCCTCGGCACTCGCCGCTTCGTCGCCGTCGGCGTCGTTGGCGGGTGTCGGCGCGGCTTCGGCCGGTTCGGCCTTCTTGCTACGGCTGCGCTTGGGCTTGGCGGGAGCTTCGGCTTCCGCGGGGGCGGCTTCGATGACAGCTTCTTCGGCGGGCGCCTCCGCGACGGGCTTCTTCGCCCGGGAACGCCTTTTCGGCTTCGCATCGGCTTCCACCACCGGCGCTTCCTCGCCGGTCGGGGCCATCTGCGACGGCTCGTCTTCGGCGACCGGGGCGGCCTCGATGGCTTGCTCGACCGCCTTCTTGCGGCGGCTGCGGCGCTTGGGGGTTTCGCCCTCGGCGGTTTCCAGCGACGCTCCGTCGACAGGCACGTCCTCGGTCCCGGGCTCGTCGGTCGCTCCGGGGATCAGCGCGGCTTCGTCGCCTGTTTCCTCGTTGCTGGTGCCGTCGTCCTGGCCCTCGCGGCGCTTGTTCCTGCGCCGGCCTCCGCGCCGGCGGCGCTTCTTCGGGCGATCCTCGCCGCTTTCTTCGGTGTGCTCGCGATCGCTTTCGCCGGCCGGCTCCTCGCTTTCGTCGCGATCTTCGGTCGATTGCTCGTCACCGGGCTCGCGGTCGCGGCCACGGCCTCCGCGACGGCGGCGGCGCTTGCCACCGCGTTCGCCCGTATCGCGCTCGCGCGGAGCTTCGCGCTCTTCCTCTTCTTCGTCCTCATCCTCGTCGATGAAATCGAGATCGTCGACCTCCTCGATGATCGGCTCGAACTTCGGCGTCGAGGTCGGACGCGGGCCGGAGCTGGAAACGCGCATCTTGGCGCCTTCCTCTTCACCCTCAGGTACGACTTCGACAGTGACGCCGTAGCGCTGCTCGATCTCGGCGAGGTCGGCGCGCTTGGCGTTGAGCAGGTAGATCGCCGCTTCGGTCGAAGCGTGCAGCGTGATCGTGGTGCCCTTGCCCTTGGCTGCTTCGTCCTCGATCAGGCGCAGCGCCGAAAGCCCTGCGCTCGATGCGGTGCGGACGAGGCCGGTGCCGTCGCAGTGCGGGCACTGGCGGGTGGTCGCCTCGAGCACGCCGGTGCGCAGGCGCTGGCGGCTCATCTCCATCAGCCCGAAGCCTGAGATACGGCCGACCTGGATGCGCGCGCGATCATTGCGCAGCGCGTCCTTCATCGCCTTCTCGACCTTGCGGACGTTGGAGCCGTATTCCATGTCGATGAAGTCGATCACCACCAGGCCGGCCATGTCACGCAGGCGCAACTGGCGGGCGATCTCGCGCGCGGCTTCCAGGTTGGTGTTGAGCGCGGTCTGCTCGATCCCGTGCTCCTTGGTCGAGCGGCCGGAGTTGATGTCGATCGAGACCAGCGCCTCGGTCGGGTTGATCACCAGGTAGCCGCCGCTCTTGAGCTGCACGACCGGGTCGTACATCGCCGACAGCTGGTCCTCGGCGCCGTAGCGCTGGAACAGCGGGACGGGGTCGGAATAGGCCTTCACCCGCCGCGCGTGGCTCGGCATCAGGAGCTTCATGAACTCGCGCGCCGAGCGATAGCCTTCCTCGCCCTCGACGACGACTTCCTCGATCTCGCGGTTGTAGATGTCGCGGATTGCGCGCTTGATCAGGTCGCTGTCCGAATGGATTAACGCCGGTGCGCTCGACTTCAGGGTCTTTTCGCGGATCTCGTCCCACAGGCGGGCGAGGTAGTCGAAGTCGCGCTTAATCTCGGTCTTGTTGCGCTGGAGCCCCGCGGTGCGCACGATCAGGCCCATCGAGCGGGGCAACGTCAATTCGCCGACGATCTGCTTCAGGCGCTTGCGGTCGCTGGCCGAGCTGATCTTGCGGCTGATGCCGCCGCCGTGGCTCGAGTTGGGCATCAGCACGCAGTAGCGGCCGGCCAGGCTGAGATAGCTGGTCAGCGCCGCACCCTTGTTGCCGCGCTCTTCCTTGACGACTTGAACGAGGAGCACCTGGCGGCGCTGGATCACGTCCTGGATCTTGTAGCGACGGCGCAGCGCCATGCGCTTGTCGCGCAGCTCGTCCATAGCCTTGGCGCGCGATTGTCCGCCACCGCGGCCCTGGCGGCGTCCGCGGCTTTGTTGGCGGCGGCCGCGCGGGCGCTCGTCGTTCTCCGATTCGTCCTGGGCATCTTCACCAGAGGCCTCGCCCGCGTCGTCGGCGGAGTCCTCGTAAGCCTCTTCGGCGGGGTGGTCCTCGTCGTCATGATCGAGGTGGCCGTCCTCGATCGTCGCGACGTCGTCCTTTTCGGAAGTGTCGATTTCCTCCACGCCGTCGCCGTCGTCGTGAACCGCGCCGTCGTCCTCTTCGTCTTCCTCGGCTGCGCGCAGCGCGGCCTCTTCCTCGGCGTGCGCCTGCTCCTCGGCGATCAGCGCCTCGCGATCCTCCTTGGGGATCTGGTAGTAGTCGGGATGGATTTCGCTGAAGGCCAAGAAGCCATGGCGATTGCCGCCGAAGTCAACGAACGCCGCCTGCAGCGACGGTTCGACCCGCGTAACCTTGGCTAGATAGATGTTACCTTTGATCTGCTTGTGATCGGCAGATTCGAAGTCGAATTCCTCAATCCGGTTGCCTTTGAGCACCGCCACCCGCGTTTCTTCGGGGTGGCGCGCATCGATAAGCATGCGCGTTGCCATGTAAAAATCTCCGTGCGCGCTGAGCCCCAGCATCTGGGAGGGCTTTTGCCCATCCAGGGGGCCCGGCGCGCATCCCTGTGTGGAATCCAGCGCGTGAGAACACGTCGCCGGAATGGGGAACGGCACCGACGCGCTCGAAGGCGGCGGTGCTGCGGAATGTGTCTGCCGTAAGGGCAAGGCGCAGGGTTGCAGTCTGCGCGGGCGCGCCAGCCATCGCGTCGCGGCCCTGGGGCAGCGGCGAAACGGACGAGCGCATTCTTGTCATTATGGCATCAACCTGTGTGCATTGGCCGGAAGCTTCCGATCGGGCCTCCGGCGTGGGCCGGACGAAGTTCGTCCGGCGGCGCTTTTGCTAGCACCAGCCTTTCCGCGGGGCAACCTTGTTGCGGCAGTAAGCAATTTACCGCTGTCAACCGGGCCGTTGCGCCGATAGCAGTGCGCTTCGGGATGTGGCATCGCCTACAAATCGCGCTGATTTTCCTCGCGCCGCTCGCGCTGCTCGGCGGGCTGAGCCTGCTCGGGCTGACACTGCCGGTGCCGGTCCTCGGGCGTGGGTAC
>Ga0070662_100001841_pt1 | contig 12994 bp, 13 predicted proteins | sample KBSC53metaG_FD_65648 | JGI IMG/M metagenome (GOLD analysis project Ga0070662, IMG submission 65648) | Corn rhizosphere microbial communities from Kellogg Biological Station, Michigan, USA - KBS C5-3 metaG | ecosystem: Host-associated > Plants > Roots > Rhizosphere > Soil ...
TCGGACCGCCAGTCTTCCGCCATCATGCGGTCCCGCCGACGGTGATCCCATCGATCAGAAGCGACGGCTGGCCGACCCCCGCCGGCACCGACTGGCCGCCCTTGCCGCAAACGCCGATTCCTTCGTCGAGGGCGAGGTCGTTGCCGATCCCCTTGATCCGCGTGAGGACGCTCGGGCCGTCACCGATCAGGGTGGCGCCCTTCACCGGCTCGGCGACCTTGCCGTCACGGATCCGATAGGCCTCGGTGCAGGAGAAAACGAATTTCCCGCTGGTGATGTCCACCTGCCCGCCGCCGAAGCTGGTCGCGTAAATCCCGTCCTTGACCCGACTGACCAATTCGCCGGGATCGTCGCTGCCAGCGAGCATGAAGGTGTTCGTCATCCGCGGCATCGGCGCGTGGGCGAAGCTTTCGCGCCGCCCGCTTCCAGTCGGCTCCATGCCCATAAGCCGCGCATTAAGCCGGTCCTGCAGATAACCCTTGAGGATCCCGTCTTCGATCAGGACGTTGCGGCGGGTCGGCGTGCCTTCGTCGTCGATCGTCAGCGACCCGCGCCTTTGCATCAACGTGCCGTCGTCGACGACAGTGACTCCGGGCGCGGCGACCCGCTCGCCGATGCGGCCGCTGAACGCAGACGTGCCCTTGCGGTTGAAGTCGCCTTCGAGGCCGTGGCCGACCGCCTCGTGGAGGAGCACTCCGCACCAGCCAGACCCGAGGACAACGGGCATTTCTCCGGCCGGGGCGGCGACGGAGCCGAGGTTCGTCAGCGCCTGCCGAAGCGCCTCGTCGATCGCCCGGTTCCACTGCGAAGGGTCGAAAAGATGCTCGTACAGATAGCGGCCGCCAAGGCCGAAGAAGCCGGTCTCCCGCCGCCCATTGTCGGCCGCGACGATCTGCACCCCCAGGCGAACCAGGGGACGGACGTCGGAGGCGACGAAGCCGTCGGCGCGGATGATCTCGATGACACGCCAGCTTCCCGTCAGCGTCACGGCCACCTGCGCAACTCTCGGGTCGCGAGCCCTCGCGGCCGCATCGATCTGCTGGCACAGCGCGACCTTGTCCGCGAACGGCACTTCGATGAGGGGGTTTTCCGCGCCGTACATCGACTGGTTCGTGCGCGCCGGTGCGGGGGCCGCTGCGTCGTTCGCCGGATCGAGGAGCTTCAGGGTTGCCGCTGCCCGCTCGATGGCATCGGCACTGATGTCGTTGGCGTGCGCGAAAACGGTGGTCTCGCCGGTGACCCCGCGAAGGCCAAAGCCCGACGCGCTGTCGTAGCTGGCCGTCTTCAGCCGCCCGTCGTCGAACCCGAAGGCCTCGCTGACGCTATGTTCGAGGAAAAGCTCGCCGTCGTCGCAGGACGAAAGATGCCGGGCCGCGAGCTTTAGCGCATGGTCGGGATCGAGGGTCCGGTAGAGGAGCTGGCGCGGGTTCACGAAGGCGTGTCCGCCACTCCCCCCTCAAGGACGAAGCGCCGGTCGCAATAGCCGCACTCGACCCAACCGACCGCAGGGTCGATCCTCAAATAGACCCGCGGATGCCCCAGTTCCGGCGAGACCGCGCCCGATCCGTCGCAGGCGACCTGCACGGTCGAAACCTTGTACACTTCGGGCGGCGGCGGCGCTGTCATGCTGCAAGCACTTAAGGTCGAGGCGGAGCCGCGACAAGCGGCCGCTATTCTATTGATAGATGGCCGTCACCCAGAAGTCGGCGGTATAGGTGCCTTCGGGCTGGTTTGCGGCGATCTGGAGGGTGCCGCCGACGCCGACGAAGAAGGTCCTCGTGACGGGGTCGATCGTGCGCATTGGCGCGCCGTCCAGGGTGAGCCCAAGTACGGGGATCGTGTCGCCGGCGCCGCTGGTCAGCGAGACCGGCGGGCTAAGCGCGACCAGGACCTGCTGGCTTGGCGTGCCGGCGCCGCCGAAATAGGCGCGAAAGCCGGGATCGCTCGGTACACCGGTTACCCCGCCGAGGAAGCTTCGGGCCCCGGTCGATGCGTTGATAGTTACGGTGCCGGGCACCGGTGACGGGATGACCGATCCGAAGTCGAGATCGTCGAGCTTCGTTAGCGTCAATGGAACGAGGATAAGCGCCTGCCCGTCCGCCTGCGTCGCCGGGGTCGCCGCCAGGGCCGGTCCAGTCACAAAAGCCGCCGCGGCGATAACTGCCGCACACATGAATCGACCAAGACGCACCGAGACTTCCTTCACAACAAGGTTGCGATTGCGCTTACCCTTAGCCAGCGGCGCGTCACCGGCGATTGAAGAGGTAGGGTCAGTGGCGGCTTAACCAAGTCTGCAAAGGAACGGCGTTAAGTTCACGGATAGTGGACGGTTACGTCGAAGGTGCCGACATAGGTGCCGTCCCTCTGGTTCGCGGCGACCGCAAGTCGCGCCCCGACATTGAACGAGAAGGCCTCGTTCGCACCGATCTTGCGGTTGGTTGGTCCGTCGAGAGTCCAATTGGACACCGTCATCGTTTCGGTTCCCCCCGCCCGCGTCAGAGTGATCGGATTCTTCGGGAGGCGGATCTGATAGGGTGCGTTGCGGGACCCCGCGCCGAGGAAGACTCCGGGGGAGACGCCTCCGGGCACCGGAGTCACTCCGCCGGTCGTCGTCAGCCTCCCGGTGACGGGATCGATCGTCGCCGTGCCCGCCGTCGCCGACGCGATCAGCGTGCCGAAGTCCATGTTCGTCTTCCTGATCAGCGACAGCGGCTTGAGCACGATCGCGCTTCCGCTCGATTCCGTTGCCGGAGTGGCGGCGAGCAGCTGCGCAGGCGCCGCGACGAGCAGCGCCGATGCAATGGCGGCGGCGAGAATCGTGACCCGGTTCATTCGCCGCCGCGGTTAAAGGGTTAACGTCAAGATCACGCTGCCGCTTAGGGTTAATGCCGGCTTTACCCTGTCCTGCTTTCTTAGGGCCCGCCCGGCGGCTATGCGACAAGGCGATGACGACCGCAGACCCCGCAATCCGAATCGAATCGCTGAGCAAGACGTATGAGGGCGGCAAGCTCGCGCTCGACGAGGTCAGCTTCGGCGTGCCGCGCGGGCAGATCTTCGGCCTTCTCGGCCCCAATGGCGCGGGCAAGTCGACGCTGATCAACATCCTAGCCGGGCTGGTCACCAAGACCGGCGGGAAGGCCTGTATCTGGGGCTTCGACATCGACGAGCATCCCCGCAACGCCAAGCGCTCCATCGGCGTCGTCCCGCAGGAGATCATCTTCGATCCCTTTTTCACGCCTCGGGAAACGCTGGAAATCCAGGCGGGCCTGTACGGGATCGCGCCAGCCGACCGGCAGAGCGATGCGCTGCTTGCCGCAATGCACCTCACGGACAAGGCGAACGCCTATTCGCGGACCCTGTCAGGGGGCATGAAGCGGCGGCTGCTCGTCGCCAAGGCCATGGTGCACTCCCCGCCGATCCTGGTGCTCGACGAGCCGACGGCCGGCGTCGACGTCGAGCTTCGCCGCCAGCTTTGGGACTATGTGCGCTCGCTCAACGCGCAGGGCGTGACGGTCGTCCTGACGACTCATTATCTCGAGGAAGCCGAGGAGCTTTGCGACCGCATCGCAATCATCAACCACGGCAAGGTGATCGCCAACGAACCGACCCGTGACCTCCTCGCGAAGGCGCAGGAGAAAGCGGTCGTCGTCACCATCGACCGCGATCTGGACCATGTCCCCGCGAACAGCTGCTTCGACAATATCGTGCTCGTCGACGAGCGGACGCTGCAGATTACCTATCGCAAGGACCAGGTGAACGCCGGGCAGGTGCTCGGCGCGCTGACCGCCGACGGCCTTGGAATCGTCGACGTGTCGACGCGAGACCCTGATCTCGAGGACGTGTTCCTAAGCCTCGTGGCGGAAGGATGAGCGATGATTTCGATGTCCTGATCGTCGGCTCCGGTGCAGCCGGTCTGACGGCTGCGCTCAACCTCGCCCCTGACAAGAAGGTCGGAGTGATCGCCAAGGGGGCGATCGGCGAAGGCGCGACCAACTGGGCCCAGGGCGGGATCGCCGCCGTCTTGGAGGAAGGCGACACCTTCGAAGCGCACGTCAACGATACGATGATCGCCGGAGCCGGCCTCAACGACCGCGAGGTGGTCGAATATGTCGTCGGCGAAGCTCCCGAAGCGATCGCCCGGCTGATCGAGCTCGGTGTCCCCTTCGCGAGCGAGAACGGCGCGCTCCATCTCACCCGCGAGGGCGGACACAGTCACCGCCGCATCGTGCACGTCGCCGATGCAACGGGGCGCGCCGTGCAGCAAGCACTGGAAGCCGCAGCAGGGAAGCAGCCGAACATCACCCTGATCCCGGACATGGTCGCGATCGACCTGGTGACCGGGCGCCATGCCAGCCAGTTCTCGACCGAAGGCGCGGTCCACGGACTCTATGCTTACAATCGCAAGAGGAAGCGGGTCGAGACTCTGATCGGACGAGCGACGATCCTCGCCAGCGGCGGGGCGGGACGGGCCTATCTCTTCTCGACCGCCCCGCGCGGCGCAACCGGTGACGGGATCGCGATGGCGTGGCGCGCCGGGTGCCGAGTTTCGAACATGGAGTTCATGCAGTTCCACCCGACCTGCCTCTACAACCTGGAGGTCAAGAACTTCCTGATCACCGAGGCGGTTCGCGGCGAAGGCGGGCAGCTCAAGCTGCCGACCACCGGCAAGAGGTTCATGCCGCAGTTCGATCGTCGCGCCGAGCTTGCGCCGCGCGACATCGTCGCCCGGGCCATCGACCATGAGATCAAGCGGCTGGGCCTCGACTATGTCCATCTCGATATCTCGCACCGCGAGCCCGAGTTCGTACGCCAGCACTTCCCGACGATCTACGAGCGGCTGCTTCCGCTCGGGATCGACATGATGAAGGAGCCGATCCCCGTCGTTCCCGCGCAGCATTACACCTGCGGCGGAGTGCTGGTGGACCTGTCCGGGCGCACCGACGCGCCGGGACTCTACGCCGCCGGCGAGGTCACGCAGTCGGGACTCCACGGCGCCAACCGGCTCGCGTCCAACAGCCTCCTGGAATGCCTTGTGTTCGGAGAGGCGGCGGCAAGGGACATCCTCGAGCGCTGGGGCGAGCTTCCCGAGCCGCCCGCCATCCGGGCCTGGGACGAAAGCCGAGTCACGGACAGCGACGAGGAAGTCGTCATCCACCAGATCTGGGGCGAGATCCGGCGGCTGATGTGGAACTATGTCGGTATCGTCCGGACCACAAAGCGGCTCGAGCGCGCCAAGCGGCGGATCGACATGATCCGGCAGGAAGTGACCGAATATTACAAGAACTTCCGGGTCACGCCCGACCTCATCGAGCTTCGCAACCTGCTCGAGGTCGCCGACCTCATCATCCGGAGCGCGCTCAGCCGGCACGAGAGCCGCGGGCTTCACTATACTCTCGATTTTCCGGAGACGCTTGCCGAGGCGAAGGACACCGTCCTCGTTCCGTGAAGGCCGCTTCCTACGACAGGACCGTCCAGAGGACTCCCGCAATGAGGAACCACAGGACGAGACTGATCGCGAGTGCGGCCGCGATCCCGATCAAGACCCGCGAGACCCCGCGATAATCCGTTGGCATGTCCAATCTCCAATTCGGCCTTGAAGCTGGAGACAAACCGAAATGACGAGCAGGTCGCATGTCCCGATGCGGGACAGGCCTCTCACTAAGCTTTCATAACCTGCACTGAAAGGCAAATAAGCACGGGGTGTCAAAGGCCTCTATCAAATGATCTCCTGGCTGATATTTGTGCTTCTGCTGTGGGTGACGCCGGCCGTGGTCGTCGCCGTCGCGCTCCTCTTGACGCTCGGATTCGAAAAATTCTCGGCGAGCGCGCCGGCACATGAAATCGACCCGGACCCGGCGGACGACGACCCGCTTCCAAAGGCCCGGGACTCGCACTGACCGGCCGCGGCCATCGGGCCGCATCGCTCACCAGGTGGGATCGGGCTTGATTCCTTCGTACCGTTCGATTGGGCCGGCTTCAGCGGAAGCGACACCATGAACCGCAGCGAAGGCAGAGGCTGGCCGAAGCGAAAGTAAGGCGTCAGGCGATGCGATGATCACACCGTCCACCGCGTGCACGGTGGTTACACAGCCGGCTTGCGGGCGTTCGGGGGGCTCGGGCCTGCGCTGGTCGTTTCCGAAGCGTTCCAGCGCGTCGAGCAGGGTCATATGTTCGAGCATCGAGACTCCTCCCGCACCCAACGCCTTCATTTTATGAACCAAAACGGCGAAACTGTCCAATTTTGGGACAGATTCCCGCTCTAGCACCCCGTCAGACCGGCGCTTCGTCGCGCTGAACGCGCTCGCCTTCGATGTCGGGGCGCTTGGGCTCCTCGGCGAAAAGCGCCCGGTAGCCGAAGCCGCCGACGACGCCTCCGAGAAGCGGCGCTGCCCAGAACAGCCACAGTTGCTGAAGCGCCAGACCGCCGACCATCAGCGCCGGACCCGTGCTTCGCGCGGGGTTCACCGACGTATTGGTGACGGGAATGCTGATGAGGTGGATGAGCGTCAGCCCGAGGCCGATGGCGATCGGCGCGAAACCGGCCGGAGCGCGAGCGTCCGTCGACCCGAGAATGATCATCAGGAACGCTGCGGTCAGGACCACCTCGGTGACGAAGCCGGCCGCCAGCGAATAGTGACCCGGGGACGCATCTGCGTAGCCGTTCTGCGCCAGGCCGTTCGCGCCAATGTCGAACCCGGGGGCTCCCGCCGCGATGAACATCAGGACGGCCGCCGCGACGATCGCTCCAGTCACCTGCGCCACCCAGTAAGGCAAAATTCCGCGGCCCTCGAACCGGTTGCCCGCCCATAGTCCGAGCGTCACCGCGGGATTGAGATGGCAGCCGGAGATATGGCCGATCGCGTAGGCCATGGTGAGGACGGTCAGACCGAACGCGAACGCAACTCCGACGAGACCGATCCCCACCTCTGGGAATTTGGCGGCGAGCACCGCGCTCCCGCAGCCTCCGAACACCAGCCAGAACGTCCCGAGGAACTCCGCTGCTAGCTTCCTGGTCATTCCGCTCCTCCTCCCGTCGCGCAAAGGAAGCGCGATACCGGCGCCCGCGAAACGGCGATATCGGGCCAAATCCGTAGCTGAACGCGCTCAGCCCCGTTCATAGGGGTCGTGTGGGCCGTGACGGATCCACCGGGTCGCAATCCATTTCTCGCCAGCGGTCACCGGCTCGCCGGCGTGACGCATGCGGAGATCCGGCTGCTGGTCTGGGCCGCTGTCCCTGAACACAAGCAGGTCGCCTGGGCCGAGACGAAGCGACAGGCCGAGATCGGGAAAAGCCGTCGCTCCGCCTTCGAACGCGTCGTTCAGATAGGCGATGGCCGTCCATTCGCGCTGATTTGCGAGGCCAGGCAAGGCGTCGAGGTGGGGCCGGTATTCCTGCCCCGGCGTGTAGCGCATCACGTAAAGCGCTTCGGCGTTGCGGGTTTCGGTACCGGTCGCCGCGGCGATGCGGCAGTTGAGGGCCTGAACGACGAGATCCTCCTCGTGGGGCAGGAAGGGAGCGCCGTGCGACGTGCGGATCGGGTCGGGACGGCCGATTCCGGTTTTCCCGTCGTCGACGAAGCTCGGCTTGAGCAACGGCCCGGCGCGGTGGATGAGATAGGCGCATTCGTCGGGGGAGAAGAGGCCGCGGACGATCTCGACATGTGGGTCGGCAGACACTCGCTCGCGCGTCCCCTCGCCGTCCGAAAGGTGCGGGAGCATGGCGAGCTCAGCGGTGGCGACCGGGTCCGCGTTGGCGGCCTCTGCAAGCAAGGCCAGCGCCTTGTCCCGGTCCGCTGCGCAGCCAGTTCCGCTCGCCGTCAGGTGGGCAAGAACACGCGCGGCTTCGGGCTTCCCGCCTTCAGCTGCCTGCTCGAGATGTCGGCACGCACCTTGCGCGTCGCGGGGACGATCGGACCCGTAAAGCAGCCAGTGGGCGACGAGGAAATTGCCGTCCGGATCGCCGGCCTCAGCCGCCTGCTCGATGAGCCGCACCGCGTCCTGCGGGCGCCCGGAGCGCGCGATTTCGCCAGCCTGTTCCAGAATCTTCATGGAAGGGGCGAAATAATGGCCTGACTGCCGTCCATGCAGGCGATTCTCATGCCGAACACCCGCTCATGGTCCCTAAAGTCACGCGATGAGCGCCCGTTTTCATGCCCTTTAGCGGACGGGCCGCGTCGTGCGAATTGGAAAGCATGGCGCGACGAAAGTGCATGTTCGTCATCATTGCACAACCGTCGACTTGTGGGACAGAGCCGTGCCTGCTTTGGCGCGGCGGAAAGGGTGGAAAGTGGACGCTCAATCCTAGGAGCAAGAGAATATCCCGTTTCTCAAGGCGGCGGCTCTCACAAATGCGCGGGCCCGATCCCGTACGTGGATTGTTGATGCGCTGTGTCGGATCCCAAAAATCGCGCTGAGCTGCGAAAGCAGCACACAGCAGAGATTGAGGCAAGCCAAGAAGGCCTGCGGAATAGCATTGCTGAAACGGAACGCCTCGTGGGAGAATCAGAGGAGATGCTGCGCCGCCATCGCAACGAATGCGAGGGAGATGACGCCTAGAGCACCGATCCGACGGTCTGACCGTCTCTGAGGACGTCGCAGATTGGACAGTCTTCACTGTCGGCAGCTCTTTGCACCGCTTCCCCGTCAGACGCCGCAAGGACGTCCTTCTTTTTCACGACCGCACCCCCCGGCCGAGTCAACTTGTTGATCCGATAGAGTTTCACGCTGCGCCCTCCGAGTTCCGGCAACCCGGACTCAAGCACGAGTGCTACCTCGCGGCAATATCTAATGTCCCGTTTCAGGCGGAACGCGGACACAACGCGAGGGCACCGTAGGACAATGCCAAGCGCCGACCGAGCCAGTGCCAGCCCCAGACGAACCAAGCTAGGGTCAGGAGCATGGCGGCCCCGCTGACCCAGCGTGGCTTCACGCAAGTCATCGCGCAGGAGTCTGTGCAAACTCACGGCCTGATTGCCGATGAGCAGTCCGACGACCACGGCCACAAGCACCGTGATATAATCGAGGGTATCCATTGCCGTTCCCCCGCCAAGCGATGTCGCATGCTCGTTCCAACGTCTGCAATGGGTCGAAAGCGTGCATTGCAGACCCCATGTCCGGCCTAGCTTCCTTCCGGCCCGGACCCTGCTAAATCCCTTCGCTTCATGCCTGACGTTTCCACGCCTTCCGCGAGCCCGCACCTCTACCTGGTCGACGGGTCGAGCTACATCTTCCGCGCCTATCACCGGCTGCCGCCGCTCACCAACCGGCACGGTCAGCCGGCGGGCGCGGTCTATGGCTATACGACCATGCTGTGGAAGCTCGCGGATGGCCTGTCGAAGGCCGACGGGCCGACGCACATGGCCGTCATCCTCGATGCGTCGGAACATACGTTCCGCAACGAGATGTATGACCAGTACAAGGCGCACCGTCCTCCGCCGCCCGAGGATCTGGTCCCGCAATTCCCGCTAATCCGGGTCGCCACCCGCGCCTTTTCCATCCCGTGCATCGAGGAAGCCGGGCTGGAGGCCGACGACATCATCGCCTGTTACGTCCACGAGGCGAAGCGCTCGGGCTGGAGGGTGACGATCGTCAGCTCCGACAAGGATCTGATGCAGCTGGTCGAGGATGGCCAGGTCGACATGCTCGATACGATGAACGACCGGCGGATCGACAGCGCCTACGTGCGCGAAAAGTTCGGCGTCGGCCCCGGCGAACTCGGCGACGTGTTGGCGTTGATGGGTGACAAGGTCGACAATGTCCCCGGCGTTCCCGGAATCGGGCCGAAGACGGCGTCGCAACTGATCGCCGATTTCGGGTCGCTGGAGGCGGTGCTGGCCAATGCCGAGACGATCACCAAGCCCAAGCTGAAGCAATCGCTGATCGAGCACGCCGACGCTGCCCGGCTGTCGCGCAAGCTGGTCGAGCTAGTGTGCGATGCGAAGCTTCCGCAGCCGCTCGAGGAGCTGGCCCTAAAAGGCATTCCGCCCGAGCCGCTGGCCGAGTTCCTTGAGGACCAGGGGTTCAAGTCGCTGCTCAACCGGCTGACCGGGGGCGGCGGGCCGACGTCGGGCCGGAGCAGCAGCGGCGGCGGGCTCGACCTTACGGCGGCGACGATCGCGTCTTCGCCGGCGGCTCCGGAGCCGGAAGCAATCACGGTAGACCGATCGAAGTACGAGACCGTGACTGACGGCGAGACACTCGATCGCTGGATTGCCGATGCGACGGCGCGTGGCGTCGTTGCGGTCGATACAGAGACCGACTGCATCGACTGCATCATCGCGCGGCTTGCGGGGATCAGCCTCGCGACCGGGCCCAACCGGGCCTGCTACATCCCCGTCGGCCATAGCGGCGCGGACCTCTATTCCGACGCCCCCAACCAGCTGCCCACGGCGCTCGTCATTGAGAAATTGAAGCCGCTGATGGAGGACCCGGCGGTGCTGAAGATCGGGCACAATTTCAAGTACGACTGGGTGATGTTCGACAAGGCCGGGATCGAGACCGCGCCGGTCGACGATACGATGGTGATGAGCTTCGACCTCGATGCCGGCCGCAACCTCGGCGGGCACGGGCTCGACGAGCTGGCGAAACAATATTTCGACCACGAATGCATCCCCTTCAAGCAGCTGTGCGGGACGGGGAAGAGCCAGATCACGTTCGACAAGGTGCCGCTGAAGGAAGCGACCGAATATGCGGCCGAGGACGCGGACGTCACCTTGCGGCTGTGGCAGCGGCTGAAGCCGAGGCTCGCCGAGGACAATGTGATGCGGGTCTATGAGCGCGTCGACCGGCCGCTTGTGCCGGTGATCAGCCGGATGGAACGGCGAGGGATCAAGGTCGACCGCGACTATCTGGCGAAGCTCAGCCGCGACTTCGCCGAAGAAATCGTGAAGCTGGAGGAGCGGATCTACGAATCCGCCTGCGGGCCGTTCACGATCGGATCGCCGCAGCAGCTCGGCGAGGTCCTGTACGGGCGGCTCGGCCTGAAGGGCGGGCGCAAGGGTAAGAGCGGGCAATATTCGACCGACGTCAACGAGCTCGAGCGGCTCGCCGGCGAGGGTGTGGAGTGCGCGCGGCTGGTGCTCGACTGGCGGCAGCTGTCGAAGCTCAAAAGCACCTACACCGACGCGCTGCAGGCGCAGATCAACCCGGAAACGGGGCGGGTCCACACCAGTTTCTCGCTCGCCGGAGCACAGACGGGTCGTCTCGCTTCGAATGACCCGAACCTCCAGAACATCCCGATCCGGACCGAGATCGGCCGCAAGATCCGCGACGCCTTCGTCGCCGAGCCGGGCAATGTCCTGATGAGCGCCGACTATAGCCAGATCGAGCTTCGGCTCGCTGCGCACATGGCAGACGTGCCACAGCTCAAGGCCGCGTTCCGCGACGGAGCCGACATCCATAACATGACCGCGGAGGAGTTGTTCGGGACGGCCGACCGGGACAATCGCAATAAGGCCAAGACGGTCAATTTCGCGATCCTCTACGGCATCTCCTCCTGGGGCCTCGCCGGCCGGCTGGGCATTTCCAAGGAGGAAGGAAAGCTCATCATCGACCGCTATTTCGAACGCTTCCCGGGGATCCGTCTTTACATCGAGCAAACGCTGCAATTCGTCCGCGAGAACGGCTTCAGCCGAACCCTGTTCGGGCGCAAGACGCACTTTCCGAACATTCGGGCCGGCAATCCGTCGATCCGCGGCGGGGCCGAGCGGGCGGCGATAAACGCGCCGATCCAGGGAACCAGCGCCGACCTCATCAAGCGGGCGATGGCGCGGATGGACGACGCGCTTGCGGCAGCAGATCTCGAAGGCGTGAAGATGCTCCTGCAGGTACACGACGAGCTGGTGTTCGAAGTGCCCGAAGGCCGCGAGGAAGACACTGCGGCCGTCGTCCGCAAGGTCATGTCGTCCGCCGCCGAGCCATCGCTGAAGCTCGACGTTCCGCTCGACGTCGAGGTAGGTTGGGGCGAGCATTGGGGCGCCGCCCATTGAGCGATCCGCAAGCGCAGTCATCGGACGCGGCGACAGCCGACCTCGCCGCGCTTGCTCGCGGAGGCCGAATCAACTTCTTCGGCTTCGTTCTTCGGCTTGCCGCGAGGCTGCCGTTCCTGTTCATCGCGGGGCGGATGTATGGAGCCGCGGCGCTGGGACGCTTCGCTTATGCGATCCTGATCGTGGAGTTCGCGGCGCAACTTGCGACGCTCGGCCTCAAGCGCGGGCTGGCGCAGCAGCTGGCGCACACCGACAAGCCGCATGCCTCCGTCGCGTGGGATGCCCTGATCGTGGCGCTGCTGGGATCGCTGGTGACGATCGCCATCCTCATCGCCTTTCCGGAAGCGATGTATCCGAATAGCGCGATCGCGGGGCTGGACCGGCTGCTCCCGATCACCGTCATCGCGCTCGCATGGTCCGACATCATGCTGGCGGCGCTGGCCTATCGCCATGACGTCGGCGCGACGGTCCGCGCCCGGGCGATTGTCGAGCCGTGGACGATCAGCATCGCCGCGCTGGTGCTCGCCTTCCTCGACAAGCGCGATGGGCTAATCATCGCCTACGTGATGTCGATGGTCGGCGCGCTCGTCGCATCCGCGGTTCCGTTCCTGAGGAGCTATGGAGTGCCGCACGGATGGCGGCCGGAGCCGGGAACGCTATGGCGAATGGCGCGCAAGAACGTGCCGGTCGCGGCGGCGGATGCGGTGGAGTGGGGGTCTCGGCGCGTCGACATTGCCGTGCTGGGCCTGTTCTTCTCGCCCACCATCGTCGGGGTCTATTATGTCGCGCAGCAAGTTGCTTCGCTTCCCTCCAAGCTAAAGAGCAGCTTCGACCCGATCCTCGGGCCGGTGATCGCGCAGAACCTTCGCGCCGGAAACATGCAGGCCATCGCCCGGCAGGTCCGGCAGGTCGGCTTCTGGGTGATTGCTGCGCAGACGGGAGTTGCGCTCGCGCTCGGCATTCCGGGCGAGGCGGTGATGGGGCTGGTCGGCCCCAACTTCGTTTCC
>Ga0070662_100001848_pt1 | contig 12980 bp, 11 predicted proteins | sample KBSC53metaG_FD_65648 | JGI IMG/M metagenome (GOLD analysis project Ga0070662, IMG submission 65648) | Corn rhizosphere microbial communities from Kellogg Biological Station, Michigan, USA - KBS C5-3 metaG | ecosystem: Host-associated > Plants > Roots > Rhizosphere > Soil ...
CCATGCGGACTACCTGGACTTGATGGAGCGCGGTGAGCCACAGATTCATGACCGAGTGCTGAAGGTGCCCGGTGGCGGTGTGCTGACGATTTACCAGTGGATGCTGCCGTACCGTGATAGCAACGGCAACGTGGTGGGCATGATTGCCGGCTGGGTGGACGTGAGCGAGCGCCAGCGCCTGTTGGGTCAGTTGCGGGAGGCGAAGGAAGACGCGGACGCCGCCAACCGTGCCAAGACCACGTTCCTGGCGACGATGAGTCATGAGATCCGAACGCCGATGAACGCGGTGATCGGCATGATTGAACTCGCCCAGCAAAACGCTGAGCAGGGGTATGTGGACCGAGATGCGCTGGAAGTGGCGTCGGTGGCTTCGCACAGCTTGCTGGAGCTGATCGGCGATATCCTGGACATTGCGCGAATAGAAACCGGCCACCTGTCCCTGACCCTGGAGCCGGCCAACCTGCACGAGCTGTTGGCCTCTGTGGCGCGGGTGTTCGAAGGGCTGGCGCGGGACAAGGGCCTGTTGTTGCATGTCGAGCTGGACCCGATGATCGACCGGCCGGTACTGGTCGATCCGTTGCGTTTCAAGCAAGTGGTGTCGAATCTGTTAGGCAATGCCATCAAATTCACCTCTTCTGGTCACATACGCTTGGGTGCCCAAGCCGCATCGGTGTTGGCCGGGGAGCATTTGAATCTGCGGCTTTGCGTGGAAGATACGGGGATCGGCATCAGTGCCGAAGATCAGCTGCGTTTGTTCAACCCCTTCATCCAGGGCAGCAATAACGAGCAATCGGCACGTAGCGGTTCGGGCCTGGGGTTGGTGATCAGCCGTAACCTGTGCGAGATGATGGGCGGCCAGCTGCACCTGAGCAGCGTGCTGGGGAAGGGGACGCGGGTGGATGTGACACTGGCACTGGCGTTGACCACGGCAGCACCGGTTTGCTCATCTGTCCCCTGTGCTCCTGCCACGCAGGCATTGAAACTTCTGGTGGTCGATGACTATCCGGCCAACCGCTTGCTGCTGGCTCGACAGTTGACCTTCCTGGGGCATCACATCGTTACGGCCGAGGATGGCGCCGAAGGCTTTGCACTTTGGCAAGGCGGGCATTTTGACGGGGTGATCACTGACAGCAATATGCCCGTCATGGACGGCTACACGTTGGCGCGTAATATTCGTGCCCAGGAACGGCAACGTGGCCTGGTACCTTGCCTGGTACTGGGATTTACCGCCAACGCCCAGCCTGAGGAAGTCGAGCGCTGCCGACAGGCCGGCATGGACGGTTGCCTGTTCAAGCCGACGGGACTTGACGATCTACGTGCGGCCTTGGCATCGCGCACGGCCAGCGCTGCAACGGATGAAGCCCAAGCGCAATTTGATTTGGGCTCGCTGGCGATGCTGACAGGTGGCGACACGGCTGTGCTCAACGACTTGCTGGCACCCTTGCTCACTAGCCTTGCAGAGGACCTCCGAATGCTGTCGACCCTGCAGGACCGGGCCGATTTCGCCAAGTTGTATGACCTGGCTCATCGTGTCAAAGGCGGTGCGCGCATGGTCAAGGCCCAGGCGCTGATCGCCTGTTGCGAGGCTTTGGAGGACGCGTGCGAAAGGCGCGACGGCGATGCGGTGGCGGTGGCGGTGGCGGCATTGAGCGTGGCTATCGATGGTTTGCATCATGGCCTGAGTCAGTACTGCAAGCAGGCTTGACCGAAGCGGACAGCCGCTCGGCAGGTTTGGGAGAACTCCTACATAGAACGGGAACAAGCCTGATTTTATCGTCGGCATATGTCTGGAAAATGGGCCTCGCTCACTGACGAGCACTGCCTGCCCAGGGGTTCGCCATGCCAAACAAAGCACTGACCATCCTGATTGCCGATGAGCAACACCTGCAACGCCTGTATATCGAAAAAATGCTCAACCAGTTGGGTTATCACCGGATCGTTCCGGTGCAGACCTTCGAAGAGGTCCAACTGCTCACCGCCATCCCGGCGCAGCCGTTCGATGTCCTGATCATCAACGCGGGGCTGGCGATCCACACCTGCGGTCCTCAACCCCAGGTGCATCATGTGCTGGTCTATGATCACCTGGATCTGGGCCTGTCTGCCGACGCAACGCCGGCGGTGCTGGTACGCCTGCCCGGCGTGCCGGACAACGTCAACCTCGAACACTTCATGGACATCATCGACCCGCCCGTGGCCGCCACAGGCCTGCGCGTGCTGCCATGGCTGCGGGAATTATCCCGCACGCCTGTGGCCGGAGTTTAGTCCCACTGCGGGGCGATACCCTTGGGGCTGGTCAGGCGATGACCGCGTTCCAGCTCGGCAATCTGTACCATGTCGGCAGGGCTCAAGGTCAGTTGCAGGGCCTTGAGGTTGCTTTCCAGGTTGACGCGTTTGGTCGACGACGGGATGACGGCGTAACCCAGTTGCATGGCCCAGGCCAGCGTCACTTGCGCCGGGGTCGCCTGATGGCGTTCGGCGATTTGCCGGATCACCGGGTCCTTGAGCACTTCGCCGTAGGCCAGGGTCATGTAGGACGTGATCTGGATACCGTTGGCGGTGGCGAAGTCCACGACCTTGCGGTTTTGCAGGTAGGGGTGCAGCTCGATCTGGTTGGTGGCGATATTCTGCGCACCCACCGCCGCAATCGCTTGCTTCATCAGGTCGATGGTGAAGTTGGAGATGCCGATCTGTCGGGTCAGGCCCAGGCGCTTGGCTTCCAGCAACTGGCCCATGAACTCGGCGACAGGCACCTGGTCTTCCGGCGAGGGCCAGTGGATCAGGGTAAGGTCCAGGAAGTCGGTTTTCAGTTTGCGCAGGCTTTCTTTCAGGCTTGGAATCAACTGGCCGTCGGCGAAGTTGGCGATCCAGATCTTGCTGGTGATGAACAGCTCATCGCGCGGGATGCCGCTGTCGGCAATGGCCTGGCCGACGTCGGTTTCGTTCTCGTAGATTTGCGCCGTATCGATGACGCGGTAGCCCAGCTCGAGGCCGGTGCTGACGGAATCGATCACCACCTGACCTTGCAGACGGAAGGTGCCTAGGCCAAAGGCCGGAACGTTTTGCGTGGTGGACATCAGTAACTCCTGAAGGGGGGGAACAATGGAGTCAAGTATCCGCCTGTTGCTCCTTCGGAAAAACCGTCGAACCCGAAAAGGACTCTTTACCGCAGATCACGAATTTACGGGGGGCTGGATGGGTGTCGCCGGGCTTTCGCGACGATGTAGAGTCATGCTGGCGACTCAATCCAAGGAAACCTCCGCATGACCCAAGGCCATCTGGGGCAACCGTGAGGCCCTCGATGCCATGCTCGACGCCGCCCTGCGCACCGAAGCCGATGCCGCCCTGTTAGTGCTGGACTACCCGGCCGAGTTGACGGAGGAGTTGGACTGCCCGCTGGTGGTGCTGCCGTGTAACCCGGACTTTGCGCTGTTCGCCCGGGCGTTCGGCTGCACCGTGAACCAGCTCCGCAACCTGGATTAATTGCAGACGGACCTGCGCAACGTGTTTCCAAGGCAATGGCGTGACCCTGATAGAGCATGAAACATGCCTGCGCTGTTTGAGGAACTCACGTGAAGGTTTTTGATTGTTCACGCCCATCCCGAGCCGCAGTCGTTCACAGCGGCACTGACGCCTGGTGTTTGCGAAACTCGAGCAATTTGATGAGGCGCCGTACACGATGTGGCAGCGCCTTGGTCGTTCAGCCTTGTGCGCGAAGACGCTCGGCAGCGCTACGCAACAACTGCTCGGTGGCATCCCAGCCCAGGCAGCCATCGGTCACCGACACGCCGTACTTCATCGATGTGCTCAACGGCTGGCAGCCTTCGAACAGGTGGCTTTCGAGCATCATGCCGATCAGCGACGTGTCGCCCTGCAAGCGCTGCTCCAGCACGTCGTTGAACACCGCCGGTTGACGCAGCGGGTCTTTGCCGCTGTTGGCATGGCTGCAATCGACCATGATCCGCGCCGCCACCTTGGACTTGGCCAGGTCGTGTTTCACCTGCGCCACGCTTTGCGCATCGTAGTTCGGCCCACGGTGGCCGCCGCGCAGCACCAGGTGGGTGTCGGGGTTGCCCGGGGTCTGGATGATCGCCGGGTGCCCCTGGCTGTCGACGCCGAAGTGACGGTGCGGGTGGGACGCCGAGCGCATCGCGTCGCAGGCAATCGCCACGCCGCCGTCGGTGCCGTTCTTGAAGCCCACGGGCATGCCCAGGCCGCTGGCCATTTCGCGGTGGATCTGTGATTCGGTGGTGCGTGCGCCAATCGCGACCCAACTGAGCAGGTCATCGAAGTAGCCGGCGGCCATCGGTTGCAGCAGCTCAGTGGCGACCGGCAGGCCCAGGCGCAGCATTTCGCGCATCAGTTCGCGGGACAGGCTGAGACCCGCGGCCATGTCGTCGCTGCCGTCCAGGTGCGGGTCGTAGGCCAGGCCTTTCCAGCCGATGGTGGTGCGCGGTTTTTCGACGTAGGCGCGGATCACCAGCAGCATCTGGTCGCTCACTTCGAGTGCGAGTTTCCTCAGGTTGCGTGCGTATTCCATGGCCGACTCCGGGTCGTGGATCGAGCACGGGCCGACGATCACCAGCAAACGTGAATCCTGACCATTGAGGATAGCGCGCACGGCGTGGCGATGGGCGTGGACTTGTTCATTGAGGAACGGGCTGAGCGGCAGCTTGAGCTTTAAATCAAGCGCGCTGGGCAAGCGCTGGGTCAGGGCTTCATTGGCGCTGGTCAGGGCAGAAACGGGCAGAGCGGCGGTGGCAGAGTTCATATTCAAGGCTTCCTGGGCAAGCGGCGGGCTGTTCCCGCGCGCCTGGCCCTACTGGGGTGTTCGACAGTGGGCCGTATTGGCTGTGTGTGTTGGCTTGCCACCCATAGGTGACCGATCGGAGGCGGCAGGCTGTCCCGAGCGGAGCTGGCTAAATCGCCATGCAGTGGAAGTGTCGTAGCGGTAATAGGTGGCGTAGTTCATGTCGTGTGTCCTTTAAGTGTTCGTCAAAAAATATTGGGGCCTGAAAAAACAAAACCCCCGGTCGGGGAGCCGACCGGGGGTTTGGATTTCTCTGGTAGGCGACCCCTTGAGTAGTGGGCGCCGATTTCAGGTATCAGGCGCGCCAGTGGCTAAACCAATACCCAAAATAAAAGCTGACCAGTGCGCTCGAACCGTTCACACGGGTAGCCGATACCGAGCGCGGGGCGCTGGCAACAGGGCAAACCTGAGTGGGGGTGAGTTGCAACATGGTGTGTCTCCAAATGATGGGGGGAGCTTACTAGAGGCACGCAGGTGGATTCAATCAGTAATTTCTATTGCGCGGGGGTACTGACCGCTATCGACCGCGATATGCTTGCAACACCTTGGATGATTGCCTGGACGCGACCATGACTGCCCTGACCCTTGCTGCTGCTCAATCTGTTTCCATCGCGGGCGACGTGCCGGCCAATATCGAACGGCACTTGGCCCTCATGCACGCGGCGGCCGAACATGGCGTGCACGTGCTGGTATTTCCGGAACTGTCTTTGACCGGCTATGAACCATCACTCGCGGCCGAATTAGCGATTGCTCCCGAAGACGCGCTGCTGGCACCGCTGCGCGAAATGGCACGGGAATTGGGCTTGACGGCGGTGGTCGGCATGCCGATTCGCCTGGCACCTGGGGCAGGTGTGCTGATCGGCGCGCTGGTGTTGAGGGCAGACGGTTCTCTTGCGGTGTACACCAAGCAGCATCTGCATCCAGGCGAAGAAGCGGCGTTTGCCCCAGGGCAGGGGGGAGCGGCGCTCGACATCGGCGATGAGCGGATTGCGCTGGCGGTGTGCGCGGATTTCTCCCGCGCCAGTCACCCGCGCCAGGCGGCCCAGGTGGGCGCCACTGTCTATGCCGCCGGTGTGTTGATCAGCGAAGGCGGCTACGCAGCGGACAGCGCGTTGCTCCAGGGGTATGCGGCCGAGCATGGCCTGGTGGTGCTGGTAGCTAACCATGGCGGGCCATCGGGTGGCTATGTGTGTGCCGGTCGCAGCGCCATTTGGGCCGCAGATGGCCGTTTACTGGCTGCTGCGTCGGGCCTGGGTGATGCGCTGGTAATCGCCCGTCGTGATGGCGCCGTGTGGGCTGGCCAAGTGGTAGCGCTGTAAATGGCGTTTCACCTGCGCGCTGCGACGGACCAGGACTTGCCGTTCGCCCGAACCCTGACCTTTGAGGCCATGAGTCGCTATTACCTGCAATACGATCTGGTGTGGTCCAACGACGGCTTCGATGTGGCTTGGGCGGGCCGCGAAAACTGGCTGATCTGCAACGACGAGACCGTGTTGGGCTTTATCAGTTTGAGCCGCGACAGCCGCGCACTCTATATCCGTGAGCTGCATATGCTTGCGGCATGTCGTGGGCAGGGCGCGGGCAGTTGGGTCTTGGAGCAGATGGCGCTCAAGGCTCAGGCCCTGGGGTTGCTGCGTCTGACCGTGTTCAAGACCAATCCGGCCCGAAGGCTCTATCAGCGCATGGGGCTGAGTATCGTCGGTGAAGAAAACTGCTTCTGGCGCATGGAACGTCTCTGTCCATCAAGCTAAACCACGCACCCAATTCTAATAAGCGCATACTGGTTTCAGGAAATGACCTCCTGATCGTTTTTTTGAGCATCAGCCTCAGAATGGATGATCCCTTCTTTCATGCCCAAGAGGACCGCTACCTTATGGGCCTCTCCACGTCGTCCCTTTTTGCGCCCAGCGAGCACTTGATAGGTGGTTGCCGGATCAACGCCATGTTCACGCGCGAACGCTTGAACTGACTTTCCTTGATGTTCCAGCCAGGCCTTGGCTTGTGCGGCAGTACGGATTCCGGGCATAGTTCAAAACCGTTCAAGTTTGTTTAGCAAAAAGATGAGTGTGTCACCTCTTGGGGTGTCCCAACCAGGATCATACATCCAAATGAGTGGAATCGGTTCGCGTTTGAGGCAAGAAAGGGAGCGACTTGGCTTGTCGCAAAAAGTTTTTGGTGAAATAGGCGGCGTTGAAGCCAACGCACAAGGTAAATACGAAAGTGGAGGACGGGCGCCTAAAGCGGACTACCTGTCGCGTGTCGCCGAGAAAGGTGTGGATGTGCTGTACGTGTTGACCGGTACGCCTACCCCGATTCAACTGGACAACCTGAGCCAGGTTGAAGAAAAAGTATTGGGTGACTACCGGGCGATGTTCAAGGAAGACCAGGCTGCAATCCGTCGCTTGACGTCAAGTCTGGCCGAGCACTCCGTGTCACTGAATGGAAAAAGCAGACCGCAGCCCCAGGAATCCTGACCTGCTGCCCAACAAATAGAGCCGTCCACCGCAGGGTGGACGGCTGCTGTGTATTCAAACTCTATATATATGACGCTTGCAGCTAGGTCTGCGCCTTGGTTTTTTGCTAAGGTGTTCAGCAACCTATAAGACCATATCGCGAGGTGTCTGCTTGATTAGGGTGCTAGTAGTCGATGACCATGATCTCGTTCGTACAGGCATTACACGAATGCTGGCTGACATCGATGGCCTGCAAGTAGTCGGTCAGGCCGAGTCCGGGGAAGAGTCCCTGATCAAGGCCCGGGAGTTGAAACCCGATGTGGTACTGATGGACGTCAAGATGCCCGGTATCGGTGGTCTTGGCGCCACGACCAAATTGTTGCGCAGCCACCCGGACATCAAGGTCGTGGTGGTGACCGTGTGTGAAGAAGACCCGTTCCCGACGCGCCTGTTGCAGGCCGGCGCGGCCGGTTACCTGACCAAGGGCGCCGGCCTGGCCGAGATGGTGCAAGCCATTCGCCTGGTGTTTGCCGGGCAGCGTTACATCAGCCCGCAGATCGCTCAGCAACTGGCCATCAAATCTTTCCAGCCCACCAGCGACTCGCCGTTCGATGCGCTGTCGGAGCGGGAAATCCAGATTGCCCTGATGATCGTCGGCTGCCAGAAGGTGCAGACGATCTCCGACAAGTTGTGCCTGTCGCCCAAGACCGTCAACACCTACCGTTATCGCATTTTCGAGAAGCTCGCCATCAGCAGTGATGTTGAATTGACCCTGCTCGCGGTGCGCCACGGCATGGTGGACGCCAGCGCCTGACATGACCACACCGTTTGATCCCAGTGCCTTCCTCTCGACCTGCAGCGGCCGCCCCGGCGTGTACCGCATGTTCGACAGCGAGGCGCGCCTGCTATATGTCGGCAAAGCCAAGAACCTGAAGAACCGCCTGGCGAGCTACTTTCGCAAGAGCGGTCTCGCGCCGAAAACCGCCGCGCTGGTGGCGCGCATCGCCCAGGTCGAAACCACCATCACCGCCAATGAAACCGAAGCACTGCTGCTTGAGCAGACGCTGATCAAGGAATGGCGGCCGCCTTACAACATTCTGCTGCGCGATGATAAGTCCTACCCCTACGTGTTTTTATCCGACGGCAACTTCCCACGCCTGAGCATTCACCGAGGCGCGAAGAAGCAGAAGGGCAAGTATTTCGGGCCCTATCCCAGCGCCGGCGCGATCCGCGAAAGCCTGAGCCTGCTGCAAAAGACCTTTTTTGTGCGCCAGTGCGAAGACAGCTTCTACAAGAACCGCACCCGGCCGTGCCTGCAATACCAGATCAAGCGCTGCAAGGCACCCTGTGTGGGCCTGGTGGAGGCGGCCGAGTACGCCGAGGATGTGCGTCACTCGGTGATGTTTCTCGAAGGGCGCAGCAATGCCCTCACCGACGAACTCTCCGGCGCCATGGAGCAGGCGGCCAGCACCCTGGATTTCGAAAAGGCCGCCGAACTGCGCGACCAGATCTCCCTGCTGCGCCGCGTGCAGGACCAGCAGAGCATGGAAGGCGGTACCGGTGACGTCGATGTGATCGCCGCCTTCGTCAACCCGGGCGGTGCCTGCGTGCACCTTATCAGCGTGCGGGGCGGGCGGGTATTGGGCAGCAAGAACTTCTTCCCGCAGACCGGTATCGACGAAGACGTGGCTGAGGTCATGGCGGCCTTCCTGGGCCAGTACTACGTGAGCAGCCCGGAGCGCGACCTGCCGTCGGAGCTGATCGTCAACGTGGTGCACGAAGACTTCCCCACGCTGATCGAGGCCATCCACGAATTGCGCGGCCGCGAGCTGGACATCAGCCATCGCGTACGCGGCACGCGAGCCCGTTGGCAGCAACTGGCCGTGACCAATGCCGAGCAGGCCCTGGGCGCACGCCTGGCCAACCGACAGCACGTCGCCGCACGCTTCGACGCCCTGGCCGAAGTCCTCAACCTGGACGAGCCGCCGCAGCGCCTGGAGTGTTACGACATCAGCCACTCCAGTGGCGAAGCCACGGTGGCGTCCTGCGTGGTGTTCGGGCCGGAAGGGCCGATCAAAGCCGATTACCGTCGCTACAACATCGAAGGCGTCACCGCCGGCGATGACTACGCAGCCATGCACCAGGCCCTGACCCGGCGTTTCAGCAAGTTGAAGGACGGCGAGGGCAAACTGCCGGATATCCTCCTGGTGGACGGTGGCAAGGGCCAGCTGTCCATGGCCCGCGACGTGCTCAACGAACTGGCGGTGCCCGACCTGATCCTGCTCGGCGTGGCCAAGGGCGCTACGCGCAAGGCCGGTTTCGAGACGTTGTACTTGAATGATGCCGCCCATGAGTTCACCTTGAAGGGCGACTCACCGGCGTTGCACCTGATCCAGCAGATCCGCGATGAGGCGCACCGTTTCGCCATTACCGGTCACCGCGCCCGACGCGGCAAAACCCGGCGAACCTCAACCCTGGAAGGGGTGGCGGGCGTCGGGCCGACACGGCGACGCGACTTGCTTAAACATTTTGGTGGCTTGCAGGAGCTATCCCGTGCCAGCATTGACGAAATAGCCAAAGCTCCCGGTATCAGTAAAAAGCTCGCTGAGTTGATTTATGCGAATCTGCACAGCGAATAGAATGCCTTTCCACCTCGTAGCCAGTTGTGCCGATGAATATCCCTAATCTGATCACCGTTCTACGCGTCCTGCTTATTCCTATTTTCATCCTGTTGTTTTATTTGCCGTACGAATGGAGCTATGCGGCCTCCAGCTCCGTCTTTGCCTTCGCGGCTGCCACCGACTGGCTCGACGGCTACCTGGCCCGTCGCCTGGAACAGAGCACGCCGTTCGGCGCGTTCCTCGACCCGGTAGCGGACAAACTCATGGTGGCCGTCGCCCTGGTCCTGTTGGTGCAGGAACACGGCAACCTGTGGCTGACCCTGCCGGCCGCCGTGATCATCGGCCGCGAAATCGTGGTGTCCGCACTGCGCGAATGGATGGCCGAAATCGGTGCCCGCGCCCACGTCGCTGTCTCCAACATGGGCAAATGGAAAACCGCCGCGCAGATGCTCGCGCTGGTGATCCTGCTGGCCAACCCGTCGGACTTCTCCTTCTGGGTGTTGACCGGCTACGCCCTGCTGCTCATCGCCGCCGGCCTGACCTTGTGGTCCATGCTCCAGTACCTGCGCGCTGCCTGGCCGCATCTGCGCACCACCGTTGAAAAGAAATAAAACATTTTCGAATCAAGGGGTTGACCGGTTCTGATAATTCTATAGAATGCGCATCACCAAGACGCGGGAATAGCTCAGTTGGTAGAGCACGACCTTGCCAAGGTCGGGGTCGCGAGTTCGAGTCTCGTTTCCCGCTCCAAACACAAAAAAAAGCCACTCTAACGAGTGGCTTTTTTTTGCCTGCAATTTACTGGGTGGGCGCTTCGTCCTCTTTTTTCGTGACTTTGATTTTTATCGACGTGCACGGGCAAATGGACTCATTTGGTGCAGAGTCGTGTCCGCCATTCGGCCAGTCTCGATTGCCGATTGTTAGCACAGCTCAACGGTCAACGCCTGAAAGCATGCCTCTTGGCCACCGAGACCATCATCAGCGCCGGCAGCAACAACGCCAGCGCTACCCAGGGAATAGCGCTTGCCCCCCAGGTTTCCAAGAGAACGCCACCGATCACACCGCTGCCTGCAAACGCCAGGTTAAAGACGGTGACCAGCATCGATTGCGCAATGTCAGCGCCGTCTCCGGCAACTTCAGCCAAGGCGGTTTGCAGTAAGGTTGGCGCGCCACCGAAGCTCATCCCCCACAAGACCATGCTGATGTAGATCGCACTGGCGGGCAGGTCACCCAGCCCAAGGACAAACGACACCAGGGTGAATGCTGTCAGGCTGAGCAGTACCAGGCTACGAAGCCTGCCATCAATCAGCGTGCCGATCATCCATAGACCGAACAAGGCCGCAATACCGAATGCAAGGAGGCCCTGATCAACCTGATCGGCCAAGCCAACAGAAGCCAGGAACGCAGCAATATAGGTATAGAAGGTGTAATGGGCCAGGATCCAGACCATGACCACCGCCAGTACCGGCCGCACCCCCGGGGTTTGCAAGACCCTGCGCAGCGGCAGGCGTCGATCGGCGTGTTGTCCGGGGTAATCAGGCACTTTCAGATAGATCCAGGCCATCAGCAAAAGGCTGAGTCCTGAGAGCGTCCCGAACACGCATCGCCATCCCAGCAGTTTGCCGAGCCAGGCACCCAGCGGTACGCCCAGGGCAAGTGCCAGAGGGATGCCGAGCATGGCCAGCGCCATAGCGCGACCTTGCAGTGGTGGGGTGACCAACCGTCTGGCGTAGCCGGCCAGCAGGCTCCAGGCCAGACCGGTTGCAATACCCACCATGAAGCGAGCCGCCAGCGTCAATGCAAACCAGGGCGACAGGGCGGTCACCGCATTGCAGGCGCAAAACACCCCGACCGCCAGTAACAGCACCCCGCGCCGACGCCAACCCTGCAACGCGAGCGTCAAAGGAATAGCCGCCAACCCTGAGCCCAGTGCACACAGCGTCACCATCTGACCGGCCCATGCTTGCGACACACCAAATGCTTCGGCGATTTGCGGCAAAAGTCCTGCCGGCACCGTTTCGTTGGCGGTGGCGATAAAGCTACCCAATGTCAGCGCCAACAGGGCCGTCAGTGGGAGACCCTCGGTAGTGAGGTGTTCGATATTGCTCGATGTTGTGAAAGAGCCATTTTCAACCTGTGATTTGCCGGTCATGACTTGTGCTCAATGGGAGAGGAGGCATGAGTGTGATGAATTGCCTACGATTTGATAATTGGCTTAACATTTGATGAACTATCAAATTTGAATTGAATATGGCCACTGACCGATTGGGTGATATGCGTTTGTTTGTCGAGGCGGCAGCACTCGGCAGCCTGTCTGCCGCAGGGCGCAAACTGGCGCTGTCGCCAGCCGCGGCCAGCGCGCGCCTTATCAAGCTTGAGGCGGCGCTGCGCACCAAATTGTTTGATCGCACAACGCGTCAGTTGCGCCTTACGGAAGAAGGTCGGTTTTACTTGCAGCAATGCTGGGTCGCATTGCGGGCGATTGATGAGGCGGAAGCGGGGCTTCAAGCCAGTCAAACTGAGGTGCGTGGCAAGGTACGGATATCCGCGTCTGCCGATTTTGGCCGCAATCTTTTGAATGACTGGCTTGAGGCATTCAGTAAGTTGCACCCGGAACTGTCCGTTGCGCTGACGTTGTCGGATTCGGTGTCGAATCTGCTGCAGGACGATATTGATCTGGCAATCCGGTTTGGGCAGCCACATGAAAGCTCGATGATCGCCAGGCAGTTGGCGCCCAACTGGCGAGTACTGTGCGCTTCGCCTGACTATCTGGCGCGATACGGCGAACCGCAGACCCCTGCTGACCTGGTTAACCACAAGTTCATCGTGCTGGTGACTGGCGCAGGGCCCTTGAACACCTTTCACTTTGTGGTGGACGGTCAGGCATGGAACTACACCGTACCTATGAGCCAGGCATGGGAAACCAATGATGGCGCACTCGCGCGTGCATGGGCGTTGGCCGGGCATGGCATTGCACGCAAGACCATCTGGGATGCGGCAGCCGATATCTGTGCTGGACGACTGAACGTCCTGTTGCCTGACTTTTGTGTCCCAGAGGCCGGCGTCTACGCGGTGCTACATGGCAACCGTTACCGGGTT
>Ga0070662_100001850_pt1 | contig 12979 bp, 13 predicted proteins | sample KBSC53metaG_FD_65648 | JGI IMG/M metagenome (GOLD analysis project Ga0070662, IMG submission 65648) | Corn rhizosphere microbial communities from Kellogg Biological Station, Michigan, USA - KBS C5-3 metaG | ecosystem: Host-associated > Plants > Roots > Rhizosphere > Soil ...
ACCAAGGCGGCGAGCCTGTTCGGCGGCGGCTGGCATACCGACAGCCCGTTCCTGGCCGAACCGCCGGCGATCACCACCCTGCGATCGGTCGAAGTCCCGCCGTTTGGCGGCGACACCAGCTGGGCCAACTGCGCCCTCGCCTTCCGTCATCTGAGCAAGACTTACCAGGACATGTTGCGTCCCCTGCGCGTCCACATGAGCGCGGCGAACAACGTGCTCACGCAGGAAAAGCTGCTCGGCAAGGCCATCAACTTCGCCGACAAGGAGCAATTCGAGCAAGGCCAGCGCGGCAGCTACCACCCGCTCGTCCGCACCCACCCCGAAACGGGCGAAGAATCGCTCTACATCTGCGACACTTATGCCGATGGCATCGAGGGCATGACCACCTTCGAGGCCAAGCCGATCATCGACTTCCTTGTCGCCCACGCCACCCAGCACGCCTTCTGCTGCCGCCTGCGCTGGGAGCCGGGCATGGTCGCGCTATGGGACAACCGCGGCACGATGCACCTCGGGCCGAACGACTACGATGGATATCGGCGCGAGATGTACCGCACGACGACCGCGGGCGGGGTGCCGGTTTAGCGCTTGGGAATGTCCGCTCACGACCTATTGCGGACATTCCGGATCATCCTGCACCGCCCAAAATGCGCGCATGCCCGTCATCCGGGCAAAGTGGGATCGAGAAGGTGGAACCCGATGTCGTCGGCGCCGCGAGCCGAGTTGCAGAGGACGACCACACCCATCCGCTTCTCGGGTTCGAATGCGATCAGCGCACGCGAACCCCCGGTTCCGCCGCCGTGCCAGACGATCGAGCGGTTGGTCGCATGGCCGATCTGCCACGCCAGCCCGACTTTGGTTTCCTCGTCCATCGTAGCTCGAGGCGCATGCATTGGCGCGAACAGCTCGCCGAACGGCTTTGAGTCGGTTTCGATGTTCGCAGCGAGGAACTTCACCATGTCGTTGGCTGTCGACTTCAACGCTCCCATCGCCGGCAGCGCTGGAATGTCCCAGCTCGGTGTCAACTCGCCCGCTTCGTCGTGACCCTGAGCGAGCCGCCTGCGTAGTTGCGGCCCAAGCGTCGCATGCGTGCTTCGCATGTCGAGCGGACGCAGGATTCGCTGCTCAAGCGCCGCCTCCCAGGTCCTACCCAGTCGGTGGCCGAGCGCGCGCCCCAAAAGGCCCATTCCAACGGCGGAATATTCGTACTTGCTACCGATGTCGCGAGGCAGCGCATAACTCGCAAGGAACTCGTCGAGCATCGCCGTGCTGTAGTCCGAATATGGATTGGCGATATCCTTCGGGTGGATATTGGACGGTAGCCCAGGAAGGCCGGAGGTGTGGGTAGCCAAATCGACCAGTCTGATCTGGCGTCCATTGCGCTCCGGTACCCGGACGTTCGCGGGCAAGTGCATGCTGACGGGATCATCGAGCTTCACCTCTCCGCGTTGGACCATGTCGGCCAACAGGGAAGCGGTCAGTGTTTTCGTGATGGAGCCGATCTCGAACAGCGTGTCGCCATCCAGTGGAAGGTCCGGACGCCCGGTCGTGCCAGCGGTGTAGATTCGTTTCATGCCAGAAACGTAGGTGGCCACGACAATGCCTTCGCACCGCTTCGCCGCCACGTAATCGTCGAGCAGCTTCTGGGTAGCCCGCTCGGGCGGAAATACGGATGGCGCGGCTGACACCTGCGCCGGAAACCCCTGTGCGGAGGCCGCGCCGGGTAGTGTCGCGACAAACGAAGCGGTTGCAAAGAACGCCCATAAACTCCCAGCCATCTCGACCTCACAAGTCGTTTCACGCTCTCGTTCGACTACGATTGTAAACGACTGTCAAGATCGGTCGCGCGGGGCAACCGTAGGTCTTTACGTTGGTCGCAAATCTCGGAGCGCGAATGTCCGCTTTCCACCCGTAGCGGAACAGCTGGCGACCCTATGCCCGCACCGAAAACAGCGTCGCGTCGCTGATCGCGTAGACCGCGCCGTCGGCGCCCACCGCGGTCGGGGTGTAGGCCTGGCCGAGGCCGGAGGTCAGTCGGATGCTTTGCGACAGGGTGTTGTTGGTCAGGTCCCAGCGGTAGAGTACGCCATCCTCGTTGTTGGCCAGGATCGACTTGGTCAGCGGATCGGCGGCCATCGTGTTGATGCACCATTCGCGCCGCCCGGGGCCGGTACCCTCCAGCGTCGGGCCGAGGATCGTCATCACTTCCTTCATCACCGTGACGCTCGCGATGATCGGGTCGGCCTGCGTCGCCTTGGGGTCGAGCACTGCGAGCCGGTTGAGGCCGTCGCCTGTGCCCGCACCTTCGTAATTGTTGTACTTCAGCGCCAGCAGATAAGTCGACGGGCCGCTGTACGAGGGGATCATGGCCACCGGGATCACGCTGGGCGACACGTCCCAGCCGAAGCTGCCCGGCGCGCCGGCCGAATTGAGCGCCGCGTCAAATTGCAGCAGCCAGCCGCGGGCGTTGTGGACGGGAAAGGCGTTTTCGAGAACGCCGAAATAGACATGCCCGTCGGGGCCGACGACCGGGCACGCCGTGCCGTCGTCGCTGACCCAGGCGTGCTTGCCGTTGTTGGGATCGACCAGCAGCGCCTTGGCTTTCGTCGCCAGCGTGGTGCTGTCGAGCGCCAGCAGATAGCCCCACTGGAAGCCGGTCACGTTGTTGACCGCGATATAAAGCGTGCTGCCGTCATTGGAGAGGGCCGGGGCGCAGTTCATCACCGGCTTGTCTATCGTGGTATCCCCCGCCGCCGCCTGGGCGCCGACCCAGGTGCTGGTGCCGTCGGGCGCGACGCGGGCGATGCCGCTGACGAGCCCCGCGGGGTTCGTTCCCGTGACCTGGAAGCCGAAGAACACGTTGCCGTTGGCGTCCGCCGTCAGCGGCGTGTTGATGAACACGCTGGCATCGAGCGCGGCCGCATTGGCGGTGTAAATCGCGGCGCCGTAGAACACGTGGCTGGCCGGCGCGCTGACGGCGGCGTCCGCATCGCCGCGCACCCAAAGCCGGCCGCCAGAATCGGGCGCGTATAGGCGGCCCTGCGGCGTGAGCAGCACGTTGTACGGCGGCAGCCAGTTATGCGGCGGGGTGGCGTAGCTGGTGTCCGCCGACCAGATCAGCGCGCCATTCGCCCCGTTGCGGCCTTCGACGCGATATCCGCTGGTGGCGCCCGTCTTCACCGGGATCGCAACGGTGTTGTTCGTCGTCACTACCGGCGTGCCGTAATGCGTCAGCAGAGCGCCGCCCGAAGTATATTGCGGTGCGAGGTCGACCTTCGACGACCACGCGATGCGGCCGAGGGCTTGCGCGGCGACCGCGCTCACGGCCGTGTGCTGTGCGTCGCGGCCGTAGCCGTACCATGCCGGGCCAGTCACCGGCGGCGGCGTGGGCGTTGGAGTCGGCGTTGGTACGGGTGAGGGCGTAGGCGATCCACCCCCGCCGCCACATCCGGCAACCACCAGAGTCGATGACAGCATCGCCAGCGTGTTGCGGCGGGAAACGAGCGTGAAGGTATGCGAAGCGGGTGGAATGCGACGACCGGTCATGACGCCAGCGACCCCTCTCGATGAACCTGCGACATCATGGACTTAAGCGGCTCCACTGTCCATCGTCTGAGATGGCCGCGGCCCCGACGGTTGCAGCAAGGCCCGACATTTGAAATACTCAAATTGATCCATTGGGGGAGCGGCAGGTGAAACGATTCGTCTCTTTGGCGCTGGGCGCCGGCATCGCGATGCTATCGGTATCGGCCTCGGCGCAAACCCAGGGCCCCGCGATCGTCGAGAATTTTCAGCCCTCGTCGCTGAACCAGCCGGGCCAGGAATACCCGCAGGTCAACTCGCAAGGCTACGTTCGCTTTCGCGTAAAGGCGCCTGCCGCGCAGAACGTCAGGGCGACTCTCGGGCTCGGCGGGCAAGGCGGCACGGTGCTGCAGAAGGACCCCGATGGGGCCTGGACCGGCACAACCAGCGGCCCGCTCGACGAGGGATTCCACTACTACCACCTCGATATCGACGGCGGCGTGTTCAACGATCCCGGCACGCTCAACTTCTACGGCTCGACCCGCTGGGAAAGCGGCGTCGAGATTCCCGCGCACGACGCGGATTTCTACGCCTTGAAAAACGTGCCCCACGGCAATGTGCAGCAGATCCTGTTTCCGTCGCCGAGCACCGGCACCGAGCGGCGCGCCTTCGTCTACACCCCGCCGGGATACGAAGCCGGCGGATCGACCCGCTATCCGGTCCTCTACCTGCAACACGGCTGGGGGGAGGACGAGACCGCCTGGAGCAACCAGGGCCACGCGAACCTGATCATGGACAACCTGATCGCTGAGAAGAAGGCGCGGCCGTTCATAATCGTGATGACCTACGGAATGACGAACGGCATCAAGCCGGGCGCGCCAGGCGGCCTGGCCAGCTTCGACGTGAAGCCGTTCACGGCGGTCCTCGTCGATGAGCTCATTCCGTACGTCGACAGCCACTTCCGCACGCTGGCTGACCGTAACCATCGGGCTATGGCGGGGTTGTCGATGGGCGGGTTCGAGACCAAGCTCATCGCGACGAGCCACGTCGACACTTTCGCCTATGCCGGCCTGTTCAGCGGCGGAACCTTTTCGCTCGACGACGTGGCGAAGTCGCCCGGTTTCCGCGAGCGGATGAAGCTGGCGTTCGTCAGCTACGGCAGCCGGGAACTCGAGCGGCGCAATGTGGCCCCGCCGGGCGGCGCACAATTCGATCCCGTTGCCAACGCCAAGGCCCTTAAGGCTTCGGGGTTCAACAGCGTGTTCTACGTCTCGCCCAACACCGCGCACGAGTTCCTCTCATGGCGGCGAAGCCTTCACGAATTCGCGCCGCTGCTGTTCAGGGACTAGGTCCCGGCCCGCTCAACTGGCGAAAAAGTTCAGCTCGAGCAGGACGTTGTTCGGGTCGGGAGTGAAAATCTGCCGCAGGCTGATCGCGCTGACCAGGTTCTCCTGGTAATCGGCGCCCATCGCGTCGAGGCGGTCCTTCACTTCCTCGTAACCGGTGCATTTCAGCGCCACATGGTGCACCGCCCCGGTCAGGGAGCCTGGCTGGACCTCGCGATTGAAGGTTCGCGGGCAGTCGACCGAGTTGATGTGTATGATCGCCCGCCCCTCGGCGTCGAACATCCACGTGGCGTTCTCGGGCGTCAGCGGCGGCGGCGCGTCGCGACGTTCGAGGCCGAGCAAACGGCCATAAAATTCGGCAGTTTCGTCCAGCCGGTCGGTGATGATGTTGACGTGATCGAGCGCCTCGACGTTCATGTCTCTCACCCTTGTCTCGGGACAAAGCTTTCCGCTTGCGTCCCATGCCAGATATTGTATGCGACGCATACAAATTTCGCATATATGATTCTTTCACGGATGAGAGGAAGTCAGATGGCCCAGAACCTTGAGCAGATTCTGCAGAACACGCCCGACATCGTCGACAAGCTGCGCAACTCGCAGATCGGCGCCTATGTCTATCCGGTCGTCGCGCCTGAGTTCTCGAATTGGCGCTCGGAGCAGTGGGCGTGGCAGCACTCGGCCGTTCTGTTCGACCAGTCGCACCACATGTTCGACCTGTACATCAACGGCCCCGACGCGCTGAAGCTGCTGAGCGACACGATGGTCAATTCGCCCGCCGGGTGGGAAGTCAACAAGGCCAAGCAGTATGTGCCGACGACGCCGTACGGCCACGTGATCGGGGACGGCATCATCTTCTACCTGGCGCCGGAGCAGTTCGTTTACGTCGGTCGCGCGCCGGCCGCCAATTGGCTGATGTTCCAGGCCCAGAAGGGCAACTACAACGTCGAGATCATCAACGACCCGCGTTCGCCGAGCCGCCCGATGGGCAAGCCGGTCAACCGCATCAGCTGGCGCTTCCAGATCCAGGGTCCGCAGGCCTGGAACGTGATCGAGAAGCTAAACGGCCAGACGCTCGAGAAGCTCAAGTTCTTCAACATGAGCACGATGAAGATCGGCAACAAGACCGTGCGCACGCTGCGCCACGGCATGGCCGGTTCGCCGGGCCTCGAAATCTGGGGTCCGTATGACGAGCAGGACTACATCCGCGACGAAATCCTCAAGGCGGGCGAAGAGTTCGGCCTGATCGCGGTCGGCAGCCGCGCCTATCCGTCGAACACGCTTGAGTCGGGCTGGATCCCCAGCCCGCTGCCGCCGGTCTACACCGGCGACAAGCTCAAGGATTACCGCGAGTGGCTCGGCGCCGATAGCTACGAAGCCACCGGCGCAATCGGCGGATCGTTCGTCGGCAAGTCGATCGAGGATTACTACCTCAATCCGTGGGAGCTGGGTTACGGACCGTTCGTCAAGTTCGACCACGACTTCATCGGCGCCGACGCGCTCAAGGAGATCGACCCGAGCGCGCAGCGCAAGAAGGTCACCCTCGAGTGGAACGCCGAGGATATGAAGAAAATCCAGGGCTCGATGTTCGATCCCGAGGGCGAGCAGTACAAGTTCTTCGACCTGCCGCTGGCGAACTACGCCAACAGCAACTACGACTCGGTCGTCGATGCGGATGGCAACGTGATCGGCCTGTCGATGTTTACCGGCTACTCGTACAACGAGAAGAAGGCGCTCTCGCTCGCCACCGTCGACCACGAGATCCCGCTCGGCACCGAGATCCACGTGCTGTGGGGCGAAGAGCCGAACACCCGCAAGACCACGGTCGAGCCGCACAAACAGCTCGCGGTCCGGGCGATCGTTTCGCCGGTGCCGTATTCGAAGATGGCCGCCGATACTTACGCGAAGGGCTGGCGCACTTCGCGCAGCCTCGAAGACGCCTAAGGCTGGTGGCATAAGAGAACCGAGGGGAGGCGCCGCAAGGCTCCTCCCCTTTCTCGTTTAAGGGAGAGCAGGAATGGCGAATTACGTGCTGGTCCACGGCGCCTGGGGCGGCGGACAGACTTACGGCGAAGTCCCCGATCGCTTGCGCGCCGCCGGGCATGAGGTGCTCGTTGCGCAGCTCAAGGGCCTCGGCAGCCGCTCGGACGAGCTGCACGGTGGGATCACGCTGACCGATCACATCGACGACGTGTGCGAGCAGGCGGCTCAGGCTGGGTTCGATCGCTTCATCCTTGCCGGCCATTCGTATGGCGGGATGGTCGTGACGGGCGTCGCCAACCGCGTTGGCGCGCGCATCGATGCGATCGTCTACATCGACGCGTTCCTGCCCGGCGACGGCCAGAGTCTATGGGACATCACGGGCGAGTTCGAACACGCCTGGTACATCGACAGCCAGAAGCACACCCCCGGCCTCGTCGCTCCGATCGGCGCGGTTGATTTCGCGCCGGTGCCCGGCCAGATCGGCCGCCACCCGCTGCTCACCTTGCTCGAGGCGGTTCGCTACACCGGCGAGGAAGCGAAAATTCCCAGCCGCACCTACATCTTCGCCACCGATTGGGAGCCGACCCCGTTCCGGCGCTTCTCGGAAGCGGTGCGGGCCGAAGGCGGCTGGGACCACCACGAAAGCAAGGCGAGCCATTTCGTGATGGCCGACCAGCCCGAGCAGACTGCGGCGATCCTCCTCGCCCTCGCCTGAGAGCGCGTCAGAGCGTCGCCAGCAGCGGCACGCCGAAAGCCAGCGCCGTGCCGATGGCGATGACGGCCAGCAGCACGGCAAACACCCGCACCAGCTTGCGCGAGAACTCGGTGTCTTCGACGACCGCGAACTCTTCCTCTTCCAGTTCCGGTGCGGCCGCTTCCTCGGGAATCCGCTCAACAGACGCAAGACGCGGAAATTCGATGGCGGCCATCAGCGCCAGCTTCTCGGAAGCGATCGCCTCGCGCTGTTCGTCGAGATGGGCCTTCAGGCCGATGCCCGAGCGCCACTCGTCGAGCGCCTCGCCCGTTTCGAGTTGCCGGTCGAGCTCGACGAGCCGGTCGAGCTCGCGCAGCGCGCCGCGGCGGTTGCCGGACAGAACCGCGAGCTGCAGCCGCACTTGAGCCAAGCCGCTCGCGCGCAGGTAGTTCAAGTCGACCGCGTTCGGCGGCGGCATTGCGTCGAACGTGTAAGTCGTCCGCTGCCGCACGGCGGCGCCGCCCTCAATTCTCCCGTACGCGTTCACGTTTCAATCCCTTCGCAAGACCCCTGCGCATGGCGGTCTAGGCGGAATATGGGCCGGTCCGGAATCCCTGAACCGACTAGCCGAAAGGAGATTGAGCTAGGCCGAACGAGGCTTCGGCGAGCCGTGCGTCATCGCCGACCAAGCGCAGCTTCGCTCTCGGCCATCAGGGCCGCCACGATCTCCGCGACCGGCTCTTCGCGGGTGACCATGCCGACCGACTGGCCGGCCATCAGGCTACCGTGCTCGACATCGCCGTCGATCACCGCGCGCCGCAGGGCGCCCGCCCAATAGTGTTCGATCTGCAACTGCGCTTCGCCCATCTCGACCGCGCCTTGATCGAGCGCATTGGCGATTTCACGCTGTTTGGCGGTGAACAGCTCGCCGCCCTTGTTCTTGAGAGCGCGCACCGGGATCACCGGCAGGCGCGGGTCGAGCTGTACGCTCGCCACTGCGTCACGCGCCTTGGCGCTGAAGAAGGCCTTCTTGAACTCGGGGTGGGCAATGCTTTCGGTCGCGCAAGCGAAACGGGTGCCGAGTTGCACGCCGACCGCTCCCATCTCAAGGTAGCCCGCGATGAGCTCTCCGCGGCCGATCCCGCCCGCGACGAATACCAGGAACTCGTCGCTCAGCTCTGGGAGCATCTCCTGCGCCAACACGCTGGTCGACACAGGACCGATGTGGCCCCCCGCCTCCATCCCCTCGATCACAAGCGCGTCACCGCCCGAACGCAAGAGCTTCTTGGCCAGCGCGAGAGTCGGCGCGAAGACCACGACCTTGGCGCCGTGGTCCTTGATCGCCTCCACGCTGCCCTTGGGCGGGATTCCCCCCGCGAGGACCACGTGGCCGACACCATGACGCCCGCAGACCTCGATCAGCTCGAACAGCATCGGGTGCATCGTGATTAGGTTCACGCCGAACGGCTTGCTTGTCAGTTCCTTCGTCCCCGCGATCTCGCGGTCGAGCAGCTCGGGCGTCATCGCCCCGCAGGCAATCACCCCGAAGCCGCCAGCGCTGCTAATCGCCGCGACAAGGTTGCGCTCAGAGACCCAGCTCATCGCGCCGCAAAGTATGGCATATTCAGTGCCGAGGAAGTCGCAGCCACGCTGCATCAGCGCCTGGGTCTTGGGGTAAGCGGTCATCGATCACTTTCTCGGGGAACGGGCAGGGCGCGGGGGCTTTAGGGTAGCCGAGGCGCAGCGGCAAGGACGAGGCGATTATGCAGCGACGCAAGCCGGGCAAGAACGATCCGGAGGTCTCGGCCATCGGGCTGGGCTGTGTGGCTATGTCGCCGATGCACGGTACCGCCGATCGTTTCGAGGGCTAGGTGGGCCTGATGAACCTCGATTTCGGGGCGGGTGAGCGAAGCGGCCGAAGAACTCGAGCAGGACCTGAACAAGGATCAATTCGCCGGACGGAAAGGGGCGATCCCGCCTGGCGCCATTGCATGCGAACGCTACGACCGGAGCAGATGGCGATGCTCGATTCCGAGCGCGCCTAGGCTAGCGCGTTCAGCAAGTCGTCCTTGCGATAAGGCTTGGCCAGCATCCGGCCCTCCGGCCTCTCCAAATCGGCGTCGTCGTTGAGGCCTGTGGCATAAACGACCTTCAGCGCGGGGATCAGCTGCTTCGCTTCCTCGGCTAGTTGCCAGCCGTTGATTTCACCGGGCATGCGGATGTCGGTAAACAGCACGTCGTAGCCGCAATCACCACGCAGTATCCCCAGCGCCTCGTCGCCAGAACCCGCCGCGGTCACATCGTGGCCGGCATCGGTCAGATCCTCGAACGCCAGCTCCCTGACCAGCATTTCATCTTCGACGAGCAGGATTTTCGCCATTTTCTGCTAATCTTTCCTCATCTTGCGATGTCGTCCTCCCGTTGCTCTTAACAGGTGCTAACCGACTATCGTTAGCAGAGTTCCTTCCCCTGTCGCGGAATCCAAGGGTATTCCGGCCGGAACTGACGACCATTGCGCTTGGTTCCGCAAAGCCCGACGCTGCGGGCCGGATTGGCTGCGCCGCGATCAGTCAGCCGTCGCCAGACGGACATCGCCGTCGCGACCATACGGGTCGTCATGGAAGACGATCTCGCCGGCGCCGGCCGGAACCGCGGTGAGATACGTCACGTAGATCGGCACGGGCTTGGCGAGGGGCACCTTCTCTTCCGGCGCGGCATCGGTCGGGATCGGCTCGCCCATTAGCCAGCGGTGCATCTTTGCGGCATCCTCCATCCGGATGCAGCCGTGGCTCAACTGGCGGGCATCCTCCTTCATCAACTGCTTGGCGGGCGTGTCGTGGAGGTAGATGCCTTTCGGGTTGGGGAATTCGAACTTGACCTTGCCCATGAAGTTCTCGCCGCCGGGAAGCTGCCGCACGTGAACCTGCCGCTGCCCATCGCGAACCGCCTGCCAATCGACCGTGTTCGGATCGATCACCGCGGAATCTCCGCTCCAGTCGGCCAGGACCTGATAGCCGTGGGCCTTGAGATAGCTGACGCCGCTCTTGACCACGTGCGGAGCAATCTCGTTCTTGGTGATGTCGTTTGGGACCTCCCAATAGGGGTTTTCGATCGCCCAGCGAATCCAGCCGGCCATCATTGGCGTTTCGCCGAGCGCGCGGTTGCCGACGACCACCTTCATCGAGTCGACTACCTGATCGCCGTCATACATCCACAGTCGGGCGCTGGCGGCGTCCACGAGGATGTGTTTGCCTGTCGGGATCGCCGGGATCGCCCGCACCCGCTCCAGGTTGGCGGCGATCAACTGCTTCTGGCCGGCGGTATAGCGGGGATCGTCCAGCGCCTTGCGCAGCGGCGCGTAGAACGGGCTCATCCAGCCCATCGCGTCGACGTAAGTCTCGAGCGAGGGTGCGGCGGCCGCCGCCTCGAGTGCCGCGCGCGTGCCCGGGGCCGAAGGCCCAAGCGTCGGGCTTTCATAGAGCATATCGGCATGGCGCGCGCCGCGCATCGCCGTCACGTACGCGGCAAAAGTCGACGAAAGCGCCAACTCTGCCCGAGCAGCGTCGTCCGCCCCGCCCTCACGCGCGCGATCGAGCAGCTTGGTCAGCTTGTCGAGGTCGAGTTGTTCCGGATCGATCCCGTCGCGATCGGCCGTGCGCATCCGCAACCACAGCAGGGTCGCCGCCCCGGAAGGACGGTCGAACTCGTCGAGCCACAGCGGCGCGTTGTCGCGCGCGGCGTAGAAGGCACGCAAATCCTTTCCTGCATGATTGGCAATCTCGCGGCGGATTTGCGCCGCCGCACCGCCGCCAGACGGCTCGTCACGCCATGAACTCTCCGACGCACGTTCCTGTGCGACGGCGACCTGCGGCAGCGGCGCAATCAGCGCCGCTGCCAGGGCCGGGAGTACGAAACGCAGCAAGCGTTCGTCGATAAGCGTTGCCATGCTGCAGTCCGTACCCCCTGTTACGCTTAGCCGCGCTCGCCAGTATAGGACGAGGTTGGCTCGACCACCGGCGCGCCGGAATAGTATTGGCCGTTGCGAATGTAGCCGTCGACGCAGCCATCGTTGTTCGAATCGGCCCAAACCGCGCCGGCAATACCGCCGACAGCCGCACCGATCAACGCGCCGACCGGGACGCTCAGGCCGCCCGTCACCGCGCCAACGCCAGCGCCCAGCGCCGCACCACCGGCAGCACCGACCGCGGCAGAACCGCCGACAGACGGACAGCTGGCCGGAGTTGCGGAATAACCGGCCGGCGGCTCACCCGGATAATACTGACCGTTGTAGACATAGCCGTCGGCCACGCCGTCGTTGTTGCGGTCGGCCCACACGGCGCCCGCCAGGCCACCAACGGCCGCACCGATTGCCGCGCCGGTCAGCAGGCTGCCGCCGGTGAGCGCGGCAACGCCCGCTCCGCCGGCCGCGCCGACCGCAGCGCCGGTGCCGACAGAAGCCAGCGTGTTGTCGGTAGGGGTCGAGGCACATGCGGACAGGGGCAACGCCGCCGCCGCCATCAAGGTAATCACAGCTTTGTTCATGATGCTTCTCCTAGAAGCGCCATCGGCTGCGGCTAACCGCCCCTCAGGCACACGGATTCGCCTCCCTTGTGCGCAAACGAGAACTCTTGAGCGCAGTTCCTTTGGGGCAAAAAGCTGCGACGAAACGCGCCGGAGCTGCGTCGAGCTGCGTCGAGCTGCAAAATTAACCATATTCATCGCGGCCGCCAAGTGAAGTCGGTTCGCAGCGTAAAGTCGATCGGACGGCCTGCGGCGTCGCGCGCCGGGCGGAAACGGAAGCGCTGTTCCATCAGCCGGCAGGTTTCGTGATCGATCGTTGCGTAGCCACTGCTCCGAACCGTGCTGCAGTTGTCGACCCGGCCGTCGCTGCGCACCCGGAAGCTGACCAGCACCGTACCTGCCGCGCCACGCGGCAGGCCGCTGCGCGCATAGTCGCGATCGGTCAGCGCGCCGGCAATGTGCACCGGTGGCGTCGCGCCGGCACCCGTGCCATTCCCGCCTGCGCCCGATCCGGTGCCGGTGCCCTGCCCGCCCCTGCCCGCCCCACTACCGGCGGCAGAACCTGCGCCGCTGGCCGACTGGCTCCCGGCATCGACCGCGGGCAGCGCCGGTGCCGGTTTCGGCAGAGGGCGCGGCGGATTGGGCGGTGAGGGCGCCTTGGTCGCCCCGCGGCTGGGCGGCGCGGCGGCCGCGGCAGGTTTGGTGTCCGGCGGCGGCGGAGGAGGAGGCGGCCTGATGTCAAAGGTCGATAGCCCGGCGCCGCGCATCAGCTGCGGCGCAACATCGCGCGACAGCGTCATCAACAAAGCGAGCAGCAAGCCGTTCACGCCGACCGCTGCGGCAAAGCCGATTGCCCGGTTCCGATTGTCGAGCAGCTCGAAGGCCATCGCGCACCTGCGGCACTCCCACGGTTATAATG
>Ga0070662_100001857_pt1 | contig 12937 bp, 17 predicted proteins | sample KBSC53metaG_FD_65648 | JGI IMG/M metagenome (GOLD analysis project Ga0070662, IMG submission 65648) | Corn rhizosphere microbial communities from Kellogg Biological Station, Michigan, USA - KBS C5-3 metaG | ecosystem: Host-associated > Plants > Roots > Rhizosphere > Soil ...
CCCTTCTCGCGGCCGACGTTCTGGATGATCATGTCGACGTTGATCGAGGCCTGCGCGAGCGGGCCGAAGATGTGCGCCACCGCACCCGGCCTGTCGGGCACCCGGGTGAGGATGACCTTGGCCTCGTTCTTGTCGTGGGCGATGCCGGTGACCAGCTGGCGTTCCATTTCGCTACCTTCCATTTCCTCGTCCGAGACGATCATCGTGCCCGGCAGGTCGTCCGCCGGCGGGGCGTCGTCGTCGATGAAGCTCGACAGCACCTGGACGCGCACGCCTTCCTTCATCGCCAGGCTGACCGAGCGGGTCTGCAACACCTTCGCGCCGACCGATGCCAGCTCGAGCATTTCCTCGTACGTCACGTATTTGAGTTTTCGCGCGCGAGCGACGATCCGCGGGTCGGTCGTGTAGACCCCGTCGACGTCGGTATAGATATCGCAGCGGTCGGCCTTGAGCGCCGCGGCGAAGGCCACGGCTGAAGTGTCCGACCCGCCGCGGCCCAGCGTGGTCACGCGCCCGTCGTCGGCAATCCCCTGGAAGCCCGGGACCACCGCGATCTCGCCCGCCTGCATTGCCGCGATGACCGCTTCGGAATCGATCCCGACCACCCGCGCCTTGGCATGCGCGCCCTCGGTGTGGACCGGAATCTGCCAGCCGAGCCAGCTGCGCGCCTTGCAGCCGATGGCCTGTAACGTGAGCGCGAGCAGGCCGCTGGTGACTTGCTCACCGCTAGCGACGACCACGTCGTATTCGGCGGGGTCGTAGAGCGGGTTGGCCTCGCGGCAGAAATTGACCAGCCGGTCGGTCTCGCCGGCCATCGCGCTGACCACCACGGCCACTTCGTGCCCGGCGGCCTGCTGCTTGCGCACGATCTGCGCCACGCGGCGGATGCGCTCGGTGCCGGCCATCGAAGTGCCGCCGAATTTCATCACGATCCGCGCCACGTGAACGTCTTCCCCTGCTGGTGCCAAGCTTGGCGCGCTGTTAGGGATGCCTCATGCCCGATGCAACTGTAACAGCGGCAACCATCCGACCCGGCGAGGCCGAGCATTTCGGCAAGCTGGCGAAGGACTGGTGGGACCCGAAAGGCTCCTCGGCGATGCTTCACCGGATGAACCCGGTGCGGCTGGCGTTCCTGCGCGCCGCGATGGATGCGCACTGGGGCGGCGACCCCGAGGGCGTGAAACCGCTCGCCGGCAAGTGTGCGCTCGACGTCGGCTGCGGCGCCGGACTGCTCGCGGAGCCGCTGGCGCGGCTTGGGGCGGAGGTGACGGGGGTCGATGCGGCCGAGGAGAATGTGTCCTTGGCACGCGCCCACGCCGCCGGATCGGGGCTCGCGATCGACTACCGCAACGGCGAGCTGGCGCCATTGGGCCTCGGTCAATTCGATCTGGTCACCGCGATGGAAGTGCTCGAGCACGTCGCCGACAAGCCCGCCTTCTTGGCGGCGCTCGCCGAGCACCTCGCGCCGAACGGCCTGCTGGTGCTCTCGACCCCCAACCGGACCGCCCGCTCGCGCGTGCTGATGGTGGGGCTGGCGGAAGGCCTTGGCGTGATCCCTCGCGGAACGCACGACTGGAACGACTTCGTCACTCCCGAGGAACTGGGCGAATTGCTGGCCGCCGCCGGGCTGGAGATGGGTTCCCCGCGCGGCCTCGCCTTCTCACCGGCGAAGGGCCTGCATCTCTCCGACGACCTGGCATTGAATTATCTCGTCACCGCGACGCACCGCTGAGCTCAGAGCAGGGCCGCTTCCCACTCCACCGGATCGAACCCGACCAGCAGTCCGCCAGCGTGCTCGACAATCGGCCGCTTGATAGTCGAGGGGTTCGCCTGCATCAGCGGCACCGCCTTATCGGCGTCGAGAGCGGCCGTCTGCGCCGGGTCGAGCTTGCGGAACGCGGTGCCGCGGCGGTTGAGCACCGTCTCCCAGCCTTTTGCGGCAATCCACGCCCGCAGCCTGGCCGGATCGGCGCCTTCCTTCTTGTAGTCGTGGAACGCGTACGCGATTCCCTTGGCGTCAAGCCAGGCCCGCGCTTTCTTGACCGTGTCGCAGTTGGGAATGCCGTAGAAATCGATGCTCATGGCCCTTCCTTGCGGCTGAAGCGGTGCACGCGCGGGTGCATGCAGGCGAACAGAGTATAGTCCTCGTAGAATTCGGCCCGGCCGCGCGACTGCGCCGCGCTGTGCTCGGCGACGCGGCGCCAGGCCAATGCGGCGTTCTCGTCCTCCCATTCGGATAGGGCGATGACCTCGTCGTCATCCGCCACGTAGGATTTGAAGGAGATGAAACCCGGCTGCCGGCGCGCCATCGCTTCCATCTGGTCGGATTCGGCGCCGTACGCGGCGTTATCGATATCGGCGCGCTTGCGGTTGCGGAATACGACCAGGAACATCAGTCTCACCCTCCCAAATGAGCATCGGCGATGGCCACCGCGAGCGCGTCGGCCGCGTCGGCGCCTGCGATTGTCGCGCCCGGCAACAGCACCTTGAGCATCGCCTGGACTTGCGCCTTCTCGGCAGCGCCGGTGCCGACCACGGCTTTCTTGACCAGCCGTGCTGCGTGCTCCGCCACCGGCAAGCCCGCGCGCCCGCAGGCGGCGAGCACGCTCCCGCGCGCCTGCGCCAGCTTGAGCGTCGATTGCGGGTTCTTGTTGAGGAACACTTCCTCAACCGCCGCCCGGTCCGGCGCGTGCGCTCCGATCACCGAGTAAACGGCGTCGTGCAGGTGATGCAGCCGCTCGGCGATCGGCGCCTTGGCGTCGGTGGCGATCTGCCCGTTGGCCACATGCGCGAGCCGCGACCCTTCTGCGCGCACGATCCCCCAGCCGGTGCAGCTGAGCGAGGGATCGAGGCCCAGGATCAGCATGGGCGCATGATCAGCCGATCTTCTCCATCACCTCGTCCGAAACCTCGTAGTTACCCCAGACGGTTTGCACGTCGTCGTCGTCCTCGAGCGCGTCGACCAGCTTGAACAGCGTTTGCGCATCGCCCTCGCCGACCTCGACCGAAAGATTCGGTTTCCAGCCGAGCTTGACGCTCTCCGGCTCGCCGAGGCTGCCTTCGAGCGCCTTGGCGACTTCGTGCAGCGCTTCCATGTCGGTCCAGATGGTGTGGCCGCCCGCGTCGCTTTCGACGTCGTCGGCGCCTGCGTCGATCGCTGCTTCGAGCACCGCGTCCTCGGTGCCTGCGCTCGCGGGGTATTCGATCATGCCCTTGCGCTCGAACCCGTGGCTGACCGCGCCGCTCGCGGCCATGTTGCCGCCGTTCTTGCTGAACGCGACGCGCACGTTGGTGGCGGTGCGGTTGCGGTTGTCGGTCAGCGCCTCGACGATCAGCGCGACACCACCTGGTCCGTAGCCCTCGTAGCGGATCTCTTCGTAATCGTCGGCGTCGCCCATGCTCGCCTTGTCGATCGCGCGCTGGATGTTGTCCTTGGGCATCGAGGCCGCGCGGGCGTTGTTGACCGCCAGGCGCAGGCGCGGGTTCATGTCCGGATCGGGCATGCCCGACTTGGCCGCGACGGTGATCTCGCGCGAAAGCTTGGAAAACGCCGCCGAGCGCTTCTTGTCCTGCGCCCCCTTGCGATGCATGATGTTCTTGAACTTGGAATGGCCGGCCATGGGGTCGCTTCGTTCCCGTCTGTAATCGGTGGATTGGGAGCCAATAGCCGCATGACCGGCCAAGTCACAAGCCCGGGCCTGGCCCGCTGGACTCCCGCCGTGTGGCGCGACTTCGCGGCGTTCCTGCGCCGCCCCGTGCTGCCCCAGCGAGTGATCGGCATCCGCCTCGCGGCGATCGGCGGCACGCTCAAACTGTTCGCGCTCGACCTGCTGTTGATGGCGCTGCTCGTGGGGCTCGTGGCCGCGGCAACTGCGCTCGGCTTCAAAGTGCCCGAAAACGCCATCGACAACCTCCACCTCTCGCCCATGATCCTCGCGCTGATCGTGGTCATCCTGCCGCTGGGCGAAGAGCTGGTGTTCCGCAGCTGGCTCTCAGGTCGTGCGGGGCACTTGATCGCTATCGTGACGGTGCTCGTCGGCGTCGGAATTCTGGTGATTTCAGGCCCCCAGCCGCATCCGATCTTGGCCGCGGGTGATCTCGCCCTCACGGCTATCATCGCCATCGGCGTCGCCTTCTGGCTGCGGCACCGCGCGGCGATGCCGTTCTTCGCGCGCCACTTCGCGTGGTTCTATTTCGCCGGAGCTCTGCTGTTCGCCTTGGCGCACCTGTCGAACTACAGCCAAGGCGTGGCGCTGATCCTGCTGCCGCTTGTGGTGCCGCAGCTGCTCGTCGGGCTGATCCTCGGCTATGCGCGCGTCACCTATGGCCTCTGGTCGGACATCCTGCTGCACATGATGCACAACGGGCTGCTGATCGGGCTCGTCGTGCTTGAAAAGGGCGTTAGCTAAAGCAGTCGCTGCCACCAGCCGACATCGCGCCAGCCGCCCATTTTCCAGCCGACCTCGCGGTAAGTGCCGACGGGCGTGAAGCCCATCGCCTCGTGCAGGCCGATGCTGGCAGCGTTCGGCAGCGCGATGCCGGCAAAGGCCGCGTGGTATTTCTCGGCTAGCCGGGCGAGCAGTTCGGTATAAAGCGCCCGGCCGATCCCTCGCCGCGAAAACGCCGGGTCGACGTACACCGCGACATCGCACGAGCTGGCGTAAGCTGCGCGGCTGCGATGCGGCGAGCCGTAAGCGTAGCCCGCCACCGCGCCGTCAACCTCGGCGACGAGCCACGCATGACTCGCCGAATGTTCGCCGATCCGCAGCGCCATCTCGGCTTCATCGGGCGCGTCGAGTTCGAAACTGATCCAGCTCTTGCGCACGAACGGCGCGTAGATCGCCGCACACGCGGCGGCGTCCTGCGCAGCGACAGGGCGAACCGCCAGGCTCAGGCGCTCATCCTTCTAGCCATTGACGATCGTTCCTCCGTTCGGGTGCAGGACTTGCCCCGACATATAGCTCGAATCTTCACAGGCGAGGAAGAGGAAGCATGGCGCGACCTCGTTCGGCTGGCCGGGGCGCCCCATCGGGGTGTCCTCGCCGAAATGCACGACCTTTTCGGGCGGAGAACCGCCGCACGGGTTAAGCGGGGTCCAGATCGGGCCCGGCGCGACGGCGTTCACGCGGATGCCGTCCTTGATCAGGTTCTCGCTCAGCGAGCGGGTGAACGCGGTGATCGCGCCCTTGGTGGCGCTGTAGTCGAGCAGGCCGGGCGAGCCTTGGTACATCGTCACGCTGGTGCAGTTGACGATCGCCGCGCCCTTCTTGAGGTGCGGCCGGGCCGCCTGGACGAGATAGAACATCGAGAAGATGTTGGTCTGAAACGTGCGCTGCAGCTGCTCGACGGTGATGTCTCGAATGTCCTTGTCGGGATGCTGCTCGCCGGCGTTGTTGACCAGCACGTCGAGCCGGCCCCATTTCTCGATCACGCCCTGCACGACCTTCTTGCAGTGCTCCGGATCGCCGAGATCGCCGCAGAAGCACAGTCCTTCGCTACCCTCCTGCTCGATGGCGTCCATCGTCATGTGCGCGTCGTCGTCTTCCTCGAGGTAAGCGATGGCGACTTTGGCACCTTCGCGGGCGAACAGCACTGCGGTCGCCCTGCCGATGCCGCTGTCGCCGCCAGTGACCAGCGCGACCTTGCTCTTGAGGCGCCCGGAGCCGGGATAGCGCGGCTCCCAGTCGGGCAAAGGGTCGAGTTTGCGCTCGTGACCGGGCAGCTTGGGTTCTTCGTTGATTTCCTCGACGTGGACTTTTTCGACGGTCTGGGTGTCATCGACCATGGCGAATTCCTTTCGCCCGACCAATGAGCGGCCTCCCACCGCGTTCCGGGTCAGCCCAGCCCGAGCGCGGCCTTGTAGGTGTCGAGGATCGCTTCCATCTCGGCCCGGTCGTCGGGCTTCATCTTCCGCAGACGGACGATCTGGCGCATGATCTTGGCGTCGTAGCCGACCGCCTTGGCCTCGGCGTAAACGTCGCGAATGTCGTCGGCGATGCCCTTCTTTTCCTCCTCAAGGCGTTCGACGCGCTCGATCAGGAGGCGCAGGCGGTCGTCGGTGGTCTCGGCCATTTTCTAAAGCTCCGGCAGATCGGTGAGAATCGGTTGAGCGGCTGATAGCCGCCCGGCCGGAGCGGGTGAACCGGGTGGAAAACTTTTCCCTACCTCCCCTGGTTGCGCGCCAGGCTCGTTTCCATCCGGGCGATCTGTTCCGGGGTCGCCTCGCCCTGGAAGCGCGCCTTCCATTCGTCCATCGGCATGCCGTGGATCGCTTCGCGCGCAGCGGCCTTGTCGCCCTCGTAGCCGGCGTCGCGGATCCAGTCGGCGAGGCAGTTGCGGCAAAAGCCCGCCAGCCCCATCAGTTCGATGTTCTCGGCATCGTGCCGGTGGCGCAAGTGGCGCACCAGGCGGCGGAAGGCGGCGGCGGCGACGGCGTCGGGGACTGCATCGAGCGGGTCGGCGGCGGCGGCGACGGCGTCGGGGACTGCATCGAGCGGGTCGGCGGTGGCGGTCATGGTCACGAGTGTCCTTGTCTTGTCGCGCGGCTCTGGCATAGGCGCGGCGCATGACAAAGCTCGAACCGCGCCGCAGGAAGATCAAGATTCTCGCCACCATTGGCCCGGCGAGCCGCGATCCCGACATGTTGCGCCGCCTTTGGCGCGCCGGGGCCGACGCGTTCCGCATCAACCTCAGCCACGGCGACCACGATACGCATGCCGGAGCGATCGCCGCGATTCGCGCGCTGGAGCGCGAGCTGGGCCGGCCGATCGCGATCCTCTGCGACCTGCAAGGGCCCAAGCTGCGCGTCGGCACCTTCAGGGGCGGGGAGGCACGGATCGCTCACGGCGCGCGTTTCACTCTCGACCGCGACGAGACGCCAGGAGACGAAACTCGTGTGTTCCTGCCGCACCCGGAGCTGTTTGCCGTGCTCGCCAAGGGCCAGCGGCTGCTGATCAACGACGGCAAGATCCGCCTGCGGGTGGAAAAGGCCGGCCCCGAAGCGATCGTCTGCACCGCCGAGATTGGCGGAGTGATCTCCGACAAGAAGGGCGTCAACGTGCCCGACGCGGAAGTGCCGATTCCGGCATTGACCGAGAAGGACCGGCGCGACCTGGCCTTCGCCCTGGAACACGGAGCCGACTGGATCGGCCTCAGCTTCGTCCAACGCCCCGACGACATCGCCGAGGCGCGCAAGTTGATGGGGGGTAAGGGCGCGCTGTGCGCCAAGATTGAAAAGCCGATGGCCGTCACCCGCCTCGCCGAGATCCTGGAGCTTGCCGACGGGGTGATGGTCGCGCGCGGCGATCTCGGCGTCGAACTCAATCCGGAGGAAGTGCCGCCGCTGCAAAAGCGCATCGTGCTCGCCGCGCGCAGCCTCGGCAAGCCGGTAATCGTGGCGACGCAGATGCTCGAATCGATGATCGAGAGTCCGCAGCCGACGCGCGCCGAAGTGTCCGACGTCGCCAACGCGGTCTACGACGGCGCCGACGCGGTGATGCTCTCGGCCGAGACCGCGGCCGGCATGTGGCCAGAGGAAGCGGTGACGATGATGGATCGCATCGCCGTTCAGGTCGAGAACGACGAGAGCTACGGGGCGCGGGTCCACTTCCACCAGACCATCCCCGACACCACCAGCGCCGACGCGATCAGTCATGCCTGCATGACAATCGCCGAGACGCTGCCGATCAAGGCGGTGGTAGTGTTCACCGACTCGGGCTCGACGGCGCGGCGCGTCGCCCGCGAACGCCCCAAGACACCGCTGATGGTGCTGACGCCCTCGACCCGCACCGCCCGCCGGGCGACCCTTCTGTGGGGCGCGCACGCGGTGACCACGCGCGACATCGGCAGCTTCGAGGAGATGGTCGCCAAGGGCAAACGTATGGCCTTGCGCCACGGCTTCGCCGAGGCGGATTCGCGCCTGATCATGGTCGCCGGCGTCCCCTTCGGCGTGCCCGGGGCGACCAACCTGCTGCATGTTGTCCGTCTGAGCGGCGACGAGCTCAACGAGCACCAGGCCGCGACGGAACCTAGGTCTTAAAGGGTCTCGAAGGTGGCTCGGCGAGGGTGATGCGGTTACCATCGGGGTCTGCCAGCTGCGCGATCTTTCCGTAATCGCCGGCCGCTTCGTCGGTGAATTCAACGCCGATTTCACCCAGCGAGGACCGCGCCACGTCCATTTTGGGCACGACGATGGTCAGCCTGCCAGCGCCGGCGTGCTCTTCGTCCCGGAAGATCTGAATGTTGGCTCCGGCAACGTCACGCCACTGGATCAGTCCGTCCATCGGACGATCGTCGGGCTCACGTTCGAAGAGTTGCGTATAGAATTGCTCTGCATTGGCCATGCTCGCGGTGGCGAGCGCGGCGTAAATTCCCTGGATCTGCATTCGCGGGCGTGCCTTCAATAGTTCTCGCCCGTCAATGCGAAGCACCCCGGTGGGGTTCCGAAGCGGCGCGTCCGGTGAAACTGACGGACCGCCCTGGACGACTCCGGGCAACCCGATTCTATGGGGCGGCGGCGCGCTCCAGCCGGGCGCGGGCTTCGGTTTCGCCGATCAGCGGCAGCAGCGCCTTCATGTCGGGCCCTGAGTCGCGGCCGGTGAGCGCCAGGCGCAGCGGGTGGAACAGCGCCGGGCCCTTGCGGCCGGTCGTCTCCTTGAGCGCATTGGTCAGGGCATGCCAGGGATCCTCCCCCCAGGTCAGCGTCGCGGCCGCCTCGGCGAGAAAGGCCCGGTCCTCGGCAGAAAGCTCCGGCGCCGCGACCGGCCCGGTCACCACATGCCACCAGTCCGCCGCCTCGCCGACGTGCGCCAGGTTGGGCCGGATCGCCAGCCACCCGGCTTCGTCCATCCCCTCCGGCAGTCGGTCGCTCACATCGTCATAGTTCATCTGGTGGACGATCGCTGCGTTCAGCCGCAGCAGCTCGGTCTCGTCGAACCGCGCCGGAGCGCGGCCGAAATGGGCGAGGTCGAAAGTCTCGACCAGCGCGCCTCGCTCTGCAATCGGCTCGACCGGGAGCGAAGTGCCCAGGCGGGCGAGCAGCGCGACGAGCGCCTCGGGCTCGATCCCGCGCTCGCGAAAGGCATCGCAGCCGAGCGCGCCCAGGCGCTTCGACAGCTTGCCTTCGCTGCCGACCAGCAGCGCCTCGTGGGCGAAGCGCGGCGGCTTTGAGCCGAGCGCCGTGAACATCTGCAGTTGCAGCGCGGTGTTCGATACATGGTCCTCGCCACGAAGCACGTCGGTGACGCCCATCTCGATGTCGTCGACCGCACTCGGCAGCATGTAGAGCCACGATCCGTCGGCCCGGCGGACGACGGGATCGCCGAGCTGAGCTGCCTCGAAGTGCTGCGGCCCGCGGATACCGTCGAGCCATTCGATCGTCTCGTCGTGGTCGAGCCTGAAGCGCCAATGGGGTGCGATGCCCGCCGCCTCCTTCGCCGCGCGCTCCGCGTCGCTGAGCTTCAGCGCGGTGCGGTCGTAGATCGGCGGCAAGCCGCGTCCCAACCGGACCTTGCGCATGAGGTCGAGTTCCTGCGCGGTCTCGTAGCACGGATAGACCCGGCCCTCGGCGCGCAGCCGCTCGAACGCCGCCTCGTAATGACTCAGGCGCGTCGACTGCCGCTCCTCCACCTCCGGAGCGAGACCCAGCCACGCCAAGTCCGCGCGGATGGCCTCGACGAATTCCTCTCGGCTGCGCGCGGCATCGGTATCGTCGATCCGCAGCACGAAGCGGCCACCCGCCTTGCGCGCCAGCAGCCAGTTGTGCAGCGCGGTGCGCACATTTCCGACATGGAGCCGGCCGGTTGGTGACGGAGCGAAGCGGGTGACGACAGTCATCCCGCGCGCCCTAGCCGAGCGCGCGCGGGATGGCGAGACGTCAGACCAGCTCGGCGAAAGCGGCCGGGTCGAAGTCGCGCAGCTCGTCGGTTCGGGCGTCACGGACCTTTTCCACCCAATGCGGATCGGACAGCAGCGCCCGGCCGACCGCAATCAGGTCGAACTCCCCGCGCTCCATGCGCTCGACGAGGCCGTCGAGGCTCGCCGGTGCCGAGGCTTGTCCCTGGAAAGCTCCGAAGAAATCGCCCGCCAGGCCGACGGAGCCGACGCTGATGGTCGGGACGCCGGTGATCCTCTTGGCCCAACCGGCGAAGTTGAGGCCGTCTTCGCCGTCGATCTCGGGAAATTCGGGCTCCCAGAAACGGCGCTGCGAGCAATGCAGGATGTCGACCCCGGCATCGACCAGCGGCTGCAACCACTGTTCCATCTCTTGCGGGTCGTTCGCCAGGCGCGCCGAGTAGTCCTGCTGCTTCCACTGACTGACTCGGAGCAGGATCGGGTAATCCGGGCCAACCGCCGCGCGCATCGCGGCGATCACCTCGGCGGCAAAGCGCGAGCGCTCGGCGATCGTGGCGCCGCCGTAGCGGTCGGTCCGCCGGTTGGTGCCGGCCCAGAAGAACTGATCGACCAGGTAACCGTGCGCGCCGTGGATCTCGAGCGTGTCGAAGCCGAGCGCCTTGGCGTCGACGGCCGCCTGCGCAAAGGCGGCGACCGTGTCGGCGATCGCTTCCTCGCTCATCGCCTCGCCCGCCGGCATGTCGGGCGCGTTGAGGCCCGAGGGGCTGTCGAGTGGGCCCGGTTGATAGTCCGGCTCACGCGAGGGTACGGCGCCGGTGTGCCACACCTGCGGGCCCATCTTGCCTCCCGCACCATGCACCCCGTCGATCACCTGGCGCCAGCCGCCGAGCGGCTCCTCGCTATGAAAAAACGGGATGTGCGGCTGGTTGCGCGAAGTCGGGCGGTTGATCACGGTGCCTTCCGACAGGATAAGGCCGACCCCCGCTTCGGCTCGCCGGCGATAGTAGTCGGCGTTCTTCTGTCCGGGCACGCCGTCGGGCGCCATGTTGCGCGTCATCGGCGCCATCACGATGCGGTTGGGCAACGCCAGCTTGGGCGAAGTGAACGGCTGGAACAGGACGTCAGTAGCGGCGGTCATCGGTTATCTTTCATTGCTGGAAAGCCCACAGTGGTGCGCGCCCCTGCCGCTCTCAAGGGCCCTACCAGAGGCTAAAGAAAAACCCCGCCGGATCGCCCGGGCGGGGCTCTTCGGTGCCGCGGCGCGCAGGGTGCCGGTTAAGTGGCTGGCGCCTGGGCTACTTCTGCCGCTTGGCGGTGAATTCTTCGCCGCCCTGACCGGCGACGTCGCGCTTGAAGCTGATCTCGTCGGCCGAGACGATCTGCCCGGTGTAGGTGATCGCCAGCGTCTGGTCCTGGTACTTGAGGTTCTCGACGAACGTCACCGTGGCGCCGTCGACCGTCCCCGTGAGGTCGGATTCGCCGAGGTTGGACTTGCTGTGCCCGGTCAGCTTCCCGCCGGCGACGGTGAAGCTGTAGGTATAGGTCTGCTGCCCGACCTGGCTGTCGAAGCTGGTCGCCCAGGTGCCGCTAATGTCGGCGGTCGGCGCGGCGGCGAGCGCAGCTGTGGGCGCGACGGCAACGGTGGCGATGGTGCCGGCGGTCGCGGCCGCAAGCAGCAAGGCGATTGATTTCATGGTTGAGCCCTCCCCTAATCCAAGGGGACACCTTACCGGGGAACGGCGGATTGGCCAGCGGCCTGGGAAACGCGCCGCTATCTCTTCTGCTCGAGCCGGTGCGAGCGCCAGCGCAAGTACATGCCGCCGATCGAGGTGAGCATGCCGAGGATCAGGCAGGCGAACAGAATGGGCTTTCCCATCGCCGACTTGAGGCCGGGAATGCCTAGCAGAAACACGCTGACGGTCGAGGTCAGGTAACCGCCGCCCTTGAGCTTTGAAACCAGGCTCAAGTGATTGTTTTCGTTTTTCAATGCGTGGAGTGTAGGGCCATTTGTCACGCAGGCGTAACGTGCCTTGCCGCGGGGCGTTCCGATCGTGATCGAGCTTCCCACTCTGTCGATCAAAGGCTCATGAAAACCGCTGGCACCAACACGAGGGGCATCAACATGATCACCACGCAGAGCCAGTAAGCCAGCGGCTCTTCGGCGCGAGTGACGGGGTTTGGCACCGGGCGCTTTGTCGGAACCACTCCGGTCCTCAGAGTTCTGAAGATAAACCAGAGGTTCAATGCGGCCGCGGCCACCAAGGGCATATCGGCGATTGAGAAGCCAGTCACATCATCCTCCGTGGCTTATGGACCAGCCCATCCATCGCTAGACCGGAGGCGTTTCGGAACGCTTAAATCGCAAGAAAAAGCCCCGCCGGATCGCTCCGGCGGGGCTGTTCTTTTCACCCGAAGGTAAGCGGCTTATTCCTCTTTGAGGTCGCCGACTTCTTCAGTCACCGTCTCTTCGCCCTGCGCCTCGAGCATCTCGTCGCTCTCGTTCAGGTACTCGCCCGCGTCGGCGTCGGTGCCGTGGGTCTCGCCCTCGACCGCCGCCAGCGCATCGTTGCCGAGGTCGTCGGCCGGATCGCGCAGCTTCTCGGCCGCCCGCTCTTCCTCCGCCGAGTTGGCGGCGATGATCGCTTCCTGGGCCTTGCGCCACGAGGCGCGCAGCGCCGCGTCGCGGCTGTTGGCGGTGACCCGCAGCCGGTTCATGCCCGCGCCGGTGCCGGCGGGGATGAGACGGCCGACGATCACGTTCTCCTTGAGGCCGATCAGCGTGTCCTTCTTCCCCTCGACCGCCGCCTGCGTGAGCACGCGGGTGGTTTCCTGGAAGCTGGCGGCCGAGATGAACGAGCGAGTCTGCAGCGAGGCCTTGGTGATGCCGAGCAGGACCGGGTTGCCGCTGGCGGGCTTCTTGCCCTTCGGCAACGCGGCGTTGATCTCGTGCATCTCCTCGAAATCGAGCTGTTCGCCCGGCAACAGCGTGGTGTCGCCGCCGTCGGTGATCTCGACCTTCTGCAGCATCTGGCGAACGATCACCTCGATGTGCTTGTCGTTGATCTTCACGCCCTGGAGCCGGTAG
>Ga0070662_100001882_pt1 | contig 12866 bp, 11 predicted proteins | sample KBSC53metaG_FD_65648 | JGI IMG/M metagenome (GOLD analysis project Ga0070662, IMG submission 65648) | Corn rhizosphere microbial communities from Kellogg Biological Station, Michigan, USA - KBS C5-3 metaG | ecosystem: Host-associated > Plants > Roots > Rhizosphere > Soil ...
CTGGGCGACCGCTTCCGCGTGGACAGCGCCAGCGGCTTCGTGGCCAAGGGGGTGCTGGGGATCGGGATCATCCCCTTCACCGGCGCCGGCGAGCGGCTGATGTGGCACCCCAACAAGGCGGCCTTCCGCGCCGGCTCCATCGGCAGCGCGGGCACGCAGTGGGACGACCCCAACACCGGCTACTACACCTGGGCCGGCGGCTACAACACCACCGCGCTGGGGCTCGCCTCCTTCGCCATGGGGTACCAGAGCACGGCGCTGAACAGCTATGCCACCGCGCTGGGCTACACCGCGAACGCCGACGGCACCGGCGCGGTGGCCCTGGGCTACCGCGTGACGGCCGACGCCGACTACTCGGTGGCGATCGGGCAGCGCGCCAGCACCAACGGCCACGCGGGGGCGATCGTGTTGTCCGACGGGAGCACCACCGACAGCACGCAGGCGAGCGCCAACAACCAGTTCAGCGTGCGCGCGGCGGGCGGCATCCGCTTCTTCACCAACGCCACCATGACCACGGGCGTGCAGGTGGCGGCCGGCGGCAGCAGCTGGGCGGTGATCTCGGACCGCAACCGCAAGGAAAACTTCCTGCGCGTGAACGGCGAGGACATCCTGTCGCGCATCGGCACGCTCCCGGTGAGCACCTGGCGCTACCGCGACGAGGTGGACCGCTCCACCTTCCACATCGGCCCCATGGCGCAGGACTGGCACCGGGCCTTCGGCTTCACCGCCGACGACCACACCATCAACATGAGCGACTTCGACGGCGTGAACCTGGCCGCCATCCAGGCGCTCGCGGCGCGCACCGGGCGGCTGCAGGCCGAGAACGCCGAACTGCGCCAGCGGCTGGAGAGCGAGACCGCCGAACGGCACGCCCTGGAAGCGCGGCTGCAGCGGATCGAGGCACGGCTGGCCCGCGCGCGGACGCCGTAGGCTCGCCCTGGACCGAGCGGCATGCGGCCGGGGGGCGGGAGAGGGACATCCTTGCCCGCCCCGCGGCTGATTCTACCGCTTCGGACGATGGTTGGCGGACGGCTGCTGTCCAGGATTCTCGCGCGGAGTCCACAGAGTCCACGGAGGAACGGCGGAGGGATGCGGACATCTCCTCCGCCCTCCGTGGAGTCCGAGAGAACGTTCCGGATCCTGCCTCGACGGCCGACCCTCGAGGGAAGGAAGATGGTTGGCGGATGCGGTGCGGCGCCGTCCCACTTTGTCCCGTCCAGGCGGCGCGGGCCGTGGAAACGTGGCCCGCGATGGAAGCAAAGATTACATTGCGGGCGCGGCGGACCTCCCGCCCGCGTGTTCCTCTCCCGGCTGTTCTCATTCCACGTTCCCCTGAACGAGAAGCGCCATGCACAGGATCCTCCATCGTTCCAGCGCCGCCGTGGCGGCGCTGGCGGCCGTGCTCGCGCTGGCCGCCCCCGCCGGCGCCCAGTCCGACATCCTCCTCCGCCTGCGCTCGGGCTCACCGCTGGGCGACCGCCTGCGCGTGGACAGCGCCGGCGGGATGGTGGCGCTGGGCCAGATCGGCTACGGCATCATCCCCGCGACGGGCGCGGGATGGCGGATGATGTGGTACCCGTTCAAGGTGGCCTTCCGCGCGGGGTACGCCGACGCGGGCGGCCAGTTCGACGACGCCAAGATCGGCTTCTACTCGTGGGCGGGCGGTGCCCTGAGCGCGGCGCCCGGCAACTACGCCTTCGCGATGGGGAACCAGAACCTGGCCGAGGCGCAGTGCTCGGTGGCCATCGGGAGCGGCAACAACGTCTACGGCAACGCCGGCGACGGCTTCGCCACCTGCGGGGTGGGGCTGGGGCTGAACAACACCGTGAAGGACCAGGCCGGCGTGGCCATCGGCCAGAACGCCTGGAGCGACGGCGACGCCGCGGTGGCGCTCGGCTACCGCGCCACGGCCGACGCCGATTACTCGATGGCCTTCGGCTACCGTGCCAGCACCAACGGCCACACCGGCGCCAAGGTGTTCGGCGACGCCAGCACCACCGACTCGATCGAGGCGGTGGCCAACAACGAGTTCGCCGTGCGCGCCGCGGGCGGCATCCGCATGCGCAGCAACGCCACCCTCACCAACGGGTGCAACATCGCCGCGGGTGGGACCACCTGGGTGTGTTCATCCAGCCGTCTGCTGAAGAACCACTTCGCCGAGGTGGACCTCGAGGACGTGCTCCGGCGCATCAGCCAGGTCCCGCTGAACACCTGGAACGTAATCGACGAGGTGTCGCAGGCGCGGCACATGGGCCCCTTCGCCGAAGACTTCCACGCCGCCTTCGGGCTGGGTGACGACGAGCGCGCCATCGGTCTGCAGGACATGGACGGAGTGAACTTCGCCGGGATCAAGGCGCTGGAGGCCCGCACCACCACGCAGGCCGGGCAGATCCGCGCGCTGCAGGCCGAGAACGCGGAGCTGCGGCAGCGGCTCGAGACGGAGACGTCGGAATTGCGCGCGCGGAACCGCACCCTGGAGGAGCGCCTCCAGCGGCTCGAAGCGCTGGTCGAGCCGCCGCGGAAACCGTAGACCCGCAACGGGCGTCACGCGGAGAACCCGAGCGGAACGGAGGAACGGAGAACTTCACCCGGGTTCTCCGTTCCTCCGTTTCCAGCTCCGAGAACGCCGGTCACCTTCCTACCGGACCCGCCCGAATCGTTCACCGACCGACGGCCGCCGGTCTCGCGCGGGGTCGGCAGAGTCAGCGGATACGACCGCCGTGTTCCGATGAATCTGCCGACTCTGCGTGAGACGAGCCGTTTGCCGCGTCCGGCATCACGCAGAGGCCGCGGAGAATCGGTCCCATCCTCCGCGGCCTCTGCGTGAGCAAGTGTTTCTCCGTTTCCTCCGTTCCCTCCGTTCCCTCCGTGTGATGCCCGGGGCGAGCTGGATGGGGCAGCGGAGCCTGTCGTGGAAGGAATGGAATGGATTGCCGGGCGAAACGGCTGGTCGCGGTTTGCGTGGAACAGTGGACCGAAACACCCCTGATCTGGTACTTTTGTTTCGCGCGCGGGCATGCCGCACCCGCCCGGCCGCGCTCACCGACTCCCTACCGTCTCCATTCCGGAGCAAAGAGCCCATGCGACCCTCACTGCTCGCCGCGGCCTTCACCGCCGCACTCGCCGTGGCCGCCGCGCACGCCGTGCCCGCCGCCGCCCAGTCCGACATCCTCCTGCGCCTCCGCTCGGGTTCGCCCCTGGGCGACCGCTTCCGCGTGGACAGCGCCAGCGGCTTCGTGGCCAAGGGCTTCATCGGCATCGGCATCATCCCGCAGACCGGCGCGGGCGACCGCACCCAGTGGCACCCGTTCAAGGCCGCGTTCCGCACCGGCGGCGTGGACTTCGACCAGTGGGACGACGCGAACACCGGCTTCTACAGCCTGGCCTCGGGGTACAACACCATCGCCAAGGGAAACTACTCCATCGCCGCGGGCTACGGCTCGTGGGCGCTCCAGTCGTACGGCGTGGGGCTGGGGTACAACGCCCGCTCCGACGGCGTCGGCTCGGTCGCGCTGGGGTACCTGAGCACCGCCAACAGCAACTACTCGGTGGCGATCGGCCAGCGCGCCAGCACCAACGGCTTCAACGGCGCCATCGTGATCTCGGACCAGTCGAACAGCGACAGCCTGCTGGCCAGCGCCGCCAACCAGTTCTCGCTGCGCGCGGCCGGCGGCATCCGGTTGTTCACCAACGCCACCAAGACCACGGGCGTGCAGGTGGCGGCGGGCGGCAGCAGCTGGGCGGTGATCTCGGACCGCAACCGCAAGGAGAACTTCCTCGCGGTCGATGGCGAGGACCTGCTGCTGCGGCTGCGCACGGTCCCCGTCACCACCTGGCGGTACCGTGACGAGGTGGACCGCTCCACCTTCCACATCGGCCCCATGGCGCAGGACTGGCACCGCGCCTTCGGCTTCACCGCCGACGACCACACCATCAACATGAGCGACCTGGACGGCGTGAACCTGGCCGCCGTGAAGGCGCTGGAGGCACGCACGGCCGGCCAGGCGCAGCAGATCGAGGCGCAGCGCCGGCAGCTGGACGAGCAGCGCGCGCAGCTGGACGAGCAGGGGCGGCAGATCCGGGCGGCGCGGGCCGAGAACGCCGAGCTGCGCGCGCGGCTGGAGCGGCTCGAGGCGGCCGTGTCGGGCGGATCGAGGCCCTGAGCCCGGGCTGAACGGCCGCGCGGCATTCGCGGCCGCGGGGCGGGAGAGGCCGGTCCTTCCCCCGCCCCGTGGCCGTTTCCGTTCCAGCACCAGGGTGCTGCGACGGAGGAGTCGCGGCCGATGCGGCGCCGCCCGTCCGTCCTTCCCTTCCTCCGTTCTTCTCCGCATTCCTCCGCGCGACCCCTTCGCGACCCCCCGCCGCCCCGTGACCGCCGGCCGCAGCCGCCGAAACGGAAATCACGGTCACACATTGTCGCGGCGCGGTGGACGAGGACGGCGCCACTCCTGTACATTTTCGGCGCGCTTGCGCGTGGCGGAGCACCGCCGCGCGGCGCGCTCACCGCTTTCTCCCTCTCTCTCCCATCGGAGAAACCCCCATGCGCAAAGCGTTCTTCACCGCGGCGCTCGCCGCGGCCGCCGCCGTGTCCGCCGCCGTTCATCCGGCACCGGCGACCGCCCAGTCCGACATCCTCCTGCGGCTGCGCTCCGGGTCGCCGCTGGGCGACCGCTTCCGCGTGGACAGCGCCAGCGGCGTGATCGCCAAGGGGGTGCTGGGCATCGGCATCATCCCCTTCACCGGCGCGGGCGAGCGGATGATGTGGTACCCGTTCAAGGCCTCGTTCCGCGTGGGCGGGGTGGACGCCACGCAGTGGGACGACTCCAACACCGGCTTCTACTCGTTCGCGGTCGGGAACAACACCACCGCGTCGGGCTACTACACCCTGGCGGCGGGGGGCGGGAGCAAGGCGCAGGGCAACTACAGCATGGCCGTGGGCCAGCTCGCCAACGCCGACGGCTCGGGCGCCGTTTCGCTGGGCACCCGCACCACCGCCGACGCCGACTATTCGGTGGCGATCGGGCAGCGCGCCAGCACCAACGGCCACGCGGGCGCCATCGTCTTCGCCGACGGGAGCACCACCGACAGCCTGGAGGCCAGCGCCAACAACCAGTTCAGCGTGCGCGCCGCGGGCGGCGTGAGGCTGTACACCAACGCCACCACCACCACCGGGGTGAGCCTGGCGGCCGGCGGCAGCAGCTGGGCGGTGATCTCGGACCGCACCCGCAAGGAAAGCTTCCTGCGCGTGGACGGCGAGGACATCCTGGCCCGCATCCGCGGCCTTCCGGTAAGCACCTGGCGGTACCGCGACGAGGTGGACCGCTCCACCTTCCACATCGGCCCGATGGCGCAGGACTGGCACCGCGCCTTCGGCTTCAGCACCGACGACCACACCATCAACATGAGCGACTTCGACGGCGTGAACCTGGCCGCCATCCAGGCGCTGGAAGCGCGCACGGCCGAGCTTCAGGCGCGCACCGCCGAGGTGGCCCGCCTGCGCGCCGAGCTCGACGCCACGCGCAGCCGCCTGGACCAGCTCGAGGCCGCCGTCCGCCAACTGCAGGAGGCCCGTCCGTGAGCATACCCCGTTTCGCCCCCGCCCGGCGCACCGCCGGGCGGGCCCTGGTTCTCCCGATCGCCCTCGCCCTGCTCGCCGCCGGGTGCGGCGGGGCGGACCGGGCGGGCGGCGGCGACGCGTCCACCGCGTCGCCCCCCGCCACGCCGGCCGGCGCGGGGAGCGCGCCGGCCGCCGAGCCCGCCCCCGCGCCGGGGCTCGCGCCGCGCGACCCGCTGGCCGAGGTGGAGGATTCCATCAACGAAGCGAACCTCTACCGCCAGCGGCAGCAGTCCATGGAGACCTACGAAAGCTGCATGCGCAAGGCGAAGGGGCTGGAACAGCCGGTGCGCACCACCATCGAGAACGCCTGCAAGCGCAGCAGCCGGGGCGCCCCCCGGCCGTAGGGCCCCTGGCGCACACTGCCGCCAACGGTGCGCGCCACGCCGCATCTTTCGCGGCACGGGGCAGCCGTTGCCCGGGCGCGGAGTGGCAGGATCGCGGTCCCTGGCGGCGAGGCGCCCCACCCGCAGGGCACCTTCGAGCGAACGGGGTCGAGCGGCGTCCGGCCTGGCTACGGGGGCCGGAGATGCCCGGGTCCGCCCGCGCGGCGATCGGGGTCGGTTCTCCCGCCCGCCGGCCACGGCGGGCGAGAGCGCCGAAACCCGGGACACACGTTTGACAAGCGGGCGTGGACCTCCGTTGTGGCGATCACCGTCCGCAAAGGAAATTCTGCAACGCTCCTGCGCAGCAGTTTTGCGTATCGGTTGCATTGACGCGGGGTTTTGCTTATGATTGTGCGCGGCGGGTCCGGAGGACCGGACCGGCCGCAGCACGCGGCGCCCGCCCCACAGCTCTCTTCCCTGCGCTGACCCCTGCACGGCAGGTGCGTCACTCCGCGCTCCGGCTCCCCGCAATCCGAGTCACACCGGGGGAGTGGTGCGCATGGCGGCCCGGCGATCCGGCCGCGAACTCGATGGGTATTCCCTGTAGCACCGGCCGCGCGGTCGCCTGCCGCGAACACGCCCACGACCTATTCCCATTCTGGAGGCTCTGGCATGAACCCGAACCGCAGCGACGCGGCCCCTCCCGCCGGCCGTCGTGCCTGGGTGAGCCCCAAGGTGACCGACCTTCCCCGCCTTACGCAGCTCACGCTGTCCACCACCAACGGCCCGGCCATCCCCGGCGAAAGCGGCAGCGGCGGCGGCGGCGTCATCCCCTGATCCTCGCAGCGGGAGCCCCGGGCATGCTGCTGGGCATCGCCGTCACCGAGCACTGCAACCTGCGTTGTCCCCACTGCATCCGGGACGACGTGACCACCGTGCGCAACCTGGACCCGGCGCTCATCGAGCGCACGGTGGACCAGGCGCGCGCGCTGTTCGGCGAGGTGGCGGTGAGCATGACGGGGGGCGAGCCCACCCTCCACCCGCAGTGGGAGCCGATCATCGCCTCGCTGCACCGGCGGGGGGTGCCCTGGCGCTTCGTGACCAACGGGTGGCACATGCGCCGGCTGATGCCGGCGCTCGATCGTTATCCCCCCTCCGCCGTGCGCCTTTCGCTCTCGGGGGGCGACGAGGCGGTGCACGACGCCGAGCGCGGCCGGGGCTCGTTCCGCCGCGTGCTGATGGCGGTGGCGCTGCTCACCAGCCGCCGGGTCCCCACCTCGCTGGGGTTCGTGGTGGACCGCCGCGACCGGCACCAGCTGCGTCAGGCGGCCGACCTGGCCCAGGCGCTGGGCGTGGGGATCCACTTCACCCTGGCGCAGCCGGTGCCCGGCAGCGCCGCCCGCGACAGCGACCTGGCCCCGCGCGAGTGGTACGGCGCCCGCGACGAGATCCTGGCGCTGGCCCGCGAGGGCCGCCCGATCGTCGTCGGCCTGGACTACGGCGCCCCCTGGGACGACCGCCCCACCGAGCCCGCCTGCGACACCTTCGAGCACCGGCGGATGTACGTGGACGCCCGCGGCCGGCTGTCGCTCTGCTGCCAGCTCTCGGAGTACGGCGGCAACGAGGCCGACGTGGTGGCCGACCTGGGCCGTGAAAGCCTGCTGGACGCGTGGCCGCGCTACACCGCGCGGATGGACGCGCTGAGGCGCGCCAGCGCCGGGATGCGCGCCCAGGGCGGCGAGCTGGACGCCTTTCCCTGCATCCGCTGCGCGCGGGCGCTGGGCAAGACCGGGTGGCTGCGCGACTATCCCGCCAGCCCCTGGCACGGCGCCGCGGACGGCGGCGCAGCCTCGGCGCCGCGGCTGGTGGCGCTCACCTACGGGGGGCGCGCGCTGCAGGCGGCCTGACGCACCCCGTCCCACGACGCGCGTCCCCCCCCCCCGGCGGACGGTGCGGACCTCATCGGCAGACCCGGCGGAGACCTCCTCTCCACGGTCTGCCGATCTGCATCCGGCCGGCGGCCCCGGCGGTCGGGTCGGATCTTCGGCGGAGGACGGGGGGAAAGTGCGGTAACCCATTGCCCCACAGCGAGTTCGGCGCGATTTTACATGCATCCTGCGCCGCGCCGATCCGCGCCAGCAGTCGGTGGATCGCTCCCGCCACCGCGCTACCCCCTGAAAGAAAAGAACCCGCAGTCCCGTGCACGCCCTTCGAACGTTCGCGCGCCGCGCCCACGCGGCCACCGCCGCCGCCGCCCTGCTGGCGCTGGCGGCGTGCTCCGACGGCCTGCCCACGCAGCCCGACCCGCGCACGCCGCCGCCGGGCACCCTGGCGGCCATCCCCTGCGCCGTGGACGTGCGCGCGGGAACGGTGGCCTGCACCGGCGCTCCCGGCGCGGGCGCGCTGCGCGCCGACCGCATCTTCGGGGGGCAGCGGGTGAACGTGACGCTCACCTCCAGCAACGTGGTGTACGACAGCGTGGCGCAGGTGCTCACCTTCGACGTGACCGTGCAGAACCTGCTGGTGCAGCGCATGGGCTCCGACGGCGTCACGGCGGGCGGGGTGAAGGTGTTCTTCGCCTCGGGCCCCACCACCACCGAGGGCTCGGGGCTGGTGGAGGTGGCCGAGGCCGACGGGAGCGGCGTCTTCACCGCGTCGGGTCAGGCGTACTACGCCTACCCCGCGGCGCTGGGCCCCGACTCGGTGAGCGCGCCGCGCCAGTGGAAGTTCAACGTGCCGAAGAGCGCCACGAAGTTCGGGTTCTCGGTGTACGTGGCCGCGCCGCTGGTGCCGGCCATCGTGTTCGAGATGGCGCCCGGCGGCAACCGCGACATCTACCGCATGGGGATCGACGGGAAGGACCTGACGCGGCTCACCACCAGTTCGGCCACCGACCTGACGCCCACGGTGTCGCAGGGGCGGGTGGTGTTCACCAGCTACCGCGACGGGAACGCCGAGCTGTACTCCGTCGCGCTCAAGGGCGGCGCCGAAACGCGGCTCACGAACACCACGGTGAACGAGAACAGCCCCGCGCTCTCGCCCGACGGCACGCGGCTGGCCTTCGTGCGGCCGCTGGGCGCCGGCACGCGAGTGTACTCGGCCACCGCCACCGCCGACAGCGCGCAGGTGGTGAACCCGGCGGCCACGGCCGACGTGATCGAGTCCACCCCCAGCTGGGCTTCGTCCACCTACCTGGCGTTCGGCTCCACCGCGGGCTCGTCGTCCGACATCTACGCGATCACCCTCGGCGGCGCGTCCTCGCTGCTGGCGGGGGGGAGCTCCGCCGAAGTGGAGCCCGCGTGGAGCCCCGACGGCACGCGGCTGGCCTTCGCGTCCAACCGCACGCACGACACCGAGCTGTACCTGCTGACCGTGTCCACCGGCGCGCTCACGCGGCTCACCACCCGCACGGGGAGCGACAACGCCCCCAGCTGGCTGCTGGACGGCCGCATCGTGTACACCTGCGTGCAGGGAAGCACGCTGCGCCTGTGCATCCTGGACCCGTCCAACCCGGCGGGCGCATCGCTGATCAGCACCCCCTACGCGGCCACCCACGCGGCGGCGGTGAGGTTCTGACCGGGTTCCGTCGGCAGGCCGGCTGATCGTTGCGGCTGGACGGCGAGAGGAACCCCGCGATTCGGGCGTGTTCGGCGCCGGGGCGCCAAACCGGGCTGCGCGCGCCGTAGGGCACGATACCGCCGTGCCCAACGGCGCCGGGCCCCCGCCGCGCCATGCGTCCGTCCGACACCGCCGCCCCGCTCGGGCGCGGCGGTGTCCCGGCCCTGCGGGCGCGCATCCCTCACGCAATCGAGCGGGAGAAAGGGTGCGGCGGGGCCGACCATCCGTCCGTGCTGCCCTTCCGGAGTTCGCGGGCGGCGTGCGGGAGGTGCGTTCGCGGCCTCCGTTCTTCTCCCTTCCTCCGCGAGGCCCCAGGGAGCAGGAGCCCGCCCGCGGTGGAACCCCGCGAACGCAGCGGTGTCTCGTTCAGGGGTGGAGGCGCGTTCTCCCGGGGCTGGTGCGAACCGGCTCCCCACGCCAACTTTCCCATCGCGCGTGCCACCCGGCCCGCGCGCCAGGTCCCGTCCATCCCGCAGTGCAGGTTCTCATGCTTCGCACACGCTCCCTCGCGCGCTCCGGCGCCCGCACGCTCGCCGCGTGGGCCGCGCTCCTGGCGCTGGCCGCCTGCGGCGGCGACGGCGGCGGTGTGGTCAACCCGCCCGTGCCGCTGGTGGTGACCACCGCCGGCCGGCTGGAGCGCGGCAGTACCGTGACGGTGACGGTGACCGCCGACGGCCAGGCGCTGGCGGCCGGCTCCTACACGCTCGCCGTGGACCCCGCCGACGCCGCCCTGGTGCAGGGCGACCAGGTCACCCTGCAGCGCGCGGCCGCCGTCACCCTCACCGCCACGGCCAACGGGCGCACGGGAAAGACGCAGGTGACCGTGGCCGCGCCGCCGGTGGTGGTGTTCGACCGCTTCACCGGCGACCGCAACATCTGGCGGGTGGACCTGGACGGGCAGAACCTGACGCAGATCCAGGGCGACGCCGGCGAAGACCAGGACCCCACCGTGGCCCAGGGGAAGGTGGTGTGGCTCAGCTACCGCTCGGGGAACGGCGAGCTGTACTCCATCCCGCTGGCGGGGGGCACCACCACGAAGCTCACCGCGACCTCGGTGGACGAGAGCACGCCGGCGCTCTCGGCCGACGGCACCCGGCTGGCGTACGCGCTGGTGGTGGGCGGCGTCACCAAGATCTACGCCGCCAACGCCGACGGCACCGGCGCCGCCCGCGTGACCCCCACCGGCTTCGGCTTCGACGGGGCGATCGAGACCGCGCCGTCGTGGACCACGGGGAGCAAGCTGGCGTTCGTGGCCACCGCCAACGGCTCGGCCGACATCTTCCAGATGACGCTCGGCGCCGCGCCCGCGCTGCTGGCCGGCGGCAACACCGCCGAGGTGGAGCCCGCCTGGAGCCCCGACGGCGGCACCCTGGCCTTCGTGTCCAACCGAGGCGGGAGCACCGAGATCTACCTGATGAACGTGTCCACCGGCGCGGTCACGCAGCTCACCTCGGGCGCGGGCACCAAGTCGCAGCCGGCGTGGACGCCCGACGGCCGCGTGGTGTACCTCGAAACGCTGAACGGCACGCGGCTGCGCTGGGTGGAACCGGCCCAGCCCGCCGCCGTGCACACCATCGACACGGGCACCGGCACCGTGGGGCACCCCGCGGCCACCGCCGCGCCCTGAAGAACCTTTCGTACCGATCGGACCGATGACGGATGCCAGGGAGTACACCGTGCGCCCCGACGTGCTGGCGGCGCACCTGGACGGCGAAGCGGTGCTCCTGCACATGGACACCAAGGACTACTTCCGCCTGAACGCCACCGCCGCCTGCGTGTGGAAGGGGCTGGAGCGCGGGATGGGGCGCGACGCGCTGGTCGGCGAGTTGTGCGCCGAGTTCGAGGTGGACGCCGGCGAGGCGGGCGCCGAGCTGGACCGGCTGCTGGGCGAGCTGGAGCAGCGCCGGCTGATCGACGTGGCCGCGGCGTGAGCGGTGGCGTGCCGGGCGCGGTGCTGGCCGGCGTGCGCGCGGCGCTGGCCTCGCCGCGGTGGATCGAGCGGGAAAAGCTGCAGGAGCTGATGCGGCCGCCCGCGCCCGCCGCCCCCGAGCGGCCGGTGCCCCGCGGCGGCACCGGCGCGGCGTTCCGGCTGCTGCGCGTGCTGCAGCACCTTCCCGGCGGGCGGTGGCGGAACACCTGCCTGTTCCGCGGCGTGGCCGAGTGCCTGGTGCTGCGCCGCTACGGCGTGCCCGCGGTGCTCCGGATCGGCGTGCGCAACGAGACGGGCGACATCGAGGCGCACGCCTGGGTGGTGCGCGCCGACCGCGAGCCTGGCCCCGACGCGGGGGGACACCAGCCGCTGGTGATGCGCGCTTGACCGGCCTTCCCCCCGCGGCCGGCGCCCCGCCGGCCGTGTTCACCCTGCTGGAAGACGGGCGGCTGCGCCTGGAGTGCCACCCGGCGCTGGCCCCCCTGCTGGACCGCTGGCTCCCCCTTCTCCCCTACGCCACCACCGCCCCGACACCCGGCGGGGTCGCGATCCGCATCCACCCCGGCGACCCCGCGAACGTACGCCCGGTGCCGGGCGCGCCCGTGCTGCGCCTGGGCGGCGCCCGGGCGCGGGTGGACGACCACGCGTCGACCGCCACCCTGCACGCCGCGGCGTGCGGGGGCGTGGCGGACCTTTCCGGCGGCTGCGCCACCCTCTGGGTCGCCCCCGCCCAGGGTGACGCGGCCGACGCGGCGGGGTGGGACCTGTACTCCGTGCTGACGCTGGCGTGCGCGCTGCTGCTGGGGCGGATGGACCGCGCGCTGGTGCACGCCGCGGCGGTGGTGGCGCCGGGCGGCGGCGCGTGGCTGCTGGCCGGCGACACGCACGCCGGAAAGTCGACCACCTGCGTGAACCTGATCACCACCGGGTGGCGCTGGGTGACCGACGACCACGGCGTGCTCGCCCGCGGCGCGGCGGGCGCGATCCGGGTGGAGGGTTGGCCGCGCCGCTTCCACCTGGACGCCGGGTGGGACGAGGGCGTTCCCGGCCAGCCGCGCGGCGAGGTGGACCCGCACCGGCGCTGGCCGGGAGCGTGGCTGCGCTCGGCCCCGCTGGCCGGCCTCCTCTTCCCCCGCGTGGAGCCGGACCGCCCCACCGCGCTCATCCCGATCCCCGCCGCCGACGCGCTGAGCGGCCTGATGCGGCAGTCCCCCTGGCTGCTGGGCGACCGGGTGCGCGCCCCCCAGATCCTCTCCCTCCTCCGCGCCGCCTGCGAGCGCCCCGCCTTCTCCCTGCGCCTGGGGCTGGACACCTACCGCGACGCCGACCGGCTGCTGCGCGTGCTGGAGCCGGTGACGGGAGGCGAGCGGTAGCGAGG
>Ga0070662_100001886_pt1 | contig 12852 bp, 10 predicted proteins | sample KBSC53metaG_FD_65648 | JGI IMG/M metagenome (GOLD analysis project Ga0070662, IMG submission 65648) | Corn rhizosphere microbial communities from Kellogg Biological Station, Michigan, USA - KBS C5-3 metaG | ecosystem: Host-associated > Plants > Roots > Rhizosphere > Soil ...
TGTTCTCCCCGCCTTCGCGCAGCAGGGATACGAGGCGCCCCCGGTGCTCAGCGCATCCAAGATATTGCCGCCGGAGCTCTTATCCGGACCGAATCACAGAGTTCAGGAGAGAGTGACGAACGACGGCTACTTAAACACCTACCAGATCGACTCCAAGTTCGGCACGTTCACAGCGGTCTCCACCGCGGTGTTGAGAAAACGGATCGGCGAAATCAACGCGATGGTCGTGATGGAGAAGGTCCAGGGCAGCAAGGAATACCTCGATTCCATAAAAGAGGGCGGCCTAGACGCCATGTCCAGCGCTCTCAGTCTGATGACCAAGCCGGTGCAGACAGTCAGCGGAGCGGTGCAGGGTTTGGGTGCGGCTTTTTCAAGGGTAGGTGAAGGGCTGTTTGGCTCCAAGCGCAGCCAGTCCGAGGAGTCTAAGGTCAAAGACCTAATCGGCTTCTCGACGACGAAACGGCAGTACGCCTTTCAGTTCGATGTCGATGTTTACTCGGAGAACCAAAAACTTCAGGACATGCTGAATCGTATTTCATGGGCCGGCTACGCCGGTTCCCTGACTTGGTCCGCAGCCATGGCGGCGGTGCCGGGCGGGGCGGGTGTCGCGATGACCGTGGTTGGCAGCAACAAACTCTTAAATGAGGTCTTCCAGAACACGCCACCGGTGGAGCTGCGGAAAATGAACACCGAGAAGCTCAACGCCATGGGCGTCAATCCGGAAATCACCGACGCATTTATCAACAACTCGATTTTTTCTCCGCGCGAGCAGACCCTTCTCGTCCACGCGCTGGGCGAGATGAACGGAGTGGCCGATCGCGGTGCCTTCGTCAGGTTGGCACTCCCCAGCCAGAATTCCACGGTGGCGTTATTTCGCCAGCGCCAAGCGCAGATGTATGCCGGTTACAGCAAGTCCGTGACACCGTTGGTGAGTTTTATTTCTCTCGGTCAATTTGCCGCGAGCCGGACTAACAATGGGGCTTTGGTTTTCAATTTGCCGCTGGACTATCTGGTGTGGACCGAACCGATGGCGCAGTTGCTCACCGGTGCGAATCAGCTCGTCAACAATCTACAAGGAATCAAAGAAAAACAAGTGTGGATCGCCGGTACGTTGAGCCCGCGGGCGCGAAAAGAAATCGAGAGCCGCGGTTGGCAGATTCACGATCGCGCCGAGGCGCAGCTAATGAACTGGGTTGAGACCTATCCTGATTACAAAAAGCCCGAAGAAAGAGTGGCGTCGGGGCTGGTCACGTTGAATATGAAATCTGTCGCCTTAGGCGTGGGAGGGAGTTGGGGGGATGGAGTTCTGACGTACCAGGGACGAAATTATCCTTTTTCGATTTCCGGCTTGAGCCTGGTTGACGTCGGGATCTCCAATTATACCGGCGCAGGGAAGGTTTACGATCTGAGTAGTCCTGCGAATCTGGCCGGCAATTATGCAGCCGGCCAGGCGACCTTTGCCGTCGCGGGAGGAGACAGCGCCATGTCGATGAAGAACCAAAATGGCGTGAGCATCGTCATTCTGAAAAACGACGGGCAAGAGTCTGGCACGCAATTCAGCATCGGACCTGCGGGTATGAAGATCATGATGAAGTAGCGGGCGATGATTTCCACACGCTACGACATGAATTCTATGCTCCGCCTGACGGCACTTAATTTGATCGGAATGTTCTCGCTCGCCGTCACGTTATGCGTCACCTTTCCCTTCTTCCTGGTCATTGTCTCCCTAGGCACAGTGGGCGCCGGAGCGGATGCGCTGGGGAACCGTTGGAATAAGGGGAGAAAAAAGCGCTCGGTCGGAATGGGCAAGTGTTCAACGGATGTACTCAATACCGGCAACCTGACAGCCGAAATGCCAATGAAGCGAACAAATAGTGGAGAGAAAAAACAATTATGAAAGGGGCTGTAAACATGAAGAAGCAACTAGCAACTATTTTTGCCGCGATGACTCTGGCGGGATGCGCCTTCCAGGAGAAGCGCGTTGAACAGTCGATGGAACAGCCGATCAACTGTGCCCTTGCCGAGGGGGACATACGCGTCTTGGAAAGCGAAAGGGCCCATGTGGGAAGGCAAGTGGTCGCCGGCGTGACGGCCATTGTTCCCGCGGGAATTGTCGTCGGTCTCGTTACTAGGACCGAGGGGACAAAGCTTAGGGTCGCGACCGGCGAATATAATAAAAAAATTGACGAAAGAGTGGCCGACATCAAGCGCACGTGCGGAGTGTAGACCGGGCACAGCCTGCCTGGCGCCAGGCACAGAAAAGCCCAGCTCGAAGCCGCGAGCGGGCGCATACCACAGGATGATCGACGAGAAAATTGCGACGATAAAGAAAACCTGTAAAGCGTGAGATCGATCGATTAGCAATCGAACGCAGACAATAGGGCCGACGAAAGGAAGATGGATAACAAAATGAAGCGGATAAAAACATCCTCATTGCTTGGCGTTGCGGTCTTCACTCTGCTGGCGCTAGCGGTCGGTACCGTGCGAGCGCAGCAGAAACCCAACATCATTCTGATTTTATCGGACGACTTCGGTTACGGAGACTCGTCTCCCTACGGCGGCGGCCCGGGCCGCCGCATGCCCACGCCCAGTCTGGAAAGAATGGCGAACGAGGGTATGACGTTCTTTTCATTCTACGCGCAGCCGAGCTGCACGCCGGGCCGCGCGGCTGTGCAGACCGGACGCATCCCAAATCGGAGCGGCATGACCACAGTAGCCTTCCAGGGCCAGGGCGGCGGATTGCCGAAGGAGGAGTGGACACTGGCTTCGGTGTTGAAAACGGCAGGGTACAAGACTTTCTTTACCGGCAAGTGGCATCTTGGTGAGTCCGACTATGCGCTACCAAATGCTCAGGGTTACGACGAGATGAAGTATGTCGGTCTCTATCATCTCAATGCCTACACCTACGCCGACCCGACCTGGTTCCCCGACATGCCGGAAGACTTGCGCGCCATGTTCACCAAGGTGACCAAAGGCGCGTTGGAAGGCAACGCTGGGCAACCGGCCCGTGAGGTTTTCAAAGTCAACGGCCAATACGTCAACACACCCGAGAAGGGATGGGTCGGCATACCCTTCTACGATGAGTACGTCGAGAAGGCTTCCCTCGAATATCTCGATCGCGCGGCCAAAGCTAAAGAGCCATTCTTCATGAGCATCAATTTCATGAAGGTGCATCAGCCTAACATGCCGCACCCCGATTTCGTGCATAAGTCGATTTCCAAGAGCAAGTATGCCGACTCCGTTGTGGAGAATGACACGCGCATCGGCAGAGTCATGGATAAGCTGCACCAGCTCGGGCTGGATAAGGGCAACACACTGGTTTTCTGGACCACCGACAACGGCGCGTGGCAGGATGTCTATCCCGATGCCGGATACACACCATTTCGGGGCACCAAAGGAACGGTGCGCGAAGGCGGCAACCGGGTTCCCGCCATTGCCTGGATGCCGGGGAAAATCAAAGCCGGAGAAAAAAATTACGATATCGTCGGCGGTCTCGACCTGATGGCGACGTTTGCGAGCGTCGCCGGAATAAAGCTGCCGGAGCGAGACCGCGCCAATGTGCCGATGGTTTTTGATAGCCACGACATGTCGCCGATTCTATTTGGCACCGGCAAGTCTACGCGTAACGCGTGGTTTTATTTCACCGAGGATGAGCTATCGCCCGGCGCGGCGCGGATCGCCCATTACAAGGCGGTGTTCAATCTGCGCGGCGACGACGGCGCCGTGTCAGGCGGTCTCGCGGTCGATACCAACCTCGGCTGGAAAGGCTCGGCCAAATATGTTGCCACCGTGCCGCAGGTTTTCGATCTCCTGGCGGACCCTCAGGAGCGCTACGATATTTTTATGAGCAATGTCACGGAGCGGACCTGGATCATCCCGGGGATTTTGGGGCCGGTCAAGGAATTGATGGAGAGCTATATCAAGTATCCGCCGCGCCCGCTGCAAAGCGAAGGCTACTCGGGTCCGATCACCATCACGAATTTCCAACGGCTCGAGAGTGTCCGCGAGCAGCTCAAGAAACAAGGATTCACGCTTAACCTTGGCGGACAATAATCAAAAGGAGTTCAGCACGAGCGCGCTGTGCACGCGCTCGTGCCTCCAACTGCTAGCCCTCGCAGACGCCGTAAAACATCATTAGCGTCTCGAAAAACAAATCGTTACAAAAAGAAGGGAGAAAGTATCTTGAAGTATCTCAGAAGATTTTCATTGTTGCCAATTGCGCTGCTCGCTTTGCTGATCCCCGTAATGGGGCCGGCGGCGGCGCAGCAGAAGCAGCCTAACATCGTCGTCGTCATGGGTGACGACATCGGCATGTGGAACATCGGCGCTTACCATCGCGGCATGATGGCGGGGAGGACACCGAACCTCGACAGGCTTGCCAAAGAGGGAATGTTGTTCACTGACTACTACGCCGAGGCGAGCTGCACGGCAGGCCGCGCCAACTTCATCACCGGCATGCTGCCGATCCGCACTGGCATGACCACCGTAGGCCAGGCTGGCGCGTCTGTCGGCCTGCCGGCCGAGGCGATAACGATTGCGACGGTGCTGAAGTCGATGGGCTACGCCACTGGCCAGTTCGGCAAGAATCACCTCGGCGACAAGAATGAGTTCCTGCCGACCGTCCACGGCTTCGACGAATACTTCGGATATCTTTATCATCTCGACGCGATGGAAGACCCGGCACATCCCAACTATCCGCAGAACCTGTTGAATGTTGTCGGCCCGCGCAACATGGTTCATAGCTGGGCCACCGATAAGGATGATCCCACCGAGATGCCGCGCTGGGGTAAGATCGGCAAGCAGCGGATAGAGGACGCCGGCACGCTGTATCCTAAGCGGATGGAAACGGTGGATGACGAGATCCGCGACTTCGCCATCAATTTTATGGACAAGGCCAAAAAGGACGGCAAGCCGTTCTTCGTTTGGCTGAACCCGACCCGCATGCACATCGTCACGCATCTTTCCGAGAAGTATCAGAAAATGCGCAACTCGGAGAATGGCTGGTCGGAACATGAAGCCGGCATGGCCCAGCTCGATGACGACATCGGCTTGGTGATGCAGAAGCTCAAAGACATGGGCGAAGATGAAAACACTATCGTTGTCTTCACCACTGACAACGGCACCGAGGTCTTCACCTGGCCGGATGGCGGTCAGACGCCGTTCGCGCAATCCAAGGGAACAGTCCTCGAGGGCGGTTTCCGAGTGCCTTGCATCCTGCGCTGGCCCGGCAAGGTGCCAGCGGACACGGTGCAAAACGGCATCTTCTCCGGCATGGATTGGTTGCCGACTCTCGTCGCCGCGGCCGGTAATCCGAACATCACAGAAGAGTTGCTGCAGGGCAAAAAGTTCGGTGACCGGACTTATAAGAACCATCTGGACGGCTACAACCAGATGGCCGCCATCACCGGCAAAGGGCCTTCGGCGCGTCACGAAATCTTTTACCTCGGCGAAAGCACCGTCGGCGCCGTTCGTATCGACGATTACAAGTTTCGCTTCATCGACCAACCCAATGGCTGGCTGGGTGATAAGACGCATCCGGACGTGCCTTACATCACCAACCTTCGTCTTGATCCCTTCGAGCGCACGGGCTGGCCCAGCAATGGGACGAAAGACGGAGCGCAGCAATATTTCGATTGGTTCAAGTTCCAATTCTGGCGCTTTGTGTTTGTTCAGCAGGTGATCGGCAAGGAAATCCAGACCTTCCTCGATTATCCGCCAATGCAGCGGGGCGCGAGCTTCAATCTTGACGCAGTCAAAGCCGAGATGGCGAAAAAGATGGCGGCGGCTGAAGCGGCGAGCAAAGGCCCCAGTAATTAACCGAAATCACCTTCATGGCGGGCGGCTCGCAAGGGCCGCCTCCGCTTCGACCTTCCCGCATTCTCATCTAGATCAGAACCTATGAGCAAGCCGAAGAAAAAACAGCGGGCTCGACAGCCGCCTCTCGCCAAGCCACCAGCATGGCGCAAGTTTTTCATCGTTATCGCCGTCGGACTGGTGATCGGAATCGGCGCGGCGGTTACGATCCTGCGCGGAGCCAACGGAAGTTTTGATACCTTGAAAGGCCGCTGGCTCAGGCCCGACGGCGGTTATGTTTTGGAGATCCGCTCAATTGATTCCAAGGGCAAAATCGAAGCGGCGTATTTCAACCCGAAATCGATCAACATCGCCAAAGCTGACGCCTCCCAAGATGGCCCGACGCTGAAAGTTTTTGTCGAGCTGCGCGCGCCCAATTATCCCGGCAGCACGTACACGCTGAGCTACGATCAGGAGCACGACCAACTCCGAGGGATTTATTTTCAGGCGGTACAGCAACAGAGCTTCAACGTGTACTTCGTGAGGATGAAATGAATTGGCACGAGGAACAAAGGAGAATCTCAATGGCGCGCACAAGGATAGCAAAAACGATACTTGCTGCACTTCTATTCCTACTGCTGTTCGTCGAGGCGCATGCCCAGACAGATCCGCTTCCTTCATGGAACGACGGCGCCCCGAAGAAGGCGATTGTCGAGTTCGTGAAAGTAACTACGGAAAAAGGAAGTGCGAAGTTCGTGGCGCCGGAGGCGCGCATCGCCGTGTTCGATCAGGACGGCACGACGTGGGTCGAGCAGCCGATGTACACGCAGGTAATCTACTGCCTGGAGCGGGTTCCAGCGGTGGTGAAAGCAAAGCCGGACCTTGCAAACGTGGAACCTTTCAAGACCGTGCTTTCTGGCGATCGAGCGGCTATGGCAAAGTTCACGATGCCGCAGTTGGAGGTGATTCTCGCAGCTACTCTCACAGGCATGACGGTGGACGAGTTTACCGGTGAAGTAAAGAAGTGGCTCACGACCGCCAAACATCCGCGCTTCAAGCAGCTCTATACTGATCTCACTTATCAGCCCATGCAGGAAGCGATGAAACTGTTTCGCGCTAACGGCTACAAAACTTACTTCGTTACCGGCGGCGGCCAGGATTTCGTGCGCATGTATTCAGAGCAAATTTACGGCATCCCGCCCGAGCAGGTCGTGGGCAGCGCGGGCGCAACGCACTTTGGTTATGACAACACGGCCAAACCAGTCCTGACGAAGGTGCCAAAGCTGCTCCTGAACGACGATACGGCGGGCAAGCCGGAAGGGATTCACATGATGATCGGCCGCCGTCCGGTCGCCGCGTTCGGCAACTCCGTCGGCGACAAACAAATGCTCGAGTACACGCAGGCCGGCGACGGCGCGCGGCTGCTGATGCTCGTGCATCACGACGACGAAAAGCGCGAATACGCTTATGGACCGAAGTCCAAAGTCGGCACGTTTACCGATGCCCTGATGGCCCAGGCAAAAAAGAATAGCTGGTCCATCATCAGTATGAAAAACGACTGGAAACGTATCTTCGCATTCGACAAGTGAAGACCTTCGGGAAGGATTTTCGTCTAAAAGCATGAATTTGAATTTTGAATAAGGAATGAGCCGGAACGAGGTAGCGCGAAAAAAAACTCGAATACCTCCCGTCGCGTCATTCCACATGCGGTTAGCGGGAATCCACTCGAACTGTTGATTTCTTGAAAGCCGACATCTGACACCCGAATACTGTTCCCTAAATGACCCCGCCGCCCATTGGACCAAGGTCCAATATACAGCCTTGCCGGTTTGTTACTAGAACTCATGAAAAAAGTGAAGCGGTGTGAGGGCGAGATTGCGAACAAAAGCCCGGACGACCGAACAAGTGAGCGTAAAAATTCAGGACACGAAAAGAGGATGTCCATGAAAGCCAAACGCAGATTGTTTAGCGGAGTGTTGAGCATGGCAGTTGGGTTGGGCCTCCTCGCCGGTTGCGGGAAGAAAGATGATCCGATCAAACAGGCCGAAAAGAAAGACAAGGACAAGCCCGGTATCGCCGAGACCAAGGCGATCGCCGAGGAAGGATTCATTTACGGCCTGCCGATCGTGATGAACTACGCGGTGATGTACGAATACGCTGTGGACACGAAGTCCAGCCAGTTCAAGGCGCCTTTCAACCAGATCAATAACATGCACCGCGTCGCGACCTACGAAGACACCGCGATCATTACGCCGAACAGCGACACACCATACTCGCTAGGATTCTTGGACCTGCGCGCGGAGCCGATCGTGATCTCGGTGCCGGCAGTGGAAACGAAGCGCTACTACTCGGTGCAGTTGACCGACGGCAATACCTACAACTATGGCTACATCGGTAGCCGCGCCACCGGGAACGGGCCGGGTGACTATCTCGTCGCCGGCCCCGACTGGAAAGGCGAGACGCCCGCAGGGATCAAGAAGGTCTTTTCCTCGACGACTCCCTTCTCGATCGCGATTTTCCGGACTCAGCTTTTCAACACCCGAGATATGCCGAACGTGGAGAAGGTGCAGGCGGGTTACAAAGTGCAGCCGCTTTCCGCGTTCCTCAAGCAACCCGCGCCGTCAGCCGCGCCGAAGATCGATTTCTTTCCGGCCACCACGGAGGGCATCAAGAAAAACTTCTATGAGTATCTCGACGCCGCCCTTCAGTTCGTCCCACCGTCGGCGGAGGACAAGGATCTCCGCGCGAGACTTGCCAGTATCGGCATCGGCCCGGGCAAGACCTTCGAGTTCAAGGATCTCTCGCTGGAGCATAAGGCCGAGGTTTTGCTGGGCATGAAAGCGGGCGACGAAAAAGTGGACAAGTTTCTGGCCAGCGGAGTGAAAAATGTCAATGGCTGGAATATCGGTTCTTTCTTTGGAGACCGCGCTTTCTACAAGGGCGATTGGCTAATGCGTGCCGCCGCAGCCAAGGGCGGCATCTACGGGAACGATGCTGCGGAAGCGACGTATCCCTTTACCCGAGTGGACGGCAAGGGCGAAACGCTCGACGCCAGCAAGTACAATTATACGATCACGTTTCCCACCGGACAGCTCCCGCCGGTGAATTCCTTCTGGTCGGTGACAATGTATGACGGAAAGAGTCAGCTCCTGATCAAGAACCCGATCGATCGCTACCTCATCAACTCGCCGATGTTGCCCGGCATGAAGAAGAACGCGGACGGATCGCTCACCCTCTACATCCAGAAGGACTCGCCCGGTAAGGGTAAGGAAGCCAACTGGTTACCCGCGCCGGACGGGCCGGTCTACTTGGTGATGCGTCTTTACTGGCCGAAGTCAGAGGCGCCCTCGATCCTGCCGCCCGGCCAGGGCACGTGGCAGCCGCCGGCGCTGCAACAGGTTTCATAACTAAGGTCAGGAAGTCAGACGTCGGTGCAGTCCAGATTCACGAGGTAGGGGGAAATTCATGAAAGCCAAAGGCAGATTGTTTAGTGGACTGTTGTGCCTTGTCGTTGGGTCAGGCCTGCTCGCCGGTTGCGGCAACAAAGACGACCCGATCACCAAGGCCGAGACGAAGGACAAGGACAAGCCCGGCATCGCCGAGATCAAAACGATCGCGGAAGAAGGCTTCGTCTACGGTCTGCCGATCGTGATGAACTACGCGGTGATGTACGAGTATGCCGTGGATAAGAGCAACCCGGAATTCAAGGCACCATTCAACGAGATCAAAAATGAAGCGCGTGTCTTCACTCCCAAAGACACGGCGATTGTCACGCCCAATAGCGACACGCCTTATTCTTTCCTGTGGATGGACCTGCGCGCCGAACCCATGGTGCTGTCGGTGCCGGCGGTAGAGAAACGGCGCTATTACGCCGTGCAGCTCGAAGACGGCAACACTTTCAATTTCGGTTACATCGGCAGCCGCGCCACCGGCAATGACGCCGGCGACTACATGGTTGCCGGCCCGGATTGGAAAGGCGGAACACCCACGGGTATCAAGAAGGTGTTTCAGTCCACCACGCAATTCGCGCTGGCGGGTTTTCGCACGCAACTCTTCAATCCGGCCGACATGCCGAACGTAGTCAAGGTCCAGGCAGGCTACAAGGCACAGCCGCTATCGGCTTATCTGAAGCAACCCGCTCCACCCGCCGCGCCGGCGATTGAGTTTCCAAAGATTGACAAGGAAATGGTGAAGACCAACTTCTTCGACTATCTGGACTTTGCTCTTCAGTTCGCGCCTGCGGGTCCTGAAGAGGAGGCGATACGAGCAAAGCTGGCCACCATCGGCATCGGTCCGAGCAAGAAGTTCAACTTCAAGGATCTCTCATTGGAGCACAAGGCGGAAGTAGCCCTGGGCATGAAGGAAGGCGAGTCCAAAATCGAAAAGTATCTCACTACTGGAGAGAAGATCATCAATGGCTGGAAGGTAGGTGCGTACTTCGGCGACCGCGACTTCTTCAAGGGCAACTGGTTGCTGCGCGCGGCCGGCGCTAAAGCCGGAATCTACGGCAATGACGCGGTGGAGGCGACCTACCCCATGACCAAGACGCTGGCCAACGGCGAAGAGCTCGACGGTAGCAAGAACAACTACACGCTCACCTTTGCGAAAGATCAGTATCCGCCGGTCAACGCCTTCTGGTCAGTGACGATGTACGACGGCAAGACGCAGTTGCTGGTCGATAATCCGCTCGATCGCTATTTGATCAACTCGCCAATGCAGCCGACTCTGAAAAAGAACCCGGACGGCTCGCTCACGCTTTACATCCAGAAGGAATCACCAGGTAAAGCGAAAGAGTCTAATTGGGTGCCGGCGCCCAACGGCCCGATCTACCTGGTGATGCGCCTGTACTCGCCGAAGACAGAGGCGCCGTCGATCTTGCCGCCTGGCGAGGGAACGTGGCAGCCGCCGGCAATCGAGGTAGCGAAGTGATTTTTGTGCTGGTTGGTTGGCCCGCGATTCTCAAAGGAAGCTGTACGCCACCGCTGGTGAAACGGGTCAACTGAGAACTGATCGACGAGGGTCGGACGATGCGTTTGATGAGTCCGCAGATGTTGCAGCCGAATCGGCTAGTGGGACGCAAAGAGGATTCCCATGAAGCGCCCTTTCCAAGGGACGCGATGCGGGACCCAGATATTGGATTCGACATAACAATATGGAGAGAAGAAAAATTATGAAGAACAAAATAACCGGCATCTTAGGCGTCATCATGGCGACAATGCTCATTGGATGCGCCCCGCCGCCGCCTCAACAGCTCGTTATGCAGCGACCCGATGAGCAGAAACCACAGACGATCACGTTCCCCAACGGAACAACGTTCGGCGGCGCGTCAGGCAGCCAGGCGAGTACCCTCGCGCAACTCGTGGTCGACTCAAACAATAACAACATGAAGGATTACGAGCAGCTCGAGGGAACGGCCAGCAAGAATCTGCAGACCTCACAGCAAGCCCTGCAGATGCTCGAACACCTGTCGCAGCAGCAGGGCAGCGGCGAAATCACGCTGTTCTTTCCAAGCGGCTCGGCCAATTTGGCCCAGGGTTCGCTGCAATATCAACGGCTGATTAATTTCGTCGATTACCTCTCCCGCAACAGCCGGGGCCGTAAAATTCTCCTAGTCATGATCGGCAGCGCTTCGGCAACCGGAAGCGTGAGCATCAACCAGCGGCTGTCCCAGGAGCGCTCCCAGGCCCCGGAACCGACTATCGACCAATACCTGGTCAATGACCCGCACCAGTTCTTCAAGGTGTACGGCATCGGCGACATGTATAGCCCGAAGAACGTGAGCTTGCAGGAAGACCAGCGCTACCAGAGCGTGCGCATCATTGCTGTGTACGATACCAACCAGATTCCCGCATTGCAGAGTTGAGGCGGTCATAAATGGACTGGAGTATCGGGCGTATGGGATTTTTGAAATTCATTAGTCGATCGCTCGGCTGCTTTCATTTCGGATTTCGCCCTTTGGAGTCAAAAAAGATCTCAATCAACGAGCATAGTTAAGGAGGTTTTAATGTTCACAAGACGAGGGTTTATCGCCGCGGGCTTAGCGGCCTCCGCAATGCCCGTGGGTTCCGCGCTGGCACAGGCTGCCAAAGAACCTGCCAAGCAGGCCGACTTCCTTTTCGTTCAGACAGCCAAGAGCATGACGTTTGATAAGTCGACGAACAAGTTGAACCTGGACAGCGTTAGCTCGACGACCCTGTTTTTCACCGATCGCCCTGAACGCATCGCCGGAAACATGAAGACCACTGCGTTCGTCCCCTTCTGGAGTACCGGCAAGGACAGTTTTCTCTCCGATCCACCCAACGCTGACATCTCCATTCTTGAAGGCGACAAGCTTCGCCAGGTGGTCGCAGTCCTGCAAGCGCCGGCGCTGAAGGGGGATACGCTGACCTATACCGTCAAGGTCTTGCAGGGCGACATGCCGGCGCAGGGCGCCGACGTGTCGGTATTCATCGATGTCATCGGCATGCCCATGACCCCCTTGTCATATGCGGGAGCCGCTCGGCGCGGCTATCGGCGCATGTATTGGCGCCGCTAGCGATCTATTGCGTCATGTTGAGTGACGCGCCGGTTCCTTCGATTGAGAGTTCATGGAAACCATCGCCTGTCCCGATTGCGATTTGCTGCAGCGTCTACCGGGACTCCCGCCTGGAGGTAAGGCGCGCTGCCCGCGCTGTAACCGGATCCTCGGTAGCCAACCAACCGATTCTCTCGACCGGGCGCTGGCACTCACGCTAACGGCCGCCATTGTCTTCATCGTCGCCAATACTTCACCGCTGATGGGGCTGTCGGCCGTCGGCCGTCACGCTAGCACGACCATCGTTGGCGGCGCGTATCAGATGTGGCTCCAGGGCCAGGTTGTAACGGCCATCATCGTTGCATTTTGCGCGGTGATTGCACCGGCAAGCTACATCCTGTTCATGCTAACGGTCTTGCTCGCTATGCGGCGGCCGCCCGCGCCGCACTGGGTCGGCGAAATGTTGCGTTGGGCAGACTCCATGCAGCCATGGTCGATGAGCGAGGTGATGATGCTCGGCATCCTGGTCGCGCTAATCAAGATCG
>Ga0070662_100001891_pt1 | contig 12835 bp, 11 predicted proteins | sample KBSC53metaG_FD_65648 | JGI IMG/M metagenome (GOLD analysis project Ga0070662, IMG submission 65648) | Corn rhizosphere microbial communities from Kellogg Biological Station, Michigan, USA - KBS C5-3 metaG | ecosystem: Host-associated > Plants > Roots > Rhizosphere > Soil ...
CTGGACAAACGCAAGATTCTGGTCGCAACCCAAATTGCGCAGATCATCTTCGCGGTGGCCTTGGGGCTGCTGGTAATGAGCGGGCATATCCAGATCTGGCATATTGTCTTTTTTGCGCTTCTGCTGGGGATCGCCTTCTCCTATGAAATGCCGGCCATCTCCGCGCTCGTGCCCGAGTTGGTGAAGCGCGACGAAATCGCCGCAGCTGTTGCGCTTGATCGATCAGTCTTTCACGGCTCGCGTCTAATCGGGCCGTCGCTAGCCGGTTTATTTGTCGGCTGGTGGGGCGCGGCATCGGCATTTTTCACAAACGCGTTTTCATTTCTGGCGCTGATCGCGGCGCTCATCTCGCTTCCGAAGCGGCCCGTTGGCACAGCCGAGGAAGAAGAACAACGGCGCAGCGGTATCCTGGAAGGTTTTCGTTATGTCCGCTCAAATCGCATCATTCTGTCTCTGATCGCTCTGATAGCACTGAACACGATTTTTGTTTTTCCAGCGATCTCAGTGATGCTGCCGCTTTACGTGCGCAATATTCTCCATCTTGGAGCGCAAAGCATGGGATGGCTGATGGCGGTATCCGGCAGCGGCGCGTTCCTTGGCTCGATTGGCTTGCTTAGCGTCGCGCGCGAGTATCGCTTGAAATTCATGAGCGGAAATGTGCTCGCCATCGCGGTGGGGGTTTTTCTCATGTCACGCTCGCAAGGCTTTTTGCTCACTGCCTTTGCCATGGGAGCCATCGCTATTGCACTCTCGATGAATTTCGGTCTTGCTAACACGATCGTCCAGGAGCAGGCGCCAGCGCATTTGCGTGGTCGCGTCTCGGCAGTGGTAGGCATGAGCTTTTTTGGCTTAATGCCGATCGCCGGTCTGATCACGCCCGGCTTCTCCGATTTGATCGGAATGCGAACCACGCTCGGGATCGCCTCTGTGATCTATGGAATCGCCGCAGCCTCAGTTTTGAGTCTCGCCGGGCGTCATGTTTGCGACCAGGCAATCTCGCCTGCGCCGGAACCCCAAATTGAGCCGGTCTGCTGATCGTTTGCCAGGCAAATGACTCACGGAAGCTTTCGGAGATGATCGCCTTTTCCACCTGTTGGAACTCCCAACGCCACAAGGCCGGCGATGTCATGCTTCGCGAAATCAAAGACAAACTTGGATTCGATTTGATCGAGTTAGGCCATGGCATCCGTATTTCGCTGATTCCTGGAATTCAAAAAATGTTCGATGCCGGCGAGGTCCGCTTCAGCAGTCTGCATAACTTTTGTCCATTGCCTGTCGAGGTCATGGCGGCTTCGCCCGACTGCTACAAATTTTCGTCGGCGCACGCGGGCGAGCGAGAGCGCGCGATCAAGCAAACGTTCCAGACAATTGATTTCGCCGAGCGGTTAGGCGCGCCATTTGTCGTCTTGCATCTCGGCGAAGTAAAAATGCGCCCAGTCACCGATCCACTGATTCGGCTGGCGAAAGTTGGCAAATATCTCTCGCGCAGATATGTGAAACTGAAGCTAAGGGCGGTACAAAAACGCGAAAGCATTGCGCCAGTTTACCTGCAACGCGTGAAAGATTGTCTGCATCGCATCGTCGATCACGCTGCTTCGAAAAATATCAAACTGGGGCTCGAATGCCGGCGGGGGTATGAAGAAATCCCGACCGAGCGTGAATTGTCGGCGCTCCTTGATGAGGTTGCTTCGCCGCACCTCGGCTATTGGCACGACTTCGGTCACGCGCAAATCAAAGAAAATCTGGCGTTTCTCGATCATGCCGAGTGGTTACGCGCGATTGGTCCGCGAACGTTCGGCTGTCACGTGCAAGACTGCATCTGGCCTGCGCAAGATCATCAACCGCCTTTCGCCGGCACAGTCAATCTTGAGAAACTTGTTCCGCTCCTTCCGGCAAACTGCTTATTTGTCTGGGAAATGCGCCCACGCAAGACCGCCAATGAAATTCGGCGCTCGGTGGAAGCTTGGAAAGAACACTTCGGCGAATGAAAAAAATCCTGATCACGCTTTTCCAGCTCACCGTTACAATTGCGGTGCTGTACTGGGTTTATCACGATCCCGACAGACGCGCCCAGATGGCGGAGGCGATCCGACACGCTCAATATCGCTGGGTTGCACTCGGCATCCTTGCCTACGTTGTGGTGGAAGCCGCCGCCGCGTTTCGCTGGCATGTTCTGCTGAAGGTTCAGGGAATTCACCTGAGCTTTCTGCGTCTGTCCGGATTGTTTCTCATCGGCATGTTTTACAACCAGTTTCTCCCTGGAGGCACCGGCGGCGATATCATGAAGAGTTATTACCTGCTCAAGGAAACGCCCGATAAGAAAGCGGGGGCGTTGCTCGCGGTCGTTTTCGACCGCTTCATCGGCCTTGTTGCCCTGGTCGCTATCACCGGAACGCTCATCGGTTTGCGCTATGATTTCCTCGCACAAACTTCGGAGACGCGGCAGTTGCTCTGGTTTTTGCTTTTTCTTCTCGGATCATCAATCCTGTTCCTTTTCTCAACCTTTATCATCAGCGGCTTTAATCTGTTTCATTCGCTGCCGGAAAAATTTCCCGGCCGCGAAAAACTGATCGAAATCGCCGCCGCCTACCATCTTTACGCGCACCACTGGCGTGCTACGTTCGTCGCGTTCGGAGCATCGATCGTGGCGCATCTTGCCACCTTTGCCACTTTTCTCTGCGCCGCTTACGCGCTGGGCGCTGTTGTTCCTATGGTCAATTTCTTTGCCATAATGCCGGTCGAGCGCACGATTTCGGCGCTCCCGATCAGTTTTGCGGGCATCGGGCTTCGGGAAAAAGTCCTGCAGATCATGCTGAGCGGCCTTTGCGGCGTGCCGGAAGCAAAGGCGATCCTCATCGGCTCGCTGAGTTTCCTCATCATCCTGGTCTGCTGCATTCCTGGCGCGCTCGTTTATCTCTTTTACAAACCGAGCGGTGCAGTTGCACACGTAAAGTTGCGCGAAATGCAGAAAGAAGTCGCGACCTTGGAGCACGAGATCAGCGAGACGGAATGAGGTGCGTAATTTGTGACACCTGATTCGTTTTAACGGCGCAACGATTTAATATTTAACGCCGTCTCCTCTCCGTCATTACGCCGCCTCATTTCAATGAAACAGAAACACGCGCGCCCCTTCGTCGCGGCCACCTTCGCAATGACGGTGGATGGCAAAATTACGACGAGAAATTTTACGCCGGTCGATTTCACCTCGCGCGAAGACAAGCTGCACTTGTTCCGCCAGCGCGCTCTGGCCGATGCGGTCCTGATTGGGCACACGAGCTTGAAGCGCGACAACGTGCGGCTCAGCCTCCCGGCTGAGCTGCAGCAAGCCAGAATCAAGCGGAAGCAAACGCCAGCGCCACTGCGCGTGATCGTTTCCAACAAGGGCAGGATCGACAGCGGATTGAAAATTTTTCAATCCGTGACCTCACCCATTCTCATTTTTTCGACGATGCGGATGCCTAGGAAGACTCAGGTCGCGCTCGGGGGGAAAGCGACCTTGCATCTTGCCGAGTCGGACTATGTCAACCTTGAAGGGATGCTGCGAATTCTGCGCAGCCAATACAAGGTCCGGACAGTCGAGTGCGAAGGTGGTCCAACGTTGTTTCGATCGCTACTCGAACGCGGCCTCGTCGATCAACTCAATCTCACGATCGCGCCGTACATGTTCGGCGGAGCCAAAGCGCCGACTTTGACAGGTCTAAGCAAGGAATTTTTGCCGGCCAGCGTACATTGCCGCCTGATCGACATGCGAGTTGTCGGCGAGGAATGTTTCCTCACCTACCGGATCAAGCACCGGCGCTAAACGGGGTTTCAGGATGTTAAATGTTTAGACGCGTCTCGCGCAAACGTAGAACTCCAAACCTTGAGACGAACTCGTTTCCAGCAGTTCTCCTGAGCAATCCTATGGCGCGGGAGATGGCGCTTTTTGCGTCCGCGCGGTTTCGATTTCTCGCCAGAAGCAGAGATTTCCCTGAGGACATAGTAACGCCCAGGATTGACCAGATTCGCTATTGAGCTTTATGACCTGATCCCGAGTCACGACGATCTGGTACTTCGGCGGATGCGAAGGCGAAGGTGAACATCCAAGCGCAACTAGTAACATTAAAAGGAGAGATGCGTCGCATAATCGCAGCGTTTTCATAATTGATGCGTGAGGACACAATCCAATCTAATCGGACGCGCGTGTCCTCACGCCAGGGACATCATCACCATCTGAGCGTTTGAGCAAGCTCCCAAACAGGGGAGAAACTTTTTCGAGCAACTGAGCCGTACCAAACGAATTAAATCTCTATGACGTGCAGGCGAGCGGAAATTGTCGCCGAAGAGGCGGACAGTTTCATTAGGCCGAACGCCTGCTAAACTGGCAAGCGATGGATGCGCGCCGGATCGTTTGCCTTAAACTGATCTTGGCCATTCCCTGCATCTCAGCTTTAGCAGACACTGCAGTAGAGGGACGCGTGGCGTTGCCGAAATCACATTCGGCGCCAGTCCAAGCGAAACGCTACGAGATTGTCACCAAAGGCGGGGTCCTTTCTACACAGCCGCCGCTGGCTGTGGTTTATCTCGATGGTGCATTCCCACGACCAGCTTCGCTGCCGGTGAAACAAGTCGAGCAAAAGGATTTAACGTTTGTTCCAGCGCTCCTGCCGATACAGGTCGGCACCAAGGTTGAATTTCCAAATCTCGATGACACGTACCACAACATTTTTTCTTACTCACCTGCCAAACGATTTGATCTTGGCCGCTATCGTCCAGATGAAAGGCCCATTCCCTCAGAGGTTTTTAACACGCCTGGGCTGGTGACACTCCGCTGTGACATTCATGAACACATGCGCGGGCTCATTCTTGTGCTCGATACGCCATATTTCGTGATGACCGATACCGATGGCCGATTTCGATTACGCGGGCTTCCGTCGGGCCGCTACACGCTTAAAGCGTGGACCAATAGCAGGACTACGCGCGAGCAGCCTGTGGAATTGAAGAATGGCGAAACGCTGCATGTCGATTTCCAATGATCTCCGCGAGCGGGCCAAACAAACCCAAGGCGAGAAGTTTCCGTACCAAGCTACTGGCTGCGATGATGGTCGTTGTTTCTGGGTTGATGGCTTTGGCGCTTTATCTTGCTCAACGCCATGTCACGGCAGCAGCGCGAAGCAATTTGCAACAGAACTTTCAAGCCGAGCTTTTATCTCTCGATAAGATGCGAGAACTGCGCAACGCAACGCTCGCGGAACGTTGCGGCGCGCTGGCGTCAAGGCCGCGAATCCATGCCGCGCTGGAAGACAACGCTCTCGATCTGCTGTACCCGAGCGCGAAAGATGAATTGCGCGACTTAATGGAAACCGCGCAGCCATCGCAAGCCGAGCGCTTTCTTCGTGCAAAATTCTATCGCTTTCTGGACCCGGTCGGCGAGGTAATCTCGCCGCCTGTTCCCAAAGATGTCGGGGAATTAAGCCCCAAAGCGGAAGCGCAACTGACCTTGGAGAGACTACCCAAGACGCAACAAATCGGTTATATTCTGGAAACTCCTGATGCCACCGATGAGGTTGTTGATGAAATAGTGGCGGTGCCGATTTTTTCGACTGAGACGGGCGATGTGATCTCGGCTCTTGTCGTCGGATTCAAGCCATTCGAGCTAATCGGGAAAGCCGCCGGTGCTGGAATGAAAAGTGGCATTTGGCTAAATGGCCAATTGCACATGCCGTCGCTTTCAAAATCTTCGCAAGCTGCTTTGGGCAGCGAAATCGCAAAAACGATCACGAATTCTGATCGCGTGCAAAGCAACTTTCGCGTCAACCTCGATGGCGCGCAGCAGCTCTTGTTTTATAAGCGACTTAATCCAACCTCGCTGTTTCCGCCTGCTTATGAAATTTGCGTTTATCCTCTTGCCGATTCAATAGCGCAACTTCATCGGCTGCGGTGGCAAATTGGGTCTGTGGGTGTGTTGCTGTTGCTCGGTGGTTTCCTGGCCAGCCAATTCGTTGCGGCTCGCCTCTCGCTGCCAGTTGAAAAGCTGGCCGTGGATTCGGAAAAGGACCGTGCGCAGCGAAAGCGCGCCGAAATCGCGCTCGCCTCGACGAGTGAAAAATTGAAAAGATCGACAAGGTACTCGGCTGATGCCTCCCATCAGTTGAAAAGTCCCGTGACCGTTCTTCGCGTGGGACTGGAGGGATTACTACACCGCGACGGTTTCAAACCTGAAATTTACGAGGAACTCTCCGCGCTCCTGCATCACACCCACCGGTTGACCGGCGTGATCGACGATTTGCTTCTTCTCTCGCGCATGGACGCGGGTCATATCGAACTCGATTCCAAGCCGGTGAATCTCAGTCAGATCATCGAGGAATGGCTTGATGATCTTGGCGCGCTCCCCGATTCACCCGAGGTGAAGATCGAGAAACAGTTTCCGGCCGATTTATGTGTCGCCGGCGAAAAACGATACACCTCGCTCATCGTGCAAAACCTTCTCGAAAACGCGCGAAAGTACAATCGGCCGGGCGGCCTTATCCGAGTTACCGCTGTTAGGAGCAATGGTGAAGTTGTGCTAACGGTCGGCAACACCGGCCATCCGATTGCACGCGACGCGCAGGAACATGTTTTCGAGCGCTTTCATCGTGGCGGCACCGGTTCACACATTTCCGGTCACGGGCTCGGCTTGAATTTGGCTCGGGAACTCGCGCGATTACACGATGGCGATTTGCGATTGGTGCGCTCCGAGGATGATTGGACCGAATTCGAAGCGCGCTTTCTAATCGCGGGGCAAACTTACGACGGCGCGACTCAAACCACATGAGATTATTACGAGCGCTAAGCTTTTGTCTGTTCGCCTGCACAGTGCGCGCGTTTGAGATCGATGATTTTTTAGACCGGCTCGACACCGCCCTTACGATCTCCGCATTTCACGACAATTTCCGGGCGCGCCTCAGCGGCACGCTCGATTTAGAGATCTATCACTTCGAACAGCCTGCGCCCGGCCTCATCGACAGCAGCATCGACACGCTTTTCAATCCGCGTTTGACCCTCTTTCTCGACGCGCAAGTCGGCTCCCAGATTTATTTCTTTGCGCAATCACGGCTGGATCGTGGTTTTGACCCGAGCGATCACGGCGCCGAGGTGCGGCTCGATGAATACGCATTGCGCATTACGCCGTGGGAGGATGGCCGTGTCAATCTGCAAGCGGGAACGTTTGCAACCGTGGTAGGCAATTGGGTACCACGGCATTTATCATGGGAAAACCCATTCATCAACGCGCCGCTAATTTATGAAAACGTCACGCCAATTCGGGACAAATCCGCTCCGTTTTCACCACTCGGTTTTATCCAAGGGTTGTACTATTACGAAAAGTACGCGTTCAATCCGGTAATCTGGGGACCCAGTTATGCGAGTGGCTTTTCTGTTTCCGGTCGGCTGGGTCGATTTGATTATGCAGCCGAAATGAAAAACGCATCCCTCTCGTCACGTCCGGAATCATGGCACGTCACGGAGGTCGGTTTCGAAAATCCGACCTTTAGCGGGCGCGCGGGTTTCCGGCCTAACGAGGCGTGGAATTTTGGATTGTCAGCGAGCGAAGGGCCATATTTTCGGCCTGAGGCCGAATCCACGCTGCCGCCCGGGCGCGATATCGGTGATTACCGCGAGTTTGTGCTTGGGCAGGATGCCAGCTTCGCCTGGCGTCATTTGCAACTTTGGGCCGAATTTTACGAAGCGCGCTTTGAAGTGCCGCGAGTGGGAGACGCAGACACATTCGCCTATTACGTCGAAGCGAAATACAAATTTACACCGCAACTATTCGGCGCGATTCGCTGGAACCAACAACTCTTCGCGACGATTAGTGACGGCAAGGGCAATAACGTTCGTTGGAGTCAAGACCTCGCCAGGATCGACATCGCCGCCACCTACCGTTTTACGACGCATACTCAGTTGAAGCTGCAATATAGTTTTCAGCATGAAACGACCGGTCCGGGCGATGACAATCACATGCTGGCAGCGCAATTCACCACTCGGTTTTAATTGTGCTTCTATACAGAGATCGTGCTCGGACACGATCCAACTACGGCGACCTGGCGCAACGCGTGCATTTCGAGCGAAGGGTGAGCCCGATCAGCGAATCTCCGAAGATCTTTCCATGACGCGATAAATTGAAGTGCCGTCCCGAGCGACTCCGGGCGCAGCAAGCTTCGAAGCGCGACCGTGTGCATTTACTTTCTTCTGATTCCTCGCGCGTCAGGTCAAAGAAGGTAACAACGCTGTTACTTTATGCCGCTTTACAGCCAGATCCTCGAATTTCTAAAGTCCGGCACGTGAGCCAGCGCCCCCTCGATCAATCTGTGAAAGTAAGAGTTGTGCTACGACAGATTTTAAGGACGGTCCTCTTTTGAAAACTCATGCGAGTCCTGGTGGTTGAAGATGACGTTCGGTTAGCTCGAGAAATTGCATCAGCACTTACTGAGGCCGGCCACGATGCAGTCGCCGTGCACAATGGTGAAGTAGCTGTGGATAAAGCTACGGTGACGCCGTTCGATTTGATCGTACTGGATATTATTCTGCCAGGCATGGACGGGTTTGACGTCCTGCGGCATCTGCGTGCGCACCATCTCACCAGCCGTGTGCTGATGCTCACTGCCCGCGGCGAAGTGAAGGACCGTGTCACTGGGTTGGAACTTGGCGCTGATGATTATTTGCCAAAGCCATTTTCCATGCGGGAGTTGGTGGCCAGGGTAAACGCTCTTGGCCGACGTTATCCGGAGGAACCGGTACTCAGCCTTCGAGTTGGCGATCTCGCACTGGATCTTGTCAACCACCAGGTCTATCGGAGCTCGCGCCGAATTGAATTGTCTGTGCGCGAATTGATGCTGTTAAAGGTACTCATGCGCGAGCCGACCCGCGTTTTTACACGCACCGAACTCTGCGAACGCGTCTGGGAACACGAACACGAATATGACACAAAGCTTGTGGAAGTTTTCGTCGGACGGTTGCGGAGAAAAATCGGCAATCCTCCGCTGATTCACACGGTGCGCTACGTGGGTTACACGATTCACGAACCGGCGAGGGCCTCGAGGTAAAGCAGATCTTGCAGGCAGCGCTCGGCTTCATCGAGGAAAGGTTAGCAAACCGACGCTGTCAGTAGTTCTTCGCTCAAAGATTGGTCCAGCGCTTATTGCCGTCCGGGAATGACGGCCGGACTAACTCCCCGAAAACAATATGTCTTTTTCTCGAGTTACGGGATCGAGTGGCCCCTGTTGGTCTGCACCGACTGCAGGTCCGGCCTGTCGATTATACCGTTCAGATTGATATCGTCGCGGAAGTTGGCGGCAGTGACTGGCTGGCCTCTGTCGGCCTGAAGCTGTTGCTGGTCCGGTCTGTCAACGATGCGATTGGCATTCACATCGGCCGTTAGGAAACCAAACGGCACGTCGCCATGTAGCTGGCCGTCGCCGTTGATGTTTTGCACCCGCAGCGTGACCACTTCCGCACTGGTCACGCCAGTCAGTTGCGCGGTCATGGTGTTACCACTGAAGGAGATTGTACCAACGGTAGCAGTACCGCTGAGGACCGTAACCTGACCGGAGGTGACCGGTCCATCGAACGTGAAGACAGCGTTGTAAGTGCTCGAGCTGCGGTCTTCCACGCCCGAAGTACCGGTCAGCGGCATGGGGGTGTCGAACGTACCCGCTCCTGCATGAGTCAGGCGTGAGGCCGCGCTAAGCAGCGTGCGTACAGAGGCGGAAGGAGCGACCCGAACGTGATAAACGTCTTGTTCATGCTGCCCTCGGGTCGGGTTGAAGTTGAAAGTGGCGGAATACGCGACATTGCCCCCGGTCGCGTCAGAAACGATCGTAATGTAATCACCTATCTTGCTCTGGTTCGGCCAGCCTTCGAGAGGATTAAAGGAATTGCTCACGGCCGTGTTAGGCGACCAGGTGACGCCCCCGTCAGTGCTGTTAGAATAGAACAACTGCGAATCGATGTTGTTTGCAGCGTTCCGCGTGTCGAACCACACGGAATCAATTCGCCCATTGGGCGCCACTGAAAGCGTGCCGAACCAGTGATATTTGCTGTGATTGATCGGGTCGTCGTTAATTCGTTGCGGCGCGCTAAAGCTTAGGCCGCCATTTGTGCTGCGTGCGAACATCACATCCGTTCCCGTGCCGAAGCCGGTCGGTCGCACAGTCGCCACCATGTAAATGTTGTTGTTAGTGCCCCCTGAGCGATCCACGGCCAGGAAAATCTGTCCTGCCAATCCGTCTGGATTGACCGGTGGTCCGTACCATAGCGTGCCGCCCATGTTGACTGTCGTGATTTGATCAAAAGTTGGCGTGACAGCCGGGTTTTTCGCGTTGGTTGAGCGAATGCACCAAAAGCTGCTGCCACTGTTCCCGCCGCCGATAAAAAGGTCGCCGTTGGAGGCCACGTCGAGCGTTCCCCATTGGGGGGAATTGAGAATACTGATCGGAGTCTGCCAGGTAACCCCGCCGTCAGTAGACCGGCTGAATCCGCCGAAGTCGCAAGCAAAAAACTCGGTCCAAAACTGGTATTGAAAGCCGTGTCCCATGCTGGTTGGGGTCCGATCGATCGTGAACCATTCCTTATCGCCGCTATGTGCGCCTCCATTCGGTGAGCGGGGCGCCCACGATTGCCCGCCGTTTGTGGAGCGCCAAATATCGCCACAAAATGTATTTACTAGCAGGCTGAGATAGAAAAAATTGCCAGTCTCGTCGGAGTTCGTTACCGGGTCGCTGCGGAAAACGCCGTTTTGCAGAACGCCGGGGAAGGTCCAGTTCATGCCGCCGTCGGTGGTATAACCCCAGCCGGCTTCCCGAAAGTTCGACGTCCAGGTGTCAAACTGCCGCCAGGCGATCGCCATCTTGTTGCCATCAGTCGGGTTAACTGAAATCGAGGGCTCGTTTGCGGCGTCGCCGACAATATTATTCCCATTCGCATCCACGTTCACCTGGAAACTCGTGAACGCACCGAACTGCGAAATCATTCGCGGCGAAGTCTCCAGTCGGTAAATGTACGCCGGCGGCATCTCATATTTTTCGAGCGGTTCCGCGAAGCGTCCCTCGGGTGGCGTTTGTGCCGAAGGGGCGGTAAGGGCAACTAGCGAAAGAAGACAGGTGAAAACACTGGCCTTTAACGTTCTAAAACGAATCATCATAAGAAACTTCCTGTGTGAGCCGACCCGGGTTACAGGAACAGACGACGGCCGTCAAGGAAAAAGGGGATTTAATCCACGAGGATGAATGCGCTGTAGAGTTGCTTCCGGTCAGCAAAGCTGATCGCGGAGCAGTGCGCCTAAACAGGAAGTGCCGGTTTAATGTCTCGGAGTGGGTGAAGGCCGTCGCGGGGTTTTCTTCCCTGTTTTCTTTTGTGCCTTTTCCTTTTCTGAGGCGATGAACGCGTCGCGTTGCTGTTGGCTGTATTGTTGAGCCCGCTTAGCGGTCAGTTCCGCAATCTGTGCTTGCTTGGCGTAATCGTCTGAGGCCACGCTTGCGGCAACATCCAGGTCATTGGTCAATTGAGAGGAGGGAACCTTGAATTGGTAATCTCCATCCGTAACCGTGCTGACCGAATTCGCTTCCTCAACCAAAGTAACCTTCGTTCCCGGCGCAAAGCCAATCACGCCTGAATCAATCGGCAGAGAAGCGCGCTGAAGAAGGAAAAACACTCCTTGAGGTGCGAGGCGCGGTTCATGGGGGACGGCACGGGCAGGCGTTGGTCGTTGCGCCGCCGTTCGCTTGGCTGGAGTGGACCGCACGGCTACTGGCTTCGGCTTGGCTGCGGTTCGTTGGGTTTGGGGAGGCGCAACGGGAGGGGGTTGCGTCGGGGCTGCAGCAAACCAGCGCCAACCCGCGTAGGCGGCGATTACACCGGCGAGGACGCCCAATATTATTTTCGTGTTCAAAAAGTCGAAGAGTTCGATCTAAACCGCGATCTTATCAAGGAATAAACGCCGGGCGCGATCAAAAAGTTAACTCGATAGCTAGGGGGAGGCTGCTAGGGCACTCGCGCACTCGTGCCTTGTGAAGAACGGGAATTCAATGTTCTGCTCGAATAGTTGAGAAGCCGAATGCACTCGAACTTCGCTGTGGGAATCAACGCTGCGCCGGGATGGCCCTCAGACTTGAGCTAGGACCGTGACCCAGTAGCGAAGCCCGTTGATGCTCACATTGGCTGACGCGCTCGCAGTGAGGAAGACCTCGACACGGACTTCGACTCTACCAGATTCATCGTCCCAATCAGCTTCGACAGACGTGATGGAAAACTGGGAGCTCGCTGGCGCCGTTTGCACATTCAGATTCTGCGCAGACAGGGAAGCTGTGCCAATCGCTCTGTAAAGCTGCCCACGCGTAAAGATTGGTCCCACCGGGAAAGTCCATGTCTCGGTTCTGCTTTGGCCATTGCTGACAAAGATGCCGACGTTGGCTGTTCCCGTGATCGTGAACAGCCTATTTGCTTCATCGGGTCCGGCGACGACCGCTTCAATAATCTGTTCGCCAGTGGTGTTGGCCGTGGGCATTGCGGTTGGTTCCTCGTTGTTTCGATCAAGTGTGAAACATTGGAAAAGAGCTGTCAATCGTTCACGCCGATTCGTTATGATCAGGCGAATCGCGCGGAATTTACAGATTGCTCAATCCCGAGCAATGGCTCATGAATGTGGTTTCGCCAACTTCTTAATGAAAGAGCATTACTTCGATGATTTTAAAGTGGGCGATCGCTTCAAATCCGAGCCGCTTAAAGTGACGGAGAAGCAGGTGATCGAATTCGCCCATAAATTTGATCCGCAGATGTTTCATCTCAATCGCAGAAGCGCCGAGCGAACAATTTTTAAAGG
>Ga0070662_100001894_pt1 | contig 12831 bp, 12 predicted proteins | sample KBSC53metaG_FD_65648 | JGI IMG/M metagenome (GOLD analysis project Ga0070662, IMG submission 65648) | Corn rhizosphere microbial communities from Kellogg Biological Station, Michigan, USA - KBS C5-3 metaG | ecosystem: Host-associated > Plants > Roots > Rhizosphere > Soil ...
TGCTGCCTTTGGTTCGGGCGGGCAAGGTCAGCGCGCTTGCGCACATCACCGGCGGTGGGCTGCTGGAGAATATCCCGCGCGTCCTGCCCGAGGGACTGCACGCCACGGTCGATGCTGATAGCTGGGAACAGCCGCGCCTGATGGCTTTCCTGCAGGCACAGGGTGCGATCGAGCCGGGCGAGATGGCGCGGACGTTCAATTGCGGTGTCGGCATGGTCGCCGCGGTGCGGGCCGACGATGTCGCCGAAGTGACCGCGGCGCTCAAAGCGGCAGGCGAGACCGTGTTCCGGGTGGGCACGATTGCGGAAGGCCCGCGCGGCTGCACGGTGAAGGGGTCGCAGGGCACCTGGAGCGCCAGGGCGGACTGGTCGGCGACGCATGCGGGGTGAATCCCCTTTCGGCCGGGGCGACGCATGATGGAGGCGCGGACCAAGGTCGGCATCCTGATTTCGGGTCGAGGCTCCAACATGGCCGCGCTCGTCGAGGCCGCGAAGCTGCCCGATTGCCCCTATGAGGTCGTGCTGGTGATCTCCAACGTGACCGACGCGCCGGGGCTGGCTTTTGCCGAGGCGAACGGCATCAAGACCTGGGCCCAGAGCCATATCGGCATGAAACGCGCCGAATTCGACGCGCTGGTCGACACGGAATTGCGCGACGCCAACGTCGAATATGTGGCACTCGCGGGCTATATGCGCCTGCTTTCGCCGGGTTTGGTCGCCAAATGGGCGGGCCGGATGATCAACATCCACCCTTCCCTGCTCCCGGCCTATAAGGGCCTCGACACGCACCAGCGCGTGCTGGACGCGGGCGAGGCCAAGCATGGTTGCACCGTGCATATCGTGACCGAGCTGCTCGACGATGGCGAGATCATCGCCCAGGCCGAGGTACCGGTGCTGCCCGGCGACGACGAAGCGACCCTGGCCGCGCGCGTCCTGGTCGAGGAGCATAAGCTCTATCCGGCGGCGCTCGCCAAGCTGATACGGGGATCGTGAGCCCGGATCCGGCCATCGAGCTCGACCGCGTGCGCGCCATCGCGCTCGCTTTGCCCGGCACGACCGAGAAAATATCGCACGGCGCGCCCGTCTTCTTCATCGACGGCGCGCGCGGCCGCAGCTTCGCCTGGTTCTGGCACAATCATCATGGCGACGGCCGCACCGCGCTGCTGGTCAAGACCAGCGGGATCGAAGAGCAGGAGATGCTGCTGGAGGCCGATCCGGACCTCTATTTCAAGCCGCCTTATCTCGGCCCGAGCGGCTGGATCGGTGTCCTACTAGACCAAGACAGTTCCGACTGGCATCATATCGCCGACTGGATCGAAAGAAGCTGGCGATCGGTTGCACCGCGCAAGCTGTTGGAGGGATGGAATGGCGGAGACGCCGAAGGAACGTGAGGAAGCCGCGCGGGTCCGCCGCCGCTGGCTGAACCTGGGCGAGGCGATCGCGATCCTTGCCGTGCTGATATCGGGGCTCACGCTCTGGAACAGCTGGCGCGAGCGCAAGAATGCCGAAGCCGAGCATGCAATCCAAAGTGCGCAGTCGACCAAGAAGGCGACCACTTTGATCCTAAAGGCAGTGCCCGACAGGGACGGCCGGACGCTGTCGCTGGCGCCCCGCTCCGACGAGCAGGCGATCCAGAGCCAGAAAATCTCCTTCCCCGCCAAGCTCGGCGTTTCTCCCGCCGAGACCAGCAGCGATGCGCGGATCGATCGTAGCTGGTTCGCGGGCGAACTCGTCAGCGCGCGCAGGGCGGCGGGCGTGGAGGACAGGCCGGGAGATGCCCGCATGCCGGTCTTGATCGAGACGCATTATCTGGTCGAGGGCGATGCCCAGGTCGATCGGGCGATCTACGAGATCGGCTATGCGACGAGCCACAGCCTGATCGGCGGCACCGATATCCATCTGCGGGGCTTGTCGCGCACCGGATCGGTCGCCAGCGAGGACGCTGGTAAAAAGCGGATCGATGCGCTCTGGGCGGCGCGGATGGCGCCGAAGAAGTAGCCGGCGGCACCCCTTCGGCGCCGCCGGCGTCATAAGCTCAGGGGTTGGCGGTGCGGCGTCGATAACCGTCCACCGCCTGGAGCAGGCCGGCGGCCTCCGCCGGAACGATTCCCGAGGTAACGTCGTAGCCTGTATCGTCCTTGAGCTTGAAGCCCCAGGGCTGCTGCGTCGCCGCACCATAGCGCGCGGCGATCGCGCGGATCACGCTCTCGTCGACCTCGAACGCGATCGTCTTGGTCAGCGGGCACGCGAAGTTGAGATCGTTGGTCGCGCAGAATTCCTGCCCGTGACGCGTGAGCGTCAGGTCGGCTTTCTGCAGCCCGCCGTCGGTCGCGAAATGGGCCGACCGATAATCGCGCTGCGTGCCCCAATAGCGAAGCTTGGTGCGGACCTCGTAGCGGGTCCGGCCGGTCTGCTTGTCGACCACGGCGCGCAGATGATTGTCATGCCCGTCGGGCTTCAACAGCAGCCAGCCTTCGCGATGCGCCTTCTCGGTCGAGAAAGTAGCATCGTGCTCCAGCGGATCGTCCTGGACGGTGGTGGCGGCACGCACCGCATCCGGCGTCAGCCTCAGCAACGATTTGGGATAGCTCACGCCGGCCATGGCCATGGTCGGCAAGGCTGCAACCAGCACGGCGGCGATCAGATTACGCATCTCCTACTCCTTCGAAAAGGCGCGGGCATTGCGCCGTGCCGCGCGCGTCGGGTCGATGACCTGCCCGCGCGGTGCCGCTTGGCACCGCCGGCCAGCGTCTTCCGTGGGGGCGAAGCCCCGCGATCGTGCCGAACCAAAGGGAACTGAATTTCGGGCGCGATCGCAGCCGCGTCGCAGAGGTTGCGAAGGTCGACGAATACGGCTCACGGAAGAGGGTCTCCTCGAGGCGATTTGCCTCATACCCTTCAGCTAAGCGCGGCGGTTTGCCGGTGTTTCACGCGAGCGTAATAAAATGTGTCTGGGGTGTCGTGAACGAGCGGGGCGGTCGCGCCCTCTCCTGCCGCCGATCGCAGACAGGTCGATATCGCTGCGTCAGGATATCTTCGCAGATGACTATGGCGCGCGGCGGTCGATCGGCCGTGCCGACCCCGCCGCGCGCCATCAGCCAGGATCAGCCGACGATTTCGTCCGGCTTGAAGAAATAGGCGATCTCGATCGCCGCATTCTCGTCGCTGTCCGAGCCGTGGACCGAGTTGGCCTCGATCGACTCGGCCAGTTCCTTGCGGATCGTGCCGGGCTCGGCATTGGCCGGGTTGGTCGCGCCCATGACGTCGCGATTGCGCTTCACCGCGTCTTCGCCCTCGAGCACCTGGACCACGACCGGGCCCGAGATCATGAAGCTGACCAGATCGTTGAAGAAGGGCCGCTCCTTGTGGACGGCATAGAAGCCCTCGGCCTGATCCTTGGTCATCTGGATACGCTTGGAAGCGACGACGCGCAGCCCGGCTTCCTCCAGCATCTTGGTGACAGCGCCGGTCAGGTTGCGACGGGTCGCATCGGGCTTGATGATCGAAAAGGTGCGGGTGATCGCCATGGGCGTCCCTTGCTCCATTATTTGTGGGTTGTGGAAAGTGGCGCGCCTCTAGCTGCGCTGCAGCGAAGGCGCAACCGCCTTACTTCTCCAAAACGTCCTGCACAAAGCGGTCGAGCAGGCGCACGCCGTAGCCGGTCGCGCCTTTCTCCCACAAAGTGCCTGGCTTGGATGCCCAGACCATGCCGGCAATGTCGAGATGCGCCCACTTCACGCCGTCCTGCACAAAGCGTGCGATGAACTGCGCGGCGGTGATCGAACCGGCCTCGCGCGGGCCGATATTCTTCATGTCCGCGATCGGCGAGTCGATCATCTTATCGTAAGCCTTGCCCATCGGCATCCGCCAGAGCTTCTCCTCGACCGCCGTCCCGGCCGCCAGCAGCTGGTCGGCGAGTTCGTCGTCATTGGCGAACAGACCGCCATGCTCGTGCCCGAGGCTGACGATCATCGCGCCGGTGAGCGTCGCCAGATCGACGATCGTCTTGGCCTTATACTTCTCCTGCACCCACCAGATCGCGTCGCACAGCACCAGCCGTCCCTCCGCGTCGGTGTTGAGCACCTCGACCGTCTGGCCGGAGCCCGTGGTCACCACGTCGCCTGGGCGCTGTGCCTTGCCGTCGGGCATATTCTCGACCAGCCCGCACACGCCGATGACGTGCGCCTTGGCCTTGCGCAGCGCGAGCGCCTTCATCGCGCCCGCGACCGCGCCGGCGCCGCCCATGTCCCATTTCATATCCTCCATGCCCGGTCCGGGCTTGAGGCTGATGCCGCCGGTATCGAAGGTGACGCCCTTGCCGACGAATGCGACCGGATCGGCCTTGCCGCCGGTGCCGTCCCATTTCAGGCAGAGCAGACGCGGCTCGCGCACCGAGCCCTGCGCGACGCCCAACAGCGCGCCCATGCCGAGCTTGCGCATCGCGGCTTCGTCCAGCACCTCGATCTCGATTCCGAGATCCGCGAGCTCGCGGCAGCGTTCGACGAAGCTTTCGGGGTAAAGGATGTTGGCGGGTTCGCTGACCAACGTGCGCGAGAAGGCGACGCCTTCGGCGACAGCCTTGAGCGGCGCCCAGGCGGCCTCGGCGGCCTGGAGCGCGTCGCCGACCACGATCTCGATCGTTTCCAGTGTCGGCTTCTGCTTTTCGGGAAGCGTGGTGCGATAGCGATCGAAGCGCCAGCTGCGCAGCAGCGCCGCCTGGGCAAAGCGCGCGGCAATATCGGCACGCTGTGCCGAATCGATGCCGGTCAGGTCGATCGCCAGGCTGGTCTCACCCGAGGTCAGCAGCTTGGCGACGAGCGCACTGCCGGCCTTTTCGGCGGCCAAATCGGCGCCGGTTCCGACGAGCAGAATACGGCGGACGACGCCGTCGACGCGCCCATGCAGGTCGACGATGGTGCCGGCCTCGCCGGTGAATTTGGCAGCCGCTGCGCGGGCGATGTCCGCCATATCGGCGGGCAGATTGCTTTCTACCGATTGGTCTTTCGCGATCGGAAGCGCGAGGGGATGCGCGTCCGTAGGCCGGTCTGCGCGGAACGTGATAGTGAGCAAGGAACAAGCCTTTCGAGCTGGATGGCACGCCTATTAGGCTGCTCCCCCCGGCTGTCAAAGACGACAAAGCGACGCTCAGGGCGATTGCGACACCCGGAACGCTGCGATAGGGCGCCACGATGCAGCGGCTTACAAGCTGGAAAGGGGCAGGCGCTGCGACGGCGTCATTGGCGGCGATTATCGCGGCCTGGGCGACGGCGGCGCAGGCGCAGGACCTGAGTGCCACCCCGGCGGTACAGCCGCCGGCCCCGACGACCGAATCCCAGACAGCGCCCGCGGACGAGGTCACCTTCTCGGCCGCGCAGCTCGATTATGACGACAATGCCGACATCGTGACCGCGACCGGCGACGTGCGGATGTTCCGCAACGGCCAGCGGCTGCGCGCGGACAAGGTGACCTGGAACCGTCGGTCGGGCGAGGTCCGCGCGATCGGCAATGTCGCGGTGGTCAATGCCAATGGCGACAAGGCCTATGCCGACAATATCGTTCTGACCGACGAGCTGCACGACGGCGTCGCCGACAACATGCTGCTGGTGCTCGCCAATGGCGGGCGGCTGGCCGCGGCGCATGGCGAGCGCAAGGGCGAGATTACGACGCTCAATCATGCCGCCTATACGCCGTGCCGCGTTGAAACCGACAGCGGCTGCCCCACGCGGCCGTCCTGGCAGATCAGCGCGGTCCGCGTCGTCGTCGACGAGGGCAAGCACCGCATCAGCTATCGCGACGCACGCTTCACGCTGTTCGGCCAGACCATCCTGGCGCTGCCGGCTTTCTCGCACCCGGACGGATCGGACACCGGCCAGGGCAATTCCGGCCTGCTCCTGCCCAATTTCCAGATCAACAAGAGCAACGGCGTCGAGATCGATCTTCCGTATTATCTGCAGATCGGCCCCAATCGCGATTTGACGATCACGCCGCATCTCTACACCGCGGTCCTGCCCGCGCTGGAGGCGCAATATCGCGCGCTGACCGGTAGAGGTGCCTACCAGGTCAGCGGCATGCTGACGTATAGCGCGCGCCTGCCAGCATCGAGCACGTCGTCGACCTTGAGCGCCGCGTCGACGTCAGACCGGAGCGACAAATCGATCCGCGGCTATATCGACGGCAATGGAACCTGGCAGCTCGACCCCTATTGGACGATCCATGGCGCGTTGCGGCTAACCACCGACCGCACCTTCATGAAGCGCTATTACATCTCGAACGACGATCGGCTGCGCTCGACGGTGAAGGCGGAGCGGATCGACCAGGATTCCTACCTCTCGATCGCGGGTTGGTTCGTCCAGGATATCCGCCCGGGTTATGTCGAAGGACAGCAGCCGATCGCGCTGCCCGCGATCGACTATCGGCGCCGCTTCGCCGATCCCTGGCTGGGGGGCGTTTTCACAGGCCAGATCAACAGCCTCGCGCTGACCCGCACCGACGGACAGGATACGCAGCGCGCGTTCGCCGGGTTGCGATGGGACCTGCGCAAGCTGACATCGATCGGCCAGGAGGTGACCTTCACCGCCTACACGCGCGCCGACGTTTATCACACGAGCGATAATGCCGACACGATCCCGCTCTATCGCGGGGTCGAGGGCTGGCATGGCCGCGGTATCGCCGCACTGGCCGCCGACATGCGCTGGCCCTTCATCGGCGAGTTGTTCGGCGGCACGCAGCAGATCGTGCCCCGCATGCAGATCGTCGCGGAGCCCAAGACCAAGAATCTCGTCATACCCGACGAGGATTCGCGCGCGGTCGATCTTGAGGATTCCAACCTGTTCGCGCTCAACCGCTTCTCCGGCTACGACCGCTGGGAGGATTCGAGCCGCATCACCTATGGCGCCGAGTGGAATTATACGCGCCCCAAGCTCGAAATCCGGTCCATCATCGGCCAGAGCTATCGGCTGAGCTCCGAGCCCACCATCCTGCCGCCCGGCACCGGCCTGTCCGATCGCTTCTCCGATTATGTCGGCCGGGTCAGCGTGCGCTATGGCAGCTTCATCGAGATCACCGAGCGCTTCCGGCTCGACAAGGACAATCTGGCGGTACGACGCAACGAGATCGACGCGACGATCGGCAGCCGCACGACCTATGCCGAGGTCGGCTATCTGAAGCTCAACCGCAAGATCGACACGTCGATCGAGGATTTGCGCGACGTGTCCGAAGTGCGGCTGGGCGCGCGGGTCCAGCTGGCGCGCTACTGGTCCATCTTCGGATCGACCGTGATCGACCTTACCACCCGCAAGGAAGATCCGCTGTCGCTGTCCGACGGCTATCAGCCCGTGCGCCACCGGCTGGGGCTGTTGTACGAGAATGAATGCATGTCGCTCGGCGTCACCTGGCGCAAGGACTATGACGAGACCGGCGACGCCAAACGGGGCAGCACCTTCAGCTTGCGGCTGGCTTTGAAGAATTTAGGCCGCTAAGCGTGGGTTCAGCCATATTGGGCCAAAGCGGCCTCTTGCCGACAAGCGACGGAGTGGGCGTGAAAGGACGTAGGATGGGGCGTGCGGGGCGTATTCTCGCCGCCATGGTGTTGACGGCGACCCCGATGATTGCATCGGCACAGGCCGACGAGTCCGATCAGGCGGCGCTCAACGAGCTCAACTTGCCGAAGGACGTGGCGCTGCTTGCCCCGCGCGACCCGTCGGTGCGCAAGGCGACCGCGATCGTCAACAGCACGATCATCACCGACACGGATGTCGATCAGCGCCTCGCGCTGGTGCTCGCGTCCAGCAACGGCAGGATTCCCGACGAGGAGAAAGCGCGGCTGCGTGCGCAGGTCCTGTCCAACCTGATCGACGAGACGCTGCAGATCCAGGAGGCGGCGGCCAACAAGATCACGGTCTCGAAGCAGGAGATCGAAGCCTCCTATGCGCGCGCCGCGGGGCAGTTCAAGAAGACGCCGGCCGAATTCACCGCGATGATCCGTGGGCTGGGGTCAAACGAAGCCTCACTCAAGCGTCAGATCGAGGGCGAGATGGCGTGGCGCCGCCTGCTCGGCCGTGAGGTCGAACCCTTCGTCAGCGTGAGCGACGAAGAGGTCAAGCAGGTGATCGACCGGATGAAGGCAACGAAGGGCGCCGCCGAATATCACGTTTCCGAAATCTATCTGTCGGCCACGCCCGCCAACGAACAACAGGTCATGGCCAACGCGCAGCGCATCCTGGACCAGATCCGCCAGGGCGCCTCGTTTGCGGCTTATGCGCGCCAATATTCGGAAGCCTCGACCGCCGCGGTCGGCGGCGATCTTGGCTGGGTGCGTGCCGAGCAGCTGCCCGAACAGCTCGCCCAGGCCGTGCGCGAGATGGGGCCCGGCCAGGTCGGCGGCCCGCTCGCCGTCGGCGGCGGCTATTCGATCATCGCCCTGATCGACAAGCGCCAGATCCTGACCAACGATCCGCGCGATGCGCTCGTGCAGTTGAAGCAGGTCACGATCACCTTCCCGGCCAATGTCAGCAAGGAACAGGCGCAGCCCAAGGTGAGCGCCTTCACCGAGGATCTGAAGACGCTGAAGGGATGCGGCCAGGTCGCCGACTTCGCCAAGAAATGGAATGCGGAGGTCGTCGACAGCGACCAGATCAAGATCCGCGACCTGCCGCCGCAGCTGCAACCGATCCTGGCCGAGATGCGGGTCGGCGAGGCCACCCCGCCCTTTGGCGGTTCCGAGGGCGGCGTGCACGCGCTGGTCATGTGCGGTCGCGACGATCCTGCCGACAAGACCGTGCCGTCGTTCGATGAGGTCCAGCAGCAGATGTCCGACCAGCGCGTGAACCTGCGCGCGCGGCGTTATCTGCGCGACATACGGCGCGATGCCGTCATCGAATATCGCTGACGGGCTGCCCCCGCTGGCGCTGGCGCTCGGCGATCCCGCCGGCGTCGGCCCGGAAATCGCCGCCAAGGCCTGGGCAAGGCATGCCGAGGATCGGCTGCACCCCTTCTTTGTGGTGGGCGATATACGGTCGATCGCGGCGGTCTGGTCCGGCCCGGTCGTGCGCATTTCCGAACCGGCCGAAGCGTTCGACGTCTTCCCAAGCGGGCTGCCACTGATCCAGCTGGAGGATGCGGGCGAGATCATACCGGGCCAACCCAACATCGCCGGCGCGCGCTGTTCGCTGGATTCGCTCGAGCTCGCGGTCGGGTTGGCGCGTTCGGGCGCCGCCTGTGGGCTGGTGACCGGGCCGGTCTCCAAAGCGCAACTCTATACGATCGGCTTCGCACATCCCGGCCAGACCGAGTTCGTGGCCGAACGGTGCGGCATCGCGCGCGAGAATGCGGTAATGATGCTGGCCGGACCGACTTTGCGTACCGTTCCGGTCACCACGCACGTGCCCTTGCGGGACGTGCCCGACATCATTTCGCCCGAACTGATCATCTCGCGCGCGCGCACTACCGAGCGCGGCCTCGCCCGCGATTTCGGCATCGCGCGCCCGCGTCTCGCCATGGCGGGCCTCAATCCGCATGCGGGGGAAAGCGGCGCGCTCGGGCGCGAGGAGATCGACATCGTCATTCCGGCGCTCGAACGGCTGCGTGAAGAAGGCATCCAGATCGAAGGGCCGCTCGCCGCCGACACGATGTTCCATCCCCGTGCACGGGCTCGCTACGACGCGGCGCTTTGCCTGTATCACGACCAGGCATTGATCCCGCTCAAGACGCTCCATTTCGACGAGGGCGTGAACATCACGCTTGGCCTGCCGATCGTCCGCACCTCTCCCGACCACGGTACCGCCTTCAACATCGCCGGCAGGAACCGGGCCGACCCCGGCGCCACGATCGCCGCGATCCGCCTGGCGCATGATTGCGCGGAGAATCGCGCCAAGGCGCAATGACGCGCGCGCAATGAAGCTCGATCTACCGCCGCTGCGTGAGGTGATCGCGCGGCATGGCCTCTCCGCCGAAAAGGCGCTCGGCCAGAATTTCCTGCTCGACGGGCAGTTGCTCGATCGGATCGCGCGTATTCCCGGCCCGCTTGAAGATGCGCGCGTCTATGAGGTTGGACCCGGGCCAGGCGGGCTCACGCGTGCGCTGATCGGCGCGGGCGCGCGCGTGACCGCGGTCGAGCGCGATCGTCGCTGTCTGCCCGCCTTGGCCGAACTGGTAGCGGCAGCCCCCGGCCGGCTGGAGGTCATCCAGGGCGACGCCCTGGAAATCGACGAGCCGGCGGTGGCGGGGGAAGGCGCGCATATCGCCGCCAATCTGCCCTACAATGTCGGCACCGCGCTGCTCGTTCGCTGGCTAGGCGGAGAGCGCTGGCCGCCCTGGTGGCGTTCGCTCACGCTCATGTTCCAGAAGGAAGTCGCCGAGCGGATCGTGGCGAAGCCGGGGAGCGGTGCTTATGGCCGGCTGGCGGTGCTCGCCCAATGGCGCGCGACGCCCCGGATCGCGCTGCAGGTCCACCGCTCCGCCTTCGTACCGCCGCCGAAGGTGATGTCCGCGGTCGTGCATATCGTCCCAGGGGAGCGCCCCGAGGGCGTGCGCGCCGCCACGCTGGAGCGGCTCACCGCTGCGGCCTTCGGCCAGCGCCGCAAGATGTTGCGCCAAAGCCTCAAGGGCTTGCCCGGTGCGCTCGAGGCTCTTGAGCGGCTCGCAATCGATCCGACGCGACGCGCCGAAACGCTCACCGTCGAGGATTTCGTGCGCCTGGCGCGCGAAATCGGAGGTTAGTCCGCCCGGAAAGCGAGGGGAAGAATCCTGCTTATTGCTGCTTCTCGGGCGGCGTTTCCTGGCCCTTGGCCGGAACCTTGGTGGTTGCCTGCGCGGTCACGACCTCCGCGGGCGGCCCCTTGGCGATGGCCGCGTTCAGCGCCAGCGCGGGCGGGCAATTGCCTTTGCACAGCTGGTTGATACGCGTGAGATTGACCCGCGCGCGCTCGACCGCGCCCTTCTGCACCATCGCCTCGCCCTGGCCGGAAAGCGCGATCGTGTCGTTGGGGTCCAGCGCAAGCGCGTCACGATAAAAACGGATCGCCTTGCCGGGCAACCCTTGGCCCTGTGCGACCCGCCCGAGCGCGACATAGGCGCCGCGATTGCGCGGATCGATCGCGAGCGCGCTTTCCAGCATGTCCTGCGCGCCGGAGAGATTGCCCGCCGTGCGCAGCGCTTCGGCCTGATGCAGCAGCGCAAGGCTGCGCGGATCGATCTGATCGTCGCGGCGCTGGCCGAAGCTGCTCGAGGATAATGTAGCGATGCAAAGCGCAAGAACGAGCGCGGTAGGCGAGAAACGCATCAACAGCTCCACATAATGGGATTGGGGCCGATTTATCACGTGCGAACCAAAGCCGCGATGAAAAAGCCATCACTGCCGTCCCGCGCCGGCGTGAGCCGTCTACCCGTGCCCTGCCGGAGACCAACGGAGAGCGGATCGATCGCCTCCCAACCGGGATTAGCGGCAAGGAAAGTCTCGACGCGGTCTTTCCCTTCCTCGTCGAGCAGGGAGCAAACCGCATAGACCAGCCGTCCGCCCGGCTTCACCAGCGGCGCGCCGCATGCCAGTACGTGCGCCTGCATCGCACGCAGCCGCTCCAGCCGTTCGGGCGTGAGTCGCCAACGCGCCTCGGGATTGCGCCGCCATGTCCCCGTGCCCGAGCAGGGCGCGTCGATCAGCACGACATCGGCCTGGCCCGCGAGATCGGCCAAAGCGTTCGCCTCGCGGCCGCCATCCAGCAGCCGCATCTCGATAAAGGTCGCGCCGGCGCGCTCGGCGCGGGGCGCGAGCCGCGAGAGGCGTGGCCGATCGACATCGCAGGCGATCAGACGCCCCTGCCCTTCCATTGCCGCCGCCAGCGCAAGCGTCTTGCCGCCCGCACCCGCGCACAGATCGACGACCAGAGCGCCCGGATGCGCAGCGCAGGCCGCCGCGATCAATTGGCTGCCCTCGTCCTGAACCTCGACGCGCCCTTCGACAAAGGCCGGCAGCGCCTCAACCTTGGTGCCCTCGGGCAGGCGAAGCGCGTCGGGCCAAAGCGTGCCGGGGACGGCATCGGGCAGCTCCTGGAGCACCGCCTCGCGCGTCGCCTTGAGCCGATTGACGCGCAGATCGAGCGGCGCGCGTTCGAGCAACGCGGGCAAGTCGTCCGGGCCGAGCGTCGCAGCCAATTTGGCTTCCAGCCAGGCCGGAGCGATCCCGGCGGGCGAGACCGGCTCCTGCCCGATCGGCGCCGGACCGTTGGTCGAACCGTCGAACAATCCGGCAAGTTCGGGCCGCTGTTCCGCGAGACCAATCAGGGCGGCACGACCGCTCTGCGGACGTTCGCCGGCGCGGCGGATCGCGGCATAGGCCAGATCGCGCACCGCGCGGCGGTCCTTGGCGCCCGCATAACGGCGCGTCTTGAAATAGCGCGCGATAAGGGTGTCGGCGGCCGCACCACCCGCCTGCGCGGCGGCGACCACCTCATCGACGATCTCGATCGCCGCCTGCAGGCGGGCCGCGGGGGTCATCCTTCCCGCCCGAATAGCTTACCCAAGCGACGGATAATTGGGTGCCTCACGCGTGATCGCGACATCATGGACATGGCTCTCGCGCAGGCCCGCATTGGTGATGCGGACGAAGCGCGCGCGCTGCCGCAGCTGCTCCAGCGTTGCCGCGCCGGTATAGCCCATCGCCGCCTTCACACCGCCGACCAGCTGATGGATCACGTCCTTGGCCGCGCCCTTATACGGCACCTGGCCTTCGATTCCCTCGGGCACCAGCTTGAGCTGATCGCGTACTTCCTGTTGGAAATAGCGGTCGGCCGAGCCGCGCGCCATCGCGCCGACCGAGCCCATACCGCGATAGGCCTTG
>Ga0070662_100001895_pt1 | contig 12830 bp, 10 predicted proteins | sample KBSC53metaG_FD_65648 | JGI IMG/M metagenome (GOLD analysis project Ga0070662, IMG submission 65648) | Corn rhizosphere microbial communities from Kellogg Biological Station, Michigan, USA - KBS C5-3 metaG | ecosystem: Host-associated > Plants > Roots > Rhizosphere > Soil ...
GGCCGCATCAAGGCTATCGCGTCCGCGGCCGCACCCCCGCCGCGCTCTTCTGGGGCGCCGCGCGGGGATGACCTCTTACCGCACTCTGGGGTGGCCTGAGCCTGCCCCGGTTTGGTAGACACCCCCAATCGCACGAAAGTGCGATAGGAGTGTGTCATGGCCAAGCGCAAGCGGCGGGCGTTCACGAAGGAGTTTAAAGCGGAGACCGTGCGGCTCGTCCGGGACAGCGGGAAGTCCGTCGGGGCGATCGCGCGGGAACTGGATCTCACCGAGACGGCGCTGCGGGAGTGGGTGCGGCAGGCCGAGGTTGACGCCGGCCGGGGCCGGCCGGGGGCGCTGACCACGGAAGAGCGGGAGGAGTTGGCGCGCCTGCGGCGCGAGGTGCGGACATTACGGATGGAGCGCGACATCCTAAAAAAAGCGACGGCCTTCTTCGCGAAGGAGAACCCGTGAGGTTCGCGTTCATCGCCGAGGAGAAGGCCGCCTTCCCGGTCCGGCTGCTGTGCCGCACACTGCAGGTGTCGCGCGCGGGGTTCTACGCTTGGCAGGGGCGCCCCCCGGCGCCTCGGGCGCGGGCGGATAATCGGCTGGGGCTCGAGATCGCGGCGATCCATGCCGAGAGCCGGGAGCGGTACGGCAGCCCTCGGGTTCACGCCGAGTTGGCCGACCGCGGCTGCCGCATCAGTCGCAAGCGCGTGGCGCGGCTGATGCGGGCCCGCGGCTTGGCCGCCCGGCGCCGCCGGCGGGTTCGCGTGACGACGCACTCGCGGCATCCGTTTCCCGTCGCGCCCAACGTCCTGGCGCGGCAGTTCGAGCGGCCCCAGCCGGACCGCGCCTGGGTCACCGACATCACGTATATCCCGACCGGCGAGGGCTGGCTTTATCTGGCTGTCTTGCTGGATCTCTGCTCGCGTCTGGCCGTCGGCTGGGCGATGAGCGAGCGCCTCACCGACGATCTCACCCTCGACGCCCTCGGCATGGCATTGGCGCGTCGCTGTCCACCGCAAGGCCTGCTGCATCATTCGGATCGTGGGTCTCAGTACGCCAGCGGGGACTACCAGCGGGTGCTCGCTCAGCACGGAATCGTGGGCAGCATGAGCCACCGGGGGAACTGCTGGGACAATGCCGTGGCCGAGAGCTTCTTCGCGACGATCAAGGTCGAGCTGGTCCACGATGCAGCCTGGGCCACCCGGGCGGCGGCTCGCGCCGAGCTGGTCGAGTACCTGGAGGTGTTCTACAACGGACAGCGACGCCATTCGGCCCTCGGCTACCTCAGTCCCCGAGCGTTCGAGCGGCAGCGCGAACAAGAAGCATTGGCAACTTAACCCAGGTGTCTACGAAACCGGGGCAAGTCCAGCCACGGTGTCTACACCATTGCGAGTCTGGACACAGTAGACCTGCACCTCGCCGGACTCCCGTGTAATCGTCCCCCATCCCGTCCGCTTGGACTGTCTATCGTAGGTGTCAAGCCCTTTGGTCTTGGGATCGACGATGATGTAGACGGTGCGGTTCGAGTTCGTGTCCAAGAAGTCGATCCGTTCCGCCGCGATCACCAGTTGCCCGCCGAGCAAAAGGCCTGTCCCGGCGGCGACGATGAAACCGATCAAGCGATCAGTCATTGTCCAATCCCTTTGTCTAGTCGGGCAAGCCGGTTCCTGGCTGCGTGGGAGAGTCGGCCGGAATCGGCGCGCGAACGCTAGCCGGGCGAGCGATGTATGCACCGCAGGAGCATTGGAGCCAGATGCTCCCGTTGTCTCGTCCCCCGTCCAGCTCACCGCAGTACTGGTGCTCGACAAAGAACGCGGTCAAGCCCGCGAGGATGGTGTCTCGCATGGGCGGGTGACCCTCGTTGGCTTCAGTCAGCACGTGACGTCGGAGTAGGAGGGCGCGACGAGGCGGCTCGACTGCCTGCGACAAATACCGTGTACCGGCAGACCTGGCACACGAGGACCGAGACCGCGCTGCCTGACCGCGTGAAACGGCGCAGCGTGCGGACCGCGCCGCCGCACCGCGTGCACGTCTTCGTTTCTTGATTCATGGCACGGCCCGAGAGCAAACCCTGTGCCGAACACACGAGCGGCAGAAGAGCTGCGAATGGAGCCTCGATGGTGCCGGAAAACACCCCGGCGGCGGTAGCTCCTACCGGAGCCGGGTCGTTATTTCTTCCCGAATCGACGAAGCTTCCGCCCGACCGGTGCCAGCGAGCCCAACCGGCTCCGTCGTCAGCGTCGCCTCGCTATTCCGTCGTGCATACGAATATGCAGTTCTGCTCATTCGCTCGTCTCGGACGCACGGCGTTAACGGTGCCGGGTCATGGGACCAAGATCCAATAGGCGGCGCTCCCCTGGAACGCTAGCCTCAAGGTAGAAGACTGTTCCGAGGGAGCTGGTCCATGAAAGATCGCCCCGCCGTTCGACACACGGTCCTCCTCGCCCTGATTGTGCTGTTCGGCCTCGCCTGGGTTCATGGGGCGTCGGCGGGCCCTCCGACCGATCAGCTCCGCGATGGGGTCCAGCGCGTGGTCAAGATCCTCAGGGACCCGGAACTGGCGGGCGACGCCAAGGCCGCCGAGCGCAGCGCCGCGGTCAACAAGGTCGCCGACGAGATCTTCGACTTTGGCGAGACGGCGAAGCGGGCTCTCGGGCCGCACTGGGCCCAGCGGACGCCGGCCGAGCGTGACGAGTTCGTTCGCCTCTTCACCGAGCTCGTCCAGCGGACGTATCTCTCCAAGGTGGACCAGTACAACTCCGAGGTCACATTCCAGGACGACGTGATCGAGGGGGACCACGCCGTCGTGCGGACGACGCTCCTGCTCGGCAAGGGCAGCCAGATGGCGCTCGACTACCGGATGCACCGCACCCGGGATCGCTGGCAGGTCTATGATCTCAGCATCGACGGGATCAGCCTCGTGGCGAGCTACCGGTCCCAGTTCAACAAGATCGTCCGGACCGATTCCTACGAAGCCCTGGTGGCGAGACTCAAATCCCGGCAGGTCGGCTTCGCCGCGCCCGCGGCGGGCCCGTCCGGAGGAAAGCCGGGCCGGTAACCCATGCCGGGGCGATCGGCGCCGAACATGCTGTCGCTGACGGGCAGGCTCCTGCAGCGGCTCGTGCAGGTCTGCTGCGCGCGTCCGGCGCTCACGGTCGTGGTGGCCTTCGCCCTCGCCGCGCTCGGCGTCGGCTACGCGGCGCATTCGCTGACGATCGAGACGTCCAAGTTCCACCTGCTCCCGCTCCACCAGCGGTACGCGACGCTCTACAAGGACTACGCGGAGGACTTCGGCCAGCTCGAGGACATCGTCGTGGTCGTGCAAAGCCCGGCGGTCGACACCTCCACGGCCTACGCGGCCCGCCTGGCCGGAGTCCTCCGCGACGGCGCCCTCGGCACGGCGCGCGTCAGCTACCAGGTCGACGCCCGCCGCATGGAAGCCCACGCCCTGCTGTACCTGCCGGTCGCCACCCTGCAGGACACCTTGCAGACGGTGGCCACTCACGAAGAGCTGCTCGCCGACTTCGCGGCCACCCCGACGCTCGCTCAGCTGGTGGAGGGCATCAACCAGTCCGTCGGCGCGACCTTCCTGCCCGACGTCTTCGGTCCCGGCGCGCGAGACGAGCCGAATCCGGCTCCCACCCGGCTACTTCGCGATCTCCTGACCCAGATGTCGGAGCGAATCGACGGCCAGCCGTACCGCTCGCCCTGGGAGAGCCTCTTCGCCGCCGCCACCCCGGCTCCGAACCGGGGCTACTTCCTCTCGCACGACCAGCGCCTCCTGTACGTGGTGATCGATCTCGTCGACGCGCCCCGCACCTTCGAGGCGGAGCACGCGGCGATCGGCACCGTCCGGCGCGCGATCGCGAGCCTTCGCCCGGAGTTCCCCTCGGTCGAGGCCGGCGTGACCGGCGCCCCGGCGCTCTTCAGCGACGAGCTCGACGCCGCCTCCCACGACGGCCGGATGGCCAGCGTGCTGGCCCTGGTGCTCACCCTCGGCCTGTTGCTGCTCGCGTTCCGGCGGCTCGTGACGTCCAGCGCGATCCTCCTCGTGCTCGCGCTGAGCCTCGGCTGGTCGCTCGGCGTCGTCACGCTGACCGTCGGCCACCTCACCATCTTCTCCATGATGTTCGCCTCGGTGGTGATCGGCCTCGGGACAGACTACGGAATCTATTTTCTGTTCCGCTACCGGGAAGAGCGGGTGCTCGGCCAGACGATCGTCGGCGCGCTCGAGCGCACCGCGGCCCGGAGCGGCCCCGCGATCCTCCTGGGGGCCCTCACCGCGGCCGTGGCCTTCTACATCCTGAGCATCGCCGAGTTCCGCGGCATCCGCGACTTCGGGTTGATCTCCGGCACCGCGATCCTGCTCGCGTTCCTGTCGATGCTGACCGTGTTTCCCGCGGTCTTGCTCCTGATCGAGCGGTGGCAGAAGGCCCCGCGGCTCCGGCCGGTGCCGGGTCGACGCGACGCGCGCCTCCTGGACATGCGGACGAGCGGGCCGAGCCAGTCCCAGGTCCCGGCGCTGGCAAGCCTCGTGCGCTATCCGAAGAGCATCGTCGCCGCCACCATCCTCGTGACCGGAGCGTCCCTGTGGGCCGCGCCGAAGGTCGGCTTCGACTACAACTTGTTGAATCTCCAGGCCGACGGCACCGAGTCCGTCGTGTGGGAGAGGAAGGCGGCCGCCGCCGCGGGACGCTCGGTGTTCGCCGCGCTCTCGTCGGCGCCGTCCCTCGCCACGCTCGAGGTCAAGCAGGCCGCGTTTCAGCGTCTGTCCTCGGTGTCGGACGTCCAGAGCGCGCTGTCGGTGCTCCCCGATCAGCAGGCCGAGAAGCTCGCCGTTCTGCGACGCCTGGCGACCGTGGCGGACAGCATCCGCCCGGGCCCTCCGCGGGCCCTGGATCTGCAAGCGCTCACCCGGTCGCTCGTCACCCTGCAGCGCCGCATGGACCTGGCGAAAGGGAAGGGCGGTCCCGCGGGGCCCTCCGAGGAGGTTCTCGCGATCTCGCGCGCAACGGCCGGGCTTCTCCAGAGGCTCCGAGGAGACGAGCGCGGCGCGGTCGAGGTCGCGCTCGGAGACTACCAGGCGAGGCTCGCCGAGGACTTCGCCCAGCAATGGCAGCGGCTCCAGCGGGCCACCCGACCGACGCCGATCACGCTCGCCGACCTTCCCGAGGAGCTGCGGCGGAAGTTCATCGGCAAGAGCGGGCAGCTGCTGCTCCAGGTCTACTCCCGGCTCGACCTCTGGGACCGGGCAAGCCAGGAGCGCTTCGTCGACGAGCTGCGGACCGTCGATCCGGACGTCACCGGCCAGCCCGTCGTCGGGTACGAGTCGACGCGCCTCATCGAGCGAACCTTCCGCCTGGGGCTGGCGTATGCCTTCGTCCTCGTCGCCGGGATCGCGGCGCTCATGATCCGGCGGGTGCGGGAGACCGTGCTCGCGATGGTGCCGTTGATTCTCGGGACCCTGTGGACGGTCGCGCTCATGCAGGTCGCCGGGCTCAAGTTCAACCTGGTGAACGTCTGGGCGTTGCCGCTCATCATCGGCTCCGCCGCCGAGTACGGCGTGAACATCGTGCTCCGGTACCTGGAATCGCCCGCGCACGGTGGGGGCCCACGGCTGGCGCGGAGCACCGTCATGGGGGTGGTATTCAACGGCCTCACGACCATTGCCGGCTTCGGCAGCCTGCTGGTCGCACATCATCGGGGAGTCTGGAGCCTGGGCTTGCTGCTCGTGATCGGGTCCGCGGCGACGCTGGCCGCCTCCCTGATCGTCCTGCCCACCCTCGTGCATCTCGCCGGCGAGCCGCTGCAATCTGCGGCAGACCGTCAGGGCCTGGGGACCGTCAGTGCGTCGACGGGACGCTGAGGGCGGCGCCCGTCAATTGCGCGCAGCGCTGCGCGGCGGCACGATCCCGTTGAGTCGGAGGTACACGACCAGGTTGCCGTAGTGGTTCATGTTGTCCTGGATCACGCCGAGAATGGCCGCCCAGCGCTGGGTTGGCTGGCCGCCCCTCCCGGCCACCATTTCCAGAGCCTTCTCTTCGGTGAGCCCAGCCCAGACCCCGGCTCCGTAGTCGTAGCTTTCCCGGAGCGCCTTCAGGATCTCCGCGCGGCTCTTGAGGCTGTCGAAGCGGGCATTGCTGCCAAGGCTCTCGCCGGAGACCCGGCTGAAGAACGTGTAGTTCTCCCCGATCAGATGGACGAGGACCTCCCGGAAGGTTCGCACGGCGGGAGTCGGCTTGAAGTCGTACTTGTCCTCGGGCATGCTGTCGGCGATTCCGAGGACCAGCGTCCGAACGCTGTCCCACGTGGCCTTGGTCGGCGCCAAGAAGCTCGTGGCCGGGAATCCGGGCCCCGGGCTGGCTGGCGTCTGCGCCATCACCGGGCTGGCCCAAAGCAGCGCAAGCGCGGCAACGACAACACTCTGTGCGAACGCATTCTTGATCATGATTCCTCCTTTCGGGTGACGAAGCTCCGGCTGAACGTAGATAACATAAACGGGACCAGTAGATAACATAAACGGGACCAAGAGTCTCCCCCCGGTACGTCGGGCCGCCGCGCGCCTCCCGTTCGATGCCGTGCTATCGTATGAGCCGCCAATGACGTCTTCCCTCGTGCTGCGCGAGACCCTCTGGAACGTGCCGTTCTGGGCCGCCCTCGGCGTGGCCATCCTGATGGGCTCCTCCGACATCGGCCTCGCCGTCGAGCCCCCGATGGGGGTCGCGATCCTGCAGCAGCTGCGCAGCTTCGCCACGATGGGCAGCGTCCTCTACATTGCCGCCCACCCGGACGACGAGAACACGCAAGTCATCACCTATCTGGCGCGCGGCCGCGGATACCGGACGGCCTATCTCTCGCTCACCCGCGGCGACGGCGGACAGAACCTGCTCGGCCCCCAGCTCGGCGAGGCGCTCGGCGTGGCGCGCACGCAGGAGCTGCTCGCCGCGCGCCGGCTGGACGGCGGGCGGCAGTACTTCACGCGCGCGAAGGACTTCGGGTACTCGAAGAGCGCCGAGGAGACGCTGAACGTCTGGGACCGGTCGGCCGTCCTCGGCGACATCGTGCGCGTGATCCGTGAGTTCCGCCCGGACGTGATCATCACGCGGTTCTCCCCGAAGCCCGCGCCCACGCACGGGCACCACACCGCGTCGGCCGTGCTCGCCGTCGAAGCGTTCCGGCTCGCCGCCGACCCCGCGGCGTTTCCCGAGCAGCTCCGTGAGCTCCGGCCCTGGCAAGCGCGCCGCATCGTCCACAACGTCGGCCAGGGCGCCGGCGCGGCGAATCCGGGCGGCGGCATGGCCATCGCCGGCTCGCCCGCGAACGTGCCGGATGGGCCGGGCGTGGTGAAGGTCGAGGTCGGGGGCCGGGATCCGGTCTCGGGCGAGTCGTTCGCGTCGATCGCGGCCCGGAGCCGTGGCATGCACAGGACGCAGGGCTTCGGCGTCGGCGCCCCGCCCGTGCACGAGGGCTCGCGGATCGAGCCGTTCGTGCTGCTCGCCGGCGACGCGGCGACGACCGATCTCCTCGACGGCGTGGACACGACCTGGAACCGCGTGCCGGGCGGCGCCGAGATCGCGCGCGCGAGCGACGAGGCGATCGCGGCCTTAAATGCCCAGGACCCGGCCGCGGCCGTGCCCGCGCTGCTCGCGATCCGCCGCCGGCTCGCCGGGCTGCCCGAGGATCCCGTCGTGAGCGACAAGCGGGCGCAGCTCGATCGGATCATCCAGGCATGCCTCGGCCTCGAGGTCGACACCGTGGCAGATCGCGCGGAGGTCGTGCCGGGCGAGCGCGTGAAGCTGCGCCACACCGCGGTCGTGCGGTCGCGCATCCCCGTGCGCTGGACGGCGGTGCGGTATCCGAGTGTGCAACGCGCGATCACCAAGGCCATCGCGCTGCGTCCGAACCAGCTGGTCGTCCGCGACGCCTCTCAGGTGGTGCCCGCGAGCACGCCGCCGAGCCAGCCGTACTGGCTGCGCACGAAGGGCACGGTGGGGCTGTTCGACGTGGACGATCCGTCGCTCATTGGCCGTCCCGAGAACCCGCCCGCGTTCCCGCTCGAGTACGTGTTCGACGTCGGCGGGCAGACACTGGTGATCGCGGGCGAGCCGAGGCCGGCCGCGGATCCGGCCGCGCCCGCGCTGCGGCGGCGCCTGGATGTCATCGCGCCGGTCTCCGTGCGGTTCATCGCGGGCGTCCGGCTCTTCGCGCCCGGCGCCGCGCGTCCGGTGACGGTGGACCTCACCGCCGCCCGCGCGCGCGCCGCCGGCACCGTGCGGCTCGACGCGCCGGCCGGCTGGGTCGTGACGCCGGCCTCGCAGCCGTTTCGTCTCGCCGCCCCGGGCGCGCACGCGCGCTTCACGTTCACCGTGACCGCGCCGCCGCAGCTCGCAACCGCGCCGCTCGGGGCGAGCGTGGAGATCAACGGCCAGCGCTTCAACCAGCAGCGCATCGAGGTGCGCTACGATCACCTGCCGCTGCAGCTCCTGCAGCCCCCGGCGAGCGCCCACGCGGTCTCGCTCGAGCTGGCGACGCGCGGCCGCCACGTCGGCTACCTGCCGGGCGCCGGCGACGACGTGCCCGCCGCCCTGGAGCAGATGGGCTACGAGGTCACGTCCCTGACCGGCGCGGACCTGACGCCGGACCGGCTGCGCGGCCTCGACGCGGTGGTCATCGGCATCCGCGCCTTCAACGTGAGGACGGATCTCGCCGAGCGCCTGCCCGGCCTGTTCGCGTACGTCGAGGCCGGCGGCACGGTCGTCGCGCAGTACAACACCCTGGACGGTCTGCGCGAGGGGTGGCTCGCGCCGTTCCAGCTGCAGCTCTCGCGCGACCGTGTGACCGACGAGCACGCGCCGGTGACGATCCTGGCGCCCGAGCATCCGGCGCTGACCGTGCCGAATCGCATCTCCGCGGCGGACTTCGAGGGCTGGGTGCAGGAGCGCGGGCTCTACTTCCCCGACCGCTGGGACGAGCGCTTCACCGCGATCCTCGCCTCCGGCGACCCCGGCGAGCCGCCGCTCAAGGGCGGCCTGCTGGTGGCGCGGCACGGCAACGGCCACGTCGTCTACACCAGTCTCGCGTGGTTTCGCCAGCTTCCCGAAGCGGTGCCCGGCGCGTATCGGCTGTTCGCGAATCTCGTCTCGCTGGGCAAATGACGCCGGCGTTGCGCCCCGACGAGCCCTCGGAGACCGAGCCGCCCGGCGTCCCCGGGTTCCGCACCTGGCGCGGACTTTACCTGTTCGTGTTCGGGTGGTTCGTGCTCGTGGTGATTCTGTTAGGTGTGTTCACGGGGATCTTCGCGTGAACGTCGCCGACTGGGTCGTGCTGCTCGGCACCATCGTAGGCATCGCCGCGTACGGGGCCTGGCGCACACGCCACGTGCGGAGCCTCAACACGTACCTGCGCGGCAACGCGTCCACCGGCTGGGGCACGATCGGCCTCAGCGTGATGGCCACGCAGGCGAGCGCGATCACCTTCCTCTCGCTCCCGGGCCAGGGCTTCGAGAGTGGCATCGGCTTCGTGCAGAATTACTTCGGCTTGCCGCTGGCCCTCATCGTCGTGTCCGCCGTCTTCCTGCCCATGTACCGGCGGCTTAACGTCTACACCGCCTACGAGTTCCTCGGCCAGCGGTTCGACGAGAAGACGCGCCTGCTCGGCGCCGGCCTCTTCCTGCTGCAGCGCGGGCTGGCCGCCGGCGTGACGATCTACGCGCCCGCCATCATCATCTCGACGGTCCTCGGCTGGCCGCTCAACCTGGTCATCGTCTTTTCCGGGCTGCTCGTGATCGTCTACACGGTGACCGGCGGCAGCGAAGCCGTCGCCCTGACCCACAAGTGGCAGATGGCGGTGATCTCGGCCGGCATGGTGACGGCCATGGCCGTGCTGCTGCTCCGGCTGCCCGACGGCCTCGGCTTCTCCGGCGCCGCGCACGTGGCCGGCGCGCTGGGCAAGCTGCACGCGGTGGACTTCTCGCTCGATCCGAGCCGGCGCTACACGGTGTGGACCGGCGTGTTCGGCGGGTTGTTCCTCTCCCTCTCCTACTTCGGCACCGACCAGTCGCAGGTGCAACGCTACATCGGCGGCGCCTCGCTGCGCGAGGGGCGCCTCGGCCTGATGTTCAACGCGGTGCTGAAGATCCCCATGCAGTTCGTCATCCTGTTGCTGGGCGCTCTCCTGTTCGTCTTCTATCAGTTCGCGCCACACCCTGTCTTCTTCAACCAGGCGGAGTGGCGCCGCCACGCGGAGGACAGCCGGTTCCGCGCCATCGAGGCCCAGCACGCCTCCGCCCTCGCGCTGAGCCAGTCCGCGATCCGGGCGTGGCTGCAGGCGCGCGCGGCGGACGACGCCGAGCGGGAAGCGAGCGCGCGAACCGCCATGATCGCGGCCGGCGACCGCATCCGCGAGGTGCGCGCCGAGGCCAAGGCCGCCCTCGCGGCCGCCGACCCGCGGGCCAAGACCCAGGACTCCGACTACGTCTTCATCACGTTCATCCTGACGCAGCTGCCGCACGGGGCGGTGGGCCTCCTGGTGGCCGTCATGTTCGCGTCGGCGCTGTCGTCGAAAGCCGCCGAGCTCGCCGCGCTCGGCACCACCACGACGATCGACTTCTGGCGCCACTTTCGCCCGCTCGCCGCCGCCGACGAGGCGCGCAACGTGCGCGTGGCCCGGCGCTTCACGGCGCTGTGGGGGGTGCTCGCGGTGGCCTTCGCCCTCTTCGCCGGATTCGCGGAGAACCTCATCGAGTCGATCAACATCCTCGGCTCGATCTTCTACGGCGTCCTGCTGGGCCTCTTCGTGGTGGCATTCTTCTTTCGCCGCGTGGGCGGCCCCGCGGTGTGCCTCGCGGCCGTCACCGCGCAGGCGCTCGTGATCGTGATGTACTTCTCGCTCAACATCGGCTACCTCTGGTACAACCTCATCGGGTGCGCCGCCTGCATCGCGTTCAGCGTGGCGCTGCAGACGCTCCTGCCGCCCCGCGCCCGCGCCGGCGAGGGCCGGGCCGGATGAGCGCGGAGCCGGTGGTCGCGTTCGGCCAGCAGCCCTGCGGCTTCTTCCCACGCCGCTTCCTCGTGGCCAAGATCCGGACCGCGCGACGCCTGCAGGCGGAGCTCGGCGGCCGCGTCGTGTACTTCTGCCACGACAGCGATCACGATCCACGCGAGACGCGCACGATCCTGCGCCATCGCGCGACGGGCCAGCCCGCGTACCTGAACTTCGCGGTGGGGAGCAAGCTCCAGCGCAAGTTCTCCCCTCTCTACGCCAAGCGGATCGCCCCCGACTGGCACGCCCGGACGCTGGCCCAGCTCCCGAACTACGTGGACTCGCCCGTCATCGACCTGTTCCGCAGGATCGGGGCGGAGACGGTGGCCGACTTCTGCCTCGCCATGTACCGCGGCATGGGCCTGCTCGACGGCGTGGACGTCGTGCGCTCGAGCGACCCGGAGGTCCGGCGCCGCGCGTGCGACGTGGCCGACTTCTTCGTGGACGTACGGTCCCAGGGCGAGCTCGTGCGCGCCCGCGCCCGCGACGGCCTGCTGTACCTGCACGAGGGCGGAGATGCGTTCGTCACGCTGCCGGCGGCCGCCTCCCCCTTTACCAAGGACCAGATCAGCCCGACCCGGGACACGCGGCTGCGGTGGATGCAGTCGGTGATCCACTGCACGCACTACGTGACGGGCGCGAGCGAGCAGGCGTATCTTCGGCGGGAGGACGCGCCGGAGATCGCGTACATCCGGCGGGAGGACATCGAGCGCTGGGATGAAGCGTTCACGGAGCTATCGGGCTGACATGGCGGCGGACACCCTGCGCGTCGGCATCACGTGCTACCCCTCCGTGGGCGGCAGCGGCGTGCTGGCGACGGCGCTCGGCGAGGACCTGGCCGCGCGCGGGCACGACGTGCACTTCATCGCCTACGAGCGTCCATTCCGGCTGCCCTCGGACGCACCGCGCCTGCACTTCCATCCCGTCGCCATCAACGAATACGAGCTCTTCCGGTTCCCCGACTACACCCTGCCGCTGTCCGTGCGCATGGCGGCGGTGAGCCGCGAGCATCGCCTCGACATCCTGCACGTCCACTACGCGGTGCCGCACGCCACCGCCGCGATCCTCGCGCGTGCGATGCTCCCGCCCGACCAGCGGCCTCGCGTCGTCACGACCCTGCACGGCACGGACACGACGCTGCTCGGCCACGACGCCGGCTACGCGCCCGCCATCCACCACGCCCTCGCGTCGTCGGACGCGGTCACCGCCGTGTCCGAGTCCCTCAAGCGAGAAACCCGGCGCGTGCTCGACTTCGACGGCCCGATCGAGGTCATCCACAACTTCTTCGCGCCCCGCCCGCCCGGCCGCGCGCCCGACAGCGTCCGCCGTGAGCTCGGCCTCGGCGACGAAGTACTCGTGGTGCACTCGTCCAACTTGCGGCACGGCAAGCGCGTCGACCTCCTGCTGGAGACGGTCGCCCGGGTGCGCCCGCGCGAGACCTTCAAGCTCCTCATCCTCGCCGGCGAGGCGTTCGCGCCATTTGCCGGTGACGTGCGGCGCCTCGGTCTGGCCGACCGGGTGATCGTCCGCGAGAAGGTCCACGCCATCGAGGACTATCTCCAGATCGCCGACGTTGGCCTCTACACCTCCGACGCCGAGAGCTTCTGCCTCAGCATCCTCGAAGCCATGTGCTTCGGCTGCCCGAGCGTCTCCACGCGCGTGGGCGGTATCCCGGAGGTGGTGGAGGACAACGAGACCGGTCTGCTCGTGCCGGCGGGCGACGTCGCCGCGCTCGCCGAGGCGCTGGAGGCCCTGATCCACGACGAGCCGCGACGCCACGCCCTCGGGCGCGCCGCGCAGGC
>Ga0070662_100001897_pt1 | contig 12826 bp, 11 predicted proteins | sample KBSC53metaG_FD_65648 | JGI IMG/M metagenome (GOLD analysis project Ga0070662, IMG submission 65648) | Corn rhizosphere microbial communities from Kellogg Biological Station, Michigan, USA - KBS C5-3 metaG | ecosystem: Host-associated > Plants > Roots > Rhizosphere > Soil ...
TGTGGGCGGTGTTCGCCTTCTACCTGCACGCCCGGCTGATCGGGATGCAGCCTTTGCCTTGAAATCCCGGGCTCACCAGCCGATCGTGAAGGTCACGGTCGTCGGCGCGTCGGTGTGCAGCGACGGGCTGAAGCCGCCCACGTCGTCGTAGGCGAAGCCGTAGGCCAGCCGGTTGATGCTGTGGTCGTGCCAGAACTTCGCGAAATAGTTCGCCGGCTGGCCGGCCGGGTAGAACGCCGCGGCGTCGTGCCAGTGGGCCGGGTTGTCCAGCACATGCCGGTTCAGCGCGGCGCAGACCTGGGCCTGGATCTGCAGTTGCACCTTCGGGTCGGAGGCGTTGGTGGTGTCGTCGAGCAGGCCGTTGCCCAGCATCACCATCGCGGTCGTCGGCTTGCCGTTGATGAAGTAGGTGCCGTTGGCATTGCCGCCGGTGAAGCGGAACACGTTGCCGCTGACGCGCCCGCGGAAGGTGCCCAGGTTCTCGAGCGTGAACACCAGGTCCTGCGTGCTGAACTTGGACCACATCGCGTCGATGTAGCCCTGCAGGTAGTTGCCATTGGCCTGGCCGGCCTGGAAGGTGGCATGCGCCGGCGCCATGATGCGGTAGGGCGAATACGGCGCTTGCGCCAAGCCCTTGAACTCGGCCGGCACCTCGTTGATGAACTTCGTGAACAACGCGTCGCGGCCTTCGGTCAGCGGCTCGCCGACCGTCTGGTCGTAGCCGTTGAGGCCCTGCACGCGCAGCTTCAGCGGGAAGCCGTACTGGTCGACGCGCGTGGTGTTGACGAAGATGCCCTGGTCGGGGCGGCCCTTCGGCACGATGGCCATCTCGCCGAAATCGAAGATCACGTCGATGTTCGGGTCGGTGAGGTTCTCGATGTTGGCGCCGGCGTAGCCGATCTTGCCGTCGCCGTCGATCACGACCTTGATGTACATCGGGCTGCCGACGCTGAAGAGGATGCGCGCCGAGTTGATCGCCGGGATGGTCACCGACTTGCTCTGCGCCAGCGTGTGGAAGTAGTTGGTGTAGGTCTGCCCGTTCTTCGCGAGCGCGCCGTTGTCGGCCAGCTGCATCGGAACCAGGTTGCCGCTCAGGTCGACGTGCACGAACTGCCCGGTGTTCCAGTCCTTGCCGATGATGGCCCAGTAGACCTGGCTGTCGGGCCAGCGGCCGTTGGTCTGGTTCACGAGGTTGAAGGTGGTGTAGCCGTTCCACGAACCGCCGCTGCTGATCGTGTAGGTGCCGCTGGCCACGGCCGAGTCGGCCATGCCCGACTTGATCGCGATGGCCTTCACCGTCTTGGTCGCCGAGACCAGGAACGAGCCGGTGTAGGTGGGCGAGCTGGCCGTGGGCGTGGAGCCATCGGTCGTGTACTTGATGGTCGCGCCGGCGGTGGCGGTGCTGATCGAGACCGTCTGCGCCGAGGTGTAGGTGCCGGGCGCCGGCGAGAAGCCGGGCGTCGCGACGCTGCCGCCCGAGCCGCCGCCCACGGTGAAGCTGAACACCGGCGTGTCGTAGGCCGGCGTGCCCTTGTTGTAGGTGAAGCTGTAGCCGAGCGTGTTGCCGGTGGCCACTGGGCTGACGTTCTGCTCGTAGCGCGCGTTGCCGGCGTTCCAGCCCATGCGCAGGTTCTGCTGCGCGCCGCCGTTGAGGGTGTAGTGCACGTCCACCCAGCTGGTGGTCGACGAGGTGGGCTTGAACCAGATCGTCGCGGTGGTGCCGTTCACCGCCACGCCTTGCGTGTAGTCGGCCGCCGATTGAGCCAGCGCCGGCGGCGCGAGCCAGGCCAGGCTCGCCAGCAGCGCGGCGAGCCAGAGGAAGAAGCGTTTCATGCGTTTGTCTCCGCGGAAGTTGTTGCCGAATGCGGCGCGCCCTCCTCACGGGCGTCTATGAAAGCGCTTTCTCATGCGCGCCGGAGGCGGATCTTAAAAGCAGGACCGCAGAAAAAGAAAGCGCTTTCTAAGCCGAAAGCGTGTCCGCGCGTTCGCGCGGGGGACCTGGCTGGGGGATTACCTGAGGGCGACGCCCCAGGGCAGCTCTCCGACCGTGATGTCGGTCAGCCGCTGGCGCTTGGCGGTGTCGATCACCGAGACGCTGTTGGAGCGGCCGTTGGCCACATAGAGCTTGTGGCCGCCGGGGGTCAGCGCCATGTTCCAGGGCCGCTGGCCGACGGCGATCTGCGCCAGCACGCGGTTGCCGGCCACGTCGATCACCGCCACGGTGGCGCCGCGGCCGCTCGAGACATACAGCGTGCGCCCATCCGGATGCATCGCGACGCCGTTGGAGAACTCGCCGGCCTCGATGCGTTGCAGCACCTGGCGCGTCGCGGTGTCGATCGCGTACACGGCGCCGTCGAGCTCGCAGGCCACGTAGGCGCGCTGCCCGTCGGGCGTGAAGGCGATGCCGCGCGGCCGCTTGCCGACCTCGATGCTCGCGACCTGCCGCCGTGCGGCGACGTCGATCACGTCGACTTGCGAGGCCTCTTCGGCGCTCACGTAGAGCCAGCGGCTGTCGGGGCTGAAGACGGCGTGCTCGGGGTTGCGGCCTTCGGTCTTGATCGACGCGAGCAGCTCGCCGCGCAGCGCATCGACCAGCATCACCGCGTTCAGCTGCTCGCTGGCGGCGGCGATCAGGTGCCCATCGGCCGATACGTTGACGCCCTCCGGCGATTCGCCGAGCGCAACGCGGCGCACGACCTCGCCGGTTCGGGTGTCCAGCACCAGCAGCGCGTTCGTCGGCTGGTCGCTCACATAGAGCCGGCTGCCATCGGGGCTGGCGGCCACGCCGCGAGGCTTGCCGCCGACGGCCCAGGTGGCGACGACGCGGTCGGTCTCGGTGTCGATCACGCTGATGCTGCCGGCCTTCTCGTTGGGCACGTAGGCCAGCGGCGCGGCCTGTACGGCCGTGCAGGCCCACAGCGTGAGCAGCAGCGCCAGCCAGAAGCCGGCCTGCAGCAGCCACAGCGGCGCACGCCTGAGCGGATGGGCGATCGGGGAGGAGAGGGGGCGGCGCAGCATCAGCGATCCTCGGTAGCGGCAGACAGGGACATGCGACTGGGTGAAAAGCCCAGCCCTTCCAGCAGCCGGCGTGCCCGTAGGGACAAACCCATGGCGGCATGGGGATTGCCGAGCGCGCAGCGGGCCGACGACGGCCGTCGAGGAGACCCATGTCGCATGCCGATCGCACCGGGGCGATGCCGGCGTTCGCACTCGCACTCGCAGCCTGCGGCGCCCTGTGGCCGGTGGCAGCGAGCGCGGCTGCGCCGCAGGACGATGGCCAGTGGCCGATGGCCGCGCACGACTACGCCAACACCCGCTACAGCGCGCTGGCGCAGATCGATGCCTCCAACGCCAAGAGCCTGAAGCTGGCATTCAGCTTCCAGACCGGCGGCTCGCGCGGCCACGAGGCGGCGCCGCTGGTCGTGGGCGACACGATGTACGTGGTGACGCCGTACCCCAATGTGCTGTGGGCGCTCGACCTCTCGAAACCCGGCGCGAACGTGAAGTGGAAGTTCGAGCCGCGGCCCGAGGCGGCCTCGCAGGGGGTGGCCTGCTGCGACGTGGTGAACCGCGGCGCTGCCTATGCCGATGGCCGCGTGTTCATCAACACGCTGGACAACCAGACGATCGCGGTCGATGCGCAGACCGGCCAGGAGCTGTGGCGCACGAAGCTGGGCGAGATCCAGCGCGGCGAGACGATCACGATGGCGCCGCTGGTCGTCAAGGGCAAGGTGCTGGTCGGCAACTCCGGCGGCGAGATGGGCGTGCGCGGCTGGCTCACGGCGCTGGATGCCGCCACCGGCAAGATCGCGTGGCGGGCCTACACGACCGGCCCCGACAAGGACGTGCTGATCGGTCCGAACTTCAAGCCGTTTTACAAGCAGGACCGCGGCACCGACCTCGGTGTCAACAGCTGGCCGCCGGAGGCCTGGAAGATCGGCGGCGGCACCGTGTGGGGCTGGATCTCGTACGACCCGCAGCTCGACCTCATCTACTACGGCACCGCCAATCCCGGGCCGTGGAACCCGGAGCAGCGGCCCGGCGACAACAAATGGACCTCGGGCGTCTTCGCGCGCCGGCCCGACACCGGCGAGGCGATCTGGTACTACCAGTACAGCCCGCACGACCTGCACGACTACGACGGCGTCAACGAGAACGTGCTGGTCGACCTGGCGGTCGGCGGCGCCACGCGGCCCGTGATGCTGCACCCCGACCGCAACGGCTACCTCTATGTGATGGATCGCGCCACCGGCCAGGTGATCAGCGCCGACCCGTTCGTCTACATCACCACCAGCGCGCGGGTCGACACGCAGACCGGCCAGCTCGTCTACAACCCCGGCAAGGAGCCGCGCGCCGGCGAGACGGTGCGCAACATCTGCCCGGTCTCGCCCGGTGGCAAGGACTGGCAGCCGAGCGCGTGGTCGCCGCGCACCAGGCTGCTGTACATCCCGCACCAGAACCTCTGCCAGGACGCCGAGACCTACCAGGTGAGCTACATCGCCGGCACGCCCTACGTGGGCGCCGACCTGAAGATGTATGCCGGCCCCGGCGGGCACCGCGGCGAGTTCACCGCATGGGACCCGGTGGCGCGCCGGCCGGCGTGGAAGCTGAAGGAGCGCTTCCCGGTGTGGAGCGGCGCGCTGGCCACCGCCGGCGACGTGGTGTTCTACGGCACGATGGAAGGCTGGTTCAAGGCGGTCGATGCGCGCACCGGCCAGCTGCTGTGGCAGTACAAGACCAGCTCCGGGATCGTCGGCCAGCCGGTCACCTACAAGGGCCCCGACGGCAAGCAGTACGTCGCGGTGCTGTCGGGCGTGGGCGGCTGGGCCGGCGCGGTGGTGTCGGGCGGGCTCGATCCGCGCGACGGCACCGGCGCGATGGGTTTCGTCAATGCGATGAAGGACCTCCCGGCCCACACCGGCAAGGGCGGGACGCTGTATGTCTTCGCGCTGCCTTGACCGCATCGGCCTCGTGGCCGCGCTGCTGGCTTCGGTGCCGGCCGCGCCGGCGCGTGCCGAGGAGGCGGCGCAGCCGCTGCGCGTGTGCGCCGACCCCGACAACCTGCCGTATTCGCGGCGGGACGGCAGCGGCTTCGAGCTGCGCATCGCGCAGCTGCTGGCCGCCGAGCTGAAGCGGCCGCTCGAGGTGTACTGGCTGCCGCAGCGCCGCGGCTTCGTGCGCAAGACGGTGGGCGAAGACCACTGCGATGCCTGGATGGGCGTGCCGGCCGGCTTCGAGCGGCTGCTGACCACGCGGCCTTACTACCGCTCGGGCTATGTGTTCGTGTCGCGCGTGGCCGATGCGCAGCCCTTGCGCGCGTTCGACGACCCGCGGCTGCCCGCGCTGCGCATCGGCGTGCAGCTGATCGGCAACGATCTCGCGGCCACGCCGCCGGGCCATGCGCTCGCACGCCGCGGCGCGGTGCAGAGGGTGCGCGGCTACACCATCGATGGCGGCGACGGCCCGGCCGCACAGCGCATCGCGCAGGCGCTGGCCGATGGGCAGCTCGATGCCGCGCTGGTGTGGGGGCCGCAGGCGGGCTATTTCGCGGAGCATGCGCCGCAGCCCTTGCAGGTGAGCCTGGCGCACGCGCCCGAAGGCATGACGATGCCGTTCGAGTTCGGCATTGCGGTCGGCGTGCGCAAGGGCGACCAGGCGCTGCGCGATGCGCTGCAGGCTGCGCTCGATGCGCACCGGGCCGAGGTGGATGCGGTGCTCGCGGAATACGCGGTGCCGCGCACCGACCGGCCGGAGGGCGCGCGATGAAGCGGCTGCGGCTGATCGGCGTGCTGGCCTGGCTGCTGGGGAGCCTCGCGGGCTGCGACCGCGAGACGCGACAGTTCGAGACCCCGCCGCACGACGCGTCGGCCGCGCATGCCACGGCCACGTCGGTGCTCGCGCCCGGGCCTTATCCGCCCGCGGCCTCGACACCTGCCTCGGCCGCCTCGGCTGCACCGCCGCAGCAGCGCGTCGACCATCCCTACGAGGACAACGCCTACGCGGTGTCGCAGGGCAAGCGCCTGTTCCGTTGGTACAACTGCAGCGGCTGCCACGGCAACGGCGGCGGCAACATGGGCCCGCCGCTGATGGACGACAAGTGGATCTACGGCTCGGCGCCGCAGCAGATCGTCGACACCATCCTGCACGGCCGGCCCAACGGCATGCCGGCTTTCGCGGGGCGCATCCCCGAAGACCAGGTGTGGCAGATCGCGGCCTACGTTCGCTCGATGAGCGGGCAGTTGCGCTTCGACGTGGAGCCGTCGCGCAGCGATTCGCTCAGCCCCGGCGAGCCGGAGCAGAGGCGCAGCCCCGAGCATCCCAAGGCCGTGGCGGAGCACTGAGATGAGTGCACTGCAAGACTCGCTGCACACCTTCGGCCCGCAAGCCGGCCACATCCTCGACCTGTGGCGGCTGACGCTGCTGATCTGCACGGCCGTGTTCACGCTGGTGCTGCTGGGCTTTCTGTATGCGATCTGGCGCGCGCCGAAGGCCGGGCCCCACACGCCGCCCGACCTCGGTGCGTTCGAGCACTCGGAGCCCACGCTGCAGCGCAACGTGATCGCCGCGGTGATCGTCTCGGCGGCGCTGCTGCTGGTGCTGGTGGGCGCGAGCGTGTGGACCGATCGCGTGCTGGCGCAGATGTCGTTGCGCGATGCGCTGCATGTGCAGGTGACCGCACACCAGTGGTGGTGGGAGATCCAGTACGACGATGCGCAGCCGGCCAGGGTGTTCACCACCGCCAACGAGCTGCATGTGCCGGTGGGCCGGCCGGTGGTGCTGACGCTGAAGTCCGACGACGTGATCCACAGCTTCTGGGTGCCCAACCTCGCCGGCAAGAAAGACCTCATCCCCGGCCGCACCGCGCAGATGCAGTTCCGCGCCGACAAGGCCGGCGTGTACCGCGGACAGTGCGCCGAGTTCTGCGGGTACCAGCATGCGTGGATGGCCTTTCTCGTCGTCGCCGACGAGCCGTCCAGGTACGAGGCCTGGGCCGCCGGCCAGCGCCAGGCGCCGCCGCCGCCGGCCGACCCGGTGGCCGCGCGCGGCATGCGCATCTTCCTCGGCAGCACCTGCGTGATGTGCCACAACATCGCCGGCACCGACGCCAGCGCGCGCAAGGCGCCCGACCTGTCGCACCTGGGCAGCCGCCAGACCCTGGCGGCGGGCGCCTTGCCCAACAACGCCGAGAAGCTGGCCGCCTGGATCGCCGAACCGCAGAAGATCAAGCCCGGCGTGAACATGCCGGCGCACGCCTTCGCGCCCGACGACCTGCACGCGCTGGTCGTCTACCTGGAGAGCCTCAAATGACGCGCGATCCGGCCTGGCCCGACAAGCCCGACATCGAGCCGCTGCGCAACACCGTGCCGCCCTCGGCCGAGCAGATCCTGGCGCTCGAACGCACCTGGCGCGATCCGCCGGGCTGGCTCGGCTTCATCAGCGCGATCAACCACAAGACCATCGGCGTGCGCTTCATCGTCACCGCCTTCGGCTTCTTCGTGGCCGGCGGCCTGCTGGCGGCGCTGATGCGGCTGCAGCTGGCGCGGCCCGAGAGCCGCCTGATCGGGCCCGACCTCTACAACCAGCTGTTCACGATGCACGGCACGACGATGATGTTCCTGTTCGCCGTGCCGGTGATGCAGGCGGTGTCGGTCTACCTGGTGCCGCTGATGGTGGGCGCGCGCAGCATCGCGTTCCCGCGCATGAACGCGTATGCGTTCTGGGTCTACCTGTTCGGCGGGCTGATGCTGTACGTGGCGTTCGCGATGAACATCGGCCCCGATGCCGGCTGGTTCGCCTACGTGCCGCTTTCCGGGCCCGACTATTCGCCCGGCAAGCGGGTGGACTTCTGGGCGCAGCTGATCACCTTCACCGAACTGTCGGGCCTGCTCGAGGCGGTGATCCTGATCACCACGGTGTTCAAGCTGCGTGCGCCGGGCATGACGCTGAACCGCCTCCCGCTGTTCGTCTGGGGCATGCTGGTCACCGCGTTCATGGTGCTGTTCGCGATGCCCTCGGTGATGCTGGCCAGCAGCGCGCTCATCATGGATCGCCTGGTCGGCACGCATTTCTACAACCCGGCCGAAGGCGGCGATGCGCTGCTGTGGCAGCACCTGTTCTGGTTCTTCGGGCATCCCGAGGTCTACCTGATCTTCATCCCCGGGCTGGGCTTCATCTCGGCCATCATCCCCACCTTTTCGCGGCGGCCGATCTTCGGCTACTCGGCGATGGTGCTGGCGCTGATCGCCACCGCGTTCCTGTCGTTCGGGCTGTGGGTGCACCACATGTTCGCGACCAACCTGCCGGAGCTCGGCAAGAGCTTCTTCACCGCGGTGAGCATGATGATCGCGATCCCGTCGGCGGTGCAGATCTTCTGCTGGATCGCGACGCTGTGGACCGGCCGGCTGAACCTGAAGACGCCGCTGCTGTTCGTGCTGGCGTTCTTCGTGATCCTGGTGATCGGCGGCCTGAGCGGCGTGATGCTCGCCTCGGTGCCGCTGGACCTGCAGGTGCACGACACCTACTTCGTCGTCGCGCACCTGCACTATGTGCTGATCGGCGGCGCGGTGTTCCCGTTGATCGGCGCGATCTACTACTGGTACCCCAAGATCACCGGCCGGCTGATGAGCGAGCGGCTCGGGCGCTGGAACTTCTGGCTGTTCTTCGTCGGCTTCAACATCGCCTTCTTCCCGATGCACCTGCTGGGGCTGATGGGCATGCCGCGCCGCGTGTACACCTACCCCAAGGAGATGGGCTGGGGTGGGTTGAACCTGCTGTCGACCGTGGGCGCGGTGATGGTCGCTTTCAGCGTGCTGCTGTTCCTCGTCAACGCGTGGCGCAGCCGCACGCACGGCGCGCTGGCCGGCGACAACCCCTGGGGCGCCGGCACGCTGGAGTGGGGCACCAGCTCGCCGCCGCCGGCGGGCAACTTCAACGCGGTGCCGGTGGTGCATGGCCGCGAGCCGCTGTGGGAGGCACAGCCCGAGCCCACGCATGTGAGCGGCCTCGCGGCCGACCAGCGCGAGGTGCTGGTGACCACGGTGCTCGAGGCGCACCCCGACCATCGCGTGGTGTTCCCGGTGCCCACGCCATGGCCGTTTGTCGGGGCGGTGGCCACCACGGTGCTGTTCGTCGGATCGATCTTCACGCCGTGGGCGGTGGTGTGGGGCATGGTGCCGGTGGCGATCGCGCTCACCGCGTGGTTCTGGCCGCGCCGCCGTGAAACCCGCGCCCACCTGGCGTTGGAGCGCTCGCCATGAAGCTGGGCAACACCGAGGCGATCGAGCAGCGCGCCGATGCGCAGTCGCGCGTGCGCCGGCACGGCGCAGCGTTGGACGTGAGCGCGATCCCGAGCTTCGGCTTCGGCCACCGCAGCCTGATGTGGTGGGGCACGCAGGGCCTGATCGCGATCGAGAGCACGGTGTTCGCGTTGACCGTGGCCACCTACTTCTACCTGCGCAGCCACGCCGACCGCTGGCCGCCCACCGAGCCGCCGCCCGATGTGCTGTGGGGCACGGTGAACACGCTGCTGCTGCTGGTGAGCCTGCTGCCGGCCTGGTTGGCGAAGCGCTGCGCCGAGAAGATCGATCTGCCCCGGGTGCGGCTGTGGGTGACGGCGAGCTCGCTGTTCTCGCTCGCGGTGCTGGGCGTGCGCTGGTTCGAGTTCAAGACGCTGAACTGCCTGTGGTACGGCAGCGCCTACGGCTCGGTGGTGTGGACGCTGCTCGGGCTGCACACGCTGCACCTCGTCACCGACGCCTACGACACGCTGGTGCTCAACGTGCTGGTGTTCACCGGGCCGCTCGAGGGCAAGCGCTTCGTCGACGTGAGCGAGAACGCGCTGTATTGGTACTTCGTGGTGTTCAGCTGGCTGCCGATCTATGCGGTGCTGTACTGGGCGCCGAGGGGAGGCTAGAAGATGTGGGTCTGGCCTGCGCTGCTGGTAGCGCCGATGCTGGCGCTGGGGGAGCTCTCGGCGGTGTTCGCGCTGGCCACGCCGCTGTGCCAGCGCCAGGCCGGCGAATGGCTGCATGCGGTGTCGCTGCTGTTCATCGCGCTGGCCGCACTGCTCACCTGGCTGTCGTGGCGCGAGGCGCGGCGGCAGAAGCAGGCGCACGGCGGGACGGTGCCGACCGACACCGACCGGCACGGCCCGCAGCGGCTGTTCCTCGCGCGGGTGGCCACCTGGTCGGGCGCGCTGTCGCTGCTGGTGCTGATCGGCCTGTGGATCCCGGTGTGGGGGCTGTCGCCTTGCTGGTCGTGAGGCGTGCCGCGCCGTGGCTGCTGCTGTGGCCGATGCTGCGCTGCGCGGCGCATGCGGTCGACGCGCCGGCGGTCGAATGGTCGCTGCCGTGGAGCTTCGAGCCCTGGGTGCTGCTCTGCCTCGGGCTCAGCGCCGCGGGCTATGCGATCGGGCTGCGGCGCTTGTGGGGCGAGGCCGGCGTGGGGCGGGGCGTCTCCAGGGCGCAGGCCTGGGCTTTCGCGGCTGGCTGGCTGTCGCTGCTGATCGCACTGGTGTCGCCGCTCGATCCGCTGGGCGTGCGGCTGTTCTCGGCCCACATGCTGCAGCACGAGCTGCTGATGGTGGTGGCCGCGCCGCTGATGTGCCTGAGCCGGCCGCTGGTGCTGTGGACCTGGGCGATGCCGATGGCATGGCGCCGGCGGGCCGGCGGCTGGACGAAGCGGCCCGCGTGGTCGGCCTTCTGGCGCGGCCTGACGGCGCCGCTGTGCACCTGGTCGCTGCATGCGGTGGCGCTGTGGGGCTGGCATGTGCCGGCGCTGTTCGAGGCGGCGCTGCACGACGAGGGCATCCACACGCTGCAGCATGTGAGCTTCCTCGGCACCGCGCTGCTGTTCTGGTGGTCGGCGCTGAAGCCGGCCTCGCGCAGCGCGCAAGGCGGCGCGATGCTCTACCTCTTCACGACGATGATCCACACCGGCGCGCTGGGCGCGCTGCTGACGCTGTCGCCGGTGCTGTGGTACCCCAGCTACCAGCCGACGGCCGGCGCGCTGGGCCTCGACCCGCTGGAGGACCAGCAGCTCGGGGGCCTGGTGATGTGGGTGCCGGCGGGGTTGGCCTATGTGGCGGCGGGGCTCGCGCTGGCGGCCCGCTGGATGGGGCTGGGCCGGCGCGGCAAGCCGCGTCCCGCATGAAATATTGACTTTTATCTCGCGTTGGATAAATTATCCAACTTCAGATAATGTCGGATAATCATGATCGCCTACCCGCGAACCGCGCTCGCTGAAGAACTCGTCGTGGCTCTTCAAGGCCATGCGGTCTTCGGTGACGCGCACAACGGCCTGTTCCTCGCGGCGCCGCGCCGTACCGGCAAGACCACCTTCCTGCGCGGAGACCTGAAGCCCGCCCTCGAGAAGGCCGGTGCCGTGGTGGTGTACGTGGATCTTTGGGCCGATGCCGCACGCGACCCCGGCGCATTGATCGCGGAGGCGATCGCCCGGGCCCTGCAACCGCACCTGGGGATCGTTGCCAAGACCGCCAAGAAGGCGGGCCTGGAAAAGGTCAACCTGGGTGGCTGGCTTCAAGTCGATACCAGCAAGATCGGGAAAGTGGATGGTCTGACGCTGGTGGATGCCTTGCAGGCGTTGCACCAGACCTCCGGCAAGGCGGTGGCGCTGATCATCGATGAGGCTCAGCATGCGCTCACCAGCGAGGCGGGCGAGAACGCGATGTCGGCGCTCAAGTCCGCGCGGGACCAGATGAACCGGCCCGGCGAGGTGAACCTGATGCTGGTGATGTCGGGGTCCGACCGGGACAAGCTGCTTCGCCTGGTCAACACCAACGGTTCGCCGTTCTACGGTTCGCAGATCCAGCGCATGCCTGCCCTTGGCCCGGACTTCATTGCCCATATTGCTGCGTTGATCGAGGCGCAGCGGCCGGACTTGCGGCCTGTCGATGCGAAGGCGCTGCAGGCTGCTTTCGAAGGCTTCGGTAATCGACCACAGTTTTTCATGGAGGCGCTCGGCCAGGTGCTGAGTCCGTTGGCCGGATTGGCAGGCCGCTTCGAGCCGGCAATGCTCGAGGCGGCTCGGCAGCGCCAGCAGGATGACGAGGCCCAGATGGAGTCCGAGTACCTGGGGCTGAAGCCGACCGAGCAGGCCGTGCTGTGGCGCATGCTGGAACAAGGGTCTCGGTTCCGCCCGTATGACGCAGAGGCGCTGAAGTTCTATCGCGAGAAGGCGGGGCATGCGGTCAGCGTGGCGCAGGCGCAGAAAGCCCTGGAGGCCCTGCGCCAGCGCATGCCGGCCCTGGTGTGGAAATCCGCGCGCGGCGAATACGCGGTCGAGGATGCCGCAATGCACCGCTGGTTCGAAGCGCGCAAGGAGGCCGGCCAATGGCCACCCACGCCACCTCAGGGGCTGTTGGCACTGGACGACGATTGACGCCTGCCTGCGGCCAGCGTCAGACGGTTCAGGCCATCGCGGCGATCTGCTGCGGTGTCCGCCGCCACGTCTTCAGCGCGATGCGCTGCTCGATCCACACCGAATCGCCGAACTCGTGCGTGCGGTACTGCTCCCGCTCCAGTGCAGCGTCGGCCCGCAGCAGCGCGGCGTCGTCGGTGAACGCGCGCAGCAGCTCGTAGTGGCTGGTGCCGGGCTCATGCGTGCCGGAGAGCAGCACATCGACCACCTGCAGCCGCGTGGTCGGGCCGATCTTCTGCGTCGCGAGGCCCTGGCCGGGCGGCACGCAGCCCATATGCCGCGAGGCCGCATGCTCCAGCGCGCGGACCACGGTGGTGCCGATCGCGACGACGCGCCCGCCGCCCGCTCGCGCCTGCTCGATCGCGGCGGCAGTGGCGGCGGGCACGAA
>Ga0070662_100001903_pt1 | contig 12818 bp, 12 predicted proteins | sample KBSC53metaG_FD_65648 | JGI IMG/M metagenome (GOLD analysis project Ga0070662, IMG submission 65648) | Corn rhizosphere microbial communities from Kellogg Biological Station, Michigan, USA - KBS C5-3 metaG | ecosystem: Host-associated > Plants > Roots > Rhizosphere > Soil ...
TGCTACCGGAGTCAGGAGTGGGCACCTTTGGGGGCAACTCGATCCGGTTGCCCACTCAGCGCGGCGGCTCCGAACGCCTGCGTGAGGAGCGAGAGTCCCATCAGCATCGCGACCGCGAGCTCGGGCGAGAGCACGGCGAAGCTGAGGCAGCCGATCGCCGAAAAGCCGAATCCGGATAGGCCGCTCAGGACGGCGGCGACTGCGTAGATGGTCAACAGTGCCGCGAGCGACGGGAAGTCGCTGCAGGCGATGAGTGCGCATGGTGAAGTCATCGCTGGAGGTGCTCAAGAGATCAAGGCGGCCGTAGGCCGGAATACGCGTCGTTGGCGATGAGCCAGGCGGTCAGGTCGTCATAACCGCCACGGCACCGGAGCCGGCTTGGTGCGCAGGACGACCCGCGCCGTCATCTCGCGGCGCGCGAGCCGCTGCATGCCCTCGGCAAACGACGACATGGGCAGGACGCAGGGGACCTGCGGCCTGAGGATGCCTTGCTCGACGGCCGCCAGGAGTTGCTCGTCGGCAGCGCGACCTCGCTCGGGCTCGCGCTCCATCCACGCGCCCCAGTTGCACCCCACGACGCTGTAGTTCTTCAGCAGCGGGAGGTTCATGGCGAGGTGGGCGATCTCGCCGCTGGTGAATCCGATCGGCAGGATGCGGCCGCCCCACGCCATCGCCCTCGACACGGTGGCGAAGAGCGAGCCGCCGACGTTGTCGAAGAAGACGTCGACACCGCGGCCCTGGGTCAGCTCGAGCAACCGATCGCGCAGTGCTTCGCGCGAGTAGTCGATAGCGTGGGCCGCGCCCTGCCACCGCGCCATTTCGCAGCGCGCCGGCGAGCTGGCGCCGGCGATGACCGTCGCGCCGAGCTGGCGTGCGATGTCGATGGCTGCCATCCCGACGCCACCCGCCGCCCCACTGACGAACACGGTCTCATCGGGCTGCAATTGGGCGCGCGAGACCAGCGCGTAGCGGGCGGTCCCGTAGGCGTAGCGCACGGTCGAGCCGGTGTCGAAGCCGATGCCGTCCGGCAGCTGCACGACGCTGGACTCGGGCGCGACCAAGCGCTCGGCCATCGCGCCGTGCCAGACGCTGCACGCCACGCGGTCGCCGACGCGCACGCGCCGGACGGCGTCGCCGACGGCAAGCACCACCCCGGCGGCGTCGCTGCCGGGCACGAAGGGCAAGGCGGGCTTCATCTGGTAGCGGCCGGCGACCATCAGCGTGTCCATGAAGCTCACGGCAGCTGCATGGACGTCGACGAGCACCTGGCCGGGGCCGGGGACCGGATCCGCCATCTCGCCGAGCTCGAGCGCCTCGATGCCGTCGAAGCCGCGGCACACGACCGCGCGCATGTCAGCGCAGCTCCCGCACGCGAACGGTGACGACTTCGGCAGCGGCGCACTCCACCGACCCCTGGCGCACGCTGCAGGCCACGACTGACTTGCGCACACCGTGCTCGACCACGCGCGCGCTGAGCTCCAGCGGCCGCGCGATCCGTGCCGGCGCGAGGTAGCGCACGCGCAGGCTGGCGGTGACGACCGCGAACGGCGGCGCACCGCTGCTCAGGTCGTGACCGGCCTCGCGGCAATGCATCGACAGCGCTGCCCAGACCGCGTGGCAGTCGACGACCGAGGCGATCGTGCCGCCATACACGAACCCCGGAAAGCCGATGTGCTCGGGCCCGGGTTGCCAGACGCAGACCAATGCGTCGCCTTGCCATCGGCTCTTGATGTGCATGCCGTGAGCGTTGAGCGCGCCGCACCCGAAGCAATGCACCTGCAGCCGGTCCTGCAGGGCACGGCCGTCGTCGAACGGGTCGTGACTCGCGGCGGGTGCGTACGACCTCGATGGAGCGCCGATCCCGCGTTGCGCCGGTTCCATCGTCAGGCCCCCGCGGATGGCCGGCGCGGATCCGCCGTCCCCGATCGATCGCGTGTCGTTCGCCTCGCCCGACGCGCGCGCGGAATCAGCATGCCGACCCGCTCGCGATAGTCCCGGTATCGCTCGCCGAACCGCCGCAGCAGATCGCGCTCCTCGAACGCGATGCCGATCAGGATGTAGGCGCTGAGTCCAAGCGCGAAGAGCAGCCGCCCGGCCGTCATCACCGGCACCGCCCACAAGCTCAGCATCAGCCCGGCATAGAGCGGATGGCGCACGTGGCGGTAGAGCAGCGGCGTCTCGAACCGCGCCTCGGGCAGCGGGCGCAGCGTCGCGTGCGCGAAGGCCTGCCGCAGCCCGAACAGCTCGAAGTGGTCGATGAGGAAGGTGCTGAAGAGCGCCAACGACCAGCCGAGCGCGAACAGGCTCCACAGCAGCATCGCGCCGGCGCCGTCCTCGACCTGCCACACGACCGGCGCCGTGATCGGCACCCAGAGCCCGAACATCAGCGCCAGCACGGCGCACGTGGCCAGCACGTACGTGCTGCGCTCCAGCGCCGGCGCGACGACGCGCGTCCACCGGCGCTTGAAGCCGCTCCGCGCCATCACGCTGTGCTGAATGCCGAACAGCGCGAGCAGCAGCAGATCCGTGGCGATCGCTTCCATCGTGGGCGAAGCGGCACCGGAATCGACCGACTTGGGGACAAGCACGTCGGCACTGAAGCCGATCAGATACAGCTGGGTCGCGAGGGCGGCCACGTAAGCGACCAGGCCATAGAGGATCGAGAGCAATCGGCGCATGGAGACCTCCTTGCGACGGCATCGTCGCGTGGGGCCGTCCCTTCAGCGTCCCTGTGCAACGCCGCGGTGCGCGGCTATAACGGCGCGATGCCGTTGCGCTCCCGGTCGCCCTCGCTGCACCTGCAGGTGTTCGGCGTGCCCAAGACGGTGGTCGACGGACGCGAGACGCGGTTCCCGCTGCAACGCGCCTTCGCGCTGCTCGCGTATCTCGCGTTCAACACGGGCCCGTTGCCCCGCGCCCACCTCGCCGCGATGCTGTGGCCCGACGCCGACGAATCGCGGGGGCGCACGCGCCTGCGAAGGCTCGTCTACACGATCGAGGAGTCGCTGGGCGCCAGGATCGTGTCGGCCGAGGGCGATTGCCTCGCGCTCGATGGGCACGCCGTCGAGCTCGACGCGCTGCGCTTCGCGCAGTTCGCGCGCGTCGCGATCGCGACGACGACGCTCGACGAGAACATGCTGTCGCAAGCCCGCGAATGGATCGAGCAAGCGCGCCGCCCCTTGCTGCAGGGCATCGCCTTCGGATCGGAGACCTTCGACGATTGGCTGAAGGCCACCGCGATCGAGCACGAGCATCTGCTGGCGCGCCTGCTCGAGCGCGTCATCGACGCGCTCGGCGGGCAAGGCGAATCGGCGACCGCGTTCGACCTGGCGGACGCGCTGATTGCGCTCGACCCCTATCGCGAACCGAGCCACGTGCTGCTGATGCAGCTGCACGCCCGCCAGGGCCATGCCGCCGGCGTCGAGGCCGCGTACACGCGCTGCGCCGATCTGCTGCGCGCGGAGTTCGGCATCCGGCCTGGCCCGCAGACCGAAACGGCCTACCTGCGCATCACGGAAGACTTGAAGCGCCTCTCGGTCGACCGGGTGCAACGGCCGACCGTGCGCTTTGCGGAGAGCGGCCAGGGCGCTGTGGCCTACACGACGCTCGGCCGCGGAGAGCAGGCCCTGGTGATGGCGCCGGGGTTCGTCTGCCACATCGAGATCGCGCTCGAGCACCCGCCGTTTCGCGCCTTCGTCGAGGCGTTGGCGGATCGCTTCCGGGTGATCCTGTTCGACCGCCGCGGCGTCGGCCTCTCCGAGCGGCTGCGCGCCACCAGCACGCCCGCCGCGATGGCGGCCGACATCGCGGCGATCCTCGACCACGCCGGCGAGTCACGCGCGTGGCTCTTCGGGTCGTCCGAGGGCGGGCTCGGCGCGATGCGCTTCGCGGTCGATCGGCCGGAGCGCGTCCATGGCCTTTGTCTGTTCGGCTCGCTCGCGCGTGGCTCGGCCGCGCCTGACTACCCGTGGGCGCTGCCGGCAGCCGCCTACGACGTGTGGCTGCGGCGGCTGCTCGCCGGTTGGGGCGGACCCGTTGGCATCGAGACCTTCGCTCCGAGTCAGAAGGACGATCCGGCGTTTCGCGCCTGGTGGGCGCGCATCGTCCGGCATGCGGCCTCGCCCGGTGGGCTCGAAACGATCCTCGCCGGCCTGCGCGACGCCGACCTGCGTGCCGATCTGGGCCGGATCGGTGTGCCGACGCTCGTGATGCATCGGCGCGGCGACAGAGCAGTTCGCTTCGAAGCAGGCGAGCATCTCGCGCGGAGCATTCCGGGCGCGATGTGGCATCCCCTCGAAGGCGTCGATCACTTCTGGTGGTGCGGTGACAGCGCCCCGGTCATCACCGCGATCTTGAAGTTCGCTGCGTGACCACGGTTCGGATCGGTTGTTGGCGCGAGGCAATTGGGCGGCCTGGCGGGGCGGCTCCCGATTGGCCGGACGCGCCACGGTGCGCGGCATGGTGATTGCCGAACCCGCACGCGCTCGTTTGCGCGTCCAACCCAGGAGCATGACCATGGCAACCGCCAAGAAGACCCCAGCCAAGGCCTCGGCGACCGCCGCGGCCGCCCGAACCGACGCGACCGCGCTCCTGCAGCGCGACCACGCCGAGGTGAAGAAACTCTTCAAGCAGTACGAGAAGCTTGCCGACGCCGAGGCCGACGGCGCCGAGCGCGGAGAGCTGGCGGCACAGATTTGCGCAATGCTGACCGTCCACGCGACGATCGAAGAGGAAATCTTCTACCCGGCGGCACGTGCGGCCGAGGTCGATGCCGACCTGCTCGACGAAGCCGATGTCGAGCATGCCTCGGCAAAAGACTTGATCTCGCAGATCGAGTCGATGAGCCCGGACGACGATCTCTACGACGCCAAGGTCAGCGTGCTCGGCGAATACATCGACCACCACGTCCAGGAAGAAGAGGGCGAGATGTTCCCGAAGTGCCGCAAGTCGGAGATGGATCTGGCGGCGCTGGCCGAGGCATTGGCCGAGCGCAAGTCGGAACTGATGGCCGAAGCGTAGCGAAACCGGCCCATCCATCTCGCGACTTCGGCCGATTGGTGGGCCGATCCAACAAGCGGGCCGCGGACCCAAAGATGCCAATCAAATCGCCGAAAGCCGAAGGAAAGACGAGGGCAGCGCTTGCGCGCAAACGCGTACCGTCGTTGCCGCACGAAAGAGACGAGTCCGTGGGGAAGAACGACGACGCGCCGCGAAAGATCATGCAGCAGGCAAAAGCCGACATCGACAGCGGCAAAGTGGCCACGGACCGCAGTGAAGCCACCGACGCGGCATACCGCAGGCAAAAGGAAACCTAGCAGCCTTTGAGCCAACCTCGGGGTCGTGGACCTCGGCCAGATCGATCTGCTCGTGCAGGAGGGCTTCTATTCGAATCGAAGCGACCTTGTCCGCACGGCGATCCGCAATCAGCTCGTCCGGCATTCGGACGTCGTCAAGCAGACCATCACCCGGCGCAGCCTGACGATCGGCCTGCAGCAGTTCGCCAAGGCCGATCTCGAGCGCCTGCAGGCAGCCGGCGAGCGCATCCGGATCCTGGGCCTCACCGTCGAGGCCGCGTGCGAGCTCTTCGCCGAGGAGCCGGCGGTGCTGAAGCCGCTCGCGCTGCTGCGCGACACCGGCCTCGGATACCTTCGCCTCGGCCAGCCCGCGACGGAGCTTTCGGGCGGCGAGGCGCAGCGGATCAAGCTCGCCACCGAGCTTCAGAAGCAGCAGCGGGGCCGTTCGCTCTACGTCCTCGACGAGCCGACCACGGGCCTTCATCCCGCCGACGTCGACAAGCTGATGGCGCAGCTGCAAGGTCTCGTCGACGCCGGCAACACCGTGATCGTCGTCGAGCACGACGAGCGCGTCATCGCCGCCTCCGACTGGGAGATCGAAATCGGCCCCGGCGCGGGTCAGGCGGGTGGCCAGGTGGTGCGGTCCGCCGCGCGCGAACCCGTTGACGCCCGGGCATCGGCATAGCGATTGCCGAAGCACAGGTCGGCGATCGTGCCGTCGAGAGGGGGGGACTTGGAAAAGAACATCAGATCGATCGACGGCACTCTGCGGGCGGCGATGTCGGGCCAGATCGGCTTCGACACCCTGGTCGTCGGGGCCGGCTTTGCCGGCAGCGTGCTCGCCGAGCGGCTGGCCAACGTTCTCGGCCAGCGCGTCCTGGTCGTCGACAAGCGTCCGCACATCGGCGGCAACGCCTACGACCGGCACGACGACGCCGGCGTGCTGATCCATCCCTACGGCCCGCACATCTTCCACACCAACTCGCTCGAGATCTTCGAGTACCTGTCGAAGTTCACCGACTGGCGTCCGTACCAGCACCGCGTTCTGGCAAGCGTCGACGGCCAGCTCCTGCCGATGCCGATCAACCTCGACACGATCAACCGCCTGTACGGCCTGAACCTGACGTCCTTCGAGCTGCAGGACTGGCTCGACTCGGTCGCCGAAAAACTCGATCGCGTCGAGACCTCCGAGGACGCCGTCGTCTCGAAGGTCGGCCGCGACCTGTACAACAAGTTCTTCCGCGGCTACACCCGCAAACAATGGGGACTCGACCCGTCGGAGCTCGACGCGAGCGTCACGGCGCGGGTGCCGACGCGGACCAATCGCGACGACCGCTACTTCGCCGACACCTACCAGGCGCTGCCCAAGCACGGCTACACGCGCATGTTCGAGCGCATGCTCGCGCACCCGAACATCAAGGTGATGCTCAACACCGACTATCGCGAGATCGTCGACCTCCTGCCGTGGCGCCACATGGTCTACACCGGCCCGATCGACGCCTTCTTCGACTTCCGCCACGGCAAGCTGCCGTACCGCAGCCTCGAATTCCGCCACGTCCACCTCGCGACCGAACAGTTCCAGCCGGTCGGCACGGTGAACTACCCGAACGACTACGGCTACACCCGGATCAGCGAGTTCAAGCACATCACCGGCCAGCAGCATCCGGGCACATCGATCGTCTACGAATACCCGCGCGCGGACGGCGATCCCTACTACCCGGTGCCGCGCGCCGAGAACGCCGCGCTGTACAGGCGCTACGAAGCGGAGGCCGACCGCCTCGACAACGTGACCTTCGTCGGCCGACTGGCGACCTACAAGTACTACAACATGGACCAGGTCGTCGGCCAGGCCCTCGCCGTCTTCAGGCGCTTGCAGGAGCGCGCGGCGCGAGGGCAGCCCGCCGATTCGTTGCGGGTGGTCGCCTGAATCGGCGCGGCTGAAGCGTCACTCGCCTACACGCCGCCCGGAATGTGCATCCGCGACGCCGTCGTGCACTCGGCGATCCGGTCGAGCGGGATCTTCGGCGTGCGATCGGCGCGCAGCAGGCCGTTCGCCTCCTGGAAGGTATCGGCGAACTGGGTGTAGCAAAAGCCGCTGAAGAGCGGCGTGTGCACGACGGTCTCGAGCAACCGTCCGAACATCTCGGCGAGCTCGGCGCCGTCGCGTGCCGAGCTGTAGCCCCAGGTCGGCGACGTGCCCGCGCGTTCGCCAGCGAGGGCGATGCCGCCGAACTCGGTCAGCATGATCGGCTGGCCCCGGTGCGGATAGCCGTCGAGCGTCAGGACCCGACCGCCGGGACGGCGCCGATCGAACAGCTGCTCGGTCTTGATGTCGCCGTAGCGCTGGCGCAGATGCTCGGTGTTCGCGTCGTAGTCGTGGATGCCGATGATGTCGGTCGCGCTGCTTTCCCAACCGTCGTTGCCGATCACCGGACGGGTCGCGTCGAGGGTCTTGGTGAGGTGATAAAGCGCTTCGACCGCGTGGCGCTGCGACTGCATCGCGGTGAGCTCGGGCACGCCCCACGATTCGTTGAACGGGATCCACGCCACGATGCAGGGATGGCTGTAGTCGCGCTCGATCGCCTCGCCCCACTCGCGGATCGTGCGCTTGATCGCGGTGCGGGTGAAGCGGTAGGCCGCGGGCATTTCTTCCCAGACCAGCAGGCCGAGCCGGTCGGCCCAGTACAGGTAGCGCGGATCCTCGATCTTCTGGTGCTTGCGCACGCCGTTGAAGCCCATCGCCTTGGCGAGCTCGACGTCCTTGCGCAGCGCCGCGTCGTTCGGCGCCGCCATCAGGGTGTCGGGCCAATAGCCCTGGTCGAGCACCATGCGCAGCAGATAGGGCCGGCCGTTCAGCATGAAGCGGTCGCGCAGGATCGACACCGAGCGCAGTGCCGTGTACGAGCTGAACTCGTCGATCGTCTCCTCGCCGGCGAGAAGGCGCACGGTCGCCTGGATCAACGTCGGCCGCTCCGGGCTCCAGAGCAGCTCGTTGCGAAAGTCGTCGATGCCGGGGTCGGCGAGGACGATGATCCGGTCGGCCTCGAGGTCCATCACCTGATAGCGATCGCGTGCGAGCAGCCGCTCGCCGAGGCGAAGGGTCACCTCGATCGCGAGGTCGTCGACCGGATCTCCGCTCACCCGCGCCTCGAAGCGGATCGCGAAGGTCTCCACGTGCGGAGTCCAGCGGATCTTGTCGATGTAGGTGCGGCCGACCCTCTCGAGCCACACCGTCTGCCAGATTCCGCTCGTCCGTGGATACCAGATCGCGTGCGGCTCGAGCTGCCAATCCTGCTTGCCGCGCGGCTTCGTCAGCTCGTGCGGATCGTCGACCGCCATCACCGTCAGCTTCTGCTGCCCCGAAGGATCGAGCAGCGCCGTGATGTCGGCCGAGAACGGCGTGTGACCGCCCTCGTGGGTCGCGGCGAGGCGATCGTTGATCCACACCTTGGCCGCGTAGTCGACGGCGCCGAAGCGCAGCAGGGTGCGGCCGTCGTCGGGCCGATGCTCGAACTCGCGCTCGTACCAGCAGCACGGATGGAAGCTTCGGTCATCGATTCCGCTCGCTGCCGACTCGGGCGGAAACGGCACCTCGATCGCGTGGCTCCAGCGCCCGACGTCGGTCGGATGCGTGCAACGACGCGCGTCGTCGTAGGCGAAGCGCCAGCGTCCGTTCAGCGATGTCCACCGTGACCGCTCGAGCTGCGGATTGGGATGTGCGGTTGCGTCGGTCACCGATCTCGTCTCCGAGCCGCGATGCGATCGATTCTGCGATGCGAGTGCGCGTCGTCCCGCCGACGCCGCGGCGAGGCCGGACTTTTTTGGCACCCGCGCAGCTTCAGGCGAGCGCGTCGTCGAGCCGCGGCAATCGCAGCGCGCTGCCCGGAGTCGACACCCGTCGCGGCGTTGCTCCGGACGGCACGGCGAGGACGGCGTCGATCGCATCGACGATCGTCTCGGCCGCCGCGTCCCACGAGTAGCCGGCGACGCAGGCGCGCATCGCCGATTCGCGTGCCGCCCGGGTCGCGTCACTTTCACCGAGCGCAGCGCGGCAGGCAACGATGAACGCGTCGGGTGTCTGGGCGATCGCGACCAGCGCGCCGAACAGGGCCTCGACGTCATGGATCGGCGTCGAGACGACGGGCTTGGCCGCAGCCATGTATTCGAGCGTCTTGGTCGGGCTGATGAACTCGGTCGATTCGTTGCGCGCGAACGGCATCAGGCACACGTCCCAGCCGGCGACGAGCTGCGGCAGGATGGCGTAGTCCTGCTGGCCGAGCCAGTGCAGGTTGTCGCGTCGAGGCAGACTCGCCGGATCGATCTTCACGACCGGCCCGACCATCACCACCTGCCAGCCCGGATCGGCGTCGGCGATGCGGGCGACGAGGTCGAGGTCGAGGCGCTCGTCGATGACGCCGAAAAAGCCCAGCCGAGGTGCTGCGATGCGGCCTTGCAGCGCGACGGCGCGGCGCACGGCGAGCGCATCGGCGCTGGCGCGAGCGGGTGCGTAGTGTGCTGCGTCGACGGCGCTCGGCAGGCAGAGCACGTTGGGGTTTCGATCGCGCTTGGCTGCGTAGAGCCGGGGGCCGCCGGTCGTCACGAGGTCGGCCCGCTCCAGCAGCGCGGCCTCGCGCTCGCGCAGTTGCGACGGCGCGTTCTTGAACGCCGCGAGCTCGTCCATGCAGTCGTAGACGACGGCTCGCGGCGACAGCGCGTCGAGCAGCGGCAGCGCCATCGGCGTGTAGAACCAGACCACATAGTCCTCGATTCCGGTCTCCGCCAGATAGTCGGCAACGAGACCGCGCAGCACGGCCAGCTGCTCGTCGTGAAAGCCGGCGGCGCGGAGCGACGTGTGCGCGCGCAGCACCTCGACGCCAGGGCATGGGCTGGAGCGTTCGAGGCGGGCCGGCCCGTCGCCCGGCACCGGCTCTTCGACGAAGACGACCGGATGGCGGCGCGCCAAGCGCGAAAGCAGATGCTGCGGCCGCTGGAAGACGAAGGCCCAACGCAGATGCGAGAAGACGATGAGATGCGACATGCCTGGATCGAAGATGTGGGTCGGCTGCGAGGCAACGGGCGTGCCGAGTCTTCGACCTCAGGTCGCGACGCGCCGCCGCCGCTCGACCGCGCAAATGTCGCTTTCGACGACGTAGCGCGTCAGCGCATCGTCGAGCGTGGGAAGCAAGGAGGCCCGCTCGCTGCCGAGCACGCCGTAGCGGGGTCGGGGGGCCACCTCGCCGGCGCCGGCGCCACTCGTCCGGCGCAGCGTCGACACGTCGACCGCGGCAGCGCCGGCGGCACGTTCGACAAGCTCGGCCCAGCTGACATCGCCCTGGTTCGCGAGGTGCCACAGCCCTGCCTCGCCGTCGACGAGCAGATCGAGGCAGGTCTCGACCAGATCGGGCACGTAGGTCGGCGAGACACGCACGTCCGCGGCGGCACAGAAGTCGTCGCCGCGCATGAGGGCCGCAAGCGCACGCGTCACGAAGTTGTGCGGATCCGCAGGGCCGAAGAAAGCGCTCGTCCGAACGACCATGGCGTGCGGGCAGAGGGCCAGCGTGTCGCGTTCTGCAGCGGCCTTGCTGTGGCCATAGACATTGAGCGGCGCGACCGGATCGCTCTCGACCCACGGCCCCGCGCCGTCGCCGCCGAAGACCTGGTCGCTCGAGAACGTCGCGAGCCGAATGTCGTGCGCGGCGCATTGCGCGGCGAGCACGGCCGGGCCGACCGCGTTCTCGCGAAAGCAGCGCTCGACGTCGCTCTCGGCAGCGTCGATGCGAACGTAGCCGCTGGCGTTGACGATCGCCCATGGACGCCAGCGCGCGATCGCCGCGGCGACCGACGCCGGATCGGCAATGTCCATCGCGGCGCGATCGAGCAAGCGGTAGGCGAGGTTGCGTCGGGCACAGCACGCGGCGAACGCACGGCCGAGCGTGCCGCTCGCGCCGCTGATCAGGATCGGCGCGGCCGCAGCGCCAACGAGCGGTCGATAGCCTGCGAGCCGCGTGATCGCGCTTGCCGGGGCGATCGGCTTGGCGATGAAGCGTTCCGCGCAGCGCCACCAGCCCTCGCCTTGCAGCACCGGATGCGCCGGCGCGCAATTCGCGGCGAGGTCTGCGATCAGGCCGGCGAGCGCGGTCGCGCGCGGCGGCGACGAGCGGACATCGTACGGGCCCGCTTCGTAGTAGCCGCGGCATTCGCCGAGCAGGCAGTTCCAGTCGAACGCGCCGAGCAGCGCCCAGGCGGTGACGGCGCGGACGTCGGCGCCGCCGGCGCGCGCCTGCTCGGCCCCGCGCCAGATGTCGACGAGCCAGCGCAGTTGATCTTCGCGGCGCGCATCGATGTGGGCCTCGGTCACGGCCAGCGGAATGGCATAGCGTCGCCACGCTTCGTCGAGCAGCGATGCAATCGTGGGCACCGGGGTCGCGAGGACGCGGACCGACTCGATGTCGACGAATTCCGGACGCGGCGCGCCGCTGCAGCGCCGTGGATAGCGGTGCAGGCGATGATCGAGCCAGCGATCGCTGGTCACGTAGTGGTTCACGCCGATGATGTCGGGACGACATGGGTTTTCGGCGAACCAGCGGATCTCCGCCGCCGTGCCGCCGCTGTCGCGAAGGTAGTCCCAGAGGGCATGGCGCTCGTCGACGCGTCCGCAGAGCAGATCCCACGCGAGCCAGCGGCGCTGGTTGTAGAACTCGACGACGGCGGCGAGCGGAGCGGTACCGTCGGTGCGACCGAGGTCGTCCGTCTGCACGAGTTGCGCCGCCGGATGGCTGCGGCGGATCGCCGCCATCGCGAGCACCGTCGCGCGGCATTGGTTGAGAACCGCGCGAACGAAGGCGCGGTCGTCGCGCGCGTGGGGATACCACAGGCCGTACAAAGCGCTGAAGCGCGCGGTGGTGAGCGGTTCGTTGATCGGGGTCCAGCAGCGAACCCACGGATAGCGCGCGGCGACCGCACCGGCGTACTCGGCGAGCGCCGGTGCGAATCCCGGGTCGAGCAGGTCGGTGTGCGGCGGCCCGCTGCCGTGGTGGACGAGGCCGACGATCGGCTCGACGCCCAGCCTCCTCAACTCCGTGAGGCCGCGGTCGGCACGCGACCAGTCGGCCGCGGCCGTGCCGCCAGGAGCGGTTTCTTCCCACAGCACCGGATAGCGAAGGGTGCGCAGGCCGAGCGCTGCGAAGCGCGCGAGGTCGTCGGCGCGGCCATGGTGCCCGCTGCGGTCGAGCTGGGTGAAATACCGGTCGCCGACGCGGTTGATCGTGCATTCGATGCCACCCCACATCGCGAGCGGGCGGAACCGTGGTGCGCGCGAAGCGGCCGCGCCGCGCGGCGTGGCGGCGCTGACTCGATCCGGCTGGCAGTCGCTTGGGCTGGCGTCTTGGTCATCGGTCTTGAACATTGCTCGTGCGTGGGTGAGGTCGCATTCGCGGAGGCAATCGGCGCACCGCTGCCCCACAGCTGCTCTCACCACCGCACGTCGGGACGATGAGGCGCGCAGGGCCGTTCTAGAGGCGTCTG
>Ga0070662_100001927_pt1 | contig 12753 bp, 15 predicted proteins | sample KBSC53metaG_FD_65648 | JGI IMG/M metagenome (GOLD analysis project Ga0070662, IMG submission 65648) | Corn rhizosphere microbial communities from Kellogg Biological Station, Michigan, USA - KBS C5-3 metaG | ecosystem: Host-associated > Plants > Roots > Rhizosphere > Soil ...
GACTGGACCGGCGTTTGCGCCCAGGCCGCCTATGTGCAGCCGGGGCAGGCCGCGTCCTTCTTCCAGACCAGTTTCGACTGGGTCCGGATAGGCGACGGCAAGGCCTTCGCGACCGGTTATTTCGAACCGGAGATCGCCGCTTCGCCGGTCCAGGCGCCGGGCTACTCCGTTCCGATCTACATGAAGCCCACGGACCTCGTCCGGTGCACCCTGCCCGATGGCAAAACGGGCCGGGGCCGGATCGACGAATACGGCCAGTGCGTGCTCTATTTCACACGCGCCGAAATCGAGCAGGGCGCGCTCGCCAACAAGGGGTTGGAGATTGCCTGGGCGGCCGACCCGGTCGAATTGTTCTTCCTGCAAATCCAGGGGTCCGGCAGGCTCCGCTATCCTGACGGGACGATCCAGCGCATCGGCTATGCCGACCAGAACGGCCGCGACTATGTCGCTGTCGGCCGCCTGCTCAAGGAACGCGGACTGCTTCCGCCCGGCGGGGTCAACATGGAATCGATCGTCGCCTGGATGCACGCATATCCCGATCAGGCGACTGCCCTGATGCAGGAAGACCTGTCCTACATCTTCTTCAAACCGTTGAGCGGGCCCGGGCCGTTGGGCGCACTCGGCCTGCCCGTCACTGGCCGCTCGAGCGTCGCCGCCGATCCGAATTTCATTCCGCTCGGCGCTCCGGTGTTCCTTGCGCTGGACAGGCCGGAAGCCTGGGGCATGTGGGTTGCCCAGGACACGGGCGGAGCGATCAAGGGCGCGAACCGCATCGACACTTTCTGGGGCGCGGGCGAAGAGGCGCGGCGCATCGCCGGCGGAATGTCCGCCAAGGGCCAGGCGCTCATCCTGCTTCCGAAGGGAACTGCGGCGCGTGCGCTCGCTCAGCGCTGAAGAGCGCGAGCTCTGGGAACAAGTCGCAGCAACCATCCGCCCGCTTTCCCGCGAGCCAACGAAATCCTCCCCAGAGCGGGCAGGGGGATCGGCGAAACCAGTGGAGCGGGCTCCTTCCGTCAATTCCGCTAGGGCGAAACTGCCACCTCCTCCAAAAAAGACGGCACTTTCTACGGCGACTCTCGACGGGACCTGGGACCGGCGGCTTCAGTCCGGCACCGTCGAGCCCGACCGCGTTATCGACCTTCACGGCCTCAATCTCGACCGGGCATGGGCGGCGATCGACCGCGGGCTGGAGCGGGCGATCACCGCCGGCGACCGGGTTATCCTGCTGGTCACGGGCCACGCCCGGTCCGGCGATCCGCCGGTTCAGCGCGGCAAGATCCGCGCTGCCGTCCACGACTGGCTGGAGGCTTCGCGGCATGCCTCGCAAATCGCTTCCGTTCGCGGTGCCCACCGGCGTCACGGGGGAGGCGGAAGCCTCTATATTATTTTGCGGCGTAACCCTCTTCGCTGCACCATTTCTTAACCCTGTCGATTTAACCCGGACTTCGAGACGGATCAGGCCGTCGGACGAGGCGCAACTAGGGATGCAAGCAGGCACGGCCCAAAAGGTCAGCAACGCCATTCTCTCTGGCGCTGCCGGCTTGGCCTCCTTCATATTTTCGTTGGCTGCGCTCCTGTACATCACGGAGCTCAACGAGAAGATCGTCGCCGCGCTCGTCGCGGGCACCTTCTGCTTGCTTGTCAGCTACATCGCCTCGGAGCGTCCGAACAGCCAGAGCGCCCGAGCCCTCTCCGCCCTGGGCGATCGCCTTCTCGCCGTCGAGGATGGGGACCTGATCTCCCCTGCGCCTCCGATCGTCCGTGAAACAATGCCCAAGGTTGCAGCCGCGGTGGACACGCTCTTCGCCGAAGTCCGTGCATCGATCGAAAATGCCCATGCGCTTGGCATGTACGATCCCGTCACCTCGCTTCCGAACCGGCTGCATTTCCGATCGGAAGCCGACAAGCTTTTGGGCGACATTCCGGACGGGGGGCGGGCGGCAATGCTGTTCGTGGACCTCGACCGCTTCAAGAACGTCAACGACAGCCTCGGCCACGCCCGCGGCGACCAGCTCCTGATCATGGTCGCCAACCGGCTTCGAGTCGTCGTCACCGCCGAGCTTAGCGAGAAGGTGTCGAAACGCCCGCTCCTGGCCCGCCTCGCCGGCGACGAGTTCACGATATTCTTTCCGCACATCGACTCCGTCGAGGATGTGGAGCGGGTCGCGCGCCGGGTCGCTCTCGCAATCTCCGAACCGTTCGAGCTTTACGGCCACAGCGTCGACATAGGCGCCTCGATCGGCGTTTCGGTTAGCCCGCAACACGGGACGAGCATCGAATCGCTGATGCGCGCGGCGGACATAGCCATGTATCGCGCCAAGTCGCGCGGCGGCGGCCAGCACTGCCTGTTCAACGACGAGCTCGCCGCCGAGCATCAGGAAAAGATCGAGACGGAAAGAGCGCTTACCGAGGCCGTCCACCACGGCGAGTTCCAGCTTGCACTGCAGCCGCAGCTTAGCCTCGTGACCGGTGAAATCGTTGGCGGGGAGGCGCTGCTGCGCTGGAACCATCCGCGCGACGGATTGCGGATGCCGGGGACGTTCATCCCCGTCGCAGAGCGGACAGGGCTCGTCAGCGAGGTCGGCGACTGGGTCATCGGCGAGGTTGCGCTTGTCCTCGGCGGATGGGCCCGGGACGGCTTCGAGCATCGCCTGTCGTTCAACGTCAGCCCGAGGCAGCTCGACCGCATCGATTTCTTCACGCGGATGCGCCAGGCCTTCACCGACCAGGGCGTTCCGTTGTCGATGATCGAGCTGGAATTCACCGAAAGCGCGGCGATGGAAGCCAGCGAGGCGGTGCTCGAGGAGATCGCCGCGCTACGCGACGACGGAGCGCGCATCGCAATCGACGATTTCGGGACCGGCTATTCCAACCTCTCTCGCCTTCGGACGATGCCGCTCGACCGGGTGAAGCTCGATCCGTCGCTGATCGCCGAGATCGACACTTGCGAAAAGGCCCGAGTCATCGTCCAGGCCGTCGTCCAGCTGATCAAGGGCGTCGGCTGCGAGATCGTCGCCGAGGCGGTCGAGAATAGCGCGCAGGCCGATTTGTTGCGCGCGATGGGTTGCGACACTGTCCAGGGCTATGTTTTCGGTGAACCGATGTTCGAGCCCGAATATCGCGCCTGGGTCAGCAACTCCCGCGGAAGGATCGACAAATCGGTGGCTTGAGCGGATCCCTGTGGGAACCGCAATTTAGGTTACTTCTTTCTGTAAGCTCTTGCGCCTATGATGTTATTCGCGACATCAGGGGCATTGAATGGCGCATAGCGAGACGAAGGATTCTGGCGGGAGCCGCAGCCAACCGGATTCGCGTCCTGGTGAATCCGGAGCTCCGGCTCCCGAACCAGAATCGCAGGGCAGGCGCGCTCACGACGCCTCCACCGCGCAGCTCATCGCGACGCTCCAATTGCGCCTCGATCTGCTCCGCAAGAGCGGCGACCCGCAGTTGTCCGCGATTGCACGGCAGCTGGAGAAGCAGCTGACCGAAATTCGCGGCGAACTGGGCGGGTTGGGAGAGTGCGAGACGGACAAGGACGCCGGCTGAGGCTAGCCGCGCGGTCCCCGCGAACGCTCCAGGTTTTCGATCTGGCTGCGGATGACGCTGATGAGCCTCCTGCAATCGGTTCCGGCAGCCCGCACCGACTCGGCATCGGCCCTCGATCCGGTTTCGTCCGCGCATTTCTCCAATTCGTCCGCCAGCGATTCGAGGCGGTCGAGATGTTGCGCCAGTCGAAGGAACCTCGCGGCATCGGACCGAGGGTTTTCGGTATTGGAGACGATCCTCAATTCGGGCCTGCCATGTCGAGGGCGTGAAGGCTGCTGCCCCGGCCTCTGCTCGCCTCGCGCACACAGGATGGCTTCGGCGACATTATCCGTAATTATCGCGATCGCTTCGATTTCCTGAGGCGTCGGACCGCCCACGGTTCGATGATAGATGGCGAATGTCCCGAGGATCGCGTCGTCGCTTCCCCGAATCGGAGTCGACCAGCAGGCGCGCAAACCATGCGGAAGCGCCACATGGCGATACTTGGCCCAGAGCGGATGGGACTCGATGTCGGTGACATAGACGGGATGCCCGAAATAGGCCGCAGTTCCGCAAGAACCCGCCGAGGGTCCGATTTCGGAGCCGTCTATTGCCTCGCAATATTCGCTTGGCAGGCTTGGCGCCGCTGCGTGCCAAAGCCTTTTCCCGTCAGGGTCGAGCAGGAGGATAGAGGTCAGCAACTCCCCTTCGGCCATCTCCTCGACCGCGAGGAGGTGCCTGTCGAGAACGGACTGAAGGCTGTCGCCGGTCGCAAGTTCCGACGGTGCCAGGCTCCGTCGGACGCGGAGCGATTCCTGAAGACCGATTGCAAACGCCATCAAGCTTCTCCGCATTGAGCGAAGGTCATCAAGTTACAATCCGCGCGAGCCGGTCGGACAATCAACGCACGAGGCCGGACAACAACAATAGATTGGAATTAAAGCCATACTCCCGGCGAATTCATGCATCAGCTTCGTCGCTTTTCCTACTCGGGAAAAACACGAGATTAGCCGAGCATTCGCTCGACGATCCGCCGGTAAATGCGCGACAGCGCGAGAATATCCTCGACCGCCGCGCATTCACCGACCTTGTGCATCGTCGCGTTGGGCAAGCCGAAGTCGACCACCGGGCACAGCTGGATCAGGAATCGTCCGTCCGAGGTGCCGCCGCTTGTCGACAGCTCCGGCTCCTGGCCGGTTTCCTCGCGGATGGCGTCGACGACGAGGTCGTAGAGCGGCCCCGGCGGCGTGAGGAAAGCCTCGCCCGAAATTCGCGAGCGGACCTTTGCCTCCGGCGCGTGCGTAGCCGCTACCTTCTCGACCATTCGGACGAGCTCGGCGCCGGACTGAACGTTGTTGAACCGGATGTTGAGCTGGGCCGTCGCGGAGCCCGGAATGACATTGCTCGCGTGAGTCGGCGTGTCGATGCCGGTGAACTCCAGGTTGGACGGTGGGAAAGCGTCGGTGCCGTCATCGAGGTGAAGGCCGTCGAGCTCGGCGATGATCCGCGCCAGCGGAGGGATCGGGTTCTCGGTGCGGTGCGGGTAGGCGACATGCCCCTGAACGCCCGGCACGTCGATCCACATGTTGACCGACCCGCGCCGCCCGATCTTCACGGTATCGCCCAGCCGGTCGACCGATGTCGGCTCGCCGATCAGGATCATGTCGGGCCTGATCTGCCGTTCGTTGAGCCAGTCGATGATCCGGGGCGTGCCGTACGTCGAATAGCCTTCCTCGTCGCCGGTGATGAGGAACGACAAGGTGCCCCGTTTCTGCTCCACCTCGGCGAGCGCCGCGACGAATGCGGCGATCGCGCTCTTCATGTCATTCGCGCCGCGCCCTACCAGGACCCCGTCCTCGATCGCTCCATCGAAGGGGCCGCAGCTCCAGTTCTCTCCGGCTGGAACGACGTCGAGATGGCCCGCAAAGCCGAAATGCGGCGCGCCCTCGCCGCGGATCGCCACCATGTTCTCGGTCGGTCCGTCGGGCGGCTCGCCCATAACCCAGCGGTGGACGGTGAAGCCGAGCGCTTTCAGGGGGCGTTCAAGGACGTCGAAAACCTCGCCGCTAGCAGGCGTCACGCTTGGGCATCTGATGAGCTCGCGCGCAAGCTCCACCGGGTCGATTGAAGCGGTCATTGCGAGCGACTAGCAAGCAGACGTTGCCTTGCACAGGGAGCCCGCGCGATGCCCAAGCTGGACCTCGACCAGATCGAGCAGACCAACCGCACCGGATATCCGCCGCCTTTTGACAGCGACGTGCAAGGCCGCTGGTATCGCCGGCTCGCCTCCGCCGGCGGACTGACGCAGTTCGGTGTAAGCCACGTGACGCTGAAACCGCGCGCGTGGTCCAGCCAACGCCATTGGCATGACGAGGAGGACGAATTCCTCGTCATGATCGATGGCCAGGCCGTGCTGGTCGAGGACGAGGGCAGGACATTGCTCGGGCCCGGCGACTGCGTCGCTTTTCCGGCGGGAGCAAGGAACGGCCATCACCTGCGCAACGAAAGCCAGTCCGACTGCACGTTCGTCGTCGTTGGAAGCGGGGCTGGCGGCGCCGGTGGCTATTCCGATATCGACATGATGTTCACCGCCGACGGCAGCTACGTGCGCAAGGACGGGACCGCCTACTGATCGCGCTCGGAATGCTTCTGCGAGGCTGCGCCGAAGGCAATGCCCATCGCTATGCCGATGGCGATGCCGACGCCGATGTTACCCATTGCAACGCCGATCGCCACTCCGACTGCGATACCGACGGCAAAACCTGATCCTGCTTTCCTATTCATGTGTAGCTAAGCTGCCTCATTCTCATACTGATCGATTATCCACGGCTCGTCCTGGGCCTTGTCGATCCAGTCTGCGACGTCCGGGTGCGAGAGGACCGCCTTCATATAGGCGCCGGCGAACGGCGGAACCTTGACGCCATAGGTGATGAAGCGGGTGACGACGGGCGCGTACATGATGTCCGCCGCGCACCAGTCGCCAAAGAGGTAGTCGCCGGTGCCGCCGAAGCGGGCGCGCGCCTGCGCCCACAATTGCAGGATCCTGTTGATCTCGTCGCGAACGGCGTCGGATAGCTCGACCGCGGAATAAGTCTTGCGGACGTTCATCGGCAGGTCGCGGCGCAGGTTGGTGAAGCTCGAATGCATCTCCGCCGCCATCGATCGCGCCATCCCGCCCGCGCTATCCTCTTTCGGCCAGAACTTGTCGCGGCCGACGCGGTCGGCAAGGAACTCGACGATCGCCAGGCTGTCCCAGACGACGCATTCGCCGTCCCAAAGGATCGGCACCTTGCCCATCGAAGGAGCGAATTCGTCGCCCTCGCGCCGTTGCTCCCATTGCTCGTCGAACATCGGGACGACGAATTCCTCGAACTCTTCGCCCGAGAGCCGGCAGGCGAGCCAGCCGCGCATCGACCAGCTCGAATAGGCACGGTTGCCGATGATGAGCTTGAGCAAGTGAAGGCTCCTATTGTGTCGCGGCTTCCAGGATCGCCGTTCTCAACTCGGCGATCCCGCTACCCGTTTCGCTGGACGTCGTGAAGATTGCCGGATGCGCCGCGGGATGGCGGACCGCTTCCGCAGCGACATCCTCGAAGATCCGGCCGAGCGCCGACGGCTTCAGCTTGTCGCCCTTGGTGAGGACGAGATGATAGCTGACCGCGGCGTCGTCGAGCATCTGCATCACCTCGCCGTCGACCGGCTTCAGCCCGTGGCGCGAATCGATGAGCACTAGGACGCGCTTCAGCACCGCCCGGCCCCGAAGATAATCGTTCACCAGGTGCCGCCAACGCTTCACGAGGTCCTTCGGCGCTTCGGCAAATCCGTAGCCGGGCATGTCGACGAGGCGCATCCGGATCGGCTTTCCGACGTCGAAGAAGTTGAGCTCCTGGGTTCGCCCCGGAGTGTTCGACGTACGCGCCAGCGACTTGCGGTTCGTAAGTGCGTTGAGAAGCGAGCTCTTGCCGACGTTGGACCTGCCGGCAAAGGCGATTTCCGGCGCTTCCGGGTCGGGAAGGAATTTCAGCTCGGGCGCGGACTTCAGGAATTCGATCGGCCCGGAAAACAGCTTCCGCGCCTGCTCCTCCAGTTCCGGTTTCCCCTCCATCATGTCTCGACCGGGTGGGTGTCCGAAAGGTGCAGCCCGAACTTCCGGTATAGCCACCATTGCTGGAGGATCGTCAGGATGTTCGACGTCACCCAGTAAAGCACGAGGCCCACCGCGAACGGCGCGAGGATGAACATCATCACCCATGGCATTAGCGAGAAGATCTGCTGCTGCGTCGGGTCCATTTGCTGCGGGTTGAGCTTGAACTGCAGCCACATCGTGATTCCGAGCAGGATCGGAAGCACGCCAAGGTGGAGGAATCCGGGCGGCGTGAAATTCAGCAGGCCGAACAGGTTCACCGGCGTCAGCGGATCGGGCGCGGAGAGATCCTTGATCCACAAAATGAACGGCTGGTGCCGCATTTCCACCGACACCATCAGCACCTTGTAGAGCGCATAGAAGACGGGAATCTGGAGGAGGATCGGAAGGCAGCCGGCCGCCGGGTTGATCTTCTCCTCCTGATACAGCTTCAGCATTTCCTGCTGCTGGCGCTGCTTGTCGTCCTTGAAGCGCTGCTGGATCGCCTTCATCTTCGGCTGGACCTTCCGCATCGCCGCCATCGACTTGAACTGCTTCTGGGCGACAGGGAACATGATCAGCCGGACGATGATCGTCAGGCAAATTATCGCGACTCCGAAGTTGCCGGTGACGTGGAAGAGCCACGTCAGGAGGTCGAAGATCGGGCGCATGAACCATTCGAACCAGCCCCAGTCGATCGACTTGGAGAGCTTCGGGATTCCCGCATCTTCATAGCGGTCGAGAAGCCCCTTTTCCTTCGCTCCGGCGAAGAGGCGGGTGTCGGTCTGCGCGACTCCGCCGGCCGGGACCACGTGCTGAGGTTCGGCATAGTCGGCCTGGTAGCCGCCGCCCGGAGTGCCGGTGAAGCTGGCGCTGATCTGGGGAGACCCCACGGGAGCGAGCGCCGTCAGCCAATATTTGTCGGTGAAGCCGAGCCAGCCGCCGTCGCTTGATAATTTTTTCGACTGGCCGCCGTCGAGGTCGTCCCATCCCACCGAATAATTGGCTGCCCCGCCGAGATAGCCGATCGGACCGAAGTGCGTCGTTTCTCCGATCAGCGGGATGCGGCTGCTGTGGTCCGGCGATTTTTCAGCGCGGTTGACGAGGCCGTAAGGGCGAACCGCCACCGGCCCGGAGCCACGATTTTCGACGCGCTGACGGACGCTGAAGAGATAATCCCGGTCGACGCTGACAACGATCTGAAAGACCTGGCCGGTAAAGTTGCTCCAGCTCAGAGTGACCGGCCGGCCGGGCTCGAGCGACGGAGCGCTCGCGGTCCACACCGTATCCGGGCCGGGAACCTGGAGGCCTTCGCCCGTCCAGCCGAAGCTCGCGAAATTCGCGCCAGGCGTTCCGACTGGCGACAAGAGCCGGACCGGCGGCGACTCCTTCGAGATGGCCTGCCGTTCCCTGCGAAGGACGAGATCGTCGAAGCGCGCGCCCTTGAGGTTGATCGATCCCATCAAGCTTGGCGTCTCGATCCTTACGCGCGCGCTCTCTCCCAGCACTTGCGAGACAGGACGGACCTTGTGGACGGGCTGCGTGGTGGGGGCCGCCTGCTGCTGCGGTTGAGCCGCCGGCTTGCCTGCGTCCGCCGTCTGGGCCTGGGGAGCGGGGGTCGGCATCAGCCGGTCCGATAGGAAGGTCCAGCCGAGCAGCACCAATGCGCTCAGCACGATCGCGAGGATCATGTTCCGGTTTTCGTTCACTTGGCGGCTAATCCTCGCATTTCACGTCAGGGCACCGGATCATGGCCTTGGCCGCCCCAGGGGTGGCAGCGGCCGATCCTTTTGAGGGCCAGCCAGCCCCCGCGCAGCGCGCCATAGCGCGACAATGCGGTGATCGCATAGGCCGAGCATGTCGGCTTATAGCGGCAGCTTGGCGGAAGAACCTTCGACGGGCCCAATTGCCAGCCTCGGGCGATGAGGATGAGCAGGCGCGCAATCACTGCGCCACCTTCCGGAGAGCGCGCGCCAAATCCTGCCGAAGGAGCGCGAACTCGCGCTCGATCCCGGCGGACCGGCCAATCATGACATGGTCGGAGCCGGCGTAGCCGTGCGCGGGGATGAGTTCGCGGGCGAGGGCCCGGAACCGCCTCTTCATCCGGTTGCGGACGACTGCGCCTCCGACTTTCTTGCTGACCGTAAAGCCGACGCGCATCCGCGGGTCGTCGTCGCCGCGGTCGCGGACGAGGAGCACGAATCCGGGAGTCGCGGAACGCCGACCGGCGTTCGCGGCGAGGAAATCCGAGCGTTTCTTGAGAACCGCTGGCGGTTCTAGGCGCTGAGCTTCTTGCGGCCGCGAGCCCGGCGCGAGTTCAGCACCTTGCGTCCGCCGACGGTTGCCATGCGGGCCCGGAACCCGTGCCGCCGTGCGCGGACCAGATTGCTCGGTTGAAAAGTGCGCTTCATCGCTCATGCCTCAAAATCAAAAGAAAAGGGCTGCCGCTGGGGCAGCCTCAAGTGCGCCGCGCCGATAGGGGAGGGGGCCGCCAAAGTCAATCGCCCCGGGCCTCGACCTGGCTCTCGATCTGCTTGCTGCGCTCCAGCCTGCGGCGTGCGCTTTGGCGCCTCAATCCCCAGTCGATCCAGTGGCCGGCCTTCGGTTGCCAGCGTTTCAGCCGGACGTAATTACGCTTCGCCCACATGCTGGTCTTGAGGATTAGTGCAAGGCCGGGAGCGATGAAGAAGATGCCGCCGGGGCCAGGCAAGGGGGCGATGGCAAAGCCAAGAATCACCAGCAACACGCCGAAAATGAACAGCAAAGTCTCGCCGAAGGGCGAATCTATGAATTTCGAGAATTTGCTGCGGCTGCTCATCGCGTCCATGTGGTCGACCGCCTGCCCGCTCGCAAGTGCTTGCCTCCGGGCGTGAGGTCGCGTTAGCAGGGCAACGCCGAGCTAGGGGGACTGTTGCGTGATTGCGTACGTGTAACCGGCGGGGGGCGGCGCTAGATGGCCGCAACCGTTGCCACAGTCGCCTATCTCGGCCTCGAGGCCCGATCGGTCGAAGTCCAGGTCCAGCTTTCCTCCGGCATTCCGCGGTTCACGATCGTCGGTCTGCCCGACAAGGCGGTCGCGGAAAGCCGTGAGCGCGTGCGCGCCGCTCTTGCTTCGATCGGGCTCGCGCTTCCGCCCAAGGTCATCACCGTGAACCTCTCCCCAGCCGACCTGCCGAAGGAGGGTTCGCACTACGACCTCCCGATCGCCCTGTGCTTGCTGGCCGCGATCGGCGCCGCCGATGCCGAGATGCTCTCGCATTATGTCGCGGTCGGAGAGCTTTCGCTCGATGGGCGGATCGCCGCTTCGCCAGGAGTGCTGCTGGCGGCGCTGCACGCGTCCGGCCAGGACAAGGGCCTGATCTGTCCCGCCGCCCAGGGAAGCGAAGCCGCCTGGGCGGGCGAGCTCGACGTCATCGCGGCCCCCGACATCCTCGCGCTCCTTGCCCATCTCAAAGGCAGCACCTTGATTCAATCGCCTTCGCCCGCCGAAGCGGAAGTATCGGACTCCGGCCCCGACCTTGCGCAGGTGAAAGGGCAGGAGGTCGCGAAGCGGGCGCTGGAGATTGCGGCGGCGGGCGGCCACAACCTCCTGATGAGCGGGCCTCCGGGAGCTGGAAAGTCGCTCCTCGCCGCCTGCCTTCCGGGAATCCTCCCGCCGCTCGAGCCGTCCGAAGCGCTGGAAGTTTCGATGGTCGCATCGGTCGCGGGCGAATTGAACGGCGGGAAAATCCGGCGCCGCCGTCCCTACCGCGCCCCGCATCACAGCGCGTCGATGCCCGCGCTGGTCGGAGGCGGCCTCAAGGTCCGTCCGGGCGAGATCAGCCTCGCCCACCTCGGGGTCCTGTTCCTCGACGAGCTGCCGGAGTTCCAGAGGCAGGTTCTCGATTCGCTCCGCCAGCCGCTGGAGACCGGCAACGTCAGCGTCGCCCGGGCCAACACTCACGTCACCTTTCCCGCCCGGGTCCAGCTGGTCGCGGCTATGAACCCGTGCCGATGCGGCCATTTGAGCGATCCTTCGCTCGCCTGCAGCCGGGCGCCGCGCTGCGCTGCCGACTACCAGGCGCGCGTATCGGGGCCGCTTCTCGACCGGATCGATCTGCACGTCGACGTCCAGGCCGTCTCGGCGGCGGACCTCACCCTTCCGCCACCGGCCGAAGGCAGCCGCGAGGTCGCGGACCGCGTCGCCCGGGCGCGGAGCCTTCAGTTGAAGCGCTACAACGGCTACGGCGTCCGGACCAACGCGGAGGCCGACGGCGCGGTCCTCGACGAGGCCGCGACCCCCGACGAGCCCGGCCGAAGGCTCCTCGCCGACGCGGCCTCAGCGATGCGGCTTTCCGCGCGAGGGTTCCACCGGGTCCTTCGAGTGGCCCGGACGATCGCCGACCTCGCGGGCGCCGATCAGGTGGGGCGGATCCATGTCGCCGAAGCACTCAGCTACCGTAGGCAGGCGCCGCGTAACTGAAAATTAGGGCGAATCGAGCATTTGTCGCGTGCGTCCGCGTACGCGTCGAAGAAGGGGGGCCAGTCATGTTCATTTTCCAATCGGCTTTGGAAACGCTCAAGAAATATGCCGATTTCAACGGTCGTGCATCGCGCGAGGAATTCTGGTTCTTCGTCGTTTTCGTGATCGTCGCCAATGCTGCCGTAGGCTTGGTCGGCATGCTCTTCGGATTCGGCTCGCTGCTTTCCGGACTTGTCGGCATCCTCCTCATCGTCCCGCAGCTGGCGGTCGGCGTCCGGCGGATGCACGACATCGGCAAGAGCGGCCGCGAGCTCGTCGTTCCGTGCGTCATGCTTGCCGCTGTGCCGCTTGCCTTCGCTTTCCGCGGGGTCCTGCCGAAGATCATCGCGCTGGGCTTCCTGGGGATCGTCCTGCTCGCCTTCGCAAACCTTCTGACCCTGTTCCTCAAGAAGGGTTCGACGGTCCCGAACCGCTACGGTGCCGCGCCCACGGCATTCTCGTTCGCCCGTTAAGCGCGGCGGAGTCCGCTTGCCGAGCGGCCCTCCGCGGCGCATCGGGAGGAAATGAACGAGCATTCGGCTGTAGACACGCGCGCAAGCACCATCTTCGATCTTCCGACGCCTGCGCTGATTCTCGACCGGCG
>Ga0070662_100001972_pt1 | contig 12605 bp, 13 predicted proteins | sample KBSC53metaG_FD_65648 | JGI IMG/M metagenome (GOLD analysis project Ga0070662, IMG submission 65648) | Corn rhizosphere microbial communities from Kellogg Biological Station, Michigan, USA - KBS C5-3 metaG | ecosystem: Host-associated > Plants > Roots > Rhizosphere > Soil ...
ACCGTACGCGAGGGCGACGAGCTGGACGATCGCGATGACGAGGACATCGTGGCGGAACGATCGCGCCGGCTTGGTCGGATTGGCGACGACCGCGGTCATCATCGGGCCGCTGATCACGTCGACCGTCGTCAGGATCAGGAACAGCGTGAGGCCGCCCGCGACGGTCGCAAGCGCACCGGGAAACCACAGCACGAAGACGACGACCGACACCGTGACGGCGACCACCAGCGAAGCCACGGCATGCAGCAGCGGCGCTCTGACGCGACGTCCGGCCGCGCGCCACCACTGGACGAGTGCCGAAGCTGAAATCCTCTCAACCATGATGGGCATGCTATGGCTGTTCAAGGAGTAGTCGCCTTCCAACATCGGGCACTCTGCCACGCCGCGGCGTCCCAGGACGACATGCACCGCTGTTTGCGGTGTTGGCGCGGAAATCGGGCCCGGAATTGCTATGGGTACACGCCGCGGCACGAAGAGGGCAAGAACTTCGTGGCGATCGTGGTGCCGTCCGTGGCCGAGTCGCCACAACGCCAGCCTTCGATCGTCTGGCCCCCGTCGGTGGTTGCCACCACGGGAGTGCCCGAAATCATCGGCACCAGCGTCAGGACGTTGAAGCCAGCGAGCTGGGCAAGATTGGTCGAGTTTCCGGTCACGATGATCTTGCCGTTAACGTCGGAGACGCCGGAGGTCACGAACTTGGTCGGCGCCATGTTGCGGCCGTGGTGAGCTCGGTGCCCAGATCGGTGACGCCCGAGTTCTGCACGATCTCGCTGATGCTGGTGCGGCACGACGACGCCGCCAGCACGATCTCCGAGACCTTGGCGCGCACCGAGTAGTCCTGGTATGCCGGCAAGGCGACCGCAGCCAGGATGCCGATGATCGCGACGACGATCATCAGCTCAATGAGCGTGAAGCCCTTCTGGACCAAGCTTCTTAACGGAAGCTCCTTCATGATGTACCCCCATCGTGGGAAGGCCGCGTCGAGACGCGGCCTTCTTAGGATGAGCGCCTCTGGCAGCGCTCGATAGGACTTGAGGTATGTCTTAGGTTACGGATAGATGCCGCGGCACGAAGACGGAAGGTACTTCGGCAGGATCGTCGTACCCGCGCCAGAGTCGCCGCACTTCCAGCCTTCGATGGTCTTGCCGCCATCGGTGGTGCCCACGACAGCGACGCCCGAGATCATCGGGACCAGCGTCAGGGTGTTGGTACCTGCGGTGAGCGCCGCGAGGTTGGTCTGGTTGCCGGTGACGGTAATCACGCCGTTCGCATCTGAGTTGCCGCCCGACACGAACTTCGTAGGCGTGATCGTGCAGGCCGCGGGGAGTGCGGCGGAGGCATTGGTGACGTTGGAGTTTTGCAGGGTCTCCGTCACGCCCGTACGGCAGCCGGAGCCAGCCAGGACGATTTCCGAAACCTTCGCGCGCACCGTGTAGTCCTGGTACGCCGGCAGCGCAACCGCCGCCAGGATGCCGATGATCGCAACCACGATCATCAGTTCGATCAGGGTGAAACCCTGTTGGATGGAACGCTTCATTGAGAACTCCCGAACCGAGTTTTGGAGGATGAAAAGCCGCACCTTCGCTGCAGTTGCCGTGCCACGCCTTTGGGACCCCATAAACGTGAATTGCGACCGCTGCCCTGACACAACCGGTCACCGACTCGCGACCACCCCGTGCGGATCGCGTTCGCCATGACGAGATTCGTCACGACCGCGTGTGCGCACCGCACCGACCCGGGTCTTAGCCGTAAGCGCGCTTGGGCTCGTCGGCCATTCGCATGACGTCGCCGATCTCGAGCGCGCGGATCTTGTGCGGCGAGCCGAGCCGGCCGATCTCGGCCATCACCGCTGCGCGCTCGCCCGGCTTGATGTGCGTGATGTGGACGTCGACGGTGCCGGTGAGGTGCTGCAGCTCATGGCCGAGCGCCGCCGGACAGAGATGCCGGCTGATCCGCGCGAGCTGCCGCTCGTCGTCGCCGAACGCGGTCTCGATGACGAGGTGGGCGACGCGCATCGACGACAGCCGCTCCCACAGCTTCGGATTCGGCCCGGTGTCGCCGGTGTAGACCCACCAGCCGGAGCTGCCGCCGTCGACCGCGAAGCCGCACGCGGGAACCGTGTGCGACGCGTCGAGCACCTCGATGCGCTTGCCGTTGATCTCGAGCACCTCGCCGATGGCGATCGGCACCAGCGCGAGCATCGGCTTGTCGGCACTCGGCAGCCGCGTGAAGTCGGGCCAGATGACGCCGTTGAAGATGTGCGTGCGCAGCGCGGCGATCGTCTCCGGCAGCGCGTGCACCTGGATCGGCCCGCGCCCCGCGGCGCTGCGTTCGCGCATGACGCTGTCGGCGAGCAGGCCGATCGCGAGGATGTGATCGAGGTGCGAATGGCTGATCAGGATGTGCTCGACGCGCGAGAGCGCATCGAGCGGCATGTCGCCCACGCCCGTGCCGGCGTCGATCAGGACGTCGTCGTCGAGAAGGAACGAGGTGGTTCTGCAACCGGCTGCGATCGAGCCGGAGCAACCGAGGACCTGGACGATCATGCTGCCGGTGGTGGGGGCGCCGTTGCAGCTCGGCAGCAGCGGGTGTTCGGTGGGTGGAACGTGGGCGGAATGTTCGGCCGAGCCGGGGTTCGACACAAGCGGCCGATGCCGCATTTGGCTGCGGGACGCCGGGCTCCCCCGTCGCCCGACCCGAAGGCGTGACATCCGTCACGCGCTCCGGGCTCAAGCCGCTCAGGCGGCTTGCACGAACTGCATCTGGGTGCCGGCGAGCTCGATGACGTCGCCGTTCTTGAGGTTGACGGTCTCGCCCACGAGGGGATTGCTGTTGACGGTGGGCCGCATCGAGCCTTCGACATGCGCGAGGACGTAGCCGGTCGGCCGCTTGGTGATCGAGGCGACCTGGACGCCGGGCTTGCCGACGGTCGTCACGACCTTGGTGAGGGCGACCTCGCGGCCGGCGGCGGCGCCGTTCATGACGCGGATCGTCGCCGGCCCGACGGTGCCGCCGGCTGCACCGAGGCCGCCGAACCCGGACGCCCGGCCGCTCGCGCTGGTGGTCATCGCGCCCGGCTTCATGATCATCGTCTTCTCGTAGTCGGTGCCGTCCTCGACCATGTACTTGATCTTGTACTTGCCGACCTCGACGGTGTCGTTGTGCGCGAGCAGCTGCTTCTTGACCGCCTTGCCGTTGATGTAGGTGCCGTTGGTGCTGTTGAGGTCCTCGATGAAGACGTCGGAGCCGACCATCTGCAGCACGGCGTGCTCGCCGCTGACGGCGAGGTTGTCGATGACGATGTCGTTGTACGGGCGGCGTCCGAGCGTGGTCTTGTCCTTCGTGATCTGAACTTCCTTGATCACGACCCCGTCGAGCGATACGACCAGCTTGCCCATGTCTGACCTCAGTCTCTGTCTTCTATTGCCCGCGCTCGGCGGACGCGAGGAGCCGGCGTTCCCGGTGCGGCGCTAGCGGCGAAACGGCCACCACGAACGCGCGGCACCCGCGGGGCCTCTCACCCGGACGAGTACGACGGAGATATTATCCTTTCCGCCCGCCTCGTTGGCCGCGTCGATGAGAGCCTGTCCGGCTTCCGGCAGTAATTCGCAACTCTGCAACAGCTGACAGATCGCCTCGTCGTCGACCATGTCGGAGAGCCCGTCGGAGCACAGCAGATAGAGGTCGCCGGGCAGCACGTCGTGCAGGTGCGTTTCGAGCAGCACCGTGTCCTCGACCCCGACCGCGCGCGTCACCAGGTTCTTGTTCGCCGAGAACGCCGCCTGCTCGGCGGTGATCAGACCCGAGTCGATCTGCTCCTGCAGCAGCGAGTGGTCGTGCGTGATCTGCACGAGCCTGCCGCCGCGCAGCCGATAGCAGCGCGAATCGCCGACGTGGCCGAGCAGGAGCCTCGTCTCGCGGAAGACACCGACGACGAGCGTCGTCCCCATGCCGGCGTACTGCGGGTTCGAATTCGCGGCGTTGAAGATCGCGCGATTGGCGTTGTCGACGCAGATGTCCATGGCGCGGCGCACGTCGGTGTCGGTCGCCGACTCCGACGCCTCGGCAAGCCAGCGGCCGAGCTCGGTCTTGATGAACGACGTGCACATGCCGCTCGCGACCTCGCCGGCGTTGTAGCCGCCCATGCCGTCGGCGAGGACGACGAGCGACGTCGCCTCGTCGAGGACGGCGGAGTCCTCGTTGTTGCTGCGGGCCCGACCCGTGTCCGTGGCGCAGTGGAACTCGAGCGTCATCGTGGGCACGGCGGCGGCGAGGAGGTCGTTCAACGCTGGGAATTGTGCCTCGGTTCCAACAGCTCCTCGGCGCGCGTCTGGCGGTGGTGCAGCCAGCGCCCCACGACGACGACCGCGATCGCGCCGACGATGCCGAAGATCAGCTCCGCATGCGGCACGTTGGCCTTGAACCAGGCCTCGAATGCCGGATCGGTGGCGAGCATCTGACCGGCGATCCAGCCGAGCAGGGCCGCGCCCAGGGTGATGATGATGGGGTAGCGCTCCATCACCTTCATCAGCAGCGTGCTGCCGACGATGATCAGCGGGATCGACATCGCCAGGCCGATGACGAGCAGGGGCAGCCGGTAGGCCTCCGGCGCGCGGTCGGCGGCGCCGGCGACGGCGATCACGTTGTCGAGGCTCATCACGAGGTCGGCGACGAGGATCGTGCGGATCGCCGCGATCATCGTGCCCTCGGCCTTGACCTCGCCTTCCTCCTCGCTGTCGACGAGGAGCTGGATGCCGATCCAGAGCAGCAGCAGCGCGCCGATGAGCTTCAGATACGGCTGCTGCAGCATCTGCACGGCCAGGACCGTGAGGATGATCCGCAGCACGATCGCCGCGGCACTGCCCCAGAAGATCGCCTTCTTCTGCTGCGCCGGCGGCAGCGACCGGGCCGCCATCGCGATGACGACGGCGTTGTCTCCCGAGAGGAGGATGTTGGCGACGACGATCGCGCCGAACGCGCCCCAGACCGCGCCCGACGTCAGACCCTCCATGCCACCTCCGTTGCTTGCTGCCTTGTGCTCGCCGCCATGGTCAGACGAGCGCCTTCATCAGGCGACCCATCTCCGAGGGATTCCTCGTCACCGTGAAGCCGCTTTCCTCCATCACCGCGAGCTTGGCGTCTGCCGTGTCGGCGCCGCCCGAGATCAGCGCGCCGGCGTGGCCCATGCGCTTGCCGGGCGGCGCGGTGACGCCGGCGATGAAGCCGACGACGGGCTTGGTCATGTTCGCCTTGCACCAGCGCGCCGCGTCCGCTTCGTCGGAGCCGCCGATCTCGCCGATCATCACGACCGCATCGGTGCCGGGGTCGTCGTTGAAGAGCTTCATGACGTCGATGTGCTTGAGGCCGTTGATCGGGTCGCCGCCGATGCCGACCGCGCTCGACTGGCCGAGGCCGACCTCGGTCAGCTGCGCGACCGCTTCGTAGGTCAGCGTTCCGGAGCGGCTGACGACACCGATCCGGCCTTTCCTGTGGATGTGGCCGGGCATGATGCCGATCTTGATCTCGTCGGGCGTGATCAGCCCCGGACAGTTCGGCCCGAGCAGCAGCGTCTTCTTCGCGCCCGCCGCTTCGCGCGCGCGCATCTTGGCCTTGACCTCGAGCATGTCGCGCACCGGGATGCCCTCGGTGATGCAGATCGCGAGGTCGAGCTCGGCCTCCACCGCTTCCCAGATCGCGGCCGCCGCCCCCGCCGGCGGCACGTAGATCACGCTCACCGTCGCACGGGTCTGCCTCGCAGCTTCCTTCACCGTCGCGAAGATCGGGATGCCTTCGAAGTCCTCGCCGGCCTTCTTCGGATTGACGCCGGCGACGAAGCAGGCGCGCCCGTTGGCGTAGTCGCGGCACATCCGGGTGTGGAACTGCCCGGTCTTGCCGGTGATGCCCTGCGTGATGACGCGGGTGTTCTTGTCGATCAGGATGCTCATGGTTTCTTCGCCGGCTGCTTCAGCGCCGCCATCACCTTCTGCGCCGCCTCGGCCATTGAATCGGCGCTGATGATCGGCAGGCCCGACTCGGCGAGCATCTTCTTGCCGAGCTCCTCGTTGGTGCCCTTCATGCGCACGACCAGCGGAACGGGAAGGTTCGTTGCCTTGCAGGCGGCGATCACGCCCTCGGCGATCGTGTCGCAGCGCATGATGCCGCCGAAGATGTTGACGAGGATCGCCTTCACCTTCGGGTTGCCGAGCATGATCTTGAACGCCTCGGTGACCTTCTCCGCCGACGCGCCGCCGCCGACGTCGAGGAAGTTCGCCGGCTCGCCGCCGAACAGCTTGATCGTGTCCATCGTCGCCATCGCGAGGCCGGCGCCGTTGACGAGGCAGCCGATGTTGCCGTCGAGCTGGATGTAGGCGAGGTCGAACTTGCTCGCCTGGATCTCGGCAGGGTCCTCCTCGTCGAGGTCGCGGTAGGCGGCGATCTCGGGGTGACGGTAGATCGCGTTGGAGTCAAAGTTGAACTTGGCGTCGAGCGCCTTGATCCGCGGCGGGCCGCCGTTCTTGCCGCCTTCGAGGATCAGCGGGTTGATCTCGGCAAGCGACGCGTCGGTCTCCATGTAGCACGCGTAGAGGCGCTTGAAGACGTCGATCGCCTGCGACTGCGTCTCCTTCGGGATGCCCATTCCGCGCGCGAGCTCGCGCGCGGCTTCGTCGCCGAGGCCCGAGAGCGGGTCGATGAAGACGCGGACGATCTTCTCCGGCGTGTCGTGCGCGACCTGCTCGATGTCCATGCCGCCTTCGCTCGAGCCCATCATTGCGACCTTCTGCGTCGCGCGGTCGGTGAGGACGGCGAGGTAGTACTCCTTCTTGATGTCGGCGCCTTCCTCGATCAGGAGGCGCCGCACCTTCTGCCCCTGCGGCCCGGTCTGGTGGGTGACGAGCTGCATGCCGAGGATCTGGCCGGCGAGCTGCGCCACCTCGGCCTCCGAGCGCGCGAGCTTGACGCCGCCGCCCTTGCCGCGACCGCCGGCGTGGATTTGCGCCTTGACGACCCAGACGGAGCCGCCGAGCTTCTGCGCCGCCTCGGTCGCTTCGCGGACACTGAATGCGGGATAGCCGCGCGGCACGGGGATGCCGAATCGGGCAAGGATCTCCTTGCCCTGGTATTCGTGGATCTTCATCGAGGATCGACTGCGGAGAGCGGAGGAGAACCCGCCCGCAAGCCCGGGAGGGCGCCGGGAAATGTAGCACGCGAGATTGCGTCCGCCGCCCGGGCGAAGCCCTCGCGGCGAGCGCAGTGGCGGCGGCCGCGACGCGAGCGCCGCGCTCAGCCGGCGTCGTCGTCGGCGGCGATGGCCGGCGCGCGCCCGACGCTTCGCATCAGACGATGGACGAGCTCGGGAGCAAAGCCGCGGGCGAGCAGGAAGCGCGACTGCGCGGCCTGCTCTGCCGCATTCGCGGGCGGCCGCGCGAAGCGGCGGGCTCGCACGGCGGCAGCGCGCTCGACCTCGCTCGCGGCGAGCGCGCTTGCGAGCTCGGCGGGCAACTCGACGCGATGGCGGCCGAGCTCGCTCTCGATGCGCAGCAGGCCGAAGCGCGATTGGCGCGCCTGCACGCGCGACTCGGCGAAGCGTTCGTCGGAGAGAAAGCCGTTCGCCGCGAGCCAGTCGAGCAGCGACTCGACTTCGGCGAGCGCGCGCTCGCCGGAATCGACGTCGTCGGCTGCGTCTGCGGCGGCCGCGACGCGCGCGTGGCGCAGCAGCTTCGTGCGCAGCTCGAGCCGGCTCTGGTCGCGCTGGGCGAGCAGCTGCAGCGCGCGCGACTTGAGCGAGCGCGCCGCGCGCTGCACGCAACGCTCGCCGGGCCGCCCCAAGGGCGCTGCCGCCCCCTCGGGGGGCAGCGAACGGAGTGAGGACGCCATCGGGCGTCACTCAGTCCTTGACGACCTTCAGCTTGGCGGGCGCCTCTTCCTCGGTGGCGCCGGGCAGGAGCGGGATGCCGAGCGACGAGCGCACCTTGTTCTCGATCTCGACGGCGAGCTCGGGGTTCTCCTTCAGGAACTCGCGCGCGTTGTCCTTGCCCTGGCCGATCTTCTCGCCCTCGTACGCGTACCAGGCGCCGCTCTTCTCGAGCACCTTGGCTTCGACGCCCATGTCGATGATCTCGCCCTCGCGGCTGATGCCTTCGCCATAGAGGATGTCGAACTCGGCGGTCTTGAACGGCGGCGAGACCTTGTTCTTGACGACCTTGACCTTGGTCTCGTTGCCGATCACCTCCTCGCCCTTCTTGATCGAGCCGATGCGGCGAATGTCGAGCCGGACCGAGGCGTAGAACTTGAGCGCGTTGCCGCCGGTGGTCGTCTCCGGCGAGCCGAACATGACGCCGATCTTCATCCGGATCTGGTTGATGAAGATGACCATCGTGTTGGTCTTCTTGATCGTCGCGGTGAGCTTGCGCAGCGCCTGGCTCATGAGCCGCGCCTGCAGACCCGGCAGCGAGTCGCCCATCTCGCCTTCGATCTCGGCCTTGGGCGTCAACGCTGCGACCGAGTCGATGACGACGAGGTCGACCGAGCCCGAGCGGACGAGCGCGTCGACGATCTCGAGCGCCTGCTCGCCGGTGTCGGGCTGCGAGATGAGCAGCTCCTGCAGGTTGACGCCGAGCTTTTGCGCGTACTGCACGTCGAGCGCGTGCTCGGCGTCGATGAAGGCGCAGGTGCCGGCTTGCTTCTGCATCTCGGCGATGACCTGCAGCGTGAGCGTAGTCTTGCCCGACGACTCGGGCCCGTAGATCTCGATCACGCGGCCGCGCGGCAGGCCGCCGACGCCGAGCGCGATGTCGAGGCCGAGCGAACCGGTCGAGACGACCTCGATGTCGTCGATCACCTCGCCTTCGCCGAGCCGCATGATCGTGCCCTTGCCGTACTGCTTCTCGATCTGCGCGAGCGCAGCCTGCAGGGCCTTGGCTTTTTCGGTGTTGAGGGCTTTGACGGGCATGTCCATGGGGCGGTCTCCTGGGGATGCGGCGATTGTCCGCGAAGGCTGGATGTTTGTACAGTAGCAGGGCCGCGCGGGCGCGACATTCCCCCGGGCGGGCAGAGCACCGCCCTCGTCGGGGTGGATCGCGGGGGACTACGCCGAAGGTGCCAGGTGCGCCGGGCGGCGGTCGAGGACGGCCTCGGGCTCCTCGGCCTCCTCCGCGGTCTCGCCGTCAAGAGTGCGCCGCATCCGCTCAGTGTCGAGGTCGCCGGTCCAGCGGGCGACGACCACCGTAGCGACGCCGTTGCCGACCAGATTCGTCAGCGCCCGCGCCTCGGACATGAAGCGGTCGATGCCGAGGATCAGCGCGAGACCTGCGACCGGCACGTGGCCCACCGCCGAAAGGGTCGCCGCGAGGACGATGAAGCCGCTGCCGGTGACGCCCGCGGCGCCCTTCGACGTCAGCAGCAGCACGGCGAGCAGCGTCAGCTCCTGGCCGAACGTCATCGGCGTGTTGGTCGCCTGGGCGATGAAGACGGCGGCCATCGTCAGGTAGATCGAGGTGCCGTCGAGGTTGAACGAGTAGCCGGTCGGGATGACGAGGCCGACGACCGACTTCTTGGCGCCGAGGTTCTCCATCTTGGCCATCATCCGGGGCAGCACCGATTCCGAGCTCGACGTGCCGAGGACGATCAAGAGCTCCTCCTTGATGTACTTGATGAACTTCCAGATCGAGAAGCCGTGGAAGCGGGCGATCAGCCCGAGGACGACGAAGATGAAGAAGAGGCACGTCGCGTAGAACGTCCCCATCAGCTTGCCGAGCTGCAGCAGCGAGCCGACGCCGTACTTGCCGATCGTGAACGCCATCGCGCCGAAGGCGCCGATCGGCGCGACCTTCATGATGATGCCGACGATCGAGAACAGCACGTGCGAGCTCTTCTCGACGACGTCGAAGACGAGCGTGCCGCGGCCGCCGAAGCGATGCAGGGCGAAGCCGAACAGAACCGAGAACAACAGGACCTGGAGGATCTCGCCCTTGGCGAACGCGTCGATGACCGTGTTGGGGATGATCGCGAGCAGGAAGTCGACCGTGCCCTGCATCTTGCCGGGGCCGGTGTAGGCGGCGACCTGCTTGGTGTCGAGCGAGTTGGGGTCGACGTTCATCCCCGCACCCGGCTGGACGATGTTGATGATGACGAGGCCGACGATCAGCGCGATCGAGCTGACGACCTCGAAGTAGAGGAGCGCGAGGCCGCCGGTCTTGCCGACCTTCTTCATGTCCTCCATGCCGGCGATGCCGACGACGACGGTGCAGAAGATGATCGGCGCGATGATCATCTTGATCAGCTTGATGAAGCCGTCGCCGAGCGGCTTCATCGATTCGCCGACCTGCGGCCAGAAGTGGCCGAGGATGACGCCGATGATGATCGCCGTGATGACCTGCGCGTAGAGCGACTTGTAGATCGGCCGCGGGGTCGGATCCTTGTCCATGCTTGTTCCTCGTCTCCCCCGGGCGACGGCCGGGCGACGTCGACTCTAGCGCGGCTCGGGCGTCAGGTCTGGACGAGACGCCGGCTCTTGGCGATCGACATCAGCATGCCGAGCCCGAGCCCGAGCGTCACCATCGCCGTGCCGCCGTAGCTGATGAAGGGAAGCGGCACGCCGACGACGGGCAGGATGCCGCTCACCATCCCCATGTTGACGAACGCATAGGTGAAAAAGCTCAGCGTGATCGCGCCGGCGAGCAACCGCGCGAAGGTGGTCGGCGCCTCGGCGGCGATCATCAGCCCGCGAAAGATCAGGAGGACGAAGAACAGCAGCAGCGTCGAGCAGCCGGCGAGACCGAACTCCTCGGCGAAGGCGGCGAAGACGAAGTCGGTCGTCCGCTCGGGGATGAACTCGAGGTGCGTCTGCGTTCCCTTCATGAAGCCCTTGCCGGTCGTCCCGCCCGAGCCGATCGCGATCTCGCCCTGGATCGTGTGGAAGCCTTTGCCGAGCGGATCGGTGGTCGGATCGAGCAGCGTGCAGACGCGGTTCTTCTGGTAGTCGCGCAGCATCGGCCACTTGACGTCGGGCTGGCAGATCTGCTCCTCGCTGAGGACGATCGCGGTGATCGCCGCGGCGCCGATCAGCGCGACCGGGATGATCAGCTTCCACGACAGGCCGGCGAAGAAGATCACGTAGAGGCCCGCGGAGAGGACGAGGATCGCGGTGCCGAGGTCGGGCTGCTTGACGATGATCGCGACCGGCACGAGCAGCAGCACCGCCGCGATCGCGAAGTCGAGGATGCGCAACTGCCCCTCGCGGCGCTGGAACCACCAGGCGATCATGAGCGGCATCGCGATCTTCATGATCTCGCTCGGCTGGATCGTCGTCACGCCGATGCTGAGCCAGCGCGTCGCGCCTTTTCTCGTGATGCCGATGCCCGGCAGCGCGGTCGCGATGATGAGCACGAGCCCGACCACGTAGAGCGGGATCGCGAGCTTTTGCAGTTGCTGCGGCGGAATCTGCGCGGCGAGGAAGAGGACGCCGAACGCCAGCATCATGTTGCGCGCGTGGTCGGGAAAGCGCGTGCCCTGGTCGTGGCCCGCCGAGTACATCGTCACCAGTCCGGCGGCGGCGAGCAGCAGCACGACGAACAGCAGCGGCACGTCGAAGCCGGTGAAGACCGGCCGCGCGCGCTGCCAGAGCGACGGGCGGTCGAAGACGGCGCTCATCGCGGCCGCCCGGCGAGCGCGACCTCGCGTGGCTTCGGCTCGGGCGCCGGCGCCGACGCGGCTTCCGCTGCCGCCGTCGGCGGCGGTGCCGTGCGCGGCAGGTTCGCCGCCGGGTCGCCGGCACGCGCAGTCGCTGCGCCGTCGACGGTCGCGCCTGGCAGCGGCACCGAATCGATCGGGCGCTGGACGCCGACCGGCGCAGTCGTCTGGCCTTGCTGCGTCGCTGCGATGTCGGCCTCGCTCGGATACTTGCCGGCGAGCAGGTAATCGAAGATGCGGCGCGCGATCGGCGCCGCAGCCCCGGCGCCAAAGCCCGCGTTCTCGACCACGATCGCGAGCGCGACGCGCGGCTCCTCGAGCGGTGCGAACGCGGTGTAGAGCGCGTGGTCGCGATGCCGCTCGTCGAGCTTGGAAGCGTTGTACTTCTCGTTGGCCTTGATCTCGATGACCTGCGCGGTGCCGGTCTTGCCGCCCGACTTGTACGGCGCGTTGACGAACGAGCGCGCCGACGTTCCTTCCTGCGTCACCCCGTAGTAGGCGTTGTGGATGAAGGCGATGTGCTCGGGCTTCCACTCGAGCGACGGCAGCGCCGCGAACGGCAGCAGGCGCGACTCGCGGGTGTCGTAGTTCTCGACCGCGCGCGCGAGATGCGGCGGGAAGCGCAAACCCTTTGCGGCGACGGTCGAGACCGCCTGCGCGAGCTGCAGCATCGTGAACGCGTTGTAGCCCTGGCCGATGCCGAGCGAGATCGTCTCGCCGGCGTACCACTTCTGCGCTTCCTTCTTGCGGTAGGCGTTGCGCTTCCACTCGGTCGAGGGCAGCGTTCCCTTGAGCTCGCCCTGCAGATCGATCCCGGTCTGGCGGCCGAAGCCGAGCGGCGCCATGAAGTCGTGCATCGCGTCGACGCCGAGGTCGTTGGCGAGCATGTAGTAGTAGGTGTCGCACGACTGCACGAT
>Ga0070662_100001973_pt1 | contig 12604 bp, 16 predicted proteins | sample KBSC53metaG_FD_65648 | JGI IMG/M metagenome (GOLD analysis project Ga0070662, IMG submission 65648) | Corn rhizosphere microbial communities from Kellogg Biological Station, Michigan, USA - KBS C5-3 metaG | ecosystem: Host-associated > Plants > Roots > Rhizosphere > Soil ...
CGTATCCGAGCGAGGCCAACATGGTCCTGGTGCGCGTGCCCGATGCGAAAGTGACTTTCGACGGGATGAAGCAACGCGGCGTCCTGGTGAAGAATGTGTCGGGTCTGCATCCGCTGCTCGCCAACTGCCTGCGCCTGACCGTCGGGACGCCCGAAGAAAACAACCTGATGATCGACGCCTTCAAAGCGAGCCTCTGAGATGACTGCCCCCCGCATCGCCGAAATCCAGCGCAACACCAAGGAAACGCAGATCCGCGTGCGGATCAACCTCGACGGCACCGGCGAGGCCAGGCTGAACACCGGCATCGGCTTCTTCGATCACATGCTGGACCAGATCGCGCGCCATGGGCTGATCGATCTCGAGGTCGACGCGAAGGGCGATCTCCACATCGATGGCCACCACACGGTCGAAGACGTCGGCATCACGCTGGGCCAGGCCTTCGCGCAGGCGGTGGGCGACAAGAAAGGCCTCACCCGCTACGGCCACGCCTACGTGCCGCTCGACGAGGCGCTGTCGCGGGTGGTGGTCGATTTCTCCGGTCGCCCCGGATTGCACATGGGCGTTCAGTTCAAGGCCGGCGCGATCGGCGCGTTCGATACCCAGCTTGCCTACGAGTTCTTCCAGGGCTTCTCGAACCATGCGCTGGTCACGCTGCACATCGACAACCTCAAGGGCGACAACGCACACCACCAGTGCGAGACGATCTTCAAGGCCTTTGCCCGTGCGCTGCGCATGGCGCTCACGGTGGATGCGCGCGCGGCCGACGTGATCCCGTCGACCAAGGGAAGCCTGTAGCCATGGGTCTGCTGCGGGCGGGTCGGATGCTGGCAGCCGCTGTGGCCTGCGTGCCGCTGCTGGCGGCGGCCGCGCCGACCGAGCACTGCCTGGTCCCGGGCACCGATGCGGAGTTCCCGGCCTCGGTGGCCGGCTTCGTGCGCGTGAGCGCCGAGGACTACGAATCGTCGGCGCCCGGCGGCGGCTGCAGCGTGCGCTACCAGAACTCGCCCGCCGTGTGGATCGACGTCTACGTCTACAACCCCTTCCATCAGCGTGTCGGCGACGCGCCGCGAGACGAGCCGCTGCTGCAGCTGTTCCGCGCCACGGCCGCCGGCATCTCGCAGAGCTGGGCGAAGAACGGCGCCACGGTGCGGGACTTGCATGCCGCCTACGAGTGGCGCGGTGCGAAGCACATGGAAGTGATGGTCGCGACGGCCTCGATCGAAACGAAGGACAAGAACGAGCTGTCGACCTACCTGCAGGTATGGCCGGCAGCCGGCGTGGTGTGGAAGATGCGAATGACCGTTGACAGCAAGGAATACGACGACGCCAAGGCCCGCATCCTCGCGGTGGCCGATGCGCTGGTGGATCTGTCGCAGGGGGCGCAGCCATGAGCCGCACCGTGGCGGTCGTCGACTATGGAATGGGCAACCTGCGCTCGGTGTCGCAGGCCGTTCTGCATACCGCACGGACCGAAGGCTTCGAGGTGATCGTCACCTCGAGGCCGGAAGAGGTCTACGCGGCCGAGCGCATCGTGCTGCCCGGCCAGGGGGCGATGCGCGACTGCATGCGCGAGCTGCAGTCGGCCGGCCTGAAAGAGGCGGTGCTCGACGCCGCGGCACGCAAGCCGTTGATGGGCGTGTGCGTCGGCATGCAGATGCTGCTGGATCACAGCGACGAGCAGGACACGCCGGGCCTCGGCCTCATCCCCGGGCGGGTGCATCGTTTTCAACTCGAAGGCCAGCTGCAGCCCGACGGTAGCCGCTACAAGGTGCCGCAGATCGGCTGGAACCCGGTGTACCAGCAGTCCCACGGCGGCAGCGTGCACCCGGTCTGGCAGGGTGTGCCGGATGGTGCGTACTTCTATTTCGTGCACAGTTTCTATGCACGGCCGTCCGACCCGCGCCACAGTGCGGGTGAAACCGAATATGGCCTGCGCTTTACCAGCGCCGTGGCCCGGGATAATATTTTTGCCACCCAATTCCACCCCGAGAAAAGCGCGGCCCACGGTCTAGCCCTCTACCGCAACTTCCTGCACTGGAAGCCTTGACCTCAAGCCTTTCTCGGCACCCCTCCATCCATTCCCACGCTCTCCAGCCATGCTGCTGATTCCGGCGATCGACCTGAAAGACGGCAAGTGTGTCCGCCTCAAGCAAGGCGACATGAACGACAGCACCACATTCGGTGAAGACCCGGCCGAGATGGCGCGGCGCTGGCTTGATGCCGGCGCGCGCCGCCTGCACCTGGTCGACCTGAACGGTGCCTTTGCCGGCAAGCCGGTCAACGAGGCCGCCATCAAGGCCATCATCGCGGAGGTCGGCGACGAGATCCCGGTGCAGCTGGGCGGCGGCATCCGCGACCTCGACACGATCGAGCGCTACCTCGACGATGGCCTGAGCTACGTGATCATCGGCACCGCCGCGGTCAAGAGCCCGGGCTTCCTCAAGGATGCGTGCAGCGCCTTCGGCGGCCACATCATCGTCGGCCTCGATGCCAAGGACGGCAAGGTGGCGACCGACGGCTGGAGCAAGCTCACCGGCCACGAGGTGGTCGACCTCGCACAGAAGTTCGAGGACTACGGCGTCGAAGCCGTGATCTACACCGACATCGGCCGCGACGGCATGCTCACCGGCATCAACATCGATGCCACGGTCAAGCTGGCGCAGGCGCTGAGCATTCCCGTCATTGCCTCCGGCGGCCTGGCCGGCATGCCCGACATCGAGCAGCTGTGCGCCGTGGAAGGCGAGGGCATCGAGGGCGTGATCTGCGGCCGCTCGATCTACACCGGCGCGCTCGACTTCGCGCTGGCCCAGAAGCGCGCCGACGAACTGAACGGCGTCGAGGAAATCTAGGCCCCCTGCATGCTCGCCAAACGCATCATCCCTTGCCTGGACGTCACCGGCGGCCGGGTCGTCAAGGGCGTCAATTTCGTCGAGCTGCGCGATGCCGGTGATCCGGTGGAAATCGCCGCCCGCTACAACGACCAGGGCGCGGACGAACTCACCTTCCTCGACATCACCGCCACCAGCGATGGCCGCGACCTGATCCTGCACATCATCGAAGCGGTGGCTTCGCAGGTCTTCATCCCGCTCACGGTGGGCGGCGGCGTGCGCACCGTCGAGGACGTGCGGCGCCTGCTCAACGCCGGGGCCGACAAGGTCAGCTTCAACTCAGCGGCCGTCGCCAACCCGCAGGTGATCCGCGACGCCTCCGACAAATACGGCGCGCAGGCCATCGTCGTCGCGATCGACGCCAAGCGCCGTACCGGTGACGAGATCACCGCACGCGGTGAAGGCTGGGATGTCTACACCCACGGCGGGCGCAAGAACGTCGGCCTCGATGCCGTGGCGTGGGCCAGGCAGATGGCCGAGTACGGCGCCGGCGAGATCCTGCTCACCAGCATGGACCGCGACGGCACCAAGATCGGCTTCGACCTGGAGCTGACCCGCGCGGTCGCCGATGCGGTGCCGGTCGCGGTGATCGCCTCAGGCGGCGTCGGCAACCTCGATCATCTGGCCGACGGCATCCAGAAGGGCGGCGCCGATGCGGTGCTGGCGGCGAGCATCTTCCATTACGGCCAGCACACGGTCGGCGAGGCGAAGGCGCTGATGGCCTCGCGCGGCATCCCCGTGCGCCAATGAACCCGCGCGCTGCCGGCAGCGGCCGGCATGAAGTCCGCATCATCGGCGGGCAGTGGAAGCGCAGCAAGCTGCCGGTGCCCGACAAGCCCGGCCTGCGCCCGACCCCTGATCGCGTGCGCGAAACCCTGTTCAACTGGCTGGGCCAGGACCTCACCGGCTGGCGCTGCCTCGATGCCTTCGCCGGCAGCGGCGCGCTCGGCTTCGAGGCCGCATCGCGCGGCGCGGCCGAGGTCGTGCTGCTGGAGCGCGATGCGGAGCTGGTGCGCCTGCTGCGCGAGAGCAAGCAGCGCCTGAAGGCCGAGACGCTGCGCATCGAGCCTTCAGACGCGCTGGCCTGGATGGCGCGCGGCAGCGCGGCGCCGTTCGATCTGGTCTTCCTCGACCCGCCCTTCGATGCGGGGCTGTTCGAGCGCGCGTTGGCTGCGGCCCGCACCGTGCTGGTGCCCGGGGGGCTGGTCTACCTCGAGTCGCCCGAGCCCTGGCCCGACGAGAAACTGGCACCGCTGGGCTACACGTCGCAGCGCCAGGCCCGGGCCGGCGCGGTGCACTATCACTTGCTGCAACGCAGCAGCTAAACTGCCGGCGTCCATCTCCGTGGAGCCTCAATTGACTTCCGTGACCCGCCTGACCGCCGTCTATCCCGGCACCTTCGACCCCTTCACCAGCGGTCACGAAGACCTGATGCGGCGAGGCAGCCGCCTGTTCGAGCGGTTGATCGTCGCGGTGGCGGCCGGGCACCACAAGCGCACGATGTTCACGATCGCCGAACGGCTGGAGATCGCCACGGAGCTCGCTGCGCCGTATCCCAACGTCGAGGTGATCGCGTTCCGCGGCCTGTTGCGCGACTTCGTCGTCGAGAACAGCGGCAAGGTCGTGCTGCGCGGCCTGCGTGCGGTGAGCGACTTCGAATACGAATTCCAGATGGCCGGCATGAACCGCCAGCTGATGCCCGACGTCGAAACGCTGTTCCTGACGCCGAGCGACCAGTACCAGTTCGTCTCCGGCACCTTCGTGCGCGAGATTGCCATGCTGGGCGGCGATGTTTCCAAGTTCGTGGCACCCTCGGTGCTGCGGCGGCTGAAGGAACGCATGTCGCGAACGGACCAGGAATGAACGCTTTTCGTTGCCCGCGCACCCGCTGCGCCGGGCCATCCCCAGCAAGGCAGGGTCCCCCATGGCCTTGATGATCACCGACGAGTGCATCAACTGCGATGTCTGCGAGCCCGAGTGCCCGAACCAGGCGATCTCGATGGGCGAGGAGTACTACGTCATCGATCCGCATCGCTGCACCGAATGCGTGGGGCACTTCGACGAGCCGCAGTGCGTGCAGGTGTGTCCGGTGAGCTGCATCCCGATCCATCCGGCGCACCGCGAGACGCCGGAGCAGCTCCTCGAGAAATACCGGCAGCTGCAGAGCGCGGCCGCCGCGCCCGCAGCGGCGCCGCCGCAGGATGGACCCTCAGCTGCCTGATGCGGTCTTCTTCGGCGGCCTCGGCTCCGCCGGCACGCGCATCGGCGCGGTCAGGTCGGGATCGGCGGGCACCGGCTTCTTCGAGTGGGAATGCTTCTTGTGCTTGTGATGCGGTGCGGAAGCCGGACGCGAGGGTGCGGCCGCTGACGAGGGCTTGGCGGTGATGCCGGCAGCCCGCTGCCGGGACGCGGCCGCTTCCCTCGCCACCCGTTCGCCCGTGAGTTGTTCGCCGAGCTGGGCCTGCCGGAGGGCGGCATCTTGCGCCTGCTGTTGCTGCTCCGGGGTCCGCGTGTCTTCCACGGTCACCGCTTGGCCGCCCGGGCAGGGCGATTGCGAGTATTCGCGCCCGCCGGGGCCGCAGCGATAAACCGTCTCGGCCATGCTGGCGGACGAGGCGGCGAGCAGCACGATGGCCACTGCAAGCGATCGCTTCATGACGAGGCCTCCGGCGCAGGTGCCGCGTCGGGCGCCGGCTTCGGTGGCTTCGGGCGCGGCGGCTTGGCGTGGATCTTCATCGTCGCACGCTCCATGTCACCGGCCAGCAGCGGCTCGAGTGCCTCCATGGAGCGCGTGATGCAGGCTTGGATCGCCTCGCGCTCCTCGGCCATCGGCTTGCGCAGCACATAGTTCACCACCTCGGCCTTCACGCCGGGATGGCCGATGCCCAGCCGCAGGCGCCAGTAGTCGGCCGTGCCGAGCTGGGCATGGATGTCCCGCAGCCCGTTGTGGCCGGCGTGGCCGCCGCCCAGCTTCATCTTCATCTGGCCGGGGGGGATGTCGAGTTCGTCGTGCGCGACCAGGATCTCGTTCGGCGCGATCTTGAAGAAGCGCGCGAGCGCCGCGACCGATTTGCCGGAGAGGTTCATGTAGGTCTGCGGCTCAAGCAGCCAGACCGGCCCGGCGGGCCGGTTGATGCGCGCCACGAGGCCGTGGTAGCTGCGATCGGGCAGCAGCGCGCCCCCGAGCTTGCGCGCGACCTCGTCGATCCACCAGAACCCGGCGTTGTGCCGCGTCGCTTCGTATTCCGGCCCGGGATTGCCGAGCCCAACCAGGAGTCGAATCATGATGGTGGGGATTATCGAGGGGGCCAGAAAGAACAAAACCCCACCGAGGTGGGGTTTGCGGGTGCACCCGAAAGGGTGGTGCAGCAGCTTACTTCTTGCCCTTGCCCTTGGCAGGAGCCGGGGCCGGAGCGGGAGCGGCCGGAGCCTCTTCTTCCGCAGCCGGCGCCGTCGCGACGGCGACCACCGGGTTCGGCTTGCCGTGCGTGACGATCTTGGCGCCCTTCGGCAGCTTCAGGTCGTTGGCGTGCAGCGACTGGCCCTTGGTCAGCTCGCCCAGGTCGACGCTCAGGAACTCAGGCAGGTCGGAGGCCAGGCAGTTGATCTCGACCTCGGTCATCACGTGGTTGACCAGGCACTTGTCGGTCTTGACGGCCGGCGAGTTTTCTTCGTTGACGAAGTGCAGCGGCACCTTCTTGTTGATGCGGGTGGTCGCATCGACGCGCTGGAAGTCGATGTGCATCACCAGCGGCTTGTACGCGTGCATCTGGAAATCGCGCAGCAGGACCTTCTCTTCCTTGCCGTTCAGCTCCATGTCGAGCAGCGACGAGTGGAAGGCTTCCTTCTTCAGTGCGTGGAAGAGCGCGTTGTGATCGAGCTCGATCATCTTGGGCTCACCGGCCCCGTAAACAATGCCGGGCACCTTGCCGGCCACGCGCAGGCGGCGGCTCGCTCCGGTCCCCTGCAAAGTGCGCTCGAAAGCGACGAACTTCATGGTTTCACTCCAAAGGTGAGGCGCCCGCGACCAGGCGCCTTGGGATGAAGCCCCGCGAAGGGCTTCGACGAATGCGGATCAGAAGTTGTTGTTCTGTTCCGCGAAAAGGGAGGTGACCGACTCGCCATCGGAGATGCGGCGGATCGTCTCGGCGAACAGGAAGGCCACCGACAGCTGGCGGATCTTCGGGCAGCCCTTGGCGGCGTCGTTCAGCGGGATCGTGTTGGTGATCACCACTTCGTCGAGCTGCGAGTTCTTGATGCGCTCGATCGCCGGGCCGGAGAACACCGCATGCGTGCAGTAGGCGAACACGCTCTTCGCGCCGCGCTCCTTCAGCACCTCGGCTGCCTTCACCAGCGTGCCGGCGGTGTCGATCATGTCGTCCATGATGACGCAGTTGCGGCCCTCGATCTCACCGATGACGTGCATCACTTCGGAGACGTTGGCCTTGGGGCGGCGCTTGTCGATGATGGCCAGGTCGCAGCCGAGCTGCTTGGCCAGCGCACGGGCGCGGACCACGCCGCCGACGTCGGGCGACACGACCACGAGGTTGGGGTACTGCTTGCTCTTGACGTCCGACAGCAGCACCGGCGAGGCGTAGATGTTGTCGACCGGGATGTCGAAGAAGCCCTGGATCTGGTCGGCGTGCAGGTCCATCGTCAGCACGCGCTCGACGCCCACGGTCTCGAGCAGGTTGGCGACGACCTTGGCGCTGATCGGCACGCGGGTGGAGCGCGGGCGGCGATCCTGGCGGGCGTAGCCGAAGTAGGGGATCACGGCCGTGATGCGGCGCGCGGAGGCGCGCTTCAACGCATCGACCATGATGAAGAGTTCCATCAGGTTCTCGTTCGTCGGCGCGCAGGTGGATTGCACGACGAAGACGTCGCGGGCGCGGACGTTCTGCTGGATCTCGACGGTGACTTCACCATCGGAGAAGCGGCCGACATGGGCCTTGCCGAGTTCGACGCCGAGGTGGGTGGCGATTTCCTGGGCGAGCGCGGGATTGGCGTTCCCGGTGAATAGAACGGTGTTGAACAGCACGATGCTCTTTCGTGGATCCGGGAAGCTCTAGGCTCTAGAAGAAATTTGGCAGGGGAGGAAGGACTCGAACCCTCGCATGTCGGAATCAAAATCCGATGCCTTAACCAACTTGGCGACTCCCCTACACAGGTTCCAGCCTTGCGGCTGACACCTCGAACCGTCTTTCAGTCTGCCCATCCGGCCAGCGGATGCTCTTTCAGACTGCGGCACATTCGACCGACCCAGCCGAGGGGAAGTTCTTCCTCTCGCCATGTCGCCACAGGTCGATCTCCTGCGCCGGCCCTTGCAAACACCGCACTGCCCGAGCCCGTCATCCGGCTGTTGCCGAATCGGCTCTGCAACCATCTGGCGGCTTGCGCCACCTCGGGTGCCAGGGCTTCCGCGGGGGGCTGCAAATCATTGCGGCCGAAATCCTCGCGAAGAACGCTAGTGTCTGCAGGAAAGCCCGCAACTATAACAGGCTTTGTGTCGCGGGCCAACAGGGGGCTTTGAAAAATCCCCTTGGTTTCGATCGAGATCGGCGGCTTGACCACCGCGAACCACTGCGGCGGCAGCTCGATCGGCGTCAGTCGCTCGCCGATGCCCTCGACGAAGGCATTGCGGCCGCCGACGAAAAAGGGCACGTCGGCGCCCAGCTTCAACGCCAACGGCAGCAGCCGTTCGCGCGGCCAGCGCAGGTTCCATAGGCGGTTCAGCGCCAGCAGTGCCGTCGCCGCATCGGAGCTGCCGCCGCCCATGCCGGCGCCCGCAGGGAGTTGCTTGTCGATCGAGATGTCGGCACCCAGCGCGCAGCCGCTCTCTGCCTGGAGCAGGCGTGCCGCACGCAGGCAGAGGTCGTCTGCGGGCAGCGCGGCGCCGAGGTCGTGGCGCTGCAACGCGCCATCTCGGCGCAGCTCGAAGTGCAGCGTGTCGCACCAGTCGATCAGCACGAAAGGCGACTGCAGCAGGTGATAGCCGTCGTCACGGCGGCCGATCACATGCAGGAAGAGGTTCAGCTTCGCGGGCGCGGGTACATCCCACAACGCGGCGAGGCTCATGGCGTGTCCAGCCGCGCGCGCACGGTCACCGCGGGCGGCTCGGCCCGGCGCGCGAGGATCCAGCCTTCGGAGCGGCGGGCCAGGTCGACCGACCAGCCCAGTTGCTCGAAGCCGCCGTCGGGAGTGCCGCGATGCGGCGCGCCGGCCCACGGCCGGCCGTGCAGCCAGTCGAACAAGGCCTCGAGCGGCACCGGCTCGCCGAGCACCTCTTCGGACAGCGCGGCGAGGTTCGCGAAACGCTTCTCGCCGTCGGGGCTCTTCAGCATCACTTCGCCGGGCGACCAGCGCGCCCGCGCCAGCACGGTACCCAGCGGTGTGCTCAGCAGCAGCTCGCCATGGCGGGCGTCGCCGCGCAGGTCGAAGCCGGCGTTGACGGTGCGGGCCGCGGCGCCGCCGTGTGCATCGACATGCACCGCCAGACGCCCGCTGAGCTGTTCGCTCCAGGTTTCCTCGGCCGGCGGCTGCACGGTGGCGCAAGCCGCCAGCAGCGCCAGGGGCGCCAGCGCCGCGTTGCGCCAGCTCACAGGTCGACCTTCAGCCGCTTCAGCGTCTCGCTGAGCACCTCGTTCGAGGTGTCGCGGCGCTTCGCGTCGCCCAGCACCCGGCGTGCCTCGTCGCGCTGGCCGTCGACCCACAGCACCTCGCCCAGGTGCGCCGCGATCTCGGTGTCGGGACGGACGCTGTAGGCCTTGCGCAGCAGCGTGATGGCCTCCGCGCGGCGGCCCATGCGGTATTCCACCCAGCCGAGGCTGTCGGTGATGAAGGGCTCTCCGGGCGCCAGCGTGAGCGCCTTCTCGATCAGGGTCTTGGCCTCCGGCAGGCGCAGGTTGCGATCGGCCAGCGAGTAGCCGAGTGCGTTGTAGGCATGCTGGTGGTCGGGCTTCAGCTCGATGACCTTGCGCAGCAGGCGCTCCATGTCGTCGAGCCGGGAGAGCTTTTCCTCCATCATCGCCTGCTCGTACAGCAGGTCGGCGTCGTCCGGGAAGCGCTTGTTGGCCGTGGCGAGCACGTCGTTGGCTTCGCGCCAGCGCTTCACGTCGCGCAGCACCTGGGCTTCGGCGAGCAGCTTCGCCCGGGCGTCGTCGGGCGAGCGCTCGGGCACCTTCTGCACCAGCTCCCGCGCCTCCTTGATCTTGCCCTGGCGCGCGAGCAGCGCGGCGCGCCGCGTCTGCACCTCGAGCGCACGCTGCGGGCTGTCGACCTTGTTCAGCCAGGCCTCGGCGGCCTTGTAGTCGCCGCGCATCTCGGCGGCCTGCGAGAGCAGCAGCCAGGCCTGGATGCGGCCGCGATCGGCCGAGGGCGGCGTGGTGGCGTCGTCGTCATCGTCGTCGGCAGGGGCAGACGCGGCGTTCGCCGGCGCCGGGGCGTTCTTGCCGGCCTCGACCAGCTGCACGTAGCGCTGCAGCGCGGCCTCGGCTTCCTTGGGGTGCTGCAGCTCGAGGTGCAGCGCGCCCAGCGTCAGCCATGGCGGCGGCAGGTCGGGCTGGGCCTTGGTCAATTGTTCGAGCTGGGTCACCGCTTCGGGATAACGTTGCGCCGAGGTCAGCACGCGCACGTAGGCCAGGCGCACCAGCGGCTCGGCCTTGGGCTGCTGCAGGTAGGAGGTGACGACCTGCTCGGCCGCGGGCGCCGTGGGGAGCATGTCCAGCGCCAGCAGCGCCGGGCCGGGCGCGTCGGGATCGTCCTTGTGGGCCAGCTCGAGCAGCGCGGTCGCGCGTGCGGTGTCGCCGCCGGACATCCAGGTGCGGCCCAGCGCGACGCGCACGGCGGCGCGCGTGGCCGGCGCGTCGGCATAGGGCTGCAGCGTCTTCTCGAGCAGGGCGGCGATCTGCTTCTGGTCGCCCGAGCGCTGGAAGAAGCGCGGCAGCGAGCTGATCAGCCCCGGTTGCTCGGGCACCGGCGTGCCATGGATCAGCGCGCGCAGCGGCTCCATCGCTTCGGCCGGCTTGTTGAGCGCGACCAGCAACTGCACGTGGTAGCGCATCGCTTCCAGCGACTGCGGCAGCGCGGTGCGCCAGGCGGTCACGGCGGCCAGCGCCTGCTCGCCGGCGCGGCCTTGCAGCGCGATCTCGACGGCACGGCGGAACAGCGCTTCGTCGCGCGTGCGGCGCGCGGCGTCGAGCATCACTTCGTAGGCCGCGCCGGCCTGCCCCGAGCGCAGCTCGATCTCGCCGATCAGCAGTTGGTAGAACAGCGGCGCATCGAGCGAGGAATTGTTCACCGGCCCCGGCGACACCGGGGCGGCGGCGAAGGCGGTGGAGGCCGCGGCGGCGATGCAGCCGATCGCCAGGGCTCGGCCCGGCAAACGTCGCATGCGCTGGAGGAAGGCAGGCATTCGGTCTCCTGAAAGCGGGGATCCCGCAGGACTCAAAAACATTCTAGGTGTACGGATAATCGTCCCATGCCCGAGTTGCCGGAAGTCGAAGTCACGCGCCGCAGTTTTGCGCAGCGCATCGCGGGAGCCCGGGTCCAGGCCGTTCGTCTGGGGGCGCCTTTGCGCTGGCCCCTGGGCTGCGACCCGGATTCGCTGATTGGGTTCAATGTGGGCGAGGTGCTGCGCCGCGGAAAGTACCTCTGGCTGCCGCTGGAGCCAGCCGGTGGGCTGCTGATGCACCTGGGCATGTCGGGCTCGCTGGCCTTCACCGAGGCGCCGCCACCGCCGGGCAAGCACGACCATTTCGATCTCGTCACCTCCCGCGGCGTGCTGCGGCTGACCGACCCGCGCCGCTTCGGTGCGGTGGTGTGGTCGCCATCGCTCGACCAGGGCAGGGCCGCCAAGCTGTTGCAGGGCCTGGGCCTCGAGCCCTTCGACCCCGCGTTGACGCCCGAGCACCTGCATGCCGCGCTGAAGGGCCGGCGCACCAGCGTGAAGGCGGCGCTGCTGGCTGGCGACATCGTCGTCGGCGCCGGGAACATCTATGCCTGCGAGGCGCTGTTCGGTGCCGGGATCGACCCCCGCACCCGCTGCGATCGCGTCAGCCGGCCGCGTGCCGAGCGCCTGCTGGCCTGCGTGCGGGCGACGCTTGCACAGGCGCTCGAGCTCGGCGGCTCCACGTTGCGCGACTTCCGTGATGCCCACGGGATGGATGGCCAGTTCCAGGCGCAGGCCCGGGTCTACGGCCGCGAGGGCCAGCCCTGCCTGCGTTGCGGTGCGCCGGTGCGCCGCATCGTCCAGGGCCAGCGCTCCACCTTCTTCTGCCCGGGGTGCCAACGCCGTTGATCGGCTGCCATGCACCGCCGGGCGGGTTGCCGGCGCCGCGGTGAAGTTGTGCCGCGTTGGGCGGCCTGCGCTGTCAGCAGTTGTTTCCCCCGGTCGCCTCTGCCGGACCCTTGCTATACCATGGCCCGCAACCTACAACCATGAACGCGCCGCGCCCCATGCAAGCCTCTTTCGCCAGCAGTCTGGACGCCCTGGCGGGTTGGCGCGGTGCGCTCGACCGCCAGGTCGCGGAATTCGTCCGTTTCCTCGGCGAGCAGGAACTGGTTGATCCGTCGGCTGCTGATGCTGTGGCCGGCGTGCGCGAGCGCCTGGCGGCCGACAAGCTCATCGTCGCCTTTGTCGCCGAGTTCTCGCGCGGCAAGTCGGAGCTGATCAACGCGATCTTCTTCGCCGACACCGGCCGCCGCATCCTGCCCGCCAC
>Ga0070662_100001975_pt1 | contig 12593 bp, 10 predicted proteins | sample KBSC53metaG_FD_65648 | JGI IMG/M metagenome (GOLD analysis project Ga0070662, IMG submission 65648) | Corn rhizosphere microbial communities from Kellogg Biological Station, Michigan, USA - KBS C5-3 metaG | ecosystem: Host-associated > Plants > Roots > Rhizosphere > Soil ...
CCGACGCCATCGGCCGCGGCGGAAATCCTCGTGCCCGACGGCGCCGCGATCCTGCGCAACCTGCAGCGCGAGGAAGCGCGGCTCGAAACGCTGATGCTGCGCCGCCTGCAGAACGCCGCGCAACGCCTCGACCACGCCTGGACACGCCTGCGCGCGCAACATCCGCGTGCACGCCTGCAGCGCGGCTGCGAACGCCTGACCCATCTGCGTGCGCGCCTGCAGGCGCAACATCCGCTGATCCGCCTCGCGCGGCGCGACGAGCAGCTTGCCGCGCTGACGCAGCGCCTGCACGCGGCAATCGACCGACGCCTGGACCGGCGCAAGCAGCACCTCGTCGAACTCGCACGTACGCTCAATGCAGTCAGCCCGCTCGCCACCTTGCAGCGCGGCTATGCGATCCTGCTCGACCGCGACAGCGGCGAGGTGCTGCGCAGCATCGCCGTAGCGGCCAAGTCCACGCACCTCATCGCGCGCCTTGCCGACGGTGAGATCGGTCTGCGGCAGGAAGTTAAACCTCGCAAGCGAAAACCGAAGATCGATCACGAATAGCGCCGCAGCACCGTGCGCACGCCGCCGAGATAACTCGCGCCGAACAGGTTGAGGTGATTGAGCAGGTGGTACAGATTGAGCAGCGCAGCGCGCTTGCGCCACGTCTTGTCGATCTTCGCGGCGGTTTCATAGGCGCAGAAGAACGAGGCTGGCGGTTCGCCGAACAACGTCAGCATTGCGAGATCGACTTCGGCCCAACCGTAGTGCACGGCGCCCCCATCGATCAAGGCGAGTTCGCCGTTGGCGCAGGCATGCACATTGCCCATCCAGAGATCGCCATGGACGCGCACCGGCGGTTGTTTCGGCAACATTTCGCACAAACGCGCGCAGATCGATTCAAGCTGGCGCATATCGTCGTGTTCGAGCAGACCGCGGTCGAAAGCGCGGCGGCCCTGCACTAACAAGCGGCGTTCGGCGAAGAAATGGAAGCCATCCTCATCGGGCGTGTTGTCCTGCGTGCTGTCGCCGCACCATCCCCGGCTATCCAAACCGAAGCGTTCGCCTGCACTGCAATGCAAATCGGCCAAGCCGCGCCCGGCGTTTTCCCAATCGCGCGCGGACGCACGCCCACGACCGAGATCTTCGAGCGCAATGCCGTGTTCCCACACCGAGATCACATCGGGCACGCGCAAGGGCGCCGACGACAACACCGCCAGTCCGCGCGCTTCGGCAAGAAAGAAGTCGGCGGGCATGTCGTGACGCACTTTCACGAATATGCGCCCGCCGTCGGGTCGGACTGCGCGGTGAATGCCGTCGCGCAATTGCCCGAACTCGGCCACACCGGACTGCAGTTTCATCTTCACATCTCGCGCAGCAGGGCAAACGCGGCCCAGCTCAGCCAAACAAGAATCAGCGCAATAACGATCTTTTGCGAAATGCCGCTCGGGTACCGATCGGATCGGGAATCGCTCATTGCACGACGATAACTCGACCGGCACCGTGAGACAAAATCGCCCGTTTGTTGCAAACTGCCGCGTCATCCGTCGACCGGGCACGCCATGTTTCGCAAATACCTGCTCACTCTGCCGGCCCTCTTCGCGTTCGTGCTTTGCGCGTCCGCGCATGCGCAGACATGGCCGACGCCGAGCGAAGGCGATTTCGACATCAAGGACTTCCGCTTTGCCAGCGGCGAGACGCTGGCCGAACTGCGTCTGCACTACCGCACACTCGGCAAAATTCATCGCGATCGCAAGGGCCATGTCGACAACGCGGTGCTGATCATGCACGGCACCGGCGGCACGGGCGCGCAGTTCATCAGCGACCGCTTCGCCGGTCAGTTGTTCGGCCCGGGCCAGCCGCTCGACGCGGCGAAATATTTCATCGTGCTGCCCGACGGCATCGGCCACGGCAAGTCGAGCAAGCCGAGCGACGGCCTGCGCATGAAGTTTCCGCATTACGACTACGACGACATGGTCAAGGCCGACTATCTTCTGTTGACGCAGAAGCTCAAGGTCGATCACCTGCGCCTGGTCATGGGCACCTCGATGGGCGGCATGCATACCTGGGTCTGGGGCGAGACCTATCCGGACTTCATGGATGCACTGATGCCGCTCGCTTCGCTGCCGGTCGAAATCGCCGGGCGCAACCGCATGTTCCGGCGCATGTTCATGGACGCGATCCGCAATGATCCGGAATGGAACAACGGCGACTACACGAAGCAGCCTCGCGGCCTCGCCGACGCGCTGCACATCCTCATGATCATGGGCTCGGTGCCGCTGCAATGGCAGAAGGACTACCCGACGCGCGAGGCGGCCGACAAGTATCTCGAGGACCGCATCGCCACGCTGATGAAAGAAGACGACGCCAACGACTGCCTCTACCAGATCGACGCCTCGCGCAATTACAACCCGCTGCCGAAGCTCGCCACGATCAAAGCGCCTCTGCTCGCCGTCAATTCCGCCGACGACCAGATCAACCCGCCGGAACTCGGTATCCTCGAACGCGAGATCAAGAACGTCGCGCATGGCCGCGCCGTCGTCATTCCGATCAGCGACGCCACGCGGGGCCACAGCTCGCACACCTGGGCGGTGTTGTGGAAGGACCAACTCGTCGAATTGCTCGCGCAGAGCCCGAACTAGCTCGCTGGCGCCACAGCCATTGCTTGAAGTGGCCTCCATCTAAAACCTCAGCTTGTAAATATTGCTTAGCTCTGAGCGCTGCGACAGGTTCCTGAGCGCAATAACACAGAATAAAACGCCCATGAAGAGCGTCATCCCGCCATCCATCGTCGGAGCAGCAACCGGCGCTGACGCCACATCATTTCCTAAAATCATCAAACCCAATCTGACCGGAGCGCCGCCTTGATTGTCTGCGACCGATATCGATTGAAAATAAGATATCGTCCCATCAACGGCAGTCAAGGTGAAAGCACCTTGGTGACTGCGAAAGGTGAACGTAAACCAGTAAACCGAATTCTCCTCGGCTTTGAAAGTATGCGATGACGGAAAAATTGCGGTCGGGTCAGAGCTGCTGAAATTGACTGTACCGATAAAACTCGGAACTCGCTGCCCAGAATCGTCTACTACAGCTACGTAGGCAGAGATCGGCGAACCCAGAAAATCGAAGGCCGGATCAGCAATCGCGGGGCACGGTTCGTAGGGTGGACCAGGTGGACATGAATAGCCCAAGACCAAATGCGTGGTGGGAGCGGCTACCGCATATCCCGAGAAAAGAAACAGCAATAGGGTAAACGCCCTCTTCATCCTTGCTACTCCCCGTATACCTGTAATCGAGATACTACGTTCTACTGGATAAAGATAGTCAAAATTTCGACTAATCTAAATGTGACGCGTTCGATGCTGAAATCTCTGCCGGGTACTTTTACGGAGTGCGAGCTGAGAGCTGCGACATGCGTCTTCTGTGGGAACCAATGGTGCTCCGACATCGCTTAGTTCGTCGAAAATTGCGCGCACGGCCTGAGCACAGCTCGTCGCCAAACGGCGCCGCGGTACACTCATCATCGTCTCAAGTTCTATCGCGATGTTGCGTATGGCGGCCACTTTTGTCGTTGAAGCTCGCGGAATCCGCGAACCAAGCTACTCATCCGCTACGACGTCCAAGCCGGGGAACAAGACTTCGGTAAAGCCGAACTTGGAAAAGTCAGTGATGCGCGAAGGATAGAGCCGGCCGATCAGGTGATCGCATTCGTGCTGCACGACGCGCGCATGAAAACCTGCGGCCTCGCGCTCGATCTTCCTGCCCTGCGGATCGAAGCCGGTATAACGGATCAGCGAGTAACGTTCGACCGCGCCGCGCAGCCCCGGCACCGAAAGGCACCCTTCCCAGCCTTCCTCCTTGTCCTGCGACAGCGGCATGATCTCGGGATTGATCAGGATTGTGCGCGGCACCGCGGGCGCGTCGGGATAGCGCTCGCTGCGTTCGAAACCGAAGATGACGAGCTGCAGATCGACGCCGATCTGCGGCGCGGCTAGACCGACGCCGCCCGCAGCCTGCATCGTCTCGAACATGTCGGCGATGAGCGCATGCAGCTCCGGCGTATCGAAGGCTTCGACCGGTTTGGCGACGCGCAGCAGGCGCGGATCGCCCATCTTGAGGATTTCGTGGATCATGCGGCATCCCTTCAGGTCAAAACGCCCTGCCCGTAATTCTGCAGGCAGCGATGCTAACCCCGAAAGCGTTTGTTCTGCGTTACAACGCACATGGCCGTCATTGCCGTCAAAATCGAATCTGGCGCTGCCGCGCACAGTCCGGCTGCCGCGCGTGCACGTTTTGTCGTACCCTGCGCGGCAATGGGGACCGGGAAGACCGACGAGGAATTGATGCTTGCCTATGCGCAGGGCGACGCGCTCGCGTTCGACGCGCTGTACGCACGCACGCGTGGCATGCTCTACCGTTTCATCCTGCGCAGCGTGCCCGAGCGCGCCGTCGCCGACGAGCTATTCCAGGACACCTGGAGCCGGGCGATCCACGCGCGCGCGCGCTATCGCGTCGAAGCGAAATTCAGTACCTGGTTGTTGCAGATCGCGCACAATCTCGTCGTCGACCATCAGCGCCGTCTGCGCCCGCAAGCCGACGCGGACGAGAGTGAACACGTGCTTGGCCTGCTCGACGTGCCCGAGCGTGAACGGCCCGAGGAAGTGCTGAGCGATTTCGAACAGCGCCGGCGCCTGCAGCTCGCACTCGAGGCATTGCCTGACGAACAGCGCAACGCCTTCCTGTTGCGCATGGAATCGAACCTCAGCCTGGAGGAAATTGCGCAGGTGACCGGCGCAGGCCACGAAACGGTGAAGTCGCGCTTGCGTTACGCCTTCGCCAAAATACGCGAGAGGCTGGCCGAATGAGCGACATCAAGAAACCCTCGCAGACGACGCCGCCCGAACACGGCTTTGATGCCGAGTTCGATGCCTTCCTGCGCGAACAAGACTCGCGCCTGGCCGCGCTGTACCGCAAGCTGCCGCACCCGGAGCCTGACGCGGCCATCGATGCACAAGTGCGTGCCCAGGCGCGGTCGGCCCTACGCATGCCCAACGAGGCGGCGGCACAAGCGTCGCGACCGGTGGCGCGTTCGCGCGTACAGCGCTGGCTGCCCGCGTTCGGCGCGGCGGCGACGCTCCTGCTCGTCGCCGGTTTGGCATGGCGCCTGGTTCCACCCACCACGCCGCCTAGGCGCGAGACCGCAGCCATTGCCGACGCGCCGGCTCCGGGCGTCGCTCAAAGCGAACGCACCGTGCCGATGCCGGCACCGGTGCCGCCGCCAGCGCAGCCCGCAACGCCGCCGGCGCCAGTGGATGCAACCGCGCAATACCGGCACACGCCCAACACCGTCGCCGCGAAGCCGGAATCCTCCGTTGCCGCGGACAACGCCAAGACCGATGCGAAATCCAACGCGGCCGGCGCACTCGCCGCTGCGCCGAAGATCGCGGCGCCGGCATCCGCGACGCCGCCCGGGAGCACCGAACCCACCGCGTTCCCTTCGCGCGCGGTCGAGCAGCCGCGCGCGAAGAGTGCGCCGCCGCCGGTCGCCGCAACCGCTCCGCCGCCGCCACCCGCGGCGATGGAAGCGGAAACGGCACGCTCGGCAGCACCCGCGCCGGAGTTGCGCGAAAGCGCGAGCGCCGATGGCGCGGACGCGATGCAGGCCTTCGCAGACAAGGCGACGGCGGGAGGATCGTCGTTCGTAGTCAGGCCCGAACCAAGCGCGCCGGGGCGTTATCACTGGGAAATCGGCGGCGGCCCGACCGCAGCGCCGGCGCGCGACGGCATCTACCCGCCCGACCCGCCACCGCTGGCTGCGTGGGTCCAAATCGTGCGCGCGATGCTGCGCGACGGGCATCGCGACGCAGCCCGGCAGGCGCTCGCCGACCTGCGCGCGCAGCACCCGGATTTCCGCGTGCCGCCCGACCTGCGCGGCCTCGAATGAGCGGCACGCGTTTTGTCCTCGTCAGGCCGGCGACGCTGCGCCAGGAAGTGAAAAAAAGTATATTTTTGGCAAATGCCGCAAATGTCTCATCGCCCGATGCGGCGCTGGACTTCGTCACCGCGGCGGCCGATGCATCGGCGACGCACAACTGCTGGGCCTACCGCATCGGCCAACAATATCGCTTCAACGATGACGGCGAGCCGGGTGGCACCGCCGGCAAGCCGATCTTGCAGGCGATCGACGGCCAGCAGATGGACTGCACCGCAGTCGTCGTCACGCGCTGGTATGGCGGCATCAAGCTCGGCGCGGGCGGCCTCGCGCGCGCCTATGGCGGCTGCGCCGCGGAATGCCTGCGTTTAGCGGCGAAAACAGAAGCGGTCGAGATGGCGCAGGTCGTTTTCGCACTGCCATTCGCCATGCTGCCGCTGCTGCATGCGCGCCTGGCCGAGTTCGGCGCATCGATCGCCGACGAGCGTTTCGACGCCTCGGGCGCCGAATTGCGCCTGACCCTGCCCGCGGTACGCATCGGAGCGCTGCGCCACTGGGTTACCGATGCGACACGCGGCCGCAGTTCGGTTCGCATGGTGGATTGAATTCGGATTCCGCGGCACCATCCAAGTCAAGTCCCCGAATTCCAAGCCCGTTCGCGTGTCCGCATCCGTTGAATCCAGCAGCGAGCAGCACAGCCGTTTCTCCGCGCTGCCGCTGCTCTGGCCCTACCTCGCCCGCTACCGCGGCCTGCTAATCGGCTGGCTCGCGTTTCTGGCCATATCCTCAGCCGCGACGCTGACCTTGCCGATCGCGGTGCGCGTGATGATCGACCACGGTTTCGTCAACGCCAATGCGGCGATGATCGATTCAGGCTTCCTCGCCCTGCTCGGCGTCGCCGCGGTGCTCGCACTGGCGACGGCCGCGCGCTACTTCTGCATCACCCTGCTCGGCGAGCGTACGGTCGCCGACCTGCGCAAGCGCCTGTACGCGCACTTGATGACGCTCGACCAAACCTTCTTCGAGCGCACGCGCGTCGGCGAGCTGACTTCGCGCCTGTCCGCCGATACCGAACTCGTGCAAACGGTCGTGACCTCGTCGCTGTCGGTCGCCCTGCGCAGCGTCGTCACCGCGCTCGGCGGCACGGCGATGCTGGTCGCGACGAGCCCGCGCCTTGCCGGCTACGCCGCGCTCGTAATTCCGCTGGTGATCGCGCCGATCGTGCTCATGGGTCGGCGCCAGCAGAAGCTTGCGCGCGCCAACCAGGACCGCATCGCCGACGCCGCGGCGATCGCCAACGAAACGCTCAACGCGACCTATGCGGTGCAGGCCTACGCGCGCGAGCCGTACGAGATCGCACGTTACGACACGGCGATTACGCGCGCGGTCGCGACGGCGAAAAAACGCATCGGCCAGCGTGCGATCCTGACCGCACTCGTGATCCTGCTGATCTTCGGCGCGATCACGCTCGTGCTCTGGAGCGGCGCGCGCAGCGTGATGGACGGCCGCCTCGACGTCGGCGTATTGAGCCAGTTCGTGTTCTATGCGGTGATCGCCGCTGGCTCGATCGGCGGCCTGACCGAGGTGTGGAGCGAGATCGCACGCGCCTCGGGTGCGATGGAGCGCATCGGCGAATTGCTCGCGACGAATCCTGAAATCCGTACCCCGACGCAACCTGTCGCATTGATGAAACCACTGCGCGGAGAAATCACCTTCGAGCATGTCGAGTTCCGCTATCCCTCGCGTCCGGACGCACCGACGCTGCACGATTTCAGCCTGACCGTGAAACCGGGCGAGACCGTGGCGCTGGTCGGCCCCTCGGGCGCCGGCAAGAGCACCGTGTTTCATCTGCTGCTGCGTTTCTACGACGCGCAGCGCGGCACGATCCGCATCGACGGTATCGATCTGAAACAGTTGGCGCTGCCCGAGCTGCGTGGCGCGATCGCACTCGTGCCGCAGGACACGGTGATCTTCGGCGCGAGCGCGCGCGACAATATCCGCTTCGGCTGCGTCGACGCGGACGAGGACGCGGTGATCGCCGCGGCGAAAACCGCCGAAGCACACGATTTCATCGCCGCGCAGCCGGAAGGCTACGATACCTATCTCGGCGAGCGCGGCGTGCGCCTCTCCGGCGGCCAGCAGCAACGCATCGCGATCGCGCGCGCGCTGTTGAAAGACGCGCCGATCCTGCTGCTCGACGAGGCGACGAGCAATCTCGACGCGCAATCGGAAGCCGCGATTCAGCAAGGCTTCGAGCGCCTCATGCACGGCCGCACGACGCTGATCATCGCGCATCGTCTCGCCACCGTGCTCAAGGCCGACCGCATCGTCGTCATGGACACCGGCCGCATCGTCGCCCAAGGCACGCATGCCGAGCTGCTGCACGCGGGCGGGCTCTACGGCGAGCTGGCGCGACTACAGTTCGCTGCGTGAGGAACGTCTGTTCGTCCGCAGCGGGGGAAGCTCCGCTTCGGTTCAAACAGTCGGTCGTCAGTGGAAGGCTTCGGTAATCCAGCGCAACTCGCTCCAGGCCGGCCGAGGCAACAACATAACGCGCATCGCCGACCACTCCGCAGGCGGGTCAGCGCGCGCAATCCTCGTGGATACGGGCCAGATGTGAGGCGTCGAGAGCGCCGATGGCATCCTCGGCCGCAGACCAAAGTCGATCCACTTCCGCGAGCAAGACTTTGCCAGCGGCCCGATCGCCGGTCAGACAATTTGCCCGCGCAAGCGCCGCGCGCGCGATCAGGCAAAAATGGGAAGTCGTCGGAGCGCAGTCGGTAGCCGCCTTTTGCACCATGTCCACACCGCCGGGCCTGCCCAGAACAACCTGCGCTTCGCCCAAGCCGCGGCGAATGCGCAGGCAGGAAGCCAGATAGCTCTCCGCGCCGGTCACGCAATGCGCCAGCGCCTCCTCGAAGAGCGCGATTGCTTCGTCTGGCCGGTTTCGCACCAGCAGCAGTTCCGCCAAAGCCATTTCGGTGCGGGTAAGCCTGGGGCTGTCGGCAGGATAGAGCTTGCTCTGCACGGCGAGGACCTCGCGTTGCTGCGTTTCCGCACCTGCGTAGTCGCCCGCATTCAAAAGCACGGCCTCACGCATCTCCATCGCCTTGACCGTTTCCACATGCTGCACACCGTAGGCGCGGGTGAATCCGGCAAGCGCGGCGGTCGCATCCGCCAGCGCCGACGGATTGTCCCGACGCATCATGTCGAGCTTGGTCAAGTCGTAGTAAAGATTCGCGCGCTGCGCGTCCTGCCCGTTGGCCAGCGCCGGCACAAGTTCGAGCGCGCGATGCAATGCCGCCGCCGCTTCCTCCGCACGATCGATCGTCGCCAATGCCAATGCGCGCGAGGCGAGGAGCGCGATCACGAGTTCGCGCGCAGCCTCCTCGCTGCGCGGTTCGACCAGCGCCAGTGCCGAGTCGATTTCGGGCAGCGTCTGCGCCGCCTGTTCTGGATCCCCTTTCTTCAGCGCGAGACGTGCCGCGGCGGCAATGCGGCGCGTTCGTGCCAACGTATCCGTAGTCTCGTCCGAAAGCTGCACTGCGCTGCGAAACCGGGCCAGCGCCGCGCGGTCATCTCCGACATGCCGATAGATTTCGCCGAGCGCCTCGCTCAGATCCGCATGCAACTCGCGCTGCGCAGCCAGTTCGGTGTCCAACTGCGCGCTGCCTTGCGCGAGCATGTCGTGCAATGTCACCGGCGCGCCGTGATGCACGCTCGGGTCGGCGAAGCGAAACAGCGATACGAGAAAATCGCGCGTCACCTGCGCGCGTTGCGCCTGCCTGAGTGCGTCGTTGCGCTCGATCGCGAGGCGCCAGATCAATCCGCAGATCACGACGAACGCGAGCGCTGCGGCAGCGACGGCATAACGGTGACGGGCGACGAATTTACGTGCACGATAAAGCGCACGGTCCGGCGCCGCGTTGAGCGGTTTGCCATGCAGATGGTTTTCGATGTCATCCGCAAGCGCCTGCGCGGAAACGTAACGCTGTGCCGGCTCAGCCTGCAACGCGGTCGCGACGATAGTGTCCAGATCGCCGCGCAGCGCGCGTGCCAGTGCGGGATCCTTCGCAGCCAAACTCGGGCGCGCCACGCGATCGCCGACACGCGTCTCGCGCAACGCGCGGGCGCTGACGAGTTCATGCAGCACGCAACCCAGGCTCCAGATGTCCGTCGCGGTGGTCACGCTTTTGCCTGCGTACTGCTCGGGCGCAGCGTAGGCGGGTGTGAACGCCTGCGTTGCGGTATGTTCGTCGGCGCTGGGATCGAGGAGTTTGCCAATGCCGAAGTCGAGCAGCACCGGCGTGCCGTCTTCGCGCACGAGGATGTTCGCAGGCTTGATGTCGCGATGCACGATCAGGTGCTGATGCGCATGCTGCACCGCGCGGCAGAGTTGCACGAACTGGCGCAGGCGCGCAGGCAGGTCGAGCGCGTGCTTGTCGCAGTACGCCAGCAGCGGTGCGCCGGCGACGTATTCCATCGCCAGATACGGCACGCGATCGGGTGTCTCGCCGGCATCAAGGAGGCGCGCGATGTTCGGATGGTTCAACTCGGCGAGCAGTGCGCGCTCGCGCGCGAGGCGTTCACGCGCCCCCGTGGTCGGAATGCCGCGGATCAGCTTGAGCGCCACCTTCTGCGGCGTATCGCCGAGCAGGCGTTCGGCGAGCAGCACGGTGCCCATGCCGCCCGCACCGAGTTCGCCGAGAATGCGATAGGCACCGATCTGGCCCTGCATCGGCCGAGCCAAACCCGTCACGGCGTCCAACGCTTCCTTGAGGAAGCTTTCGCCCTGCGTGTGGCGAGCGAGCAGGCGCTCGACCTCGGCGATGATCCGCGTGTCGCTTTCGCGCAAAGTCAGCTCATCGTGCCATTGCTCCGGCGGATATCCGAGCACGGCGTGGAACAGGGATTCGATCTGGGCAAACCGCGGACTGTCCATGGCGCACCTTGCTGATATTCACCGGTTCCCGAGGCATGCAGCCCCCGCCATCAATAACGCAAAATCGGGATTGAGCCCCTCATCATCCCAATCCCGCCGCAATCACGTGGCCAGACGTTCGCGCAGCCATGCGCGCGCGAAACGCAGATCGCGTTCCACCGTGGGCAGCGAAATGCCGAGCGTCTGCGCGATCTCTTCCTGCGGCAGGCCGAGCAGCAGCGACATCTCGACGACGCGGCATTTGCGCGCGTCGAGCGCCTCGAGTTCGCCGAGCGCCTGTTCGACGCCGAACCAGGCTTCCGGCCCGGCCACGGCGATGCCGGCGGCAGCGCCGAGGCTGATCGTGGCGAGGCCGCTGCCGCGCTTCTCGGCATGATCGCGGCGTAGCGCGTCGATCAACGCCTGGCGCAAGGCCAGAGCGACCGTGCGGAAAAAATGCACGCGATCGACCGCATCGAGCGGCTTCTGCAGCAGGCGCAGAAAGGCTTCGTGGGCGAGTTCGGTGGTCTGCAGCGCTGCGCCTCCGCCGGCTAGCCGGCGCGATGCCATTGCGCGCAGATCGGCATAGACGAGATCGGCGAGTGCGCGCGGCGCCGCTTCGTCTCCGGCGCGCCACGCGGCGAGGAGGTCGGTCACGCTGTCGAGCGGCGCGGGGTGATGGCTCGGGGCATGCATTTGCGTAGTTCATCCCAAAGGCGGCATTTCGCTTCGTTTTCCGCGATGCGCGACGCCGGCCTGCCCCTGTCCGCCGTGAGTTTACACGAGTGCATGCAGGCGGCTACTCACCGACGAGGACGGGATATGGAAGGCAGCACTGCAACCGAAACGTGCCAGGCGATGCCGGCTCGTGCGAACCATCAGCATTGCCCGGGCGCGTTGCCAAGGCGGCAACGAGGGCACATCGCGAAACACGCGCGCGCCCTGATGTTGGCGCTGGCTCCGTGGCTTTGCTGCCTACCCACATCGGCGTTTGCCAAGACCACGCCGAATGCGGTCATGCAGATTGCGCCGGCCGCGCCAAGCGCTTTCGGCACCCGACTGACCTTCTACGCCATCCTGTCCTCGCCGACGCAAGGCGGACCGGTACCGACCGGCACAATCAACTTCGCTTATCGCGATGCGTCGAACACCAACTACGATCTGTGTAGCCCTCTGACGATCGACACCAATTACACGGTGCAGTCTTGTCAGGCACAGATCGGTGCCTATCCGCCGGCCGGAGCCGACCGCATCATTCTCATCTATTCGGGCGACGCCAACTACGACGGCGATGCGACTGGCGCGCTGGCGCAGGAGGACTACGTCGTCACTTACCAGACGCCGACGATTGCGCTCGATCCGCCCGCACCGGTCTATGTCGGCCAGTACGCTGCTCTGTATCTGGTCATCGGCAACGCCACGCAGACGCAAGGTCATTTCGGTGCGAGCATCGGCGGCGATAACGGCACCTGCAACATCACCGTCCCTGGTGCCATTTGCTCCGCCGGCAAGACGCGGTTCGCCGGAACGTTCGAGGTCGACGCCAGCTTCGACGGCGATGCCAATCACGGTGTCGTTGCATCGGCCCCAGTCGGCCAGATCACGATACTGCCGGCGCCGACGACGCTGACGATCATTCCGCCCAATCCGATCGCCCTGGGCGACAGTGTTTTCATCGGGATGAATATCGCGTCCATTGTCGACCCTGCGGCAACATTCCTGGGCGATATCGTCCTCAGCGATGGTGAAGTCAGC
>Ga0070662_100001977_pt1 | contig 12576 bp, 10 predicted proteins | sample KBSC53metaG_FD_65648 | JGI IMG/M metagenome (GOLD analysis project Ga0070662, IMG submission 65648) | Corn rhizosphere microbial communities from Kellogg Biological Station, Michigan, USA - KBS C5-3 metaG | ecosystem: Host-associated > Plants > Roots > Rhizosphere > Soil ...
GTGATCGATGACCCTGACGATGCCGTACCGCTGGCGCGTGCGTTGAGCGACGGTGGGCTGCCATGCGTGGAGGTCACGTTTCGAACGCCTCGGGCAGTCGAGGCGCTGCGCCGCATTGCCGGCGAGCTGCCGGACGTGCTGGTCGGAGCAGGCACGGTGCTGACCCCGGCACAGGTAGCCGAGGCGCGCGCGGCCGGAGCGCGCTTCGTGGTGGCACCCGGGTTCAATGCCGGCGTGGTGGAATTCTGTCAGAGCGTGGAGCTGCCGGTCTTCCCCGGCGTGTGCACGCCGACGGAGATCGAGATGGCGTTAGGCGCCGGACTGTCCGTGCTCAAGTTCTTTCCGGCGGAGCCCATCGGCGGTCTGCCTTTTCTCAAGGCCGTGGCCGCGCCGTACACGACGGTGTCGTTCATACCAACCGGCGGCATCGGCCCGTCGAATCTCGCGTCGTATCTCGCGTTCCCGCGGGTCGTCGCGTGCGGCGGGTCCTGGCTGGCACCTAACGACTGGATCGCCGCCAGACAGTTCGACCGGATTCGTGACACGGCACGAGCGGCCGTGGCGATCGCGAACGACGTGACGGCAGGTGGCCACCCATGACGGCGAGGGCACGGGTGGTCACGTTCGGCGAGGTGATGCTTCGGCTGAAATCACCGGGAGTGGAGCGCCTATTTCAGTCGCCATCGCTCGAGGCGTCGTTCGGCGGAGCTGAAGCCAACGTTGCCGTGTCGCTCACGCAGTTCGGCGTTCCTGTCTCGTTCGTGTCGGCGATTCCCGCGAACCCCATTGGCGATGCCTGCCTCGGCGAGCTGCGAAAGTTCGGCGTGGACACGAGCCGCGTTCGCCGCCAGGGCTCGCGCCTCGGCATCTACTTTCTCGAGGCGGGCGCGAATCAGCGACCGTCGAAGGTCGTGTACGATCGATCGGGCTCCGCGATGGCCGCGGCCAAGCCGGGAGACTTCGACTGGGACGTGGTGCTCGATGGCGCATCGTGGTTTCATCTCACTGGAGTCACACCGGCGATCAGCCAATCGGCGGCGGATCTGGCGATCGACGGCGCGCGACGTGCGCGCGAGAAAGGCATCACCGTGTCGTGCGACTACAACTATCGGAAGAATCTCTGGAAGTACGGAAAGTCCGCGCCCGACGTGATGCGCGAGCTCGTCCGCCACGTCCACGTTGGCATCGCGAATGAGGAGGACTGTCAGGAGGCGTTAGGCATCGAGCTCGATGTCGACGTCGCGTCGGGCTCGCTCGCGACTGACCGGTACCGCGCGCTGGCGGCGCGGGTGCTCGAGGAGTTTCCGAACCTCGACAAGCAGGTGATCACGCTGCGTGAAAGCCATAGTGCCGATCGGAACGGCTGGTCGGCCGTCCTGCACAACGGGAAGGACTTTCTCGTGAGCCGGCGTTACGACATCACCGATATTGTGGATCGCGTAGGAGCGGGGGACTCATTCGGCGCTGGCCTGATCTACGGGCTCCACGCGTACGGCGACGATGCCCGGGCCCTCGAGTTCGCCGCGGCCGCGTCATGCCTCAAGCATTCGATCCTGGGCGACTTCAACCGAGTATCCGTGAGCGAGGTCGAGGCGCTGGTTGCCGGTGAGGCGAGCGGCCGAGTTCAGCGTTGAGAATCGTAGCGGGAAACTCCATTCGCAACGAGCCGTGATTTCTTTGCGAACAGCCTCGGGAAGCATGAGCGGCCCGAGGCTGTTCCCTATCAATAAGCTCGTTGCGATTGGAATCGTCCCGTTCTCGGAGCGATCCGCCCAATCAGTAGTTTCCGGCCGTTTCAGTTTCACCCATTGGTTTGGATGCGAGGCCAAGCTGGGAGGAAGCGTCCGTTGGTCAGTGCTCGCGAGCCGCAACCGCCGTCTCCTGACGGTACAGCTCCGGGAACTGCTTCTTGAGGTTGACCACCTTTGGAGCGTCGTTGTACACGATGTACGGATACGTCGGGTTTCGCTCCGCGAAGTTCTGATGATACTCCTCGGCAGGGTAAAAGCCTTGGAGTTTCACGACTTGCGTCACGATCGGCCGCGAATAGACCTTCGCTTTGGTCAGCTGATCGATGTATGCGCGGGCAACCCTGGCCTGTTCCTCGTCGGCGAAGAAAATAGCCGACCGATACTGCGGACCAACGTCCGGGCCCTGGCGATTCAGTTGGGTCGGGTCGTGCGCTACTGAAAAGAAGACCTGCAGCAGCTTCTCGAGCGAGACCTTCGTCGGATCGAATGTCACCTTCACGGACTCGGCGTGGCCGGTCGTTCCGGTGCTCACGGTTTCGTAGTCGGCTTGCTCTTTGGTTCCGCCGGCGTACCCGGAGACGGCGTCTGTGACGCCCTTGATGTGCTCGAACACCGCCTCGATCCCCCAGAAGCAGCCACCCGCCAGCACGATGGTCTGAAGTCCGGGCGCAGCCGACAATCGGCTGGTGACCGCGGCCTCCGGCACTACGGTCGGTTCGCGGGAAGACGGACGGGAAAGCGCGGCGAGCGGCGCGATCACGGCCAGAGCGATTGCGCCGCGAACGGCGAAACGGTACATGACGCAGCTCCTCAGCGTAACGCTGGGTCGGGGTTTGGGTCGTCGCGTGACGACAACCTTATGAGTTCCCATCAGCCGCGAAAGGTTCCAATTCGCGCCGTATACGAGGTTGCACGAATCCTGCTCAGCACGGCTCCTGCACTGGCGACGGGTTTTAGCCGGCAGATAAGTTCCGCGGCCCGTTGAGCAGTCCGCCTATGAAACTGCTTGAACCGTTGATCGCCGCCACCACCCCAGGCTCGGCGATGCGGTCTGGTCGTGCACCGAGGAGACCACGATTGTGAGCGCAGCCACCGATGCTGTCATTCCACGCATCCTGAAAACGCACGAAGCGGAATTGCTCGAGGAGTGGCTGCGGGAGCAGCTCTCCGCCTTCCGCGTCGGAGCGAAAATCTCCGAGAGCGAGCTGCGCAGCCAATCGAGAGAATTCCTCAACCTCCTGCAGCAAGCCACGCAGGGTGGAAACGTCGGCGACGTCCAGGGCCCGTCGTACGGCCGTGTCCGCGACATGCTCGGTGACATCTCGCGGTCGCGCAGCCTCCAGGGATTCTCGCCGAGCGAGACGGCCACGTTCGTCTTCTCGCTCAAGCGCCCGCTCTTCGCCCGCATCCGAATAGAGCTCGCCACAGATGCAGAATCGCTGGCGACGGTCACGTGGACCGCGACGGAGCTGCTCGACAGGCTTGGCCTCTACACCACCGAGGTCTATCAGAAGAGCCGCGAGGAAGTGATCACGCGACAGCAGCAGGAGCTGCTCGAGCTGTCGACTCCGGTGGTGAAGCTGTGGGATGGGATTCTCGCGCTGCCCATGATCGGAACGCTCGACAGTGCGCGGACGCAGGTCGTGATGGAGTCGCTGCTGCAGCGCATCGTCGAGACAGGCGCGGACATCGCGATCATCGACATCACAGGGGTGCCGACGGTGGATACGCTCACGGCGCAGCACCTCATCAAGACCATCACGGCCGCCCGTCTCATGGGCGCCGATTGCATCATCAGCGGCATCCGGCCACAGATCGCTCAGACGATCGTGCATCTAGGAGTCGACCTTGGCGCCGTTATCACCAAGGCGACCCTCGCGGATGCGTTTCGGCGAGCGCTCGATATGACTGGGCAGCGCGAGCGGGTGCTCAAATCCCGCGCCTGACCGGAGACTCGCGAGTGGATCGAATCCCAATTCTGAAGCTTCGTGGCCTCCTGCTGGTCTCCATTCAGGTCGACATGCACGACCGGCTCGCGATGCAGCTGCAGGATGAGCTCACCCAGAAGATCAGCGAGACCGGCGCCAGAGGGGTCCTCATCGACATCTCGTCACTCGACATCGTCGATTCGTTCATCGGTCGCATGATCGCGAACATCGCCGCGATGGCCCGCGTGCTCGATGCGGAAACGGTCGTGGTGGGAATGCAGCCGGCCGTCGCGATCACGCTGGTCGAGCTCGGGTTGAACCTCCCCGGCGTGCGCACCGCGCTGAACGTCGACAAGGGAATGGCGATGCTCGAGTCGGCCACACGAGACCTTGAGGATTTGCCTGACGCGGATGCCCGTCACAAAGAGTGAGGAGCTGGAGCTTCGCTCCGCGGCGGACGTGGTGTCGGTGCGCCAGGCCGTCCGCACGTGGGCGATCGACGCCGGATTCTCGCTCGTCGATCAGACCAAGATGGTTACTGCGGCGAGCGAGATCGCGCGGAACACCATCGACTACGGCGGTGGGGGAACCGCGACGCTCGAGCTCATCGTCGAAAGCCCGCGTCGCGGCCTTCGCGTAGTCTTCGAGGACAAGGGACCTGGCATCTCCGACATTCAGCAGGCAATGACGGATCACTTTACGACCGGCAATGGCCTCGGCCTCGGTCTCGGCGGAGCCAAGCGGCTCGTGAACGAGTTTCATATCAGCTCGCGAGTCGGCGAGGGGACGCGCGTGGTGATCACGCGATGGAAATGAGCGTGTCACTTCACGGGGACCATCAATCCGGGCAGTCTGTCGCCATCGATGATCCGAGCAAGATCGGTGAGGCTCGCCGGAGCGCCAACGCGATTGCGAGGGCGATCGGGCTCTCGGAGACCGACGCCGGGAGGTTCGCGATCCTGGCGTCGGAAGCGGCGACCAACATCGCGAAGCACGCCGGCCACGGCCAGATCGTGCTCAGGTCGTTAGGCGACGGCGGTGCCGCTGGAGCGGAAGTGGTTGCGATCGACCATGGTCCAGGCATCCCCGATCTCGATCGCGCGCTGAGCGACGGGTACTCCACGGCCGGAAGCTCCGGCACCGGACTCGGCGCGATGTCGCGGCTCGCCAGCGCGTTCGACATCTACACGACGGTCGGGAGCGGGACGGTTCTGGTGGCGCGCCTCGCGCGTCCCGCACCGGCCGGTCGCGTCCGCCATTTCGAGGTGGGCGTGGTCCGCGTGCCGAAACACGGCGAGGCGGCGTGCGGCGATGATTGGGGCATCACGGTCGATGAGGGTGGTCGAGCGATGGTGGCGGTGGCCGATGGGCTCGGGCACGGCCAGTCGGCGGCCGATGCATCGCGTCGCGCCGTGGACGTCGCCGTGGACCGGTCCGGCGATCAACCGGCGATGATTGTCGCCCAGGTGCATGCCGCGCTACGGTCGACGCGTGGCGCGGCTCTGGCAATCGCAGCCATCGAGATGGCGGGAACCTCCGTCCGCTACTCCGGCCTCGGAAATATCTCGGCCTCGCTCGTGTCGCCGCGTGAGACGAAGAGCCTGGTGTCCTATGGGGGGATCGCCGGTCACGAGGCGCGAAAGATCCAGGAGTTCGCCTACGACTGGCCGGCTGGCGCCCTGCTCGTCATGCATTCGGATGGACTGAGCGGCCGGTGGGATCTGACTCGGTATCCGGGTCTCGCTACTCGGGACCCGAGTGTTGTGGCGGGTGTGCTCTATCGCGACTATTCGCGTGGGCGCGATGACTCGCTGGTGGTGGTCATCCGGGTGGCCCGGATGGCTGCGTGATGGGAGCGGAAGCCATGTCGACCGCGACTACCCTGCTGACGGTGGACCTGGCGCGCGAGCGCGATGTGGTGCTCGCGCGTCAACGCGCACGTCAGCTGGCGACGGAGTTCAAGTTCGACGCCCAGGACCAGACGCGCTTCGCGACCGCCGTCTCGGAGCTTGCACGCAACGCCCACCAGTATGCCGGTGGCGGGCGCGTGGACTTCTGGATCGACCACGGGCCGCCGGCGATGCTCGTCGCGAGGGTGAAGGACCGCGGGCCCGGAATTGCGCGGCTCGCCGACGTGCTCGATGGCCGGTACGTGTCGTCGACGGGGCTTGGCATCGGGATCATGGGCGCTCGGCGCCTGGCCGACGTGTTCTCCGCCACGTCGTCGCCTAACGACGGGACCACCATCCTGATCGGCAAGCATCTCCCCCCCACGGTGCGCGTCACGCCGGGCGCAATCAACGCGGCCATGGGCGCCGTGGCCGCGTCCAGCGCCCTCGACCCGGTGCTCGAGATGCAGGCACAGAGTCAGGAGCTAGTGCGCGCGCTCGCGCATCTCAGCGAGAAGCAGGCGGAGACGGACCGGCTCGCGCAGGAGCTCTCGGAGACGAATCGCGGGGTGCTGGCGCTTTACGCGGAGCTCGACGAGCGCGCCGTCTACCTCGAGCGCGTCAACGAGCTCAAGACCCGGTTCCTCTCCGACCTCAATCACGAGATTCGCACGCCGCTGAATGCGGTTCGGAACGTCGCGCGCCTCCTGCTCGATGGCTACGAGGGCCCGCTCACCGACCGCCACCGTCGCGCGATCGAGATGATGCGGAACTCGACCGACTCGTTGTCGGATCTCGTGAACGACTGGCTCGACCTCGCGAAAATCGAAGCCGGCCGGACCGAGGTTCGCGTCGATGCCTTCACGGTCGAAGACCTGTGGGGTGCGCTGCGCGGCGTGTTTCGGCCCATCGAGACCGATGAGGCGGTATCGCTCGTTTTCGAGCCCGTTCCGCCGCTGCCGCTGTTGCAGACCGATGAGTCGAAAGTCGCGCAGATCCTCCGGAATTTCATCTCGAACGCGCTCAAGTTCACCGACCGCGGCGAGGTGCGCGTGTCAGCCCGGGAGGGTGACCGCGATACGATCCGCTTTGCGGTGGCCGACTCGGGGATCGGGATCGCGGACGCTCATTTCGAGCGAATCTTCGAGGAGTTCGCGCAGGTCGAAAGCCCTGTGCAACGCCGCGTGAAGGGAACCGGGCTCGGGCTCCCGCTGGCGCGCCGGCTCGCACGGCTGCTGGGCGGCGATGTCACGGTCGAGAGCGAGGTCGGACGGGGCTCCGTGTTCACGCTGATGTTGCCCATCCTGTACGAGGAACGGAACCCCGCGGCCGCCGCGCCTAACGATGATCGAGATCGCCCTCGCGCGATCGAGGTGTCCAGTGTCTGATCGGCCAGTGATCAACGTACTGGTGGTGGACGATACGCTGGCCAATCGCTGGGTGCTCACTCGCGTCCTCGAGGAGGGCGGGTATCGCGTCATCGAAGGCGAGACAGCCGCCGACGCCATCCGGCTCGCGGCCGAGCGTCCAGACCTCATCGTGCTCGACGTGCGCTTGCCGGACGGGAGTGGGTTCGAGATCGCCCGTGGCATGAAAGCGGACCCTCAGACGTCCGACATCCCGCTGCTGCTCATCTCGGCCAGCTTCACATCGCCCAACGAGCGCGCGCGGGGCCTCGACGCTGGCGCCGATGGGTATCTGACCCACCCCGTCGAGCCACCCGTGCTCCTGGCGACGATCCGCGCGTTGCTGCGGAGCCGCGAGGCCGAACGCGCCCTCCGCGAGAGCGAAGCGCGCTTTCGCACGATGGCGGATTCCGCTCCCGTCATGATCTGGCTCGGCGACACCAAAGGCCGCGCGGAATGGTTCAGCCGATCGTGGGTCGAGTTCACCGGACGACCACTCGAGGACCAGGTCGGAGACGGTTGGACGTCGGTAGTCCATCCCGATGACCTCGAGCGGACCCTGAACACGTACCGCACGCACGCCGCCGCACACGAGCCGTTCCGCGTCGAGCTGCGCGTTCGCCGGCACGACGGTGTCGATCGCTGGGTGCTCAGCTCCGGAACGCCGCGAATCAACGAGTCCGGTGACTTTGCCGGCTACATCGGGTCGTGTCTCGACATCACCGATCGCAAGGACGGCGAGATCGAGCGTGAACGGCTGCTCGCGCGTGAGCGCACCGCACGTGCCGACGCGGACGCAGCGCGCGTCGCAGCCGAGCACGCGAACGACGTGAAGGCGCAGTTCCTCGCCGCGATGTCGCACGAGCTGCGCACGCCACTCAATGCCATTGGTGGCTACGTCGACCTCCTGGAGCTAGGCATCCGCGGGCCGGTCACCGAGGCCCAACGGGAGGACCTGGAGCGCATCCGCCGCAACCAGCGCCACCTGCTCGGGCTCATCAACAACGTCCTCAACTTCGCCAAGATCGAAGCCGGCCACGTCGAGTATCATCTCATCGAGGTCCGCCTCCACGACATCCTCGATGGGATGTATTCGCTGGTCGCCCCACAGTTGCGCGCGCGGGGGCTGGAATACGAGTACCGGCAATGTTCGCCGTCCGTGATCGTCCAGGCGGACATCGACAAAGTCCAACAGGTGCTCATCAACCTGCTGTCCAACGCCATCAAATTCACGGAGCCCGGCGGCAACGTTAGGCTCGAGTGCCGCTGCACCGACGCGACGGCGAACGTGCGCGTCGTGGACACCGGGGTCGGGATTCCGGCCAGCAAGCTCGAGGCGATCTTCGAGCCGTTCGTCCAGGTCGATCAGGCCTTTACGCGCGAAGGGCAGGGGACCGGGCTCGGACTGTCCATCAGTCGCGATCTTGCCCGCGCCATGGGCGGTGACATCACGGTCGAAAGCGTGTTCGGCGAGGGCGCCGTCTTCACGCTGTCGCTTCGGCGCGTGGCCGGCATCCCAGCCGAGCAGCCGGCGATGAGCGGCTCGTCCCGGTCGGATTGACGCGTCCGCGGCCACACTCCAAGCTTCGGCTCCTCGTTCGCTCGTTCGTCACCACCGGTGGAGCCCTCCATGATTCGTTTCGCGCCTCGCTCCTCGCTCCTCGCTGCCGCGCTCGTTGCGTGCGTCACACCATGCCTAACGGCGCAGGGTAGCGCGACTCCGCGCACCGGCTCCGACGTGCTCGAGGCCATGCGCGCCGCCTACGCGGGCAAGTGGTATCACTCGCTTACGTTCACGCAGAAGACGACCCGCCGCACCCAGGACGGTACGGAGCGCGTGCAGACGTGGTACGAGACGCTCGCCCACACGGCGGCCGCCGGCACGAGGCTTCGCATCGACTTCGGCGAGCTGTCCGCCGGAAACGGCGTGATCTACACCGCGGACTCCTCGTTCAACGTTCGCGGCGGGAAGCTTCAATCGGCCGATGCGTCAGGCAACGAGTTCCTGCCGCTCATCGAAGGCGTCTACGTCCAGCCGGTGGCCAAGACGGTGAAGGAGCTCGGGCAGATGAAGGTGGACCTGACCCGCGTCCGAACTGGCACGTGGGAAGGCAAGCCGGTGTGGATCGTCGGGGCGGCGTCGGCGTCCGATACGACGTCGCCACAGTTCTGGGTCGACACCGATCGGAAGGTGTTACAGCGGATGATAGTCTCGTTTGCGAGCGGCCAGCCGCCGTACGACGTGCACCTCGGCGGCTACGAGCGCGTCGGCAACGGGGCGTGGCTGGCGACGAAGATCGAGATGTTCCAGAGCGGCGTGCGCCGGCAGGCGGAGGATTACTCGGGATGGAAAGTGGACGTGCCGGTGGATCCGGCCCTGTTTGATCCCGCACAGTGGTCAACCGCCAAGCACTGGGCGAAGTCCAAGTAACCAACGGCGCAACGGCCTAACGGCGCCGATTCCAAACCCCGCCAATTCCGAACGGCGCCAATCCCGAACGGCGCCAATCCCGAACGGCGCCAATCCCGAACGGCGCCGTTAGGCTGTTGCGCCCTCGGTCACTGGTCATCCGGACGGCGCTGCGGGGTTGTCTCTCGTCGCTCGTCGTTGCGTCGCGGACCCATGCGGTTGCCGTGCATGCCGTGGCCGTGTCTCGAGCCGCGACCCATGCCGCCATGATGCATTCGTCCCGACGCCGCAACGCGCTCCCATGCCCGCGCCTGCTGGTCCGGCGTCAGCACCGCGATCGCATCACGGCGGTCCGCCTGGGCCTGATCGCGAAGACGCTGCATCGCCGGCCGCATCTCTTCGAAGCGCTGACGCATACGCGCGCGCTCGGCCGAGTCTGGCCGGGCGGCGCCCGGCGGCCGCTGGGTTCGCAGGGAGTCCATCTGCACGCGGAGCGCGCGCCGACGCTCCGCCGACCGGCGCGCGATCGCGGCCAGGCGAGTCACCTGCGCGTCGGTGAGATTCAGCTCGCCTGTCCGTGCGAGAAGGAATTGTGCGGGGTCGTCCACCGCGCCACTTCGAGAAGCGCCCATCCCGCCGGGGCCAGGCATCGGGCCGGGCCCCATCTGTCCGCGTGGCTGCTGCGCGCCTACCGTGACCGCACTTGCGGCGCAGACCACCGCCGTAATAAAGAGCTTCCGTTTCATCGTGCCGACTCGACCTCCACCGGTTGAACCTTCGACATCGATCTCATTGGGTGAGACGTATCTGTCACGGTCACTGTTAACGCACTATTTGCCCGTTCGACTGGCGGATGGTAGCACCGCCCGAGTCACCAATCGCCCGTCGCCCGTCTCCGGAGTCTTCATGCCTCGCCTCTCGTTCGCATGTCTCGTTATCCCGACGCTCCTCTGTGCGCCCATCGGCCTCAACGCGCAGGGCGCGGCGCGAACCGTCGCGCACGGGAAGCCGACGATCGCGCAGTACCTGAGCCCTGCGTCGCCGCTCGAGATGACGGCCGCGCGAAAAGCCGACCGCATCGCCTGGATGACCTATGACCGCGGCATGCGGAACGTCTACACGGCGGTCGCGCCGTCCTTCCGTCCGGTGCGCCTCACACGCTTTCTGGACGACGACGGGCGCGACCTCACGGACGTCAAACTGTCCGACGACGGCTCCATCGCGGTGTTCGTTCGCGGGTCGGCGCCGAATCGGCAGGGATGGATCGCGAACCCATCGCACGATCCCTCCGGCGCCGAACGGGAGATCTGGGCCGCTCGCACCAGCGGCGGTACTCCCTGGCGCGTGGCGGAGGGTGGCGCGCCCGAGCTTTCGCCTGATGGTCGCTATGTCCTGTACGTAAAGGACAATCAGATCTACCGCGGCCGCGTGGTCGCATCCGCGGCGCCGGATTCTATGGACCGCGGCCAGAAGCCATTCATCAAGGCCTGGGGGCGGCAGAGCAATCCGCGATGGTCGCCCGATGGGTCGAAGATCGCGTTCGTCAGCGATCGTGGAAACCACTCGTTCATCGCGGTCTACGACGGGAAGACGCGCTCGATGTCATACATGGCGCCTGGCGTGGATTTCGACGGGGCACCCGTGTGGTCGCCGGACGGGAAGCGGGTAGCGTTCACGCGGCGCCCCGGGACACCCTTCGGGCAGCAGGCGCAGGAAGGGCAGGGTGGCATTGGTAACCCGCCGGGTCCAGCTGGGGGTGGTGCGTCGCCACGCAGCGTGTGTCCCCCGGGGTTGGCGAATCCGTTCGGCCCTGGCGGCGGCGCCGGGCGCGCCCGCCCGGACTCGGCTCCGTCGCAACCCCTGATCCCAGGGCTCTGTCGCGCGACCTTCGCCGGCGGGCACACGCTCGCGATCCTCGTGGCCGACGTGTCGACGCGGTCGGCGCGTGAGCTGTGGCACAACGCGCCTAACGACTCGACGTTCCCGGCGATCCAGCGCCTGCTATGGGCCGGCGACCGCATCCTCGTTCCGGTGTCGCCGCTCAACGACGAATGGGAGCGCTACTACTCGCTCGATGCTGACGCGTCCACCGCGAAGCCGGTGCTGCTCACGACAACGAACGGGCTGATCGAGGATGCGACGTCCGCCGCCGTGTCGGCCGACGGCAAGACGTTCTACTACTGCACGAACGCGAGCGACATCGAGCGGCGGCACATCTGGTCGGTGCCGACAGCAGGCGGGACGCCGCAGCGGATCTCGACGGGCGATGGGATCGAGACGTCCCCGCAGCCGCTCGCGTCGGGCAAGCAGCTGGCGGTGCTGTACTTCGACGCCAGCACGCCGGCGTCGGTGGGTCTCGTGCCAGTGGATGGCGGCAAGGCGCGCGTGATCTTCCCGACGTTAGGCGCCGACTTCCCGAAGTCCCAGCACGTGACGCCGGAAATCGTCATCGTGAAGTCGCCCGACGGGGTGGAGGCACATAACCAGCTCTTCCTCCCGAAGGATCTCAAGGCGGGCGAGCGCCGGCCGGCGATCGTCTTCGTGCATGGCGGTCCTCCTCGCCAGATGATGCCGGGGTACCACTACATGCAGTTCTACCACTGGGCCTACGCGGTGAACCAGTGGCTGGCGAGCCAGGGCTATGTGGTGCTGTCGGTGAACTACCGGCTCGGCATTGGCTACGGCCGATCGTTCCGACAAGCGCAGAACACGAACGCGCGCGGCAACGCGGAGTACCAGGACGTGCTCGCCGCCGGCAAGTATCTGCAGACGCGCGCCGACGTGGACCCGGCGCGCATCGGGATCTGGGGACTCTCGTATGGCGGCTTGCTCACGTCGCAGGCGCTGGCGCGCAACTCGGATCTGTTCGTTGCGGGTGCGGACCTCGCGGGCGTGCACCTGTACGGCAGCTCGCTCGACACGACCTCGGTCTCTTACAAGTCGTCCGCGATCTCGGCGATCGACAGCTGGAAGTCGCCGGTGTTCCTCGTGCATGGCGACGATGATCGGAACGTGGACTTCGCACAGACCGTGGGCCTCGTGCAGCTGCTGCGCGCACGGGGGATCTATTACGAGCTGCAGGTGATCCCGGACGATCTCCACGAGTCGATGCTCCACAGCAACTGGGTGGGGACGTTCAATCACATGGGCGATTTCCTCCACCGGTTTGTGTGGAATAAGGAATCGGCGGCG